>Ga0116151_10002634_pt1 | contig 16442 bp, 12 predicted proteins | sample AD_UKC117_MetaG_FD_89893 | JGI IMG/M metagenome (GOLD analysis project Ga0116151, IMG submission 89893) | Active sludge microbial communities of municipal wastewater-treating anaerobic digesters from Hong Kong - AD_UKC117_MetaG | ecosystem: Engineered > Bioreactor > Anaerobic > Digestate...
AGTACTCATCGGCCCGGCTCCGGATGGAGGCTTTGCAAGTGTCTTAGGGTGGCGTCGCCGTCGAGCGGCCGCGAGAACAGGTAGCCCTGGCCGAAGTCGCAGCCCATCGCCCGCAGGATCTCGAGCTGCGCCTCGTCCTCGATGCATTCGGCGACGACGGTCATGCCGAGGTCGTGGGCGAGCTCGATGCTGTGGCGCACGATCGCGCGCAGGCGCTGGTCGTGGGGGAGCGAGCGTACGAAGGAGCCGTCGAGCTTGACCTGGTTGCAGGGCATGGTGTGCAGGTAGCTCAGCGTCGAGTAGCCGGTGCCGAAATCGTCGATCAGGATGTCGATCCCGGCGGCGCGCAGGGCGTGGAGGTGGTCGATCGCCGGGCCGTCGGGGTGCGCCAGTACGCTCTCGGTGACCTCGAAACGGATGCGGTCGTGCGCCACGCCGCTGCGATCGATGACGTCGAGCAGTTCGGCCGCGAGATCGGGACGCGCGAGCTGGCGCGCGGAGAGATTCACGCTGACGCGCAGCGGGGCATCGAAAGGCAGCTGGCTCGACCATGCCTGCAGATCCGTGCAGGTTCGCTCGAGTACGATCATCCCGATGTCGTGGATGAGGTCGAGCGCCTCGGCGAGCGGAATGAATTCGGCAGGGGAGAGCAGGCCGAGCGTCGGGTGCGGCCAGCGCACCAGGGCCTCGAAGCCGGTCGGGCGCCGGTTCGCCAGTTCCACGATCGGCTGGTACCAGGTCTGCAGCCCGCCCTGGGTGAGCGCCTTGCGCAATTCGGCTTCCACCTGCAGCGCGCGCACCGCGGCCGCATGCATCTCGGTCTGGAAGAACTCGATCGGGCCGGTGTCGCTGCGGCGGGCCTTGTGCAGCGCGTTGTCGGCGTCGCGCAGCAAGGATTCGGCGTCCTCGCGCTCGTTGTCGCTGATCGCAACGCCCACCCTGCAGCGTGGATGCAACTGCTGGCCGTTGCCGTTGGGTGAGAAGGCCGGGAGCGCGACGAGTTGTTCGCAGATGCGCAGCGCGTCGATCGAGTTCTCCACGCCGTTGAGCAGCACGGCGAACTGGTCGCCGCCGACGCGCGCGCATACGTCCCCGTCGCGCATCAGCGCGGCGATGTGGGCGCCGATTCGGCGCAGCAGCTCGTCGCCGACGAGATGGCCGTAGCTGTCGTTGACCAGGCTGAAGCGCTCGAGGTTGATCGCCAGCACCGCAATCTGTGCGAGGTCGCCGCGCCTGCGCTGGGCGAGTGCACGGTTGGCGTGCTCGATGAACATCGCCCGGTTGGGCAGGCCGGTGAGGCCGTCGTGCAGGGCATCGTGCACCAGTTGCTGCTCGGCGCGCTTGCGCAGGTCGATGTCGCCGAGCGATCCCGCCATCCGGTAGGCGCGCAGATCCTCGTCCCGATCGGCGACCCCGCGCATCAGGACCCAGCGGTAGGCGCCGTCGGGCAGGCGGGCGCGCAACTCCATGATGAAGTGGTTGCTGTTGCCCTTGAGGTGGTCGATGAGGCGCTGGCGGTAGGCCTCGACCTCGTGCGGGTGCAGGTAGGCGAGGATGTCCTCGGGCTTGCTGGAGAGGCTGCCAGGCTCCACGCCAAGAATCTGGCAGAAGCGTTCGGAGTAGTAGACGTCGTCGGCGTCGATGTCCCAGTCCCACAGGCCGTCGTTCGAGCCGCGCAGCGCGAGGGCGTAGCGTTCCTCGCTCGCCTGCAGGCGCTCGGCCGTGTCCTGCAACTCGGCAATGCGGTTCTGAAGTGTCGCCGCCATCACGTTGAAGTGGTCGGCGATCACGGCGAGCTCGTCCTTGCCGCGCGACTCCACCCGGTGGTCGAGGAAGCCGCTGGCGATCGCACGGCTGCCTTCCAGGAGCAGGCGAAGGTTGCGGGTCAGGAGATATCCGAGCGAGGAGAGCAGGACGAAGGTCAGCAGGATCTCCGCGATCGCGATCGCGAGGCCCTGCTGCATGATCGCCTCGCGCGCCGCTGCGAGCACCGACACCGAGACGCCGAACTGGAGCGTGCCGACCTCATTGCGCGCCAGCAGCAGTTGTCGGCGCACGTGTACGAGGTCGTCGGCCAGCAAGGTCTCGAAGAAGCGGCGGCGGTGCTCGTTGGGTTCGGGGACGTGCGTCAGATCGGGCATGCCGGCGCTCACCAGCAGATCGTCGCGGGCGTCCCGGATGCGCACGTAGAGCAGCCCTTCGTCGGCATCGGCCAGCAACTCGCCGAGGACGTCCTCGAGTGCGTCGAGCCGCCGCTGTTCGCCATACGCGGTGGCCATCGCGTGCAGCATGCTCGCGGTCTGGCCGATGGTCGTCTCCAGGCTCGCCGACATCGCGTTGTTCATCAGCCGTACGCTGTTGGCGAGCAGCAGGCTGAGCAGGACGACCTGCACCACCGTGCTGGCGAGCAGCAGGCGGATCCGGATCGAGGAGGGGCGCAGATCGAACGAGATGGGCGGCACGCGCACCTCAGCGCCGGGCGAGCCTGCGCACCGCGGACGAGGCCGCGATGCTGCCGTTGGCTGCGAAGTTCTCGAGGTTGGCTTCCAGGCTGTCCGGGTCGTAGAGGTAATTGACCATCATCCCCCAGGACTGGCGGAGCCCCTTGTCGGAGCGGTCGGCAAGCCAGTTCAGGCGCTCGATGCGGGCGCCGTTGCCGAGGTGGAAGCGCGCCACCGAATCGACCGGGCGGTCGCCGCGGCGCGCCTCGCTCAGATAGCGCGCGCCCAGACGCAGCAGCGGCTCGCGCAAGGCCAGGGCGAGCGCCTCGTCCGCGACCCACGCCGGATCGCCGGCGAGCAGCGCGGCGAGGCGGGGTGAGTCGCCGCCTTCGACACCCAGCGCGGCAAGGCGCTTCCAGTCGGTTGCATTGAACGCCTCGGCGAAGGCTTCCGGGTCGCGCTGCGCCCAGCGCACCAGGCCGGGGATGGGCGAGAGCGTGGCGAAGGTCTTCAGGCGCGGGAAGTCGCGCTTGAGGTCGTCGATCACCCGCTTGAGGAGGAAGTTGCCGAAGCTCACGCCACGCAGGCCCTTCTGCGTGGCGCTGATCGAATAGAAGATCGCCGTGGTCGCCCGGCCCGCGTCGGCGAGCGGCGCCTCGATGTCGAGCAGGCGCTGCACATCGTCGGCGATCTCCTCGAGCAGCGCGACCTGCACGAAGATCAGCGGCTCGAGGGGCATGCGCGGATGGAAGAAGGCATAGCAGCGCCGGTCGGAGTCCAGCCGGTTCTTGAGATCCTTCCACGAGCGGATCTCGTGCACCGCCTCGTACTCGACGAGCTTCTCGAGCAGGGCGGCCGGCGAACTCCAGGTGATGCGCTGCAGTTCGAGGAAGCCGACGTCGAACCATGCCGACAGCCGGGTCTCGAGCTCGCGGTCTAGCGGCTTGAGCAGCGGATCGTCGGCGATGAAGCGCAGCAGGTCGGCGCGCAGGTCGACGAGGAACTTGACGCCCTGCGGGATGGCGTTGAACTGGGTGAGGATGCGCAGCCGGCGCGAGCGCAGCGCGGTGCGCAGCTCGGCCTCCGCATCCCACTGTCCTGCGGTGCCGATCGCCGCCTGGTAGGCGGCATGGGCCGCGGCCACGCGCGAGGGGTCCGGGCCGAACTCATGGGCGATCAGGCGCAGGAAGGCATGGCGGCCGGCGTCGTCCAGGCGCAGGTAGGTCTCCGCCAGGCGGGCGGCGCGCTGCCGGGTCGACACCTCGCCACCGCGACCTTCGGCGCACTCCTGGAGCTGGGTGCGCAGGCGTTCGAGGTCGCTCTCGTCCGGCGCCTTGCCGAGATGCGCGGCGCTCGCGACGAGTTCGCGCACGCGGCTCAGTCCGCGGGAGACCAGTCCTGCTCCGCTCATGTCGTCCTCCTGCCGATTCGATTCGGATATCGCTCTTACATGATAGCCCGCTTTGGGGAGTGGCTTGTCGGCGCCCCGGAGCGCTCGTGTGCGATATTCACGATCCCGCCTTGCCCCCGGCCTGCGGGCCGTGCTCATGCCGCTTTGCGGCGGCGAGCAGCAGCAGGCCGGCGAGCACCATCGGCACGCACAGCCATTGCGCGGTGGACAGGCCGAGCGAGAGGGTGCCGAAAATGCCCGGGTCGGGCGTGCGGAAGAACTCCGCCATGAAGCGGAGCGTGCCGTAGCCGACCAGGAACATGGCCGACACCGCGCGCAGTGGCCGCGGGCTTGCGGAGTAGAGCCAAAGCACCAGGAACAGCAGCAGGCCCTCGCCCGCGGCCTGGTAAAGCTGCGAGGGGTGGCGCGGCACCGCGTCCACCCAGGGGAAGACCATCGCCCACGGCAACTCCGCCTCCACCGGGCGGCTCCACAGTTCGCCGTTGATGAAGTTGCCGATCCGTCCGGCCGCCAGCCCGGTCGGCACCAGCGGCGCGATGAAGTCGGTGACCTGCCAGAAGTCCTTGCCGTGGCGGCGACCGTACAGCCACATCGCCGCCAGCACGCCGAGAAAACCGCCGTGGAAGCTCATCCCGCCCTTCCACACGGCCAGGATCTCACCGGGGTGTTGCAGGTAATAGCCGGGCTGGAAGAACAGCACTTCGCCGAGGCGCCCCCCCAGGATCACCCCGATCACCCCGTACATGAGCAGGTCGTCGATACCCTGCGCATCCCAGCCCAGTTCGGGACGCCGCCGCGCGTGACGACGGCCGAGCACGACGAAGAGCACGAAGGCGACCAGGTACATGAGCCCGTACCAGCGCACCGAGAGCGGGCCGAGGGAGAGTGCGATCGGATCGAATTGCGGATGAACGAGCATGGGGGGCGTGAGGCGTGAGGCGTGAGGCGTGAGGCGTGAGGCACCGCGTGCGCGGCGGGCGGCGGTCAGTCGAACTGCTTGCGGAACGCAGCGAACTCGCCGCGCAGCGCGTCGAGCTCCTCGCGCAGACGGCGGACCTCGTCCTCGAGTTCCCCGATGCGCCCGCGCCCGCCGCTGCCCGCGCCGGCGGACTGCGCCTCGGCCATCTCCTGCACCGCGGCGTCGCCGCCGAGCAGATGAACGTGGCGGGTCTCCTTGGTGCCGGGCGCGCGCGGCAGCGCGGCGACCAGGGGTGGGTACTTCTCGGCCAGGTGCTCGAGCACGGCATCCACCGCGGCGACGTCGTCGAAGCGGTGCAGGCGCTCGCAGCGCTGGCGCAGCTCGCCCGCGGTCTGTGCGCCGCGCAGCAGCAGGATCGCCAGCACCGCCTGCTCGGCGGGCGGCAGCGAGTGACGCAGGCGGACCAGGTGCTCGTACTTGGCCACGCGTGCGCTCTGCTGGTCGCGCTTGGACACCAGGCGGCGGGCGATGAGGCGGTCGACCGCGTCCTGCACCTCGGTCTCGGAAAGGCTCATCACCGGCTCGCGCGCGGTGAGCTGGTTGCAGCCGGTGGTGATGGCGTTGACCGACAGCGGATAGGCGTCGGGGGTGATGAAGGATTTCTCGATCAGCACGCCGAGCACGCGGATCTCGGCGGGGTCGAGGTCGAAGCCGGCCTCGGTCGTGGGGGTCGTGTCCTGCATGGAACCTCCTGCGGTGTCGGGCCCCGGATGATACGCCAGCCGGATCGTCCGCCCCACCGCGGCGTCCCCGCATGCGCCGGCGCTTGTCGCAAGCCTGCGCACCGCGCGTTAGAATCGAGCCCTTTACCGCTGATTTCCCGGAGCGCGCCATGCCCCAGTACCGTTCCCGCACCTCCACCGCCGGCCGCAACATGGCGGGCGCCCGCGCGCTGTGGCGCGCCACCGGCATGAAGGACGGAGACTTCGAGAAGCCGATCATCGCCATCGCCAACAGCTTCACCCAGTTCGTGCCCGGCCACGTGCACCTGAAGGACCTCGGCCAGCTCGTCGCGCGCGAGATCGAGGCCGCGGGCGGCGTCGCCAAGGAGTTCAACACCATCGCGGTCGATGACGGCATCGCCATGGGCCACGGCGGCATGCTGTACTCGCTGCCCTCGCGCGAGCTCATCGCCGACAGCGTCGAGTACATGTGCAACGCCCACACCGCCGACGCGCTGGTGTGCATCTCGAACTGCGACAAGATCACCCCGGGCATGCTGATGGCCGCGCTGCGCCTCAACATCCCGGCGATCTTCGTCTCCGGCGGGCCGATGGAGGCCGGCAAGGTCAAGTGGGAGGCCAAGGTCATCTCGCTCGACCTCGTCGACGCGATGGTCAAGGCCGCCGACAAGTCGTGTTCGGACGAGGAGGTCGACGCCATCGAGCGCTCGGCCTGTCCGACCTGCGGCTCGTGCTCGGGCATGTTCACCGCCAACTCGATGAACTGCCTCACCGAGGCGCTCGGCCTGTCGCTGCCCGGCAACGGCACCACGCTCGCCACCCACGCCGACCGCGAGCGCCTGTTCAAGGAAGCCGGCCGCCGCATCGTCGACCTCGCCCGCCGCTATTACGAAAAGGACGACGCCTCGGTGCTGCCGCGCTCGATCGCCAGCTTCCAGGCCTTCGAGAACGCCATCAGCCTGGATGTGGCCATGGGAGGTTCGACCAACACCGTGCTGCACCTGCTCGCCGCCGCGCGCGAGGCCGGCGTCGACTTCACCATGAAGGACATCGACCGCATCAGCCGCCACGTGCCCTGCCTGTGCAAGGTCGCGCCGGCGATCGCCGACGTGCATATCGAGGACGTGCATCGCGCCGGCGGCATCATGAGCATCCTCGGCGAGCTCGACCGTGCCGGCCTGCTGCACACCGGCGTGCCCACCGTGCACAGCGCCTCGATGGCCGAGGCGCTCGACAAGTGGGACATCAAGCGCACTTCCGACGAGGCGGTGCATGCCTTCTACCGCGCCGCGCCCGGCGGCGTGCCCACCCAGGTCGCCTTCAGCCAGGACCGGCGCTGGAAGCAACTCGACGCCGACCGCGAGCACGGCATCATCCGCGACAAGGCCCACGCCTTCACCGCCGACGGCGGCCTCGCCGTGCTCTACGGCAACATCGCCGAGAAGGGCTGCATCGTGAAGACCGCCGGCGTGGACGAGTCCATCTGGAAGTTCACCGGCAAGGCGCGCGTCTACGAGAGCCAGGAAGATGCGGTCGAGGGCATCCTCGGCGAGCAGGTGCAGGCCGGCGACGTCGTCGTCATCCGCTACGAAGGGCCCAAGGGTGGCCCCGGCATGCAGGAGATGCTGTATCCGACCTCCTACCTGAAGAGCCGCGGCCTCGGTGCGCAGTGCGCGCTGCTGACCGACGGGCGCTTCTCGGGCGGCACCTCGGGCCTGTCGATCGGCCATGCTTCGCCCGAGGCGGCCTGCGGTGGCGCGATCGCGCTGGTCGAGGACGGCGACACCATCGAGATCGACATCCCGAACCGCAGCATCAACCTGGCGATCCCGGCCGAAGAGCTCGCCCGCCGGCGCGCAGCGATGGAGGCGAAGGGCAATGCCGCGTGGAAGCCGGTGAAACGCGAGCGCGTCGTCTCCGCCGCGCTGCAGGCCTATGCCGCGCTCACCACCTCGGCCGATACCGGCGCGGTGCGGGACGTCACCCAGGTTCAGCGCTGACCGTCCCCGGCCGATTGACCCGTCATCGGCCGCTCACTACCATCGACGCCATGGATACCGAACTCGCACAGCTCGAAGCCCAGCTCGAGCACCTGATCAGTCACTACGAGCGCCTGAAGGCCGACAACGCCGCCCTGCGCGGTCGCGTCGTGCAGCTCGAGGGCGAGAATCGCCGGCTCTCCGACAAGGTCCGTGTCGCCGCGGACCGCCTCGAGGGCCTGCTCGACAAACTGCCGGAGGCCTGAAGCGATGTCCGCCGAACACCTCGACATGACGCTGCTGGGCAAGGAGTACCGCATCTCCTGCACGGCCGAAACGCGCGACGAACTGCTCGCCACCGTAGCCTTTCTCGACGACAAGCTGCGTGAAATCGGTGCCCGCACCGGCTCGTCGGGCGAGAAGCTGGCGGTCATGACCGCCCTCAATATCGCCCACGAGTTCCTCCAGCACCAGCGCGGCAACGGGTTTGACATGCCGGGCATGAAGCGTAGAATCGGACTCATGAAAGCGCGCCTGGACGGTGTCCTGGGGCAGCAGGAAAAGCTTTTCTGAAGGCAGTTCGAGCAATACCGGTCAATCCCCTGCAGTGTTCGTCGAAGTCGTAGACTCCTTGAACCAATAGTCGAGAGACTCGGTCGCCGACCATCGATGCCGCTGGTGTGAACGCCCCTTGCCGGGTGATCCTGAAGCGGAAGGAACGCGACCTCCCTGAACCCAAGGTTCAGGATGCCCGGCGGAGACGGCACAGGCGGGGGACCTACAAAGAGAGGGCGCGGTGAGCGATCACCGCGCCCTCTGCGCTTGTACGCACCTCACGCCTCACGCTCGTGCTGCACTGCAAACTCTTAACGCCATCTTTACGCCCGCCGGCCTAGCATCCGCTGCATCCATAACGCTTTGCGGCCCTTGCCGCTCATGTTGCGATGCAAGCCTACTTTCCCGTCCTCGGTGTGCTCGGCATGATGCTGATGCTGTTCGGGCTGGTGATGGGCTTTCCCCTCGCGGTCTCGTTCGCGCTCGACGACGGCGCCACCCAGGCCTACGACCTCGCCATCCTCGCCACCTTCGCCACCGGGCTGGCGATGTGGCTGGGCGGGCGGCGGACGCGGCGCGACCTGCACGTCTCGGACGGCTTCCTGCTCGTGGCTGCGACCTGGCTGATCACCCCGGTGTTCGGTGCGCTGCCGCTGATGTTCTACCTTCCGGAGCTGTCCTTCACCGACGCCTACTTCGAGGCCGCCTCCGGGCTCACCACCACCGGCGCCACGGTGCTCACCGGGCTCGACACGATGCCGGTGTCGATCAACCTGTGGCGCTGCTTCATGCACTGGGTGGGCGGCATGGGCGTCATCGTGCTGATGGTGGCGGTGCTGCCGCTGCTGGGCATCGGTGGGCGGCAGATCTTCCGCGCCGAGACGCCGGGGCCGATGAAGGAGTCCAGCCTCACCCCGCGCATCGCCGAGACCGCGAAGGGCCTGTGGGGTGTCTACGTAGTGCTCACCGTGGCCTGCGGAATCGCGCTCTGGCAGGCCGGGATGCTGCCCTGGGACGCGGTGATCCACGCCTTCTCGATCATGGGGCTGGGCGGCTTCTCCACCCGCGACGCCAGCCTCGGCGCCTTCGACAGCGTACCGATCGAGACGGTCACCATCGTGTTCGCGCTGCTCTCGGGGATCAACTACGCCACCCACTACCTCGCCCTGGTGCACCGAACGCCGCGCCCCTACGGCCAGGACCCCGAACTGCGCTGGTTCTTCGGCGTGCTCGCGGTCACCGTGGTGTTCCTGACCGTCTATCTGCTCGAGGGCGGCGCCTACCGGGATGGCGCGCTCGCCTTCCGCCACGTCTCCTTCCACGCCGTCTCGCTGGCGACCTCGCTCGGCCTGGCGACCTACGACTACACGCTGTGGCCGATGTTCGCCCAGGTGTGGATCCTGTTCCTGAGCAGCTTCGCCGCCTGCTCGGGCTCGACCGGCGGCGGCATCAAGATGATGCGTGCGATCATCCTTTACAAGCAGGTGCATCGCGAGATCGTGCGCTCGCTGCATCCGAGCGCGGTGGTGCCACTGCGCCTGGGCAGCCAGCGCGTCTCCGACAACGTGCTGCACGCCGTACTGGCGTTCAGCTTCATGTACATGGTCAGCATCGTCAGCCTGACCCTCGTTCTCGCCGCCTCCGGGATGGACCTGATCACCGCGTTCTCGGGTGTGGTCGCCTGCCTCAACAACGCCGGCCCCGGCCTGGCTTCGGTAGGCCCCGCGGGCAACTATCAGGGCCTGGGCGATTTCCAGACCTGGGTACTGAGCTTCGCGATGATCCTCGGCCGGCTGGAGATCTTTACCCTGCTGGTGGTGCTGACGCCGGCGTTCTGGCGGCGCTGAGCGGTTCGGGCACGAGCCGGTAGCCCACACCGGGCTCGGTGAGGATGCGCTTCGGCAGGCGAGGGTCGGCCTCGAGCTTGCGGCGCAATCCGGCCATATAGACGCGCAGGTAGTGGGCATGCTCGACGTGGTTCGGCCCCCAGGCTCCGGCGAGGAGCTGACGCTGCGTCACCACTCGCCCGGCGGCCGCGGCGAGCAGGCTGAGCAGGCGGAACTCGATCGGGGTGAGGTGCACCGGCACGCCTGCACGCGTCACGCGGCGCTGCTCGAGATCGAGCTCGACGTCGCCGAAGGCGATGCGCGCGGCGGCTTGCGCCGGACGCAAGGCGCGGCGCAGCAGGGCGCGCACGCGGGCGAGGAACTCGCCGACGCCGAAGGGCTTGGCGAGGTAGTCGTCGGCACCGGCGTCGAGCGCGGCGACCTTGTCGGCCTCGTCGCTGCGCGCCGACAGCACCAGCACCGGCATGCCGCTCCAGCCGCGCAGTTCGGCCAGCAGGGTCATGCCGTCGCCGTCGGGCAGGCCGAGGTCGAGCACCAGCAGGTCGGGGCGACGGCTGGCGAGCTCGATGCGACCGCGCTCGAGCGCGGTGGCCTCGTGCGCCGTGCAACCCTCGGATTCCAGCGCTGTGCGCACGAAGCGGCGGATGCCGGCGTCGTCCTCGACCAGCAGCACGACCGGGGAACGGGCGTGGGGGCTCTTCATCGAGTGGGCTCTCCGGCCTCGTCCTCGGGCGGCGGTCGTTCGGGCTGCGCTGGCAGCGGCAGTTGCAGCTCGAAGCAGGCGCCGCCGCCGGCGCGGTTGTGCGCGCTCACGCTGCCGCCGTGCGCCGCCATGATCGCGTGCACGATCGCCAGGCCGAGGCCCGTGCCGCTGTCCCCGGTCGCGGTCGCTGCATCGCTTGGGCCTCGCGGATGTGGCGCACGCACGAAGCGTTCGAAGATCGCCTGTTCGCGGCCGGGCGGCAGACCGCAGCCGTCGTCGCACACGCGGATGCGGAGCCAGCCGGCGCCGGATCGCGGTCCTGGGTCCGCAGCCCGATCCGACGGACTGCCGCGCCCGGCGCTGGCCGCGTGCGATGGCGCAGACGCCGGGTTCATTGTGCAGCTCGGCGCATCCGCAGGCGGGGCGCCAACCTGTGCCGACAGTGTGATGTGCCCGCCCGCGGGAGTGTGCGCGATCGCGTTGTCGATCAGGTTGCAGACCACCCGCTCCATCAGCACCGCGTCCGCGTGCAGCAGCGGCAGTTCCTCGGGCAGGTCGAGCGTGAGCATGTGTTCGCGCAGGGCGTGGCCGCGCGCCTGCAGGGCGCTGCCGACCAGTTCGTCCACCGCCAGCCAGTCGAGCGCGAGGCGCGGCGTGTCCGACTGCAGGCGGGCGAGATCGAGCAGGTCACGCGCGAGCGCATGGGTGCGCACGGCCTCGGCACGAATCGCCTCAGCGAGCTCGGCCTGCGCCGGCGGCAGCGGCGGACCGGCCAGCGGCAGCGATTCGGCCAGCCCGGCGAGTGCGGTGAGCGGCGTGCGCAGGTCGTGCGACAGGGAGGCGAGCAAGGTGTTGCGCAGGCGCTCGCTGTCCGCGGCCAGGCGCGCCTGTGCCACCTCTTGCGCGCGCGCCTCGGCGGAGTCGCGCTCGCGGCGCAGGCGCGCGGCCAGCTCGGCGGTGGTCAGCGCCACGGCGAGCAGCACGGCGAAGGTCAGCAGGTACTGCAGGTCCGACACCGCCAGGGTGAAGTGCGGATGCACGAAGAAGAAGTCGAACAGCGCCACCGCCAGGAAGGCGGCGAATACCGCCGGGCCGCGCCCGAGCCGGATCGCGGCGAACAGGACCGCGAGCGGGAACAGCATCGCGATGTTGGCGAGGTCGAACTGCCCGAGCAGCGGCGCGCCGAGCAAGGCCACCGCAGCGACCACGAGCGCGGCGAGCAGGTAGTTGCGCGACGGCGCGAGACGCGGGGCGGATGAGGAGGCGCGCTTCATGCGGAGATGGTAGCAGCGCGGCCGCCCCCGATCTCGTGTCGGCGCTGCCGACGCTCGCGATTCCGCTTCCATCCTGCCGGTCGTCCTGGCGCGAGGGGTGGGTAGAATGCCGGATGGGGCCGGATGTGGGGCCGAGTGAGGATGGAGGCGGGATGGGGGACCTACGATGAATCTTGCGGCATTCGCGGCGGTGGGCGTCGGCGCGGCGTGCGGCGCCTGGCTGCGCTGGGGCTTGGGTCTGTGGCTGAATCCGCTGTTCGTGCTGCTCCCGCTCGGCACCTTGGTGGCGAACCTGCTCGGCGGCTTCCTGATGGGCGTCGCGCTGGCGGCGGTGCAGGCCTGGCCAACGATGTCGCCGGCGCTCAAGCTCCTGCTCACCACCGGCCTGCTCGGCGGATTGACCACTTTTTCCACCTTTTCCGCCGAGGCCTTCCACCTGCTGCAGCGTGGTGCGCTCGGCTGGCTGGGCGCACACCTGGTCGTCCATGTGGCCGGATCCGTGCTGATGACCTGGGCCGGTTATGCGCTTTTCAACGCCCTGCGCGCGTGACCTACGGCGCAAGGCGGGCGGCAGCTTCATTTTCTGTTTCACTCCGATGGGCTAGAGTGAATGCACGGCACATCCATAATTCACGCCGAACCGCATCCCCGGCAGTACCCCCTCAACGCAACGGAGGCCATTACATGAAGAAAATCATCGTTACCCTTTCCGCGATCTCGCTTTCGATGGCAGGTCTCTCGGGCTGCGCCAACATGAACGAGACCCAGCGCGACACGGGCATGGGCGCCGCGATCGGTGCCGTGGCCGGCGGCCTGATCGGTGCCGCCACGGCGGGCGGCAACAAGGGCAAGAGCGCCGCCACCGGCGCGGCGATCGGCGCCGCACTGGGTGCGGGCGGGGGCTACCTGTGGTCGCAGAACATGCAGAAGCAGCGCGCCGAGATGGAGCAGGCGACCGCGGGCACCGGCATCGGCATCAGCCAGACCACCGACAACCAGCTCAAGGTCGATATTCCCGCGGACGTGTCCTTCGATGTCGGCCGCTACGCGATCAAGTCCAACATGCGCCCGGTGCTCGACCGCCTCGCGTCCACGCTGAACCAGCACCCGGTGACGACCGTGACCATCATCGGCCACACCGACAGCACCGGCTCCGATGCGGTCAACGACCCGCTGTCGATCAACCGTGCCGCCGCCACCCGCGATTACCTGGTGCAGCGTGGCGTGTCCGCGCAGCGCATCGCGGTCGATGGCCGCGGCTCGCGCCAGCCGGTCGCCGACAACTCGACGGCCTCCGGCCGCGCGATGAACCGCCGCGTGGAGATCTTCATCGCGGAGCCGGCGCAGCAGCGCTGATTCCGATGCCGGCGGGACGAGGGGCCGTGGCTGGAAGGCCGCTTGCGGTCTCTCGATCGTCGCTGTCGCATCCGGACACATGAGGGCAGGTTTTGCCTCTTCCGACGCCCCCACACGGGGGCGTCGTCGTTTCAGCCCTGCTCAGCGCCCGCTCGTCGGCAGCGGCGCGAGGAGTGCGGCGATATCGGCCTCGCCGAACTTGGCCAGTGCATCGGCGTCCTCCGACAGCACGCTCTCGGCGAGCGCCGCCTTCCTCTCCTGCAAGGCGAGGATCTTCTCCTCGATGCTGCCCGCGCACACCAGCTTGAACACGAACACCGGCTTGTCCTGGCCGATGCGGTGGGCGCGGTCGGTGGCCTGGTTCTCGGCCGCTGGGTTCCACCACGGGTCGTAGTGGATCACGGTGTCGGCCGCGGTGAGGTTGAGGCCCACGCCGCCCGCCTTCAGGCTGATCAGGAACACCGGCACGCGACCCTTCTGGAAGTCTTCCACCGGGATGCGGCGGTCGCGGGTGTCGCCGGTCAGCGCGACCCAGCCGATCTTCGCCTTGTCGAGTTCGGCCGCGATCAGGCCGAGCATGGTGGTGAACTGCGAGAACACCAGGATGCGCCGGCCCTCGTCGATCAGCTCGGGCAGCATGTCCATCAGCAGGTCGAGCTTGGCGCGCTCCTTGACCCGCAGGGCGGCCGGCGACTTCAGCAGGCGCGGGTCGCAGCACACCTGGCGCAGCTTCAGCAGCGCATCCAGGATCACGATCTGGCTGCGTGCGAAGCCCTTGCCGGCGATCTCGGCGCGCACCTTCTCGTCCATCGCCGCGCGCACCGTCTCGTAGAGGTCGCGCTGGCCGCCCTCGAGGCCGACGCTGCGCACGATGATGGTCTTGGGCGGCAGCTCGGTGGCGACGTCTTCCTTGCGCCGGCGCAGGATGAAGGGTCGCAGGCGCGCCGCGAGCAGGTCGCGGCGGACCGTGTCGCCGTGCTTCTCGATCGGCGTGCGCCAGGTCGCGGTGAAGTCCTTGTGGCTGCCGAGGAAGCCCGGCAGCAGGAAGTCGAACTGCGCCCACAGCTCGCCGAGGTGGTTCTCCAGCGGCGTGCCGGTGAGGCCCAGGCGGTGGCGGGCCTTCAGCTGCCGGATCACCTGCGCGCCCTTGCTGGCGGCGTTCTTCACCGTCTGTGCCTCGTCCAGGATCAGCAGGCTCCACTCGCGCGCCTGCAGCAGCTCGGCGTCGCGCCACAGCAGGGGGTAGGTGGTGAGGGCGATGTCGACGTTGCCGTCGCCCGCGTCCAGCTCCTCGAAGCGCGCGTGGCGGTCGGCGCCGTGCAGGTTCAGCACCTTCAGGTCGGGGGCGAAGCGCTCGGCCTCGGCCTGCCAGTTGAACACCAGCGAGGTCGGCAGCACGACCAGGGCGGGGACGTCCAGGCGGCCCGCCTGCTTCTCGGTGAGCAGGTGGGCGAGCGTCTGCGCGGTCTTGCCCAGGCCCATGTCGTCGGCGAGGATGCCGGCGAGGTCGTGGCGCACCAGGTGCTGCAGCCAGGCGAGGCCCTCGAGCTGGTAGGGACGCAGCTCGGCGCGGAAGCCCGCCGGGGCGGCGACGGCGCGGATGCGCTCGGCGTCGCGCAGGCGGGCGGCGATCGCGGCGACCTGCTCGCGTCCGCGGCCGGGCAGGTCGAGGTCGGCGAGGCGGGCGGCGTCGAGCCTCGACAGCCGCCAGTCGTGGTCGGGACGGTCGAAGAGGTCGACCAGCGCGCGCACCAGCGGCTTGATGCGCGCGGCGCCGATGCGCAGGCGGCCGAGGGTCTCGTCCTCCAGGATCACCGCCTCGCGGTCGTCGATGTCGTCCAGGCGGCCGGACAGCCAGCGTGGATCGTGCGCGAACAGGCCGGCGAGGAGCGGTGCCAGCGGCAGCGCCCTGCCGTCGATCTCGATGCCGGGCGACAGGCCCAGCCAGCCGTCCTCGTGCTCGTCGATGTCGAGCATCAGGTGATCGATGTCGATCGCGTGGTGGCGGAAGTCGCTCGGGAAGGCCACCTCCCAGCCTTCCGTGCGCAGCGCCGGCACGGTCTCCGCCATGAAGTCGGGCCAGGCGGCCTCGCTCGCCAGCCCGAGCGCGTCGGTCGGCAGGCTGCCGAAGCTGGTCTGCACGGCGCCCGGCGGGATGCGCGTGAAGCCGGCGGCGGCGAGACGCTGCGCGGCGGTGCGCTCGGCCTCCTCGTCGCGGGTCAGGCGCGCGCTGCGGCCGTCGGGCAGGGGATGGAAGAGGCGGGCGTCGCCGGCCTCGACGCTGACCGTGCCATAGCGGAAGGCGAGCAGGGCGAAGTCGAACTGGTAGGTGCCGTGGGGCGCGTACTGGCGAAAGCGCGCGTGGTAGGCGGGGCGGGTCTCCAGCCGCAGCACAGGCACCGGGACGCCGCCGAGCTCGACCGGCGGTTCCCCACGCTGCGTGGGCGCGGGCAGGGCGGGGGCGACCTCGGCCAGGGTGTCGGCGACCAGCTCGGATTCGGCCTGGCTGAGCGGCGGCAGCCAAAGCAGGCGCTGCACCAGCTCGGCGGGCACCTGCAGGGCGATGGGGCCGGCCTCGGCCCTGGCGGTGTCGATGTACCAGGGTGGCAGCAGAGGCAGCACGCGGTCGGCGGCCGGTTCCACCCGCAGCGCCGGGGCGCGCAGGCCGTCGCTGGTGATCGTCCAGTCGGGCGTGCCCGCACGCGGCTCGCCCAGCGCCAGCACGCGGCCGGCGAGGCTGCCGAAATGCGCGCGGCCGCTGGCGAGCAGACGGCGCATCAGCTCGTCGCTGTGGCGCCCCTCGAGCGGCAGCCCGTCGCTGGCGTCGAAGTGGCCGCGCGCGCGGTGCGCCCACAGCAGGCGCAGCAGGTCGAGGTCGGTGTCGTCCACGAAGGCGGGCGGGGCCTGCAACGCGCGCTCGATGTTGCTCCAGGGCTCGTGCTGGCGGATCTCGCCGTGCTGGTCGAGGCGCACCTTGTGGCATTTGACGCTGAAGTCGCCGCCGTACAGGCTGGGCTCGACGACATAGCGCAGCGCGTAGCTGACCGAAGCCGGCTTGCGCTTGCGCGCGCCGGCCTTCGCCAGGCTGTCCGCGGCCTCGCGAAAACCCTTCACCCAGGCCAGCACCTGCTCGCGCGGGCGGTCGGGGCGGCGGCGCTGGTGCAGCCACACCAGCATCATCGCCGCCACGTGCTTGCAGCCGAAGCCCATCGGG
>Ga0116151_10002635_pt1 | contig 16434 bp, 16 predicted proteins | sample AD_UKC117_MetaG_FD_89893 | JGI IMG/M metagenome (GOLD analysis project Ga0116151, IMG submission 89893) | Active sludge microbial communities of municipal wastewater-treating anaerobic digesters from Hong Kong - AD_UKC117_MetaG | ecosystem: Engineered > Bioreactor > Anaerobic > Digestate...
GACGGTCGGCAGGCTGCGGATGCTCTCGATCCGCGAGCACCGCTTCCCGTTCCTCAAGAAGGTCGGCGACTGGAACCGCTTCGCCCGCAATACCGGCGGCACCATGGTCGAGAAGTGCTGCCACTATTTCGACCTGATGCGGCTCATTGTCGGGGCCGAGCCGGTCCGGCTCTACGCCTCGGGCGGGCAGGACGTGAACCATCTGGACGAGACTTATGGCGGCGAGCGGCCGGACATCGTCGACAACGGCTATGTCGTCGTGGATTTCGCCAACGGCGTCAGGGCGATGCTCGATCTCTGCATGTTCGCGGAGGTGTCGCGGGACCAGGAGGAGATCGCGGCGGTCGGCGACCGGGGCAAGGTCGAGTGCGGCACGCCGTCCTCCAGGCTCTGGATCGGCCGGCGCGACACGGGCGAGCTGACCGAGGAGGTGGTGCCGGTCGACGAGACCGTGCTCGCCGCCGGCCAGCATCATGGCTCGACCTACTACCAGCATCGGGCCTTTCTCGAGCTGGTGAAGCAGGGCGGCAGGCCGGAGGTCAGCCTGCACGACGGGCGCATGGCGGTCATGATGGGGGCCGCCGCCGAGCGGTCGATGCGGGAACGGGTGCCGGTGACCTTCTGAGCCGCCCGCGCCGCCGACGTGGTCTTCAGCTCCTACCTCTTCATCCTCGTTTTCCTGCCGATCGTCTGGCTGGGCTACTGCCTGCTCGCCCGCTCGCGGGTCGGGTCGTTCGGGGTGACGCTCTGGCTGCTGCTCGCCTCGCTCTTCTTCTACGGCCACTGGAGCTGGCGGGTCGTGCCGCTGATCCTGCTCTCGATCGCCGTGAACTGGCTGGTCGGCCGCCTGATCGAGGGCAGCACGGGCAGGCGCGCCCGGCTCTGGCTCGCCCTCGGCATCGCCTTCGACCTCGGGCTGCTCGGCTATTTCAAGTATGCCAATTTCCTGGTCGCCACGGTCGAATCGGTGAGCGGGGCGAGCTTCGCCTGGCAGACCGTGGTGCTGCCGATCGGCATCTCCTTCTTCACCTTCCAGCAGATCGCCTACCTCGTCGACATCTACCGGCAGGAGGCGGTCGAGCGGGATCCATGGCGCTACGCGCTCTTCGTCACCTTCTTCCCGCAGCTCATCGCCGGGCCGATCGTGCATCACCGCGAGATGATGCCGCAGATCGGCCGCCAGCCGAGGGAGCGCCGGGTGCCGGACCTGGTGCTCGGCATCGTCATCTTCGCGATCGGCCTCGCCAAGAAGGTGATCATCGCCGATGGCATCGCACCGATCTCGGATGCGGTCTTCGACCTCGCCGCCATGGGGGCCGTGCCCTCGACCGGCGAGGCGTGGGCCGGGGCGCTCGCCTTCGGCTTTCAGATCTACTTCGATTTCTCCGGCTATTCCGACATGGCCGTTGGCCTCGCGCGGATGTTCGGGATAGCGCTCCGGGTCAATTTCGCCTCGCCCTACAAGGCCTCGTCCATCATCGAGTTCTGGCAGCGCTGGCACATCACGCTCTCGCGCTTCCTGCGCGACTATCTCTACATCCCCATGGGCGGCGGCCGGGTCGGCGAGTGGCGGCGCTACCGCAACATCGTCGTCACCATGCTCCTGGGCGGCATCTGGCACGGGGCGGGCTGGACCTTCGTGCTCTGGGGCCTCCTGCACGGCCTCCTCATCACCGCCGATCATGCCCGCCGCCGGTTCTGGTGCGGCCCGGACCTGCCGCTCTGGGGGGCACGCGCGCTGACCTTCGCGCTCGTGACCATCGCCTGGGTCCCCTTCCGTGCCGCCGATCTCGCCACGACCTTCAGGCTCTATGGCGCCATGACCGGCATGGGCCCGAGCGTCGAGGCCACCGCCTGGCCGTTCTACTCGCCGGCCGGGGTCTGGCTCCTGCTGGCTGCCCTCCTCGCCTTCGCCTGGCTCCTGCCCAACACGGCGGAGATCATGAAGCCGGCCGTGGCGCCCCTGACCACGCCCGGCTACCCTGCCGTCGAGCCGGTCGGCCGGGCAGCCGGCTGGACCATGGGGCTCGGCTTCCATCCGAGCGGTGGCTGGGCGCTGGCCATCGCGCTGCTTCTGTCCCTCTCCCTCATCGGCGTCGGCAACGGTGGTGCGTTCATCTACTACCAGTTCTGATCTCGCCAGCGCCGGGCCGGCCAGGGAGAGGGCGCCGCTCGTCCGCTTCGGGCTCCGGCTGCTCTGGCTGGCGCCGCTCGTCTTCGTGCTCCTGACGGGCGTGAATGCCCTGGCGCTGCGCTTCGACATCGCCGCCCTGCCGGAGCTCGCGAACTTTCATCAGCAGCAGCGCAAGCTCGCCGCCGCCGCCGACGGGGGCTTCGACACGCTCTTTTTGGGCGACAGCTCGCTCGGGCGGATGATGGACACGCCCACCTGGGAGAGGATCACGGGCGAGCGCAGCCTGCAATTGGCGCTGACCGGCGGCGAGGGCTTCGCCGGCGATCTCGGCATGCTGCAGCGAGCGCTCCTGGTGCACCGGCCGAAGCGGGTCGTCCTGGTCCATACGTCCGACATGCCGACCCGCGGCATTTCCTGGAACGGCTACCTCCTGACCCGGCCGGCAGGTGCGGCACGGGTCGCCATGCCGCCGGATCGGCTGCTCGAGGCATTGGCTGATTTGCTCATCAATGGGCAGTTGCTGCGGGCGATCGTGCGCGGCCTGCCCTACAGCCTCACCGGACGCGACTGGCCGTTCCTCGACGACTCCCATGTCCGCGGGCGCGAGCGGCTGCTCGGGGCCGGCCCGGCCATCGCCCAGGCCGAGGCCCTGGCACCGTCGGCCATCAAGGCGGAAGGGCGGTTGTTCCTGGAGAAGATCGCGGCGCTGTGCGCCGCCGAGGGAATCGACTGCCGCTTCGCCTTCGGGCCTGTCTGGGAGGGCATCTGCGCCAATTCGGCCGACTATCTCGCCGCGGCCCGCGCGTTCGTCGAAGGGGCGGGCCTGCCGGTCGTGGCCGGCACCCCCCTCTGCGTGCCGGCCCAAGACCTCGACGATACCATCGACCATGTCGTCCAGGGGCGCATGGTCTTCTACACGAAGGCGCTCCACGACCGCCTGGAGGGACAGGCCACCACGAGGAACTGAATGGCGAGACGAGGCGCTGGCGCTGTTGCCTGCCCGCGCCAGTTCCGTCATGCTCCGCGCACAAGACTTTCAGGGAGGCCCGATGCAGACGGGTCTGAACCGGCTGATCGCCGGCTTCGAGCGGGTCAACGATGTCACATGCTGGGTCGGCAGGCAGCTCGCCTGGCTGCTCGTTGTGCTCATGACGGCCGCCGTCCTGCTCCAGGTCTTCTATCGCTACGTGCTGGTCAACCCGATCGGCTGGAGCGAGGAGCTCGCCATCTACTCGATGATCTGGATGACCTTCCTGGTCGCCCCGATCGCCTATCGCTCCGGCGCCAATGTGGCGATCGAGGTGGTTCGCGACCTCTTCGTCGGCCGCTGGCAGGCGGCCTTGCAGATCGTGCTCAACCTCCTGGTGCTGGTGCTGCTGATCGTTCTCCTGCGCCATTCGATCACCTATGTCGGCCGCGGCATGGGCTCGCTGGTGCCGAGCCTGGGCGTGCAGGCCGGCTGGTTCTACCTCTCGATGCCGGTCGGCATCGCCGGCATGCTGCTGGTCGCCGTCGAGATCCTGCTGAAGGCCGTGCGCCACCTCATGGATCCGAGCCAGCCGTTGCTGATGCCGACGCACGAGGCCGAGATCGCGGCGAGCGAGTACGAGTAGATGGCCCTCCTGCCCTTCTGGATCTTCATGGCCCTCCTGATGGTCGGCATGCCGGTCGTCTTCGCGCTGCTGCTCGGCCCGGGCTTCAGCCTGTGGATCGACGGCCGGCCGGATGCCTTCTTCGGGATGATGCAGCAGCGGCTCTTCAACGGCATGAAGAGCTTTCCCCTGATGGCCGTGCCGTTCTTCATCCTGGCCGGCGAGCTGATGAACCGCGGCAACATCACGCTGGCGCTGGTCGAGTTCTCGAAATCGCTGATCGGGCATGTCCGGGGCGGGCTCGCCCAGGTCAACATCCTCTCCTCGATCCTCTTCGCCGGGCTCTCGGGCTCGGCCGTGGCCGACACCTCGGCCCTGGGCTCGATGCTCATTCCGGCCATGGAGCAGAACGGCTACACGCGGCGGTTCGCGGCGGCGATCACCGCGGCCTCCTCGGTGATCGGCCCGATCATCCCGCCTTCCGGGATCATGATCCTCTACGCCTTCATCATGAACGTCTCGGTGGCCGGCCTCTTCGCCGCCGGCATCGTGCCCGGCCTGCTCATCGGCTTCGGCCTGATGCTGATGACCTGGCTGCTCGCCAAGCGGTACAAGTTCCCGGTGGCGAGCGAGAAGGCCACCTGGCGCCAGCGGGGCACGGCGCTGCGCGTCGCCTTCTGGCCGCTTTTGACCCCCATCATCCTGCTCGGCGGCATCCTCACCGGCGTCTTCACGCCGACCGAGGCCGCGGCCGTGGCCGCCGGCTACGCGCTGGTCGTCACGCTCTTCGTCACCCGCACGCTGACCGTGAAGGACCTGCCCGAGGTCTTCTACACGACGGCCCTCTCGGCCGGCACGATCCTCCTTCTGGTGGCGGCCGCGGTCAGCTTCTCCAGCGTCATCAGCCTCTTCCAGACGCCGCAGGTGCTGATCGGCTTCGTGCTGTGGATGGCCGACAACCCCTATTCGCTGCTGTTCGCCGTCAACATCATGCTCTTCATCGTCGGCATGTTCCTCGATGCCGGGCCGGCGATCCTGATCCTCGGGCCGATCCTCGGCCCCGCCATGACGTCGATGGGCATCGATCCGATGCACTTCGCCATCGTCATGTGCGTCAACGTCACGGTCGGCCTCGCGACGCCGCCCATGGGCCTCGTGCTCTTCGTCGCCGCCGGCATCTCGGGCGAGCGGGTCGAGCGGATCGCCTGGGCGATGATGCCGTTCCTTCTGGTCGAGATCGCGGTGATCTTCCTGATCACCTACGTGCCCGAGGTGTCGCTGACCCTGCCCCGGCTGCTCGGCTTTGCGTCGTGGCCGGACTGCGCTATCGATCCGTTGAACGCGTTGACGTGTCTCTTCATGTGACAAGGGAGGTCGAGATGACGATGGCTGGATTGCGACGGGCGGCGCTCGGCGCCGTCGCCGGGCTGGGCCTGCTGGGTGCAGCAGCGCTACCGGCGATGGCGCAGGACTTCACCCTCAAGGTGATCTTCCTCGCCAACCAGGACGACGAGGACTACGACGGTGCCCTGGTCTTCAAGGACTATGTCGAGGCCGCCTCGAACGGCTCGATCGCGGTCGAGATCTATCCGGGCGGCCAGCTCTGCGGCAATCCGGAGGAGTGCCTCGAGGCCCTGCAGGGCGGCATCATCGAGGTCTTCATCACCACCTTCGGCGGCTTCGGCAACATCGTCCAGGAAGCGCAGGTGATGGACCTGCCCTACATGTTCCCGTCGGACCGCGTCGCCGAGTGCGCGCTCGGCAACGACACCGCCTTCTTCGAGCTGCTGCGTGACAAGACGCTGGAGCAGACCGGCAACATGCGGCTGATGACCATCGGCAACACCGGCGGCTGGCGCAACTTCGCGACGACGGCAAAGCAGATCAGGACGCCGGCGGATGTCGCCGGCCTGCGGATCCGCACCATCGGCTCGCCGGTGCAGCAGGAGCTGGTGAAGTCGATGGGTGGCGCCCCCACCTCGATCGCGTGGCCCGAGGTCTACACCTCGCTGGCGACGGGCGTGGTCGAGGGCACGAAGAACGGCATCACCGACATCGTCGGCATGAAGTTCCACGAGCACCTGAAATACATCACCCTCGACGGGCACGCCTACATGGGTGCGATGTGGATGATGAACAACGACGTCTACCAGGCGATGTCGCCGGAGCAGCGCAAGATCGTCGAGGACGGCTTCGACGCGCTGCGCTGGACGACCATCGTCTTCCCCAAGCGGCGCTCGATCGAGGCCTACCAGGCGTTCAAGGACGCCGGTGGCGAGATCTACGTGCCGACCGAGGAGGAGAAAGCGCAGTTCGTCGACGCGGCAGCGCCGATCTACGACTGGTTCACCGGCGAGTACGGCAGCGAGTGGCTGGACGTGCTCAAGGGCTCGATCGCCGACTGCGAGACCGCGATCGACGCGACGCGCGGCTGAGCTTCACCACGTTCGAACGACCGGGGCGCGTGCCGCAGGGCGCGCGCCCCTCGAGTCGCTCTGGCGCCGGGCTCAGTGCACCCACTGCAGGGTGATGAGCAGGACGACGGCGGCGGTCAGGGCGTAGAGGCCGAGGGTCGGGAAGAAGTCGGACATCGGGGGCACTCGTCAGGGGTTGCTTGCTGCAGTGCAATATCGGCCGATGGCCGGCCTCCCGCAACGCGCGGGACTGCATGGCAGCCATGCCGACGCACCCTGTGGGCGCGCCGGCACGGCAACCCCGATCGGCTCGCACCCGGCGGGGCGAGCTCAGTTCAGCATGTCGAAGACGAAGCCGCCGGCCGCGCCGGCGGCAGCACCCGCGGCGCTGCTGCGGAGCACGTTCTCGCCGGTGATCAGGCCGGCGGCGGCGCCGCCCGCGGCACCGATGGCGGCACCCTTGCCAGCACTGCTCTCGCAGGCGCCGAGCCCCATGGCGGACAGCACCAGCGTCATGGCCAGAGCCAGGCGTGGCAGGCGCAAAGCAGGCATTCCTAGTTCCTTCATGGTCATTCCTTGCAGGGCCAACGGTTGACGGCCGACCGGACGAAGCCGTCGAGCGGGCTCGCATCGGCGTATTCCGGATGCTCGGCCTGCCAGGCGACGAAGTTGGCCCGAAGCTGCTCGCGGGTGAGCTGCTCGTCCGTGCAGACGACCTTCTTGATCCGGTCGGCCTGCAGCGCGGTCGTGTAGAAGAGGCTGACGCCGGAGACGAAGCCGAAGCAGAACTGGCGCGCGTCGCTGAAATTGGGATCGTCGGGCTCGGCACCGCAGAGTGCCGCCAGATCGGCCGAGGTCTCGAGATCGAACGCCGCAAGCTCGGCGCTGTCCGCGGCTGACGCGGCGAGCATCATGATGCCGGCGACGCCACCCACGAGGGCTGTGCCTCGCATGAATGTCCTCCTTCATGGGTTTGCCGCTGCACAACTCACGGCGTGGCGACGACTATAATGCCGCTTGCGGGACGGGCAATGGGCGACGCGATCAGCGCCCCATCATCGTTGAAGGCAGCCAGAGGGCAATGCCGGGGAACATCAGCAGCAGCGCCAGGCCGGCGAGCAGGATCGCCGCATAGGGCAGCACACCCCGGATGATCGGCTCGATCGGGCCTTTGGTGATGGCCTTGATGGTGAAGAGGTTCATGCCGACCGGCGGGGTGATCAGGGCGAGCTCGAGATTGACCATCAGGAGCACGCCGTACCAGATCGGGTCGATGCCGAGCGCGGCCAGCACCGGCAGGACGATCGGGGTCGTGATCAGGATGATCGAGATGGTCTCGAGGAACATGCCGAGGACGAAGATCAGGCCCATGACGGCGATCAGGAACTCGATCTGGCCGAGGTCGTGGCTGGTGACCAGGGTGACGATCTCCTGCGGGATGCGCATCTTGGTCAGCACGTGGCTGAAGACCGCGGCGGCGGCGAGGATCATGAAGAGCATGGCGGAGGTGCGCGCGGCGTCCATGGCGGAGCGCCAGATGTCGAGCGGGCCGAGCGTGCGGTAGACGAGCATGGCGATGAGGAGCGCGGCGAGCGCGCCGGCGCCGGCGGCCTCGGTGGCGGTGAAGACGCCGAGATACATGCCGCCGAGCACGAAGACCGGCAGGGTCAGCGCCCAGAACGAGCGGCGGAGCGCGGTCAGCATCTCCATCAGGCTGGCGCGCGGCTCGCGGCGGACGGCCTTGGCGCCGGCGAAACGCTGGGCGGCCATGCAGTGAAGCGCGAAGCAAGTGGCGAGGAGCAGGCCCGGCACCACGCCCGCCATGAAGAGCTGGCCGATCGAGGCGTCGGCGACCACGGCGAAGAGCACCATGGGCCCCGACGGCGGAATCAGGATGCCGAGCGTGCCGCCGCCGCCGACCACGCCATAGGCCGCCGGCCGGCTGTAGCCGTAGCGGATCATCTGGGGGATGGCGACGGCGCCGATGGTGAGGGCGGTGGCGACGCTCGAGCCCGAGATCGCGGCGAAGATCGTGCAGGCCGCGACCGTCGCCACGCCGAGCCCGCCCGGCAAGTGGCGGAGCAGGGTGTGGGCGGTGCCGTAGAGGTCGTCGACGATGCGGCCGCGGATCATGAAATGCGCCATCAGCGTGAAGAGCGGGATGGCGACGAGGAGGTAGATGTTGAGCTTGCCGAAGACGATCTCGCCGAGCCCCGCGAGGCTGCCCTCGTCGACCACCATGAGCGTGCCGCCGAAAAGGCCGAGAGCGGCGAAGACGGGCAGGCCGGTGAGGATGACGAGGACGAGGCCGGCGAGCAGCAGCAGCAGCGTCACGGGCGGAGTCCGCCGGCCCCGGGCTCGGCCGGCCCGGAGGTGGGCGACTGGCCGGTCGCCATGCGGAGCAGCCCGACCGCGGCCGCCACGGCGAGCAGCAGGCCGCCCAGCGGTATGAGGAGCTGCGGCAGGTAGACCGGGACGGCCAGATAGCCGGTGGAGTAGATGCCGAGCAGCTTCGAGAAGGCCGCGGTCTGCCAGCCGCCGATGAGCAGGGCGAGCCCCGCGACCAGCACGGCGAGCTGCCCGGCGGCGGCGGTCAGCCGTCGGCCGCGCGGCCCCAGCCGGTCGGTCAGAAGGTCGACCGAGATGTGCTCGCCGCGGCGCAGCGCGTCGGCGGCGGCGAGCATGACGAGGCCGACGAGCAGGTAGCCCACCAGCTCGTCGACCCAGGGGATCGGCTGGTTGAGGAAGTAGCGCATCATCACGGACCAGGCGACGAGCGCCAGCGAGACGAGCAGCAGCGCCGCCGCGAGGCCGGTGCCGACGAGGCAGAGGCACGCCACCGCCCGGTCGAGCAGCCCGACCAGCCGGCGAGCGCCTCCGCCGCCGGGCGGCGCCGACGCCGTCAGAGCTGCTCGACCGCCTCGATGATGGCCTCGGCGTCGGGGCTCGATGCCTTGAAGGCTTCCATCACCGGCGGCTGCATGACGGCGCTGAAGGCCGCGGATTCCTCCGGTGTCTGGATGTGCAGCTTCATGCCGGCCTTCTGGAGCTCGTCGATCGCCGCCTCCGCGGTGGACTCGGTGAGCGGGATGGATTCCAGCTCGGCCGCATCAGCCGCCTCGGCGATGGCGGCGCGCTCGGCCTCGGGCAGGCCCGCATACCAGGCCGGGTTGACGAAGAGGTGGAAGTAGACGGTGAAGAAGGGTGCGACCGTGCCGAACTCCTGGACCTCGTAGTACTTGCGGCTGAAGGCGGCCGAGACGTCGGTGAGGCCGGCGTCGATCACGCCGGTCTGGAGCGCCTGGTAGACCTCCGAGCCGGGCATGGCGGCGGGTGCGGCGCCGGCGGCGACCAGCCCCTCGTCGACCAGCTTGTTGAGGCCGCGGATCTTCACGCCCTCGAAGTCCTCGACGGTGATCAGCGGGCGCTTGCTCGAGGTGAAGATGGACTGGCGGGTGGTGTAGAGCCAGGCGATGTTCTCGACCCCCTTCTCGAGCAGCTTGGCGTCGAGCAGGTCGGCCGCCTTCGAGCCCGGGAAGGCCTCGATGCGGGCGAGATCGGTGAAGAAGTAGGGGATGGTGACGACATTCATCTCGGGGATGGTGTTGCCCCACTGGAAGTTCACCGCGATGGCCCCCTCGATCTCGCCCCTGGCCACGGCCGGGTGGTGCTGATCCGGCTTGTAGGCCTGGCTGGCGCCGAAGATCTGGACGTCGACGGCGCCATCGGTGCGGGCCTCGACATCGGCGGCGAAAGCCTCGACGAGCTGGGCGATGTGATGCGCCGGCGGCAGCTGGTGGCTGATGCGAAAGACCGTCTCGGCGTGCAGGCTGCCGAGCGGCAGGGTCAGCGCCAGGGCGGCGACGGCAAGGGTGCTCTTCCTCTTCATGACACGCGTCTCCCCGATCGGTTGGCTTGTGGCTCTGGTTAACGCCTCGGCGCGCCCGCGTCCATCAGCCGGCGGGCGAAGGCGAGGTCGCGCTCCTCGGCGGCGCGCAGCTCGGGCAGGCCGACCAGCGCGTTGAAGGCGGTGAAATCGAGCATGGCGTCGGCGGCGTCGGCGGTGGTGCCGGTCGCGTGCAGCGTCTGCATCAACCGGCCGATGGTGGCGGCGATGGCATAGGTGGTGGCGACCGGGAAGGCGACCATGGCGTAGCCGATCGCCTCGAGCTCGGCGGCTGGCAGGAACGGCGTCAGGCCGCCCTCGATGTTGTTGGCCATGCAGGGGGCGTCGATCTCGGCGCAGATGCGGCGCATCTGGTCGATGTCGCGCGGCGCCTCGACGAAGACCATGTCGGCACCGGCCGCCCGATAGAGCTGGCCCCGCTCGATGGCGTCGTCGAGGCCGTTGATGGCGAGCGCGTCGGTGCGCGCCATGATGACGAGGTCCGCGTCCCGGCGGGCATCGAGGGCGGCCTTGAGCTTGCCGACCATCTCCTCGGCCGGAACCACGGCCTTGCCGGCCATGTGGCCGCAGCGCTTGGGGAAGAGCTGGTCCTCGATGAAGAGGCCGGCGACCCCTGCCCGCTCGTAGGCGCGCACCGCCCGGCGGACATTGGTGACGTTGCCGAAGCCGGTGTCGGCATCGGCGAAGACCGGCACCGAGACGGCGTCGCAGATGCGGGCGTAGTGCTCGGCCATCTCCATGAGCCCGAGCTGCGAGGTGTCGGGCTGGCCGAGCAGGGCAGCGGTCGCGGCATAGCCGCCGCAGGTGACCGCGGCGAAGCCGGCAGCTTCGGCGATCCTCGCCGTCAGCGCGTCCTGGATGCCCGGCAGGACGAGGATCCCGGGTGCGTCGACGAGACGGCGAAAGCGGGTGGTCGGGCGCATGGCTCTGCTCCTGTTGCGTGGAGCTTATGGTTATCCGTCAGCGGGTTGTAAATGGCGGCCGGGACGGGTGCGAGTCGGGATGCGCCGGCAAAATCACGAAGGTGGTTGAAGTTCGTCGCCTTTCGGCCTTGTCGAATGGCTGCAATATACAGATTCACGTCCGTTGTCAGGAGATGCACATCTGGCTCCTCGATCGACAGGATGGCTGCATCCGTCAGCCCGAGGCGCAAATAGAGCTGCGTGCCGATCACGTCTCGGGCTGGGATATGCTGCTCACGGGCAAGAGAGATGAACTGCGCTAGCCTGGACATCAGTTGATCGGTGGCCGGAGCGGCCAATCCACCCTTCCTCAGCAGATTGCTCGTCTCGGCGAGAATATGCGGCGTGGTGACCAGCGTCGCGTTACCCATATGGTCGAGCAGTAGCTGCCAATCTCGAGCGACGAAGTTTTTTGATCGCTTGTGTCTGCCAATCCAGCGTTTGTCGACCGCGCCGATCACCAGCAGGAGCAAGAGGCTCGTATCGAGAAGACTTATCTTCAATCGGCAAGAACCAGCTCGCGATGCTTCACGGAGAGGACACGCCCATCGTTGTCCTTGAGCGTTACCACCTTGAAGGTTCTGCCGAGTCGACCGCCGAAAGCCGCGGCAACCCCTGCCGGCTGATCCCAGGCCCGCGAGAATCCCACGGTGACCTGCCAGAGCCCGCCGTCATCGACGAACTCGATCTCCTCTAGGCCGATATTGCTGATGCCCTCGTCGTCGAACATCGTGGCGACATGCGCCTTGGCCTTGGCAATTGCTTCGCGCGCATCCGTCGCGACACCCCTTCTCGATAGGAACGCCCTGTGGCTCGATGGCTATCGAGCCGTCCGGCATTCCAAGCCACCCGTGTCCATTTACCGCCTGAACTGCGCCCAGTCGATCTGGCCGTGCCGGTCGAGGCTCTTCTCGATCTTCGGCAGCGGGTATTTGAGGCCGATGGCGCAGTTGAAGAGGACCGAGCGGTCGGTGGGCTGGATGCGGCCGTCCTTCAGGCTCGTCTGCCAGGCGGCGTAGGTGGCGGCGCCCTCGGGGCAGAGGAGGAAGCCTTCCTTGCCGGCGACCTCGTCGAGGCCGGCCTGGATGGCATCGTCGTCGACGGCGATGGCGAAGCCGCCGCTCTCGCGGACGGCGCGGAGGATGAGGAAGTCGCCGACGGCCTGCGGCACGCGAATGCCCGACGCGATGGTGGCGGCGTTCTCCCAGCGGGGCGCGTGCTCGACGCCGTCCTCGTAGGCCTTGACCATGGGGGCGCAGCCGGTCGCCTGCACGGCCACCATGCGCGGCCGCTTGGTGCCGATGAAGCCGATCGCCTCGAGCTCGGCGAAGGCCTTCCACATGCCGATCAGGCCGGTGCCGCCGCCGGTCGGATAGAAGATGACGTCGGGCAGCTCCCAGCCGAGCTGCTCGGCGAGCTCGAGGCCCATCGTCTTCTTGCCCTCGATCCGGTACGGCTCCTTCAGGGTCGAGGTGTCGAACCAGCCGACCGTCTCCTTGCCGGCGCCGACGATCTTGCCGCAGTCGTCGATCAGCCCGTTGACCCGGTAGACGTCGGCACCCTGCAGGGCCATCTCGCTGATGTTGGTCTCGGGCGTGTCGGCCGGGCAGAAGATGGTGGTCTTGATGCCGCAATGGCTGGCATAGGCCGAAAGGGCGGCGCCGGCATTGCCGTTGGTCGGCATCGCCATGTGGGTGATGCCGAGCTCCTTGGCCATCGCCACGGCCATGACGAGGCCGCGCGCCTTGAACGAGCCGGTCGGCAGGCGGCCCTCGTCCTTGACGATCAGGCTGCCGGTGGCGCCGTGCGTGCTCGCCAGCGTCGGCAGCTCGATGAGCGGGGTGGCGATCTCGCCGAGGCTGACGATGTTCTCGGTCCGCCGCACCGGCAGCAGCTCGCGCCAGCGCCAGAGGTCCATGGGCCGGTCGGCGAGCTTCGCCTTGGTCAACGCACCCTTGACGCCGTCCAGGTCGTAGCGGACCAGGAGCGGCTTGCCGGCGGCGGAGAGGTTGTGCAGGCGGTCGGCCTCGTAGCGCTCGCCGGTCATGCTGCATTCGAGATGAGTGACGAAGGTCGGCCGGTCCTCGGTGAGGTTGCGGTTGTCCTCGATCATGCCTGGCATCCTTCCCGGTCGGCTTGCTGGATGGCCGTCATGAAGCGGTGCCGCAGCGATTTGTCCAGCCTGCCGTCGCGCCCGACGCCGCTGCAGAGGTCGGCGCCGAGCGGCATGGCCATTGCCGCTTCTTCCCGCGAGGCGATACAACAGCTCTCGACGCGCGTGCGCACGGGTCTTTCTCGAGTGCGGCCCCTGCGTGCGGCCGGCCGGTTCTGGACAGGAGAGAGCATTGCCCGAGGAGGCCGTCACCGTCGAGCGCCTGCATCGTCTGGAGACCGTGCGGGAGCGTGCCTGGATGCTGCTCGCCGCGGTCGAGCGTGGCGAGAGCGAGCATTTCAACCTGTCGCCGGAATCGGTGTCCATGGTTGCGCTGGCCCTGGCCTCGGCCATCCGCGAGACGACGCCCGATCTACGGCCGCCGCTGGCGACGCTCTGGCCGCGCCTGCAGCGCGATCATCCGGCCGGGGTCGAACGCCTGGCGGCGAGCGTGGCGGGGCTCGATGGTCAGGGCCGGGCCAGGGCGGGCGCCGACATGGCGCTCCTGGCGTTGCTGATGGCTCCGGACGGCTCCGATCACGATCTGGGCGCGCTGGCGCAGCTCTTCGCCGCCGGCGGCACGACCACCCGTCCAGCCGACGGCCCGGCGCTCAATGCACCCGGCCTGCGCCGCATCCTGGCCGGGGACACGGCCGTCACGGTGCCAGACGAGGTCCAGAAGGCTCTGCGGGACCCGGGGCCGCGCCAGCGGCTCGAGGCGCTGGCTGCCGGGCTCGAGCAGGACCCGGAAACGTTCGGCGCCGACGGGCGGTTCGGCACGCTGCTCGACCGCCTCGTCGGCCCGGCACAGGCCGACGGGCTTTCGGCACAGGCCCTGCTCGACCGGCTGGCGCCATTGCTCGATCCGGTCGCCGGCAGCACCGTCCGCATCGGTGGCAGCATCGCCGGTGACATCTGGCGCCACCCCCTCGCCTGGGCCGATGACCGCAGCCGCGAGCTGGTCCCGTTTCACTGTCTCCTGCAGGCGCTCGTCCTGGATCTCTTGGAGCCGCTCGCCGAGGCCGGCATCACGCTCGGCCGGATCGAGGAGCTGACCGTGCCGGCGACGAGGGGGCTGGCCGCGGACATGCTGCGCCTCGGCCTCGTCAACCCGCGCCACGCCGCGGTGGCCCGGCTGCGCCACCCGCCCGGCTCCGACATCGTCGTCGAGCTCAGGGCCCTCTCGATCGCGCTGGCGGACCGGTTGGTCGATCGGCTCAGGCAGGAGCTCAACCTCACCGTGCGCGATCTCCCGGCGGTGCGCATTGTGGGTCCCCTGGCACAGTTGGCCGCCAACTGGCGCGACAGCCCGGCTCACGCCATTGCGATCACCGGCGGCTGCTTCTAGCATCCTGCCGGAATCCTGGCCGCTCGCGCGGCCGCCCTCATTGCCACCCCACGGGTCGCCACCGAACGGAAAGGCTGATGCCCGAGCTCATTGTGGTCGACCACCCGCTGGTGCAGCACAAGCTGACGCTGATGCGTCGACGCCATACGGCAACCGCGGATTTCCGCCGGCTGGTGCGCGAGGTGGCGCTGCTGCTCGGCTACGAGATCACCCGTGACCTGCCGCTCGAGACGATCGCCATCGACACGCCGCTCGAGCCGATGCAGGCGAGCACGCTGGCCGGCAAGAAGCTCTGCCTCGTCTCCATCCTCCGGGCCGGCAACGGCCTGCTCGACGGCATGCTGGACCTCGTCCCGTCCGCCAGGGTCGGGCATATCGGCCTCTATCGCGACCCCGCGACGCTGCAGCCGGTCGAGTACTACTACAAGGTGCCGGAGGACCTGGCCGAGCGGCCGGTGATCCTGGTCGACCCGATGCTGGCGACCGCGAACTCGGCGGTGGCCGCCGTCAGCCGCGTCAAGCGCGACGGCGCCACGGACATCAAGTTCGCCTGCCTGCTCGCCGCACCGGAGGGTGTGCGTCGGTTCCACGAGGCGCATCCCGATGTGCCCATCTTCACCGCCGCGGTCGATCGCGGGCTCAACGACCACGGCTACATCCTGCCCGGCCTCGGCGATGCCGGCGATCGGATCTATGGCACCAAGTAGCCGTTCGGCGGTTCCATGGCCCTACCCCCTGATATCCGTCGCATGATGAAGGAACGGCGTTAACCGAGATGAAACCGATTTCGTGGCATGCCAATCGCCGGCTCAGCGGCTGCGCCTTTCCCTGGCAGCTGCCCGAGATGGAGTGGCAGATGCGGGGTGGGTTCGCAGTCGAGATCGTCGAGGCGCGGCCGGGCAGCCTCGCGACCCTCGCGGAATGGCTCGATGGCAACGGCTACGGGCTCACCCGGCTGACACCGGCGACGCTGGCCGGCCGGGCGGCGTCGCCGGCGCCGCGGGTGCGGCTGATCGAGGTCGCCGCCGACCAGGACGCAACCCGGCTCGCCCTGCTCTGCCGACGGCAGCCGGACGAAGGGGTCGCCGTGGCGGCCCTCACCGACGAGTCCGAGGCTTTGTCGTTGAGCAAGGCGCTGGCGATCGGTGTCGACGACCTGTTGACCTATCCGTTCGACGAGGAGGAGTTGCGCATCCGGCTCGATGCGCTCCACCAGCTCGGCCGGGCCCGGGCGGCGCTGCGCGAGCGGGCGCTGACGTTTGCCCGCTTCCAGCCGCCGAAAGCCGTTAGCGCACCGGCGGCTGCCAGGTCGCGCCGGCGGCCGGGCGGCGGCGATCGGCCGCGCGTCCTGGTGATCGGCCCGGCGAGCCAGCACAAGGTCAAGATCGGCGAGGCGCTGGGCCAGGCAGCGCTCAACTTCGCCGACAATCTGGAGAAGGCGAAAGGGCCGATCCTCACCCGCAGCTTCGACATGATCGTGCTTCTCGGCACCAATGCCGCAGCCCGGCGCGACCTCTTGCGCTGGACCGATCTCGCGACCGACCATCCGCCGGTGACGATCCTGGTGCTCGACCAGAGCAGCGATGGCGAGCCGCTCGACGCCAGACGGCGCCTCGCCCATCTGCCGGTGGCCGACCGGTTGATGCTGCCGCAGCCGGCAGAGCTCGTCCGGGCCCGCATGGATTTCTGGCTCGGCTTCGCCGCCCTGCAGCGGCGGCTCCTGGCCCCGCCCGAGGACGAGCTTCGGGGTCTCTGCCACGAGCCATTGACCGGGCTCTTCAATCACGGCTTCTTCCTCGAGCATCTGCGCACCATCGAGCGCGGTGCGGTGCAGCGGGGCGGGCTGGTGCTCGTCGAGCTGATCAATCTGCCGCGGCTCAACGAGGCTGCCGGGCATGCCGCCGTGAACCGCTATCTGGCCGCCC
>Ga0116151_10002638_pt1 | contig 16423 bp, 12 predicted proteins | sample AD_UKC117_MetaG_FD_89893 | JGI IMG/M metagenome (GOLD analysis project Ga0116151, IMG submission 89893) | Active sludge microbial communities of municipal wastewater-treating anaerobic digesters from Hong Kong - AD_UKC117_MetaG | ecosystem: Engineered > Bioreactor > Anaerobic > Digestate...
CATCACTGCCACATCCTCGAGACCGGCAACGACTCCTGGCGCTTCCGCGACAGCAAGGCAAGCACCCGCAAACGGCCTCGAACCAAAGCAAAGGGAGACGCCCAAACCGAACCGAACTGATACGCTCAACCCCGTCCCACGGGTGGGTCAATTTTCAGTGCGCAGCCCGGGTCAGTTTTGCGTGAGCGTCAACACCCAAAGCAGACATCCGGCGAAGAACCGGGTCGGCGCCACACTTCAGAACCGCCACGCTTTTCAAAGCGCTAAGCAAAAAGTTGATAAAAGTTGATTTTGTGTCAGGCCTAGGCTAGCTTATTGGGATGACACAGTCCCTTCGTATTCAGAACATCGAAGATGCTCTCAAGGGCCGGGGATGGACGCAGCGTAAGTTGGCAGCTGCCGTCGAAGTCTCCGCACAAACAGTCACGAACTGGCTCAAGGGCAATGACTTTCCCAGGCCTGCCGCGCTCCTGAAGCTGTCGCGTGTGCTTAGCCTGAGCTTCGACCAGCTGGTTGGAAGCCCGGAGGCGGAGCCCGTTATTGCGTTCCGCCGGAAAGCGGCAACTAAGACCACGCTTGCACATGTCGAAAAGGCTGTGCGAATGGGCTATCTGCTCAAACCCTTAGTTGCGCATCTGACGACTTTGGATGATGACCAAGTCGTGTTTCGCCAAGTCAACACGGACTATGACGTTGTCGAGCGGCTAGCTAAGAGCCGGCGAGAAGAAATGGGGTTGTCTCAGGACGCTGTCCTGGACTACACACGCCTGATTTCGACGTTTGCTGATAATGGCGCGGTGCTGGTTCCTGTTCTTTGGGGGGAGAAAGGGCGCCACGAAAACGCGTTGCACATTCATCTGCCTGACCATGCAGTCACATTCATTTACTTGAACCTGGATGTTCGCATCGAGGACTTCAAGTTCTGGATGACGCACGAACTTGCGCATGTCTATACGCCAACGCTTTGTGGCTTAGACGAAGGCGAGGACTTTGCCGACGCCTTTGCTGGAGCCTTGCTTTTCCCGAGTGATCTCGCGCAACGTGTTAACCAAGCTTGTGAGGGCCGAGATAGTCAAGGTTGTCTCAGCATGATCAAGGATGCTGCTAGCAAGCATGAGGTGTCGCTGCTGACTGCCTTCAAGCAAGTCAATGCCTATCGTCAGCGGCACGGGATTGAGCCACTGCCCTTGGAAGAGGTCTTGATTCACAAGGTTCGCAATTCCGCGACCGTAGAGACCGTTCGAGAGCGCATCTGGGGTAAGGATGTTCCAACTCCAGAGCAATATTTGGCGGCTACCGGCCAAATCTTCGGAGCACACTTTTTCAATGCGCTCAAGAAGATGCTCAATGCGGGCGAAGGTGGCCCCGGTTATGTCCAACAGGTGCTCGATGTCAGCCGGGCGGATGCCATCGCCCTGCATGAGAAGCTGACGCGTTGAGCACAACGATCCTGCTCGACACCAATGCGTATTTGCGCTTGGCTAAGCGCATCCAGCCTCTGCTTGGGAAGAAGTTCAATCCGGTCAAGGACTATGTATTGATAGTCCTTCGTGAAGTCGCGGATGAAGTCCACAGGCAACCGCGCTTGGTTCATCAATACCCATGGTTTGACGATGCTGAATACACAGAGGAGAGAAAAAGATACGGGGCTCGACTGACTAAGGGCCAGAAGGACGAAGCGGCTGAAAACAAGAAGTTCTTGTTGAGCCATGTTGCACAGCATGCCCGTGCCTACCTAGTGCAGGGACGTGATCCGCCCAGCGACACTGATTGCTACGTACTTGGCGTAGCGATGGCGTGCAATTGGTGCGTGGCTACCGATGACGAAAACATGCGCGCCCTGGGTAAAGATTTCGAAGTCCAGTGTCTTTACGCTTTCGATGTTCTCCACAAGCTGCTAAGTGCCGGCATGATCGACAAGGCCAAGGTTATCGAAATCTACGAGGCGCTCGAGGCCAACGGTGATATGACCGTTCGGTGGATTGATGCTAAGGGAAAGCTATTCAAGAAGGTGTTTGGTTCAAGCCGCGCCAAGCGTAGCGACTAGCATCGGTTCGAAGTCGCCGCATGTCGATACGTGTGACTGTTGGCATCAGCAGATGTCTGCTTCTGGCCGGCAGGCGCTACCCGACCAAAACCGGTCGATCGGATGCCACGTATCGCTGCGAGGAGCGGACGTTAGAGAATTCAAAGTCCGCGCGCTACTCAAGTACGGGGACGTACCAGGGCGTCGAACACGCAGCAACTTTGCACGAACGACGAAACAGCAGCAGGCTGAGCCCAGCCCGCATGCAGGAATAAAAAATGAGCCGTCTAGATACCGATGGGGTTGCGGTACGTGAATTGGCGACTGGTTATGAGGGCCTCTTCGCTACCAGGCCAGCCAAAGCGGGGGAAACGATATTTGTAGAGAGGTTTGCAGTCTATGAAAGCCTCTCGGCACCTGACGGGCACATCCCGGTAGTCGTGAGGCTGGCGCTGCGCATCCAGATGGAGAATCATTTCGATCGCCTGCAGACGATGGGGATGCGTGCGGATTGCTGGACGTTGGGGGTTGATGCTGACGCTGCCCCATGGCTGAAAAGGCTTGTTAGTGCCGGAGCAATGTCTGAAAAGCGGATGAGGGACGCGTACTGCATCGCGGCGGCTTACAATATTCGCTGCCAGACAGTTCTTCGTACGGGGCCAGCCGAAGTGAGTATGGTTGACCGAGCCGTAATCGCGCCGCTCACCTGCAAGGCGAACCATTCCTGCGAGCCAAACACATTTCTGTGGCCTGCCTCGAGTCTAGAAGAGGTCCGCGAGCGAGTCACGGGGCTCGTCGCAGCTCGCGATATCAAAGAGGGTGACGAGCTCACCTTTTCGTATCCAGGAGAGAGCGCGGAAGCTCTGCCCGAGCAATCGAAGGGCGAGCGGACCGAGCATGGTTCGTTTCTTGATCAGGTACAAACCGTTCGCAAGACGTTTCTTCGTGAACGTTTCGGCTTCGAGTGCGTGTGCATGAAGTGCTTGCGAGGCGAGTAGTGTAGTGACCCAAAAGTTCCTGCCTAGGTCACGCCGCTAGAGCGTCAGCCCCGGCGGGTGCCTTCATGCCGAACGTTTGGCGCGGCCGGCGGTTGTTGTCGAACTGGATCCAGTCGACGATCAGGCGACTCGCGTTTTGCTGGCTTTCGAATGGAGTTCCCAAGGTTTTTTGGACACGCTTGCCGGAAGGGCCGCATGGCCAGAGGTGATGCATTTCCAAGCAATGGGGTCAATTTTGGGAACGCATCAACACGCCATGCAGAAAACCACCGTTTTCTTTACAGATCGGACCGAGCCCGAATCATGTGCTCTCGAAGCTTGTTTTTGTAAAGAAATACTGTAAAGTTTTCTTCGTAAAGAATAGGTACATTTACTTTGCGAATCGGCTACGCCAGAGTCTCGACGCAGGATCAGAATCCCGACCTCCAGCTTGACGCACTTAAGGGTTCGGGATGCGAACAGATTTTCCACGAGAAGGTATCCGGGCGAATCCGCGATCGACCAGAGCTGGACGCGTGCCTCCGCACTCTACGCAAGGGCGACACGCTTGTTGTTTGGCGACTTGATCGGCTGGGGCGATCGCTGAAAGATTTGGTGGAGATCATCCATGGGCTGGAAGGGCGACAGGTTGCCTTCCAGTCACTTACCGAAAGCATCGACACCAGCACTGCCGGAGGTAAGCTCGTCTTTCACCTGTTTGGGGCACTCGCAGAGTTCGAGCACAACCTGATTGCAGACCGGACGCGAGCAGGACTCGCCGCAGCCCGTGCCCGCGGCCGAAAGGGAGGCCGCAAGCCTAAACTGACCAAGAGCGACGTAAGAAAGGCTGCCGCGATGCTGCAAGACCCTTCAATCACGAAAACCGAAGTGGCAGATCACTTCGGAGTCTCTCGAGTCACTCTCAACGCATCTCTGCGAAAACTGGCCTAGTCAGCCAAACGTTCGAGTCCATATCAAGAAGCATTGGCGATCGCTTGCCAGCTTGTCTGGCGGGCAGCATCGTACACGAGAAGCGGCCGAGACCTGCCGACTAACATTGCTAACACCTTCGCTCGGACTTCTATCGAAACAGATGCCCCTGGATATCGACGAAGGCGCGTCGAATGTCTTCCACGCTGCCCAGGCTGCGCTTGGCATCGTTGACGCCACCGTAGCGGATGCGCAGGAAGTCGGCGACCTTGCCGCTGGCCAGTTCGCCGATGCCGTTACGCTCATAGTGACCGAGCACAAACTCGAGGAATGACCGCATCTCACGTTCGTAGCCGCCGAGCCCGCTGGACAGCGCAGTGCGCACGCGCTGTGAACGGGCCAGTGGCGCCAGAGTGAAACGAATATAGGCAAGTACGTCGAAGATATCGCTGTTGGGTGCGTCGATCAGGCGCCGCATCTCGTCTAGCCGCTCACTGTCGTAGCCGCGATCAGCAAGCTGCTGGATGAAGCTCTCACGCCTGTCCGGATCGCTCCAGATCGTTCGCAGTTCATCCTCATCCGCCACCAGATCGCCGAGATCGCCGAAAAGCTGCTGCATGAATTCCTGCGCAGAGATCTGCCGGCCGTCGTGCCAGTAGGTAGTCGCGGCAAGGTACTGGATGCTGCGCTCACGACCGTCCGAGAGTTTCACCACGATCCGTTCCGGCGGTGGCGGCTCATTGACGCCTGGCGGATCATCCGTCGGTTCTGAGGTCTTATCTTCGCCCTTAGGCTTACCCGGTTTCTTCGGCTCCTCCGGCGGCAGAGGTTCGCCGTCCCATTCCGGGTCGTTGAAGTGCTCGTAGGCCTTCACGAAATCGTAGATGGTGAAGTAGTCCTTGCCATCGAAGATGCGGGTGCCGCGCCCGATGATCTGCTTAAACTCAACCATCGACTTGATCGGACGCAGCAGCACGATGTTGCGGATGTTCAGGGCATCCACCCCGGTGGACAGCTTCTGCGACGTGGTGAGGATCGTTGGCAGCGCCTTCTCGTTGTCCTGAAACTCACGCAGATGCCGTTCGCCTAGGTCACCATCGTCGGCGGTGACGCGCTCGCAGTAGTGCGGGTCGGGGTTGTCCTTGATCTGGTTGATGAAGTTGCGGATTCGTGCGGCGTGATCCTGCGTGGCGCAGAACACCAGCGTTTTCTGGCGCTGGTCGATCTGATCCATGAACTCCTGCACGCGGCTCTGCTCGCGCTGGTCGATCACCAGCTTCGTGTTGAAATCAGCTTCGGTGTAGGTGCGATCTCGGTCGAGGTCGCCAGCCAACACCTGGTCACCATCGGAAAACCGGTACTCGTCCATGGTCGATGCCATCTGCCGCACCTTGAAGGGCGTCAGGAAGCCATCTCCAATGCCTTCCTTCAGCGCGTAGCTGTAGACCGGCTCGCCGAAGTACGCGTAGGTGTCGACGTTGACGTCGCGCTTGGGTGTCGCGGTCAGCCCCAACTGTACCGCCGGCTTGAAGTAATCGAGGATGCCGCGCCAGCTGCTTTCGTCGCGGGCGCCGCCGCGATGGCATTCGTCGATGACGATGAAGTCGAAGAAGTCCGGCTCGTAGCCCTCGAAGGTGAACTGCGGCTCGCCGGCATCGCCTTCCGACTCGCCGCCGCCGGTCATGAAGGTCTGGAAGATGGTAAAGAACACGCTGGCGTTGCGCGGAATATTGCCGCGCCGGCGAATCTCATCCGGGCGAATGCGGCATAGCGCATCGGGCGCGAAGGCGCTGAACGCGTTGAATGCCTGGTCGGCCAGGAACAGGATGCGCGGGCGTCGTACGGGTTCGCCGCTCAGATTCCATCTTGCATTGAACAGCTTCCAGGCGATCTGGAAGGCGATGGAGGTCTTGCCCGTACCGGTAGCCAGCGTGAGCAGGATGCGGTTCCTGTCCTGCGCGATGGCCTCCAGCACCGCTGTGATCGCATTGTGCTGGTAGTAGCGCGGCTGCCATTTGCCGCCGCCGGTCTCGAACGGCACGGCACCAAAGCGCTCACGCCAGTCGTTGCCATCAGGAAAACAACGCAACCAGAGTTCATCGGGCGACGGAAAGGGAAGGCCGATATCGCCTTCCTTGCCGCTCTGCATGTCGATGCCGTACCAGCCGATGCCGTTGGTGGCGTAGGCGAAGCGCGCCTTGAGCCGCCCGGCGTACTCCTTGGCCTGACCCACGCCCTCGCTATAGCCCAAGCCGGCACGCTTGGCCTCGATCACCGCCAGCTTGTGGCCGCGATAGCTCAGCACATAGTCCGCCGACAGCGACGTGCCACGTTGACCGCCAGCCAGGATGCGGCCCGGACAGATCAGCTCACGGTGGATATACGCGCCATCGACCACGCCCCAGCCGGCATCGCGCAGCACCGGATCGATGCGGTTGGCGCGGGTGTCGGCTTCGGTTTCGCTCATGATGTTGGAATGTAACCGATACTGGCCTTTGACTCGATTTGGCCAGCTGTACCGGAGAAGTCGGGTACCAGGGGCACGGGCGTAGCAGCAAACCGAACCCTGTTTGGCGTCACGCTGGCTCCCCATGCGTATTCGCACAGAATGGCGCCCAACATGGCCCCCGACTCTTGGTTCTCCAGAACTTGCGCGGGGGGTTCTTGTTTTCCCGCCGGACCGCCGAAGCGATTCCCCGAGTGCTCAGCGTTTGGGCCGCGCTTTCTGGATGGCGTTGCGTGGGGCCTTGCTGGACACCACGTAGCGGCCGCTCTTGCTCTCACGCACCACGACGCTACCCGACTTGATCCGACTGTTCGCGAATTCGCGCAGCGATTTCTTCTCGGACGCGTCCAGCATCCGAGCGGGGGATGAGGTACCGTGCTTCGGACTCGGTGAGTTCGTCGAAGCCAAAGCCGAAAACCTGCCGCCACCAATTTTCAAGGTCTGAGCCATGAACCTTCCTCAAGTCGGCCAAGGTGCCTGACCGTAGCGCAAGCCTACCTGAAACCGGCTTGCCCGCAAGTGAAGTGAACCCCGCCACCTGCCCGCCGATAGCCATGACATGACCGCGCAGGTTGGCCAGCGTGGCGCCTTGACCGACGAAATCATCCACCAGCACGAAGGGCAGGTGTACATCGACGATGCCATCGAATACCGGCTGGATGGCGAGCCGGTAGTAGCCATCCTTGCGCGTCCGCGCAGCCACATTCGATTGAATGATGCCGGTGTCGATCTCCCAGCCAAGTTCCACCGACAAGCGTTGTGCCAGGGCCAGCGGAATGGCATTGGCGCCCTCACTCTCTTCTGCAACCACGGGCAGCAAAGTGGGCGACGCAAGCACATGGCGTTGGCGCATGGCTTCGACGATCAGTGGGTTGATCGTTGCATCGACCAGACGCACCGCCGCTTCACCATCGCCGGCCTTCGCCTCCGCATAGTCGGGATGTCCACGCACCACATGTTCATCGTTCTGGTGGATGTCCACATCCGGCTCGTCCTGCCAAGGTGCGCGCAGCGCCTTGAACGGAATCATCAGTGGCGCAGGATTCGACATGCTTCAGCTCAGCTGGCCGGAGAAGGCGGCTTGGAGCAGGGATTGGCGGAGGGCGGCGATGTCTTTGAGTTTCAGGGCGAACCGTCGCTCAAGGCAATCCAACTCGCGGTGCAAGCATTTAAGGGTCTTGGCAAGCCGACACTGCTCATCCAGCGACGGCACACGCACAGCGAACTTTTGAATGTCGCCCTTTGAGATGAACGGCTGCCCTGCTCCTCGTTTGGGAAGATCTACGGCGCTCATTAGGTAGAAAAGAAAGTAGGAATCACACCTGTCTTGCCTCGGACTCAGGGTAATGGTGTTCTTGATGGCCGTGAAATCCTCGTCTGGCATGAACATGCGACCACACCTAGCACCTATCGCCGATAGCACTGGAGTATGTGCCTGGTGCTCCGCATGCCCAATACGCCCATCACAACCAGCAGCAGACACTGCAAGAAACCCGCCTTCTTCAACGTAGCTAGCCTTGGTCAGGCTGGTATTTCCCCAGTCCACAGTGGCCAGCTCACTAATCGACAATTCAGCCCAATGCTCTGCAATCGAACCAAATAGGATTTCGGCAACACAACGTGTTCCAAGCTCTTTTGAGTCAAGCCAGTTTTCCTCCGCTTTGACGCGGGCGAGTTCGAGGGCGGCGAAGGCCCGATCCAGCTTCGCGATGATGCGCCTCTGCTCGTCCAGCGGCGGCAAATCGATAGGCCAAGAAGACACAGTGCCTTGAGTAATCGATGGTGGATTCGCCTTGTTGGAAAAATCATAGATGTCGAGACCATTCATCCACTGAAATAAGAACTCCGGGTCAATCAGCTCAGGCTTTGGTATCAATCCCATTATGTTGTTGTCGACACACGATGGCTGGACTACTTTGCGCTTCTTGTTGGTAGCAATTGCTCCGCCTACCTTGGGGAACAAGACGCTACCCGCTGGGAAGATTCGCGCTCTGAGGGAATCGCGCACTTCGTCGGAGACGTAGTTGTTCGCTCGAGAAAACGCAATTTCGTTGCCTTCAAGGTTCATGTCACTCACCTTGAAGAATGGGTACTGTCCTTCGCTTTGGCCTTGATACTTGGTCGGAAATCCGGCACCCGACTGAAGCTGACAAACAGCGCCAAGCGTTGTTGTGACCCATCCGGAACTCACAGTATCTCCCTCACCTGCGCCAGCAGCTTCGCCGTCTCCGCATCCCGCGCCAGCATGTCGTCGATGATCTGCTGCGGTGAGCGCTGCGGTGCGGCTTCCGGCGTGTGCGGGTTTTTCACCGACAGGTCGCAGGTGGTTTCATCCACATCGGTCACGTTCACGATCCAGCTTTTCTCGCCGTTTGTCCTGGCCTTTTGCAAACGGACAAACTCGGCGAGGTCGTTGTCGTTCAGCGGGTTGGTCTTGCCCAGGCTACGGCCCGGATCCAACTGGTAGTACCAGATGCTGCGCGTCGGTGCGCCTTTGTCGAAAAAAAGCACCACGGTCTTCACGCCCGCGCCCTGGAAGGTGCCGCCGGGGCAGTCCAGCACGGTGTGCAGGTTGCAGTTGGCCAGCAGTTCGCGGCGCAGCTCGACGCTGGCGTTGTCGGTGTTGCTGAGGAAGGTGTTCTTGATGACGATGGCGGCGCGGCCGCCGGCCTTCAGCTTGCGGATGAAGTGCTGCAGGAACAGATAGGCGGTTTCCGAGCTGCGGATCGGGAAGTTCTGCTGCACTTCCTTGCGCTCGCCGCCGCCAAAGGGCGGATTGGCCAGCACGATGTCGTGGCGATCCTTCTGCCGGATGTCCATGACGTTTTCCGACAGCGTGTTGGCGTGGCGAATGTTCGGCGCGTCGATGCCGTGCAGGATCATGTTCATCACGCCCAGCACGTAGGCCAGCGACTTCTTTTCCTGTCCGTAGAAGGTGCGGCGCTGCAGGATGTCCCAGTCCTTCGCCGACAGGTCGTCGCGGCGCAGATGCTCCCAGGCCTCGCAGAGGAAGCCCGCGCTGCCGCAGGCTCCGTCATAAATGGTCTCGCCGATCTTCGGCTGCACCACGGCGATCATGGCGCGGATCAGCGGGCGCGGCGTGTAGTACTCGCCGCCGTTGCGTCCGGCATTGCCCATGCGCTTGATGCGCGTTTCATACAGGTCGGACAGCTCGTGCTTAGCCTCGGAGCTGCCGAAGCTCAGCGTATCGACGATTTCCAGCACGTCGCGCAGTGTATAGCCGGAACGGAACCGATTGGCGACCTCGGAAAAGATTTCGCCGATTTTGTACTGCAGGCTGTCGGCCTCGACGCTACTGTCCCTGAACGATTTGAGGTGCGGGATCAGTTTGCTATTGACGAAATCGATCAGGTCGTCGCCGGTGCGTGCGTTGGGATCGGCTCTACCATCCTCGGTCTTCGGCGAGGCCCAGTCCTGCCAGCGGAACGGTTTCGTCAGGATCGGTTCGTAGGACTTGCCCTTGAGCACGGCTTCATCGGCCCACTCGTGCTCCATGTCGTCGAGGTACTTCAGGAAAAGTAGCCAGGAAGTCTGCTCGGCGTAGTCGAGTTCCGAGGCCAGACCTTCGTCATTGCGCATGGCCTTGTCGATGCTGTTGAACGCCTGGCCGTAGGCGCCCGCGTCCCCATTGCCGTTGTTTGACTTGGCCCCTTTGGCGCGAGGCTTGGCCGGCGCGGCCTTCGTTGCGGACACTGGGCTAGCTGATCCGATCAGCGCCACCGAGCCACCGCGACCGCGGCCGGGAACGATCCGGCCTGCTTCGATAAGGTGCGCCTTGATTCGCTGGTACGTGCTGTCAGCCCAACCCAGCTCCTTGCCGAGGGTGCCGTTCCCTGCCGAGCCACCCAAGGCTCTGAGGGCTTCCAGAAAACGATCTGCCTGCTTCTCCAACGACATCTAGCGACAACTCCAAAGCTATCCACTGGCGGCCGCTGATTGTGGCAGCAATCTGTCTTTGAGGCATGGGCGGCGCCTGCACCGCTTGGTCGCATGCCTCACCGATGTCGCCTATCAGGGACCCCTCTGCTGAGCCCATCACGACCAACACCTGAGGGAGCGGCTGATCTCCGAGTTCCGGACAGGATCACGGATACCGAGGTCGGGCTACACCGACTCAACCCTGAGCTGCTGTGCGCGCTCGCCAAGCCAGGCCACGGCTCATCCGCGCCGCCAGCTCTATCTTGGCACTACGGTTTAGCCGCTTGACCCGGCGCTCGACTCGACACGCCTCCTTGTAGGTGCCTATCTGCATAGCGCCGAGCAGCCTGTCCGCCTTGTTCATTCGACTGAAGGCGCTAGGCTCGCGTCGATGAACCTCAAAGCGCATGAGCGGGTCCTTGCTGATGCCGGTGTAGATTCGCCCCGTCTTGCAAAGCATCAGGTAGAGCCACCAGATCTCTTCGTGGGCTTCATTCACTGGAGCGGATCCCCGTGTAGATTCTCACGTTGGCGCAGTCATTGATGCACAACCGCCAGATTGCCCCGGCGTCCGATCGTTTGGCCTTAGCGATCAAGAAGCCCCCTTTTCCTAAGCAATTGAAGGGACTCAGCATAGAGGAAAGAGGAAAGGTCCCGGCCCGAGTCCAACCAGTACTTTGTGGCGGTGGAACTCGAGAGTCCAAGACCGGATACCAAGCCAGCTGGACCGTCCAGACCGCCTTCGATGAATCCGTGCACCGAGGTCGCAAAAAGTTGTGTCGCGCGAACCCCATGCTTCTCCTTCAACCATGTGTTGAACGCCGGCTCGGAGTATCTCGTCCCCGGTTGGTAGCCAGGAAACAGGAACGGCGAATCCTGCCCGGAGCGAAAACGTGAGGGCTCGGTTCGTACTTCAAGCCACGCACGAACAACTGCAGCCACTTCGGGATGAACCTCCATCTCGAGACCACCAAAGTCGATGCTCATGCGTTGCTCCTGGTCCTGAACCTGCGACAGCTTCAGATCCAGGATCACATTCAGTCGTTGGGCATGAAGCACTATCAGTAGCGCAATAACAGCGTTTCGGACGTCTTTCTCGTCTCTCGTGTCTAGCCACGCCCCGACTAGCTCGGCGACTTTGGAACTCTCCAGCGTGTTCAGGATGCTGTTTTTTGGACCCGGCCTTGAAGGAAGTACAAGCTGGTTGAGTCGATGGCTGGTGCGGTTGAGATACCTAATGAAGGCACCCAACGATTGATATACCTTGGAGCGGGAACTGGCATAGGCATCCGCCATCCACTGAGCAACACCTGAAGGAGATCGGGCACCCATCGAATGACAGTAGCGGAGAAAGGCGAGCGCGTATCGCACTGCGAGCTCCACGCTCTTCAGTGCCATGGGGGTTGTTCCACGACCCGCATTGGCCAGCAGGCGCTTGTTCCGACGATGGTACAGCTCCGCAAGCATTGCGCTCACCGCATCGCCAATCCACTGCTCACCAACCTCGCCAAGCATCTTCTGTATGCGCTGGTCGTGCCGTGCCCTTTCGATGGAAGGTCCGGAAAAGTCGAGCCCGAGGACCGTGGAGAGCCAGGCTTTGACGGCCCGGAATCGTCTGTTTGTGGAGTCCTGGGATGAGAACGCCTTGAATACGCCTAGTGCGGTGATCGCCTGTTTGGAGTCAAACGCGGTTTCGAGCAACCTAAAGCCTTCAATTGATCGCTTCATGAGCTTACCTACGGACCCCGGATTTTTGTCGACACCGGAGTCCTTCACAAACTCTTCGAAAAGCTCCTTTGCCCAATCGCTAGATAGGCTTTCCTTGCAGTGCCTGGCGATACCCTCGGCAAGCCGCAGGTCGCGACAGCCCAGGCATGCACCGGTGTTTGGAGCACGGGAGTGCTTGCCACAGTTGCTACATGTTCCGTCGAGCAACGTATTTCGCGCCACGCAACTTTTGCACGCGGCCCGTCCCTCGACGGTACCGACGGGGCGGGATTGGCGCAGGCAGACTTCACATTTCGGTGTATGCCTTTGAATGCACGACTCACAAGCTTTCTCGAAGAGACCATTGGATGGGCTGCGGTGGATTCGCAACGAAGCCTTCCCGCAATAACTGCAGTTCTCAGGCTCGCGTGCGTAGCGTTTGCATCGGCGGCACCAAGGCCGGCCCAGAAGGAAGGTGCCCGTTCTGTCGACTTCCTGCCCGCATCGGTTGCACGGCTTGCCAACCGATTGGTGTTTTTTTGCGCACCGTTCGCAGCGCTCGACCGTCTCCGACGGCAGGTGCCTGATGGAGGTACCGCAATCACTACAACTGGTACGAGGAAGCCGTAACGCGCACGCCTGACAATGATAGGTACCCGAGCTGATGGGAACGCACGGCGCAAACCTCCCACAGCTGGCGCAACTGGTTGGGACGCCCCGCCCGCTCATGGCGTGGGAAGCGAGCGTGGCCGAAGCTTCGGCCCCACTGCCCGGGACATCGGACTTGTTTGGCGTGGTGGCGTGGGCGCCGCGTCGGAACTTGGTGGCGCTGCTTCAGGTGGGGAAATGGGGGTCACGCCAGTCTCCTGTTCGGGCGATGAAATGGTCGGTATGTGAAGAAGATCGCCAGGCTGAGCCTCCAGTGCGTGGCAAAGGGCAGAAAGAAACTCGGTGTCGAGCTTCGCAGGCAGCTGCCGTCGCACTCGGCTCATCGTGGGCTCCGAAATGCGGTAGCCCACGTCCCGTAGCCTGCGCACGAGATCCCGGTTGGTGCGTATGCCCCTCTCGGCCATGACTATGCCGATGCGCCATTGCAGCTTGGCCGACGCGGAGGACATGTCAGGCTTGCTCTCCCCGCTTGGCTGCAGCGATGGTGTCGTTAACGATGCTTTGCACCCGCGCCTGCATGTGTTCCTTTGGAACATTGGTGTAGAGCGACGTCGTATGCGCGCTTGCATGTCCCGCCATTGCTCTGGCGAATTCTGGCCCGGATCGCATCACTTCGTGCGTCACCATGGAGTGACGAAGACTGTGAGGCGAATGACCGCGGCCCCCCAGCCCAGCGGCCTGCAGATGCTTGGCGAACCTGGCGTGGATTGAGCTTCCTGAGATCGGACCTCCCCGCTCACTGAGGAAGACCGTGTTCGTGAAAGCGTCCTGTACCTTGAAGAGCGGTCGGATTTCGGTTCGGTACCAATCCATGAGTTCGACAATGTCCGGGTCCGTCGAAGGCACCGTTCGATGACGCTTTCCACTGCCGCGCGCCGCTTTGCCGAAACGAACACGTAGCAATGCGTATCGATCGCACTCAGGATTTGCCGGATCGGCTGACCAGTCGCGGAACTGCAACGCCCCCACTTCGCTCGCGCGAAGTCCGTACTGGTACAGGATGAATATCAGGGCCTTGTCACGAGCCAGCGCCGCATATTCCCTGGGCTTTTCGTTCAGGGCGCACTCGATTCGCGCGTCAATCGAGTCAAAAAGGGTCTGGATCTCCTCATGCGTCATCGGGTTCCGCCCGGCCGCGCTCTCGTCTTCAACCCGATGAGCGATGCTGTTATCGGCGTGGGCGAAGCGGGTGATCCGCGCACCAAAAAGTCGCTGCGCCTCGTTCTGCAGATCCGTCGCATCACAAAGGTATGCAACGACCTTCCGAACCGCATTTTGGTAGGTGCGTCGAGTGCTTTGTGCGCACTTGGCTTCCGTCGCCAAGTATTCGCACCACGCCTCGTAGTCAGCTTCCTGGATCTCGAACACGTACTTGCCGGTCCATTGAAGCAGTCGAGTCATCGTGTTGAGAACCCTGCGCACGTACAGCGTGCTGTGGCCACGGGCGCTGCTGTTGGCATTGAACCGCTCGAAGCATTGTGTCTGAAACTGCGCGGCCGCTTCCTGGCTTGGATCAGCGGTCGCGGGAAGGTTAGGGCCGCGCCCTGGGAATGGCAGCACGTCAGCCATGAGCGCCTCCTGACAAGCTGCCAAGGAGGTGCAGGAAGAACCCGGATGCCGGGGCCGTGATGTGAGAGGTCGTTTTCATGACCTTCAACATCTCACGGGTTTTGCTGTGTCAAGGGACAACAACCCTTGGGCCTTTTGGCGACCAAGAATTCCCATCCACAGGGTTTCAGCCTGTCAAGGGACACCCATTCAGAGCGATGCGCGGGTCGCTCTGACAGCGAAAATTGCATCTGATGAAACTTTCTTTCACGCACAAAAAAGCCCCGCTGGTCAGAAATGCCTTGAAAATCAAGGCCCCAGCGAGGCTTTCAGGGAGTCCCCCACTTGGGGGACTCTGGCGACTCAGATCGCGTAGTACATCTGGTATTCCAGCGGATGGGTGGCGGCGCGGAAGGCTGTGACTTCGTGCATCTTGAGCGCGATGTAGCCGTCGATGAAGTCATCGCTGAAAACGCCGCCGGCCTTGAGGAAGTCGCGGTCCTGGTCGAGGGCTTCCAGCGCGCGGTCGAGACTGGAGGCGACGGTCGGGATGTCCTTCTCCTCTTCCGGCGGCAGGTCGTAGAGATCCTTGTCCATCGGCGCGCCCGGGTCGATCTTGTTGAGGATGCCGTCGAGGCCGGCCATCATCATGGCGGCGAAGGTCAGGTAACCGGTGTTGACCGGATCGCCGAAGCGGATCTCGATGCGGCGCGCCTTCGGGTTCGCCACCCACGGAATGCGGCAGGAGGCCGAACGGTTGCGCGCCGAGTAGGCCAGCAGCACCGGCGCCTCGAAGCCCGGCACCAGTCGCTTGTAGCTGTTGGTGCTGGAGTTGGCGAAGGCGTTGATGGCGCGGGCGTGCTTGAAGATGCCGCCGATGTACCACAGCGCCAGCTGCGACAGGCCGCCGTAGCCGTCACCGGTGAACAGGTTGGTGCCGCCCTTGGCCAGACTCTGGTGGACGTGCATGCCGCTGCCGTTGTCGCCGACCACCGGCTTCGGCATGAAGGTGGCGGTCTTGCCGTTGCGGTGGGCGACGTTCTTGATGATGTATTTGGTCATCAGCAGCTCGTCGGCCTTCTTCACCAGGCTGTTGAACTTGGTGCCGATCTCGCACTGGCCCGGGCCGGCGACTTCGTGGTGATGCACTTCGGTTTCGATGCCGGCTTCTTCCAGCACCTTGCACATTTCTGCACGCAGGTCGTTCAGCGAATCCACCGGCGATACCGGGAAGTAGCCGCCCTTCACGCCCGGACGATGGCCGGGATTGGCGCCGTCCATGTCGGCCTTGCTGCTCCACGGCGCTTCCTCGCTACCGATCTCGAAGAAGCTGCCGGACATGTCGTTGCCCCAGCGGATCGAGTCGAACACGAAAAATTCCGGTTCCGGGCCAAAGAAGGCCTGGTCGGCAACGCCGGTGGACTTGAGGAACTGCTCGGCGCGACGCGCAATGCCGCGCGGGCAGCGCTCGTAGGCCTGCATGGTGGCCGGCTCCAGCACGTCGCAGAACAGGATCAGCGTCGGGTCGGCGGTGAACGGGTCGATGGTGGCCGTGCTCGGGTCCGGCATCAGGATCATGTCGGACTCGTTGATGCCCTTCCAGCCGCTGATCGAGCTGCCGTCGAACATCTTGCCGTCCTCGAACAGCTCCTCGTTGACGATGCGGACCGGGTAGCTGACGTGGTGCTGCTTGCCGAGCATGTCGGCGAAGCGCAGGTCGACGAACTCGACCTTGTTGTCGGCGATCAGTTTCTTGATGTCTTCGATGCTCATGGAGCCTCCGTTGGCGAATGGACAGCACAACACTTTGCAATCGGCATGCCAAGGCACGCTATCCATATGAATCAATGCGTTGCATAGGCAGCTCCGGGCACAGAATCCCAAAACGCACCAACATGGTGCGAAATACTTCCAGCCTTGCTTGGCAATGGTGCGTCATGCACCGACGTCATTTGCGGCGTCGCAACATCCTGTGTTCTAGTCAAACGCTCACTGCCTGACGCGATGCCGCCGACAGGCAGGCGCTGCCGGGATGGCAGCGGCGTCGTGACCGCGAACGCGATGTTCCATGGAAGGCAGTCCGCCGGCACGGCATGCCGGCAACACCGTTTTCACCAACCG
>Ga0116151_10002639_pt1 | contig 16419 bp, 20 predicted proteins | sample AD_UKC117_MetaG_FD_89893 | JGI IMG/M metagenome (GOLD analysis project Ga0116151, IMG submission 89893) | Active sludge microbial communities of municipal wastewater-treating anaerobic digesters from Hong Kong - AD_UKC117_MetaG | ecosystem: Engineered > Bioreactor > Anaerobic > Digestate...
CCTCGTAGGCACGTGCCGGCCGCCGCACCCGACTGGCTCCTGGCCTGGCGGGCCCGCGCGATCGACCCGGCGGCGGCCCTCGACCGCTTCGACGCGCTGCCGGGCCTCGAGCCCGAGGCCATGCTCGGAAGCTGGCGGGGGTGCAGCCTGCCGACCGGCCACCCGCTCGACGGCCTGCTCGAGGTGCTCGGCTGGCAGGGCAAGGAATTCGAGGCCGTCGATCGCGTGCACCCGCTGCTCTTCCGGGGCCCCTTGGGCGTGCCCGTGGCCCTCGAGCCGGCCTGGCTGCCGGTCGGGCTGGCGCTCCGCCTGCCGGGCTTCAGTCGCAGCCGCCCGGTCAGGGCGGCGTTCAGGGCCCTTCGCCCGCTGCTTCGCGCCCGCGGGCCGGCCGCGAAGCTGGAGACGCGCGTCTTTCGCGGCCGGTCGAGTGCGGCCATGGTCTACGACCGGCAGCCGATCACCGACCATTTCCGCCGGATCGACGCCGACCGGGTGCTCGGGCTGATGGAGCTGCGGCGTTCGCCACGGCCCTTCTTCTTCCTCCTCCGCCGCTAGCCGGTCAGCGGCGGCCCGGTCCGCCGGGCCGCATCCGTGGGGTGCCGTCGCCGGAGCAGAGCCGCTGCAAGGCAGCGATGTCGGCGATCTCGACATGGTTGCCGTGCGCCCGCACGCCGAGCGGCTTGAGGCGGGAGAGACAGCGCGAGAAGGTCTCGGGCTGCATGCCGAGCGCACCGGCGATCAATTGCTTGTCGAGCGGCAGCTCGAGCTCGGTGGCGGCCACGTCCTCCGGGCAGAGCTGCAGAAGGAAGCGCGCCAGACGCTCGGTCGACGAGCTCGACGAGCGCTGCTCGATCTGCTCGACCAGCCGGCGCATCTGGCGGGACATCGAGGCCAGGATGTTGAGCGCCAGGGACGGGTCGGACATGAGCCGGCGGCGGAAGGACTGGGCGGTGACGACGAGCAGACGGGCATCGGCGATGACGGTCGCGGTGACCGGGAAGTCGGCGCAGTCGAACATCGCCGCCTCGGCGAAGGATTCGCCGCGGTTGATCAGGCTGATGACGCTCTGGTGGCCGTTGGGGCTGACCCGGTGCAGCATCACGCAGCCGTCGAGCACGACGTAGAAGCGCGTGGCGGGCTCGCCCTGGTAGAAGAGCACGGTGCGGCGCGAGACGGCAACGACGCTCGCCTCCTCGATGATCTCGGCACGCTTGGCCTGCGCCAGATCGGCGAACATCGGCAGCCGCGCGAGGCGCACGGCGTCGGCCGCAGCCAGCCCGCGCAAAGGCGGCGAGCCGCCCGGATCCAAGGGTGGCCGACACGCATGCACCATCACATCCCCCTTGTGCGCCGACCCGCCCTGTCGTCGGGGGACCGTCGAGCGCCGAGAGTGCCCCGATCCTTGATCGCGATCAAGGAGGCGCAGCCCGTCCGGCCCCTAGGTGGCCCACCCCATCGAAGCCCATCCGGGCAGGCATGGCAACCGGAGGTATGCATGGAGATCGTTCTCTTCACCGTCGTCGCAGGGACGCTCTACCTCGCCGCGGACCGGCTTCTCGCCCTCGTCGAGCGGCGGCGGGGCGGGCCCTTGCCGAACCGCTCGGTGATCTTCTTCCTCCTGCTCCTCGGGCTGGCGCTGCCGGTCTTCGCGCTGATCCGATCGTTCCTGGGCACTTGACCGGGTCGATGCGATCGTTTCAGCTAGCCGCTTGTCGTCTCGCGATCGGTCCGTGCAAGGAAGGGAGAGGCCATGGAACCGCGTCACTGGCGTGACAATTCGCTGCAATCGCCGAAGCGCCGATCGAATGCGGTGCTGGCGCTGGCGCTCGGGGGCGGGCTGGCGGCCATGGCACCGACCTCGCCGGCGCATGCCGACGACGCCATCGGCCCCCTGCTGCCGCCGAACGTGCGCGCCATGCTGCTCGAGGAGATGGCGGCGGTGCTCGGCGCCACCCAGATGATCCTGGACGCCCTGGTGCGCGGCGAGGACGCCGTGGTGGCCGAGAAGGCACAGGCGATCCACGACAGCTTCATCCTGGAGCAGCAGATGACCGATGCCGACATGCAGGCTTTGCTGGCCGTCGCGCCAGCGGAATTCGTCGAGCTCGACCGTGCCTTCCACGAGCTCGCCGCCAGCCTCGCCGAAGCCGCCCGCGCGGGCGAGCAGGCCCGCCAGCGCGAGCTGTTCGGGGAGGTGGTCGAGGCCTGCGCCGGCTGCCATGCGCGCTACGCGGCCAACCTCTTCCCGGGCTTCACTCGATGACGTCACCCGGGGTGCAAACGGGCCGTCGACATGACGTCGAGCGCCCTTGCGGCCACTTGACGGCGGTCAAGGACAGCGCCGCCGGCACGGCCCTAGCGTGATTCATCAGCGCACCCTCGATCGCGGGCGGCCAGCCGCCACCGCCGATCGTGGCCGGATAAGGGGAGCTCGGCCGTGGCACGACAAAGGACGGAAGCTGAGGAAGGGGGGCGGCCGCATGTCATGCAGCGGCTGCTCGACAACCCGTTCCTCCTGGTCTTCATCGGCGTCACCATGCCGACGGTTCTCTACCTGATCTGGGGGATCATGGAGATCGCCCAGATTCCAGTCGCTCCGTCCTGAGCACCTAGGAGAAGGCCATGGCGCTCCTGCCGCCGAAGAACCGCCTGTGGTGGAACGAGCCGCTGCATCGCATGGAGATCGTCTGGATCACCATCGCCTTTCTCTGGGGCATCGCGATGTTCTCCACCATGATCTGGTGGCACATCTATGGTGAGCAGAACCTCTCCAACGAGTCCTACCGGATCCTGCCCGAGGTCTACGCCGAGCGGGTCGAGGCGATGATCGAGGAATACCAGGTCGGCGAGGACGAGTTCGGCATGCCGATCGTCCGCCCGCCGGTCGGCGCCGACGTCTATCTGCAGGCCCGGCTCTGGGACTGGTCGCCGATCCTCGAGCTGGTCGAGGGCGAGACCTACCGCCTGCACATCTCCTCGCTCGACTGGCAGCACGGCTTCTCGCTGCAGCCGACCAACATCAACCTGCAGGTCCACCCCGGCTACGAGATGGTGGTGACGCTGACCCCCAACGAATCGGGCGAGTTCGGCATCGTCTGCAACGAGTTCTGCGGCATCGGCCATCACCTGATGACCGGCCGGATCAACGTCCTCGACCGGGAGGCGGCCAAGGCCGCCGGCATGCAACTGGCGGCGGGAGAGTAGCCATGGCGAGTATTGCGGTTCCCGGGCGCCAGGTGGTGGAGGAGCGTTTCCGCACCTGTCCCGACACCGGTCTCGAGGTGCATGCCAAGGCGGAGACGCTGATCCGCGTCAACGTCCTGACGGCGGTCGCCTTCCTCGCCGTCGGCGGGCTCTTCGGCCTGCTCATCGCCCTGACCCGCTGGCAGGCCATCCATCTGCTGCCGGCGGAATGGTTCTACCTCGTGCTGACCGCGCACGGCGCCGCCGTGCTCATCTTCTGGATCATGTTCTTCGAGGTGGCGCTCTTCTACTTCACCTCGGCCGTGGTCCTGAACTCCAGGCTCGCGACACCCATGATGGCCTGGGTCGCCTACGTCCTGATGCTGGTCGGCGCCCTCGTCGCCACGGTGGCGGTGCTGCAGGGCAACTCCTCGGTGATGTTCACCTCCTACCCGCCCTTGCAGGCGGCACCGCACTTCTATCTCGGCCTGATCCTCTTCGCGGTCGGCACGTTGATCAGCTGCTTCATCTTCCTCGGCACGCTGGTCGTCGCCAAGGACGAGGGCACCTACGAGGGCTCGATCCCGCTCGCCACGTTCGGCGGGCTCACCGCTGTCATCATCATGATCTTCACCCTGGCCTCCGGGGCGATCATCCTGATCCCGACCTTCCTCTGGTCGCTCGGCATCATCGGCACCATCGATCCCCTGACCTACAAGCTCGTCTGGTGGGGCCTCGGCCACTCATCGCAGCAGGTCAACGTCACGCTGCACGTGGTCGTCTGGTACACCATCGCCGCCCTGGTGCTGGGTGCCCGGCCGCTCTCGGAGAAGGTCAGCCGGACCGCCTTCCTCCTCTACATCCTCTTCCTGCAGCTCGCCTCGGCCCACCATCTCCTGGTCGAGCCCGGGCTGAGCTCGTCCTGGAAGATCTTCAACACCAGCTACGCCATGTACCTGGCGGTGCTGGGCTCGATGATCCACGGCATGAGCGTGCCGGGCGCCGTCGAGGCGGCGCAGCGCCGGCTCGGCCACACCAAGGGCATCTTCGGCTGGCTCAGGGAGGCCCCCTGGGGCAACCCGGCCTTCGCCGGCATGTTCCTCTCGCTCGTCATGTTCGGCTTCCTCGGCGGCATCAGCGGCGTCATCCTCGGCACCGAGCAGATCAACATCCTGATGCACAACACGCTCTACGTTCCGGGCCATTTCCACGCCACGGTGGTCTGCGGCACCACGCTGGCCTTCATGGCCGTCACCTACCTCCTGATCCCGATCTTCTTCCAGCGCGACCTCGTCTTCCCCCGGATGGCGAAGTGGCAGCCGTACGTGTTCGGCGCCGGGGCTGCCGGGATCTCGCTCTTCATGATGGGTGCGGGCACGCTCGGCGTCGCCAGGCGCCACTGGGACATCACCTTCACCGACGCGCTCATCTCGTTCGACTACCCGGCCACGGCGTTCTTCATGCTCGGCCTGAACGGCCTTTCGGCCTTGGTCGCGGCGGCCGGCGGCGTGATGTACGTGCTCGTGGTCTTCGGCTCCGTCTTCTGGGGCAAGCGCCGGACCGCGGCCGAGGCGAAGACCCACCCCATCGCCCCGGGCGCCATCGCCTTGCGGACCTATGGCAGCGAGGGCACGCTGAAGCTGCCGGGCACCATCGTGCTGGTCGCGGTCTTCTTCATCGCCTTTGCCCTCTACTACTTCATCAACTGGCGGTTCCTGGCCGGCATCTGGGGCATGAACTGACCCGCCATGCGGCCGACCCAGCCCCTCGTCCAGCACATCGTCTCGGTCTTCAAGCTCCGGATCGCGGTCGTCATCGCCCTCAGCGCCCTGGCGGGCGTGGCGGTCGCGCCGGGTGCCCCGCTCTCGCCGGCGCAGATCCTCGTGCTGACCGTGGCGGTGCTGCTTTCCTCGGGTGCCGCCGGGGCCTTCAACCAGCTCTTCGAGCGCGATCTCGACGCGCTGATGGTTCGCACCCGAAGGCGGCCCTTCGCCAGCGGCGAGTGGCGGGGCGGCCCCCTCTGGTGGGCGCTGATCCTGGCCATCCTGGCCCTGGGCGTCGGCATGGCGGGCCTCGTCCTCAATGCCGCGACCGCCCTCTATCTCTTCCTCGGCGCCTTCACCTACGGCGTCGTCTACACGGTCTGGCTGAAGCGGCGCACGGTGTGGAACATCGTGATCGGCGGGCTCGCCGGCAGCTTCGCGGTGCTCGCCGGGGCCGCCGCCGTCGACCCGAGCCCGAGCGCCGCCCCGCTCGTCCTCGCCGTCGTGCTCTTCCTCTGGACGCCGCCGCATTTCTGGTCCCTGGCGCTGATGGCGAAGGACGACTACGCCGCCAACGGCGTGCCGATGCTGCCGGCGGTCAAGGGCGACGCCTTCACCGCCTGGGCCATCCTCGTTCACGCCATCGCGCTGGCCGTCCTCGCCGTGGTGCCCTTCTTCCTCGGCATGGGCTGGATCTACCTCGCCGCCGCCGTGGTCGGCGGTGCCGGCTTCGTCAGGACCAGCCTGGCCTTGGTCCGACGGCCGAGCCGGGCCACCGCCTTCGCCAATTTCAAGAGCTCGCTGCTGCAGCTCTCGCTCCTCCTCGTCGGCGCCATGGGCGATGCAGCGCTACTCGGCTAGGAGCCCGATCGGCGCCGTGCTGCTCTGCCTCGGCCTCCTTGGCCCGGCCGCGGCCGACGAGGCACCCAATCCCTTCGACGAGCGGGCCGCCCTCGCCTACAGCCAGGCTGCCATCGGCCGCAGCGTCTCGCCCCACGTCTTCCTCGACGACGCCGGCCAAAGGGTGAGCCTCGGCGATTTTCGCGGCCGACCGCTCGTTCTGAACCTCGTCTTCACCGCCTGCTCCACGACCTGCCCGGTCATCGTCCAGTCGCTGCACCGCAGTGTCCAGATCGCCAACGGGGCGCTCGGGCCCGACGCCTTCTCGGTCGTCACGATCGGCTTCGACACGGATCGCGACACGCCCGAGCAGATGCGCGCGTTTCGCGCCAGCCAGGGCGTGCGCATGCCGAACTGGTCCTTCCTCAGCGCCGACGAGGCCACCATCGAGGCTCTTTCGGCCGAGGTCGGCTTCATCTACTTCCCGTCGCCGCGCGGCTTCGATCACCTGACCACGACCACCATCCTGGATGCCGAGGGCACGGTCTTCCGCCATGTCTATGGTGACGCCTTCGAGCCGCCGGCCGTGGTCGAGCCCTTGAAGGACCTGGTCTGGGGCCGGTTCAGCCCGGTCGCCGACCTCGAGGGTGCCTGGAACCGGATCAGGCTGCTCTGCACCCTCTACGACCCGAAGAACGACCGCTACCGGTTCGACTACGGCATCTTCATCGGGCTGATCGCCGGCATCATCTGCCTCGGCGGCATCGCCGTCGTGCTGGCGCGCGCCTGGCTCGCCACCCGCCGCCGGCCGGACCCGGCGTCGGCCCTGCCGGCGAGGCGGTAGCGGGCATGGATCTGCTGCGTCGCACCTTGCGCGCGGGCTTCGCCCGCCTCGAGGCGTTGCTGGATCGGGTCTTCCCGCCCGCCTGGCAGCCGCTCTACCACCTGGGCGCCCTCTCCTTCTTCTGCCTCTGGATCGTCTTCGTCAGCGGCCTCTACGTCTACGCCTTCTTCGACACCGGCACGGTGGACGCCTTCGAGTCGGTCGAGAACATGAGCACCAGCTACTGGTACCATGCCGGGGTGATGCGCAGCCTGCACCGCTACGCCTCGGACGGCATGGTGCTCTTCATGCTGCTGCATCTGCTGCGCGAGTTCTCCCTCGACCGCTACCGCGGTTCCCGCTGGTTCACCTGGGTCACCGGCGTGGTCATCATCTGGCTCGTCTACATCTCCGGCATCACCGGCTACTGGCTGGTCTGGGACGAGCTCGCCCAGTTCGTCGCGATCCGCAGCTCCGAGCTGGTCGACGCCATCGGCATCTTCGGCGAGCCCATCGCCCGCAATTTCCTGACGCCCGGCAGCCTCGACGACCGTTTCTTCTCGCTGATGCTGTTCCTGCACATCGCCATCCCGCTGATCCTCCTGATGGTCATGTGGATCCACCTGCAGCGGGTGACCCGGCCCGAGATCAACCCGGCGCGCGGCCTCGCCATTCTCATGCTGGTCGCCTTCGTCGCCTTGGCGCTGGCCCTGCCCGCGACCAGCCAGGCCCCGGCCGACCTCGGGCTGGTGCTGGGCCGGATCGGCCTCGACTGGTACTATCTCGGCACCTACCCGCTCATCGACCTGATCGGTGCGCGGGGGCTGCTCGGCCTGCTCGGGGTGATCACCGTCATCCTCGTCGCCCTGCCGCTGATGCCGCCCATGCGGCGACCGCCCGCGGCCACGGTCAATCTCGAGTTCTGCAATGGCTGCGAGCGCTGCGTCCACGACTGCCCCTACGAGGCCGTCAAGCTGGTGCCGCGCACCGACGGCCTGCCCTTCCAGCACGAGGCCAGGGTCGACCCCTCGCTCTGCGTGAGCTGCGGCATCTGCACCGGCGCCTGCCCGACCGCCACGCCCTTCCGCCAGCGCGGCCGGATGGTCGCCGGCATCGAGCTGCCGCATCTGGCGCTGAAGGATCTGCGCGCCCTGACCGACAAGGCGGCCCTGGGCCTCACCGGCGACCGGCGCGTCATCGCCATCGGCTGCGACCACGGTGTCGAGCTGAAGGGGCTCGGCGACCCGGCCGTCGGCGTCGTCCGCCTGCCCTGCACCGGCATGCTGCCGCCGTCCTTCATCGACTACATCCTCGCCCGTGATCTCGCCGACGGCGTGGTCCTCACCGGCTGCGCGGAGGAAGCCTGCCAGAACCGCAACGGCATCGCCTGGACGGAGGCGCGGATCGAGGGCCGGCGCGACCCCTATCTGCGCCAGCGCGTGCCGCGCGAGCGCATCCTGCGCGTCTGGCCCGGCAAGACGGGCACGAAGGCCCTGGCCCGGGCCATCGAGGCCTTCCGTGCCACCTTGCCGGAGCAGCCGAGCGCCAAGGCTGCCAAGCGCCAACCGGCGCCGGCCGGGCCGGCGGTGACCGGCGATGGGTAATGCCCTGAAATGGCTCGCCCAGGGCCTCGTCCTGGCGCTGATCATGGCAACGATCGGCTATCTCGCCACCCGGCCGGCCTACACCAACTTCCCCGAGGACATGGCGCTGATCCGCCTCAGCTTCAGCCATGGCGGCGGCCGGCCGGACTGCCGCCGGCGCACGCCCGAGGAGCTGGCGGCCCTGCCGCCCAACATGCGCGCGCCCATGGATTGCCCGCGCGGCCGGCTGCCGGTGCTGGTCGAGCTCGACCTCGACGGCGGGCCGCTCTTCCACGCGCTCCTGCCACCCGGCGGCCTGCAGGGCGACGGGCCGTCCCGCGTGCACCGGGGCTTCGCCGTGCCGCCGGGCACGCACACCATCACGGCACGGCTGCGCGACAGCGACCGGGTGGACGGCTTCGACTTCGAGAAGGAAATCACGCTCGACCTCGTGCCCCGGCAGAATCTGGTCATCGACTTCAAGACGGATGCCGGCGGCTTCGTGGTGCATTGAGCGGCCAGCAGGAAGGGAAGACGGCGATGCGCCAGCATACCGGATCATACGGCCCGCTGACCGGCGCCGGGCGCGGGCTGCTCCTGCCGCTTCTCGCCATCGCCTTCATGGGCGTCACCGGCTGGCTCGCCTCGTCGACCCTGCCCTGGCGCGACCTCGTGGCCGAGGGCCCGGCCGCGCCGGTGATCGAGACGCGAAGCCTCCTCGCCCTCGTCGACCACCGGGGTCAGAGGCTCGCCCCGGCGGCGCTCGAGAAGCCCGCCACGCTCGTCTTCTTCGGCTACACGCACTGCCCCGACGTCTGCCCGCTCGAGCTCGCCACCATGGCGGCCGCCCTCGATCGGCTCGGCCCGGCCGCGGACGACGTCGCCGCCTTCTTCGTCAGCGTCGACCCGGAGCGCGACACGCCGGAGCAGCTCGCCGCCTATGTCGCGCTTTTCCACCCGCGGATCACCGGGCTCACCGGGACGACCCAGGCCGTCGCCGCCGCCGCTGGCGCCTTTCGTGCCTACTATGCTAGGGTCGAGCAGGCGGACGGTGCATACACCATGGACCATTTCGCCCGCACGCTGGTCCTCGACCGGGACGGGCAGCTACGGGCAGCCGTTCCCTTCGACAGCCCGCCCGAGACCCTGGAGAGCGCCATCCGACCACTCCTCGCCGGTGTCCCGGCGAGCTGAACAGCAAGGAGGCGACCATGCCGCTCCTGCCCTGGTCCGAGAGGTTCAAGCTCGGCATCCCTTCGGTCGACCACGAGCACAAGGAGCTGGTCGACCTCATCAACGAGCTCTACGACAGCCTCGGCCACGCGCCGACGAAGGACGCTGTCATGGCCTTTCTCGAGGAGATCAACGCCCGGATCCACGCGCATTTCGCGCTCGAGGAGAAGGTCATGCGCGGCATGCGCTATGACGAGCTCGATGCCCACAAGCACGAGCACGAGGATTTGCTGGACGGCATTCACGACATCATGGACCGGACCGAGGCCGGTGGCTTCGTCGATCTGGAGGCCGAGCTCGGCCCCAGGCTCCAGGCGTGGTTCGGCAATCATTTCGCCACCAAGGACGCCCGGCTGCATCACTTCATGGAGGAGCAGGGCATCGACGAGGAGAGCTTTGCCCGCCAGCATCCCGACGCTTGACCGACGTCAAGGCCGGGAAGCAGCCGGCCGTGGCAGATTGCGGCGCGTGGCCGAGTAGATCAGGGAGCAAGCGATCATGAAGCAAGGCGTGGCCACGCATGGACAGGCCGCGGCGCCGGCCCTGGCGGCCGAGCACCCCTTCGCCGCCGTCGTCCGCACCGTCGCCAAGGGCGAGAAGCTCGGCCGCAGCCTGACCATGGAGGAGGCCCGGGAGGCGATGCGCCTCGTCCTCGAGGGCGGGGTCGAGCCGGTGCAGCTCGGCGCCTTCCTCGCCGTGCTGCGCTATCGCAAGGAGACCGGGGCGGAGCTCGCCGGCTTCGCGCTGGCCGCCCGCGACCGCCTGACCTGCGGCACCCTCCCGGCCACGGCCCTCGACTGGCCTTCCTATGCCGACCGCCACCGCCAGCTTCCCTATTTCGTCCTGGCGGCCCTCCTGGCAGCGGGCGCCGGTGTGCGCGTCCTGATGCACGGCGTCGCCGGCGAGGGCCCGGCCGGCACGCGCGCCGTGCTGCAGGCGCTCGGCGTGCCGCTCGCCACGGACGCCGGCGAGGCGGAGCGGCACATGGCGGAGCGCTCCTTCGCCTATCTGCCGCTCGAAGCCATCTGCCCCGACCTCGAGCGGCTCTTCGCGCTGCGCCCGCTCCTCGGCCTGCGCTCGCCGGCCAACACCTATGCGCGCGAGCTCAACCCGGCCGCGGCACCCTGCCAGATCCAGGGCGTCTTCCACCCCAACTACGCCGACCTGCACGCCCAGGCCGCGAGCCGCCTCGGCCAGCCGCGCGCCGCCATCTTCAAGGGCGGTGGCGGCGAGGGTCAGATCAACCCGCTGAAGCCCGTTGCCCTCACGCTCGTCGAGAACGGACAGGTGCGGCGCGAGACCTGGCCCGCCCTTCTCGAGGCGGACGACGCCGGCTGGCGCGACGAGCCGCTCGAGCCCGCCCGCGTCGTCGAGCTCTGGCGCGGGCGGTGCCGCGCCCCCGGCCCCGAGGCGGCCATCCTCGGCACGGCCGCCGTGGCCCTGCATCTCACCGGCAGGTCGCCCACGCCCGAAAGTGCCCTGGCCATGGCCCGCGAGCTCTGGGAGAGCCGCGACCGCGCGCGCTACTGAAGCGTGGCCGCCTCGACGATCAGCGGCAGGAGGGCGGGATCGGGGCCGATCGGGCCGAAATAGACGCCGGCGCGACCGGTCTCGGCCATGAGCCGCGCCACGTCGCTCGCCCCGTGCTGGCCGGCATCGGTGAGGAAGCCGACGCCGGCGATGAAGGGCGCGGCGAGACTTGCGACGGTCTCCGCCACGGCCGGCGCCTCGTCGAGAAAGGCCACCCCCACCTCGGCGAAGATCCCCCGTGCCCTGATCGCCGCAGCGTGACGCTTCGCCGTCCGGGCCGAATCGGGATGCCGCGTGGTGCCGTGCCCGACCAGCAGCAGCGCCGTCTCGCCCGGCTCGCGGCCGTGGGCGCGCAGGCCCTTGAGCGCCCTTGCCACGAGCAGATCGGCGATCCCCGCATGGGCGCCAAGGGCCGCAGCCAGCCGGGCGTCGGGCCGGGCCGCCCGCAGCCGCTCCTCGAGCACCTGCAGCGTGTAGCCCTCGGCCATCATGAAGGGCAGCACGGTCAGCGGCCCCGGCGCCAGCCGCGCGAGCACGGTCTCCAGCTTCGGGGCACCATAGAGCGCGCAGGCCTCGACCGTGGCGAAGCGGCCCTGCCGCCGCAGCACGCCCGCATGCCGCGCCGCGGCGCCGGCCACGCCGCGGGCACCGTGCGCGCAGAGCAGCAGCGCGGGGCCGGGCGCGGGCACCCGCTCAGTCGCCGGCAGCGGCGAGGCGATTGTGGACATTGTACTTCCCTACCGGTCGGCGCATCGGGATTCGCTTGACCTCCTCGAGGGTGTGCGCATCGTACACGACGACCGCACCCTCGTCCGCCCAGACGCTGACCAGAGCGTGGCTGCCGTCCCGCGTGAACTCGACATGCCCGGCCGTCGTGCCGGGGCTCGGGCGGATGGTCCTCACCAGCTCGAGGGTGCGCGTGTCGAGCACCTGCACGGCATCGGCATCGGGGCCGAAGAAGACGTCGACCCAGGCATAGGGGGTGGCGGGATGGGCCCGGAGGAAGAAGCCGGGGCCCAGCGTCTCGATCTCGTCCACCACCTCGAAGCGCTCGATGTCGATGACGCTGAGCGCCGCGTCGCGCAGATGCGGCGTCGCCATGACCTGGCGGCCCTGCCATTCGAAGGCAGCGGCCGAGCCCAGATGCGGCATGCCCGGCAGCGGCAGCTCGGCGATCTCGCGGCCGACGTCGAGATGGATGGCGACCACGCGGTCGCCGCTGCGGGCCGAGCCGAGGAGCACGCGGTAGTCGGGGGTGAAGAAGAAATCGTCGACCGGCTCGTCCAGCAGGATGCGGCGGATCGGGAACGGGTCGGCGGAATCGACGACCTCCTCCGCCCCGCTCTCGTTGCTGTGGGCGAGGCCGCTGACCTTGACGGCGCGGGGGCCGATCGGGATCTCCCAGATCTCGGCCACGTCCTTGAGCGCCACGATGAAGCTCTGGCGCGGCGGGGCGGCGTAGACGGCGCTCACCCTGGAGCCGGTGCCGCGGATGTCGGCCACCGGGATGACCGCGAGCGGCCGGAGATCCTCGGCATCGAGCACGGTGAGGCTGTTGGGCAGGTAGTTGCCGACGAGGACGAAGCGGCCGTCGTGCGAGAGGGCGAGATTGCGGGTGTTGATTCCGGCCCTGACCTTCGCCAGCTTCTCCAGCCCCCACATGTCGATCTTCTCGATCCAGCCGTCGCGGGAGGCCAGATAGACGAACCGGCCATCCGGGCTGAACTTGGGGCCGCCATGCAGCGCGAAGGCGGTGGGCAGGCGGCGCAGCGGCTCGAAGCGGTCGCCGTCGAGGATGGTGATGTGGTGGTCGCCGGTCTCGACCACGACGAAGAGATTGAGCGGATCGGCGTCGTAGATCGGCGCCTCGGCCGGCACCGCACCGGTCGTCTCGTGCGACGCCCGGATCTCCGCCATGCCCCATTCCGGCACGGTCTCGGGCGGGGTGTAGACGAGCGCGACGAGCGCCTCGATCGCGGCCTCGTCCAGCACGCCTTCGAAGGCCGGCATCTGCGTCTGCGCCCGGCCGCCCCGGATGACCTCCGCCGCCTGGGCCGGCTTCAGCCGGCCGAGATTGTCCGGCAGCAGCGCCGGCCCGGTGCCGCCGAGCCGTGCCTCACCATGGCATTCCGCGCAATTCTCGGCATAGAGCGCCGCACCGTCCGGTGCCGCCTCCGCCATGCCGGCCCAACACAGCACGAGGGCGGCGAGAGCCGGCCTACTCCGCGGCATGCGCGGCCTCGCGCCCGGCCGTCTCGCCCGGGAGCCCGATCTCGGCGTCGGTGAGGTAGCAGCCGGGGTCGGCGGCCCAGGGATCGCCCGTCGTGCGGGCCGCCCGGACCCGCGTGTTGCCGTTGCAGATCGCGAGGTGGCGGCAGGCGCCGCAGCGCCCGGTGACCGGGCGTGGGCGCTGCTTCAGCCCGGCGAAGACAGGGTCGGCCGACGTGTCGGCCCAGATCTCGCTGAACGGGCGGTCCCGGACATTGCCGAGCTTGTGGTGCCACCAGTAGGTGTCCGGGTGGACGAAGCCGCGATTGTCGATATTGGCGACGTTCACGCCCGACGCATTGCCGCCCCAACGCTCGAGCAGGGCCTGGATGTGCGCGGCCCGGGCGGGGAAGTTCTTGCGCACCCAGTGCAGCAGGAAGACGCCGTCGGCGTCGTTGTTGCCGGTGACGAACTCGGTGTTGCGGCCCTCGTTGATGTGCCGCAGACAGGTCTCGAAGATCAGCTCCAGGGCATCGCGGGTCATGACGTCCTGGGCGTCCTCGCCCCTGACCTTGAAGCCGCGGCCGCCATAGTTGAGGTGCGAGAGGTAGAACTTGTCGATGCCGCGCCGGTCGATGAGATCGAGGATGGTCGAGAGCTCGGCCGCGTTGTCGCGGGTCAGCGTGAAGCGCAGCCCCACCTTGATGCCGATCGCCTGGCAGCGCTCGACGCCGCGCATGGCGGCGGCGAAGGCACCCGGCTCGCCCCTGAGGTGGTCGTGGGTCGGCTCGGTGCCGTCCAGGCTGATGCCGACATAGTCGTAGTCCAGCTCGGCGATCCGCTCGATGTTGGTCTCGTCGATCCGCGTGCCGTTGGTCGAGAGGGCGACGTAGAAGCCCAGGCGCTTGGCCTCGGCCGAGAGCTCGAAGATGTCGGGGCGAAGCAGGGGCTCGCCGCCGGAGAGGATGAGCGCCGGCACGCGGAAAGCGCGCAGGTCCTGCATGACCGTCACGACCTCGTCGGTCGAGAGCTCGTCGGCATAGGCGACATCGGCCGAGCCCGAGTAGCAGAAGCGGCAGCGCAGGTTGCAGCGGCGCGTCAGGTTCCAGATGACCACGGGCCCGGGCGGCTTGCGCGCCGGCCCGATGCGGCTGGGCCAGACGACCTCGCGCATGAAGTTGGTGATCCGGAACATGGACGTCTCCCGTTTCTGCCAGGCGGCTACCGGGCGAGCCGAAGCCCGGTCTTCTTGAGGATGCGGCGGCTGTAGAGGATCGTGTCGCCGCGGCACGCGGAGCCCAGCCGGCTCCTGATCTGCCGGACCCTGGTCTCGACCGCCGGGCGCGTCTTGGCGTGGACCATGGCGAAGAGATTGTAGGGCCAGAGCGGCGGATGGCGAGGCCGGCGGTAGCAGTGGCTGACGAAATCGAAGGCGCCGATCAGCGGCCCGAGCTCGGCCACCATCGCGTCGTCGACGTCGAAGACCGCCATGCCGTTGGCCCGGTAGCCGAGCGCGTAGTGGTTCGGCACGGCGCCGATGCGGCGGATGGCGCCTCGGGCGAGCATGGCCTCGAGGGTGGCGATGACCGTCGCCTCGTCGGTGCCGAGCGCCGCCGCGACCTCGGCATAGGGGTCGGGGACGAGCGGCAGGCCGGTCCCGATCGCCTGCACCAGCCGCCGCTCGAGCGTCGCAGCGTCGCCCGGCTCCCGCCCCGACCTCATGGCTGCAGCCTCAGACCGACGAAGTACTCCTCGAGCTTCGGCATCGACAGCACCTCGATGCCGGTCTCCGCCCTGATCTCGCCGAGCACCGCCTCCGCCCGCTCGGGCGTCTCGGCCGCCACCACGAACCACATGTTCAAGAGATGCTCGCGCTCGTAGTTGTGGGCGACCTCGACATGGGCATTGACCATCTCCGCCACCCGGTCGAACGCATCCTCGGGCACCGCCATGGCCGCCAGGACGTAGGTGCCGCCCATGGCCTCGACATTGAAGAGCGGGCCGAATCGGCTGAGCACGCCGGTTTCGACCAGCCGTGCCAGGCGACGGATCAGCTCGCCCTCGTCGAGCCCGAGCTCCCGGGCCGCCCTTTCGTACGGCCGCGGGCACAGGGGGAAGCCGCCCTGCAGCCCGGCCACGATGCGGCGGTCGGTGGCGTCCATCAGGCGACCCTCCGGGGCATCAGGCCGCCGCCGCCCGGTAGCGCGCACCGCGCTGCTTGAAGCGCCGGGTGCTGAAGAGCACCGCATGCGGCAGGCCGGCGAGACCGTGCTCGTCGAGGAGCTGGTCGATGCGGGCGAGCACGGCGCCGCGCTCGCGGCCGTGCACCATGGCGAAGAGGTTGTAGGGCCAGCCCGGCAGGCGGCGCGGCCGGCGATAGCAGAGCGTCACGTCGGCAGCCCGCGTCAGCCGCTCGCCGACCGCGTCGACCATGTCGTCCGGCACATCCATCACGGTCATCGCGTTGGCCCGGTAGCCGATCTCGTGATGCCGGACCACGAGGCCGAGCCGCTTCACCACGCCTGCCGCCTGGAGTGCGGCGAGCCGCCGGATCACCTCCGCCTCGGCCATCCCGGCACGCTCGCCCAGCACTGCATAAGGGCGTGGAACGAGCGGCAGCCCGCCCTCGAGGGCGTCGAGCAGGCGCCGATCGGCCGGGCTCAGCTCCATGACGGCTTGAACCCGAGATCGATGCCGTAGGCGCGCTCCAGCGGCAGGTCGAGCACCTCCAGCCCGCTGCGTCCGGCGATGCCGGCGAGCACGTCGGCCACCCGTTCCCGGCTGGCCGCGGTCACGACGAACCAGAGATTGAGCCGGTGCTCGCGGGCGTAGTTGTGGTTGACCTCGGGGCAGGCATTGACCAGCTCGGCCACCTCGTCGAGGCGCTCCTGCGGCACCGCCATGGCGGCGAGCGTGCTCCAGCCGGTGCGATGCGGTGCGATCACAGCACCAACCCGGCTGAGCACGCCCCGTTCCTGGAGCCGGCCAAGGCGGTCGAGCACCACCTCCTCGCTCACCCCGAGCGCCTCGCCCATGGCCGCGTAGGGCTCCGGGCAGAGCGGCAGGTCGCGCTGGTACTCCTCGATCAGCCGGCGATCGAGGGCGTCGAGCGGAACCTCCTGGATGTCGACCATGGCCCTCAATACCCCAGCCGATGGGCGCGGGCGGTGAAGAAGATGCCGCTCGGCGCCTCGGCCTCGAGCGACCCCACCGTCTCGAAGGTCTCGGTGTCGACGATATCGATGCGGTTGGCGTC
>Ga0116151_10002640_pt1 | contig 16416 bp, 19 predicted proteins | sample AD_UKC117_MetaG_FD_89893 | JGI IMG/M metagenome (GOLD analysis project Ga0116151, IMG submission 89893) | Active sludge microbial communities of municipal wastewater-treating anaerobic digesters from Hong Kong - AD_UKC117_MetaG | ecosystem: Engineered > Bioreactor > Anaerobic > Digestate...
CGCCGCAGGCGAGCGCCGCAGGCGGGCCTGAATAAAAAGGAAGAATTACTTTGCGGTTATTATACCAGAAAACGGGACGTCTTGCATCCCGTTTTGAGCCATTTTTGTAAAATGAGATAAAAAAACGGCATCCGCAAAACCGGAAACCGCTTTTTCCGCGCCGCCCGCCGGATTCGGGCAAAAGCTCGGAAAGCGGTGGCGTGGATCCTGTAAAAAAGAACGGAGTCTGAACGCAAATGGCGTCCAGACTCCGTTTGGTGGAGCGGGTTACGAGGTTTGAACTCGCTACCTCCACCTTGGCAAGGTGGCGCTCTGCCAAATGAGCTAAACCCGCATCGCATTTGCAATTATACCTACGGAGGGGAATTTTGTCAACACCGAAATCGGATTTTTTTGAAGGGATGTTTCGTTTCTTTTTTCCCGGGAATGCTTGCAATCGAACAAGCATGGTTGTATAATGGCAATGGTAAATTCTGACCGGGGGGGGGCGAACGAGTGAAAGGCGATCTTCATTGCCACAGCTTTTATTCCGATGGTTCCGCGTCCGTCGATCAGGTCGTGCGCTTTGCCATGGCGGAAGGCCTTGATTTTATCTCGCTCACCGACCATGACACGATGGCCGGCGTCGAGCGGGCCGTCAATCTCGGCAAGCGCCTCGGTATCCGCGTCGTTCCGGGCCTCGAAGTCTCCACCGTGGATGGGGAGACCGGACGGAACGTCCATTTAATCTGCTATATGCCGAAGCGTCTGGATAACCTCGAAAAATTTGTTCAGAAGACGCTGGATTCCCGAAACGAAGCCGCCCGTCCGCTGGTGGAGGAGATCGGAAAGGTCTTCCCGATCACGTGGAAGGATGTCGTGGAGGCGGCCGGTCCCGCCAAATGTATTTTCCGTCAGCACATCATGCGCGCGCTGATGGAGCGTGGTTATTCCTTTGAAATCTTCGGCGATTTTTATCAGGAAGTTTTCAGCCGCATTCCTTACAGCGTTCAGTTCCCGGAGGTACGGGAGGCCGTTGAAGTGATCCGCGCCGCAGGAGGAATCGCCGCTATGGCGCATCCCAGCGCATATAGTTCCCTCGGGCTTGCCGAGGAACTCGCCCGCGACGGCAAAATTCAGGCAATCGAGCTTTCCCATCCGCGCAACACCGACGAGGATAAAAAGGAAATCGCCCGCATCGCCATGGAGTATGGCCTCGTGCCCATCGGCGGCAGCGATTACCATGGATTTTATACCAGCCATCCGCACCCGCTGGGTACCTGTACCACGCCGGGCGAATCGCTGGATGCCCTGCTTAAAGTCAGGGAACAATTAAACAAGTGACTTTGCATCCCGGGGCCTTTGTTCCGGGATGTTTTTGTTTATTTTCGGGACGATGTCCGCAGAAAGAAGGAGGGACCGGTATGTACGGCAACGACGACAGTGATATGAAGATCGCAGGGAACTTGGCACCGGAGGTCGACGAGAGCGAAGCTGCCGCCCGGCTCTACCATCACGAAAAAGAAAACGGAAACCTTGCCAAAGCGCAGGAAGTCGGCAGCGTGCTGGCCTCGGTCCTGCTCAAAACGGACGGCTTTTCCTGCTTCCGGAACTGGGAGGAGGATTTCGCCGCCAGAAGCCGCTGCATCCTGTTTGCCTTCGTCGCGGATCAGGCCATCGATACCTTTTTGCCGAACCATCTGATCCGTCAGTTTGCCGAGAGCCGGTTTTACGACGAGCTGCGGAGCAACGCGCCGTCCCTCTATGAATCCATCTCCCGGTCGGCGGCCTATTCCATGTATCTGCTGTGCAAACGCAGCGGGGACGGCCGCCGGATCGGCATCGGAAAGGTCTACGCCGAGGTTCTCCGTCATCCGGAGGACGTCGCCCTGGAGCAGGAGGGAGAGCTGCTCTACGAGAGTTTCTACAACATCTGCATCGAGCACCTCCGCCGCGTGGAGTTCGCAGCTTGAGCACGAAAAACAGACAAATCAATCCGAAAAAAGAACCGCGGGGTTCTTTCTTCGGATTTTTTGTTTTCCATTTCTTTGGAAATGAGAAGCGAATTTGAGCACGGACGAAAAAAACACCGCAAATTTAGAAAACATGAACAAAAAAGTAAAGAATGTACTTTACCTCATGAAAATGTCAACAACTTTTTCAACAAAATTGTTCGTTTTTGATGCTCAAAATTTTTGTTTTTCTCTTTACAATCCCAATAGGCGACGGTATAATGATACTGTGTTATGGTGTGGGGGTAGACTGCCCTTTTACCCATTTTCCACGCCAATGGAAGGAGAGAATTATGGCTGATCTTGATGAGATGACGATCCCGCGTTCCATACAGGAATATGTTCCAGGGAAGCAGGTCACGCTGGCTCACCGCATTTCGCGCCCGGACCGGATGATTTATAAAAAACTCGGTCTGACCGAGGAATTCACCGAGGCCATCGGAATCATCACCATCACTCCTGCCGAGAGCGCCATCATCGCCGCCGATATCTGCACAAAGGCCGCGAGAATCAAGCTCGGTTTTGTCGACCGTTTTTCCGGCGCCGTCGTCTTCGTCGGTGAGATCGGAGCCGTCGATGCCGCGCTTTCCGCCGTCCTTGAGCGCTTTGCGGAGATGCATTACGATATCGTAAAGCTCACGAGGACCTGATGATGGGCGAAGAAACCTCTGCGCCGCGCCGGATTATTCTCATGGGACGTTCCGGCTGCGGAAAAACCACTCTCCTCCAAGCAATTCACAACGAAGCCCTTGAATATCATAAAACGCAGGAGGTTATCGCCACTGCGGATTCGATCGATACGCCCGGAGAATACATCGACCGGCCGTTTTTCTGGAGAGGCGCCGTCACCGCCGCATGTGACGCGGACATCGTCTGTTTCTGTCAGGACTGTGTGGACAGTCTCTGCCGTTTGCCTCAGATGTTTTCTCTGACCTTTGCAAAACCGGTCATCGGGATTGTTACAAAAGCGGACAGCCCCGAAGGAGACATCGAAATGGCAAAAAATTATTTGAAAAATGCCGGCGCCAGGCATCTCGTTGTGACGAGCGCCGTAACCAGACAGGGCATCGACGAGCTGCTTCAACTGGTCAAAACCCTTGATCTCTGTGATTATTAGAATCCGGCGGCAATTTTGGGGAAAATATTGCACGGGCAATTCATATAGGAAGAAAAAGAGATACAGGAGGATTTTTGAGTCATGGGTAAAGATAAGATCATCAGCGTGGGCATTGATATTGGAACTTCGACAACACAGGTTATTTTCAGCCGCTTCACGATTGAGAATACTTCCGGCGAGTACATGGTTCCGCGTATCAGCATTACGGATAAGGAGATCGTTTATCAAAGCCCGATTTATACGACCCCTCTGCTCAACGAAAAGACCATCGATGAGGATGCCGTTCACAAAATCGTTGTTGACGAGTATCAGAAGGCCGGATTTGTTCCGGATGATGTTCAGACCGGCGCGGTGATCATCACGGGTGAGACCGCAAGAAAAGAGAACGCGAAAGGCGTTCTGAACTTCATGTCCGGCATGGCCGGCGATTTCGTGGTGGCGACCGCGGGCAATGACCTCGAGGGCGTCATCGCCGGAAGAGGCGCCGGAACCGCCGCCGCTTCTTTAAAAGAACATGTCGTAACCGCCAACTGCGATATCGGCGGAGGCACGTCCAACCTCGCCGTTTTTAAAGAAAATCACGCCGTCAGCACCGGATGCTTCGATATCGGCGGGCGGCTCGTCAAACTCGACAGCAACAATGTCGTGACCTATATTTCCGACCACCTCGGCAAGCTCTGTGCCAAGCACCATATCGACATTCAAATCGGTAAAAAGATTGATTATAAAGAATGCTATAAAGCCTGCATCCTGATGGCACAGGTTCTGGCTACGACCCTCGGCTTTGCGAAATATGATGAGGACGACCTCGCCATCATGGTCACCGATCATCCGCTGAGCACGACGGAAAAAATCCAGTTCGTGACCTTCTCCGGCGGCGTCGGCAACTGCATCTATCACGACCAGTCCGCGAAGGGCGACTTCGCTTTCAACGATATCGGCATCGTGCTCGCAAAAGCCATCAACGAAGTCTTTGCCCCGTTCAAGGATCGGATCCGCGAGCCGCTGGAGACCATCCGCGCCACCGTTATCGGCGCCGGCATGTATTCCACAGAGCTCTCCGGCTCCACGATTTCTTATACGCCGGACATCAAGCTCCCGATGAAGACCATCCCGATCATTAAGCTTGCTCCGTCGGATGAGCAGCTCTCCGCTGAAGAATTCGCGAAAAAGCTGATCCCGATGGTTCAGTGGTACAGCGATCCGGACGAGGGTCAGGAGCTCTGCGCGCTTGCCCTTGTCGGCGCAAACTGCCCGCTCTTTAAAGAAGTGGAGCGCTATGCCGACATGATTATCGCCGGCATGCAGCCGATCATCCAGAGCAAACAGCCGCTGATCGTGATCCTCCGCGAGGATATGGCAAAATGCCTCGGCCAGAATTTGATGGTCAAGCTCGGCAGAGAAAAGGACATGATCTGCATCGACAGCGTCGACGTCAATCAGGGGGATTATATCGACATCGGCGCGCCGCTGATGCGCGGAAGAATTCTCCCGGTCGTCGTCAAGACGCTGGTTTTCAACTGAGAATTCCGCGGCCGGGAAGGGAAAGAACGCCGTTTAAAGGAACTTCCCGGTACATATTAAATAAATGAATAATAAAAAGACGTAAAGTCGTTACCAAATAAGGTTTCAGGAAGGAGGAAACACCGTCTTCAATTCCGGCAAAAACCTGGCATTCAAATTCAACAAAGGAGTGAACATTTTTGATTCTGAAAAGCAAATTGTTCGGAAAAGTCTATGAGTTCAAAGATGTAAAAGATGTTCTCGGGAAAGCGAACGAACTGAAGTCCGGCGACCAGCTTGCTGGTGTCGCTGCCGAAACCGTTCAGGAGCGTATTGCTGCGAAGGCTTGCCTCGCCAACCTGACCGTTAAAGACATCTATGAGAACCCTGTTGCTCCGTACGAAAAAGACGAAGTAACCCGCTGCATCCAGGATGGCATCAATTTCAAAGCCTATGAAAGATGCAAAAACTGGACGATTGCTCAGCTCCGTGAATTCATCCTTGATGACCACACCACTACGGATCAGCTCCGTGACATCTCTGTCGGTCTTTCCGCAGAGGTTGCTTCTGCCGTCACCAAATTGATGTCTTCCATCGACCTGATGATCGGTGCTCAGAAACTGCCGGTTTACAAGACTTGCGTTACCACTTGCGGCTATCCGGATCGTCTTTCTTTCCGTCTGCAGCCGAACCATACCACCGATGATATCGATGCTATGAGAATCACCTACATGGAAGGTTTCTCCTACTGTGTCGGCGACGCTCTGTTCGGTATGAACCCGGTTGATGACACTGTCGGCAACGTCGACCGTGTTTTGAGAGATTATTGGGAGTTTGCCCGTAAATGGGAGATTCCGACCCAGGTTTGCTGCCTTGCCCATGTCACCACTCAGATGGCATGCATCAAAGACGGCGCTCCGGCCGACATGATCTTCCAGTCCATCGCTGGATCCGAGATCGCCAACGACGCTTTCGGTGTCAACATTGCCATGCTGGATGAGGCTGAGGATCTGATGCATCATCAGGGCACTGGCTCTGGCCCGGATGTTCTGTACTTTGAGACTGGTGAAGGCGCCGAGCTGTCTGCCGACGGCCATTGGGACGCTGACCAGTTGACGTTGGAAGCCCGCTGCTATGGTCTTGCTAAGAGATATCATCCGTATCTGGTCGACTCTGTTGTCGGCTTCATCGGACCGGAATATCTGTATGATGGCAAACAGGTTGCTCGTGCCGGTCTTGAAGACCACTTCATGGGCAAACTGCTCGGCATCTCTATGGGCTGCGACGCTTGCTACACCAACCATATGAAATGTGACCAGAACGACAACGAGAACCTTGAGATCCTGCTCGCTGCAGCCGGATGCAACTTCTTCATGTCTGTTCCGTGCGCTGATGACTGCATGCTGATGTATCAGTCTACTGGTTATCATGATGACCACGCGACTCGTCAGGCCGTTCACAAAAAGCCGCTTCCGGAATTCGAGAAATGGTGCCAGAAGATGGGCTTCCTTGAAGAAGACGGACTTACCCTTGGCCCGAACTCGGGCGATGCTTCCGTATTTCTTTGATTCTTGAGTTCCTGGTAGAATTTTTCTACCAAGCGAATACTATTTTATGACGGGAGGATTAACCGATAATGGTATCTGATGACAAACTGAAAGAGATTATTGCTCAGGTCGTCGGTGAGATGATGAAGGACGCCCCCGCAGCAAAGGCCCCCAAAGCCTGCAAAACTTGCTGCGCCGAGAACGTTTGTGATGATAGTCTCGAAGACCTCACAGCATACAAATTGAACGAGTGGTATCAGGTCCCGAATGCTCATAACGAGGCCGAATATCGCCGCCTGAAAATGCTGACCCCTGCTCGTTTGGGTGTATGGCATTGTGGCGCTCGTGAAATGACCAACACCATGCTCCGTTTCCGTGCGGACCATGCTGCTGCTCAGGACGCCGTGTTTAACGAATTCCCAGCTGAATTCCTGGAAGAGCGCGGCATCAAAGAACTCCAAACCCGTTGCGACAGCAAAGATACGTATCTGACCAGACCGGACCTTGGCAGAAGATTGGATGAGGATTCCGCCAAAGAGCTGAAATCCCTTATTACCAGCAAACCGCAGGTTGTTGTTTATGCATCCGACGGTCTGTCCGGTACAGCCATTGAAGCCAACTATGACATCGTAATCCCGGCTATTATGAACGGTTTGAAAGCTTATGGCTATACTGCCTGCGAGCCTTTCTTCGTCAAATATGGCCGTGTTGGTGCTCAGGACGAAGTTTCTGAGATCACCGGATGCGACGTTTGCTGCGTTCTGATCGGTGAGAGACCTGGCCTGGCTACCGCCGAGTCTATGTCTGCTTACATTACCTGGAAGGGCACCATCGGTATGTCTGAAGCCAAACGTACCGTTGTTTCCAACATCCATAACGCCGGAACTCCGGCCGCCGAAGCTGGCGCTCACATCGCCGATATTATCGACCAGATGTTTAAGCAGAAAGCTTCCGGTCTGGATCTGAAGCTGTAAGTTCAGCGACGCAATTTTGCATTTTTGTGTGATGCACAAAGATTTTCTACTACCTTATATCTATGAAGGAGGTACATTTTCGTGATTTACGACGAATTAAGAACTACTGTACTGATGATCAAGGTTATCCCGAACGTTGCCCCTGACCTCCAGAAACAATGGAATATGCCGGAAGGCCATCGCTCTGTCGGCTTTTTCTCCACGGACTGCGATGATGTCGGCTACACCGCCGTTGATGAGGCCACCAAAAAGGCTGACGTCAAAGTCGTTCTTGCAAAATCCATGTACGGCGGCGCCCCGAACGCCACCCAGAAATATGCCGGTGAGTTCATTGGTGTCCTCTCTGGCCCGAACCCTGCTGAAGTCAAAGCCGGCCTGGCCGCTGCCTTCGATCTTATCAACGGCGATGCGACCTTCTATTCTGCCAACGATGACGACTCCACTGCTTACTATGCATTCACCATTTCCCGTACCGGCTCTTATCTGTCCGAGTGCGGTGGTGTTCCGGAAGGCACCCCGATCGCTTATCTGATCGCCCCGCCGATGGAAGCCCAGTATGGCATGGATGCCGCCCTCAAAGCTGCCGACGTCAGAATGTGCTGCTACTTCGAGCCGCCGTCTGAGACGAACTTCGGCGGTGGTTATCTTACTGGTACTCAGTCTGCCTGCAAAGCTGCCTGCGATGCATTTGCGGACGCGGTTATTTACTGCAACGCCAATCCTTTGAAATACTGATTGCCTCTTATATCTTAAAGGTATAAAAAACTACTAAAGATATCAGGAGGTGACGGATTATGAGTATAGGCGCACTGGGAATGCTGGAGACCTACGGCCTGATCGCCGCGATTGAAGGACTCGATTCAGCCCTGAAAGCCGCTAACGTCACCTTATCCGGATTCAAATACGTAACGGGAGGTTTTGTTACCTTCTTCGTTACCGGCGATGTCGGTGCATGCAAAGCCGCCATCGCAGCCGGCGAAGCTGCCGCGAATAAAGTGGGAAAGGTCATCTCTTCTCTGGTAATCCCGAGGCCCGCTGAGAGCACGACTCAAATCTCGTCTCTCACCGAGAGGCCCGGCGGAAGAAAGCGCTCGACTGGTATCCACCGTCGCGATTTCCCCGCCAAACCTCGCACCAAGTCGGAATCGGCCCCGAAGCCTGAACAACAATCCGTCCCGGAAGCTGCTCCAGTGAGCAAGGCTATCCCTGAGCCGGCAGTGGAAAAGGCTGATGCTCCGGCAATAAAACCGGAACCGAAAGCCGCTCCCGCCAGTGAACCGAAAAAAGCCAATGGGCCTAAAGCCAAAGCGGCCGCTTCGGAACGCGCCGGATATACCGAGGAAGCACTGAGGGAGATCAAAACAACCGATCTCCGCAAACTGGCCCGCGGTATCCCGAATATCCCGCTCACGCGGATTGAAATCAGAGACTCCAAGAAAGAGCCCTTAATCAAGGCCATTCTTGAAGCTCAAGAAAATAACAGGTAAAGGAGCGTAGACTATGCTGCAAGACCGCGACCTTCTCTCCATCCAGGAAGTCCGTGATAAAGTTGCAAAAGCTCGTGCAGCGTTTGCAACCATTCAGGAATTTTCCCAGGAACAGATTGACAGGATCGTCAAAGCAATGGCGGACGCTGCATATGCCCACGCGGAAGAGCTTGCCAAGATGGCCGTCGAAGAGACGGGTATGGGCAAATGGGAAGATAAGCTGGTCAAAAACCAGATTGCTTCCAAGACCCTGTATGAGCACATCAAGGATATGAAAACCGTTGGTGTCATCAACGAATATCCTGACAAGAAAATCTTCGAAGTGGCTGTGCCGGTCGGCGTCGTATGCGGACTAGTTCCCTGCACGAACCCGACTTCCACCACAATTTACAAATCCATGATTTGCATGAAATCTGCAAATCCGATCATTTTCAGCCCGCATCCAACCGCGAAAAACTGCATCGCGAAGGCTGCCGAGATCGTGAATGAAGCTGCGAAAAAAGCCGGCGCACCGGATAACATGATTCAGGTTATGGAGACCCTCCATATGGCGGGCACCCACGAACTGATGACCAATCCGGGCGTCAATATGATTCTCGCCACTGGTGGCAAGGATATGGTAAAAGCCGCATATTCTTCTGGTATCCCGGCTCTGGGTGTCGGACCTGGCGACGTCCCGGCGTTCATCGACCATACGGCTGATGTGCCGCTTGCTGTCAAGAGAGTTTTTGCTTCCAAGACGTTTGACTACGGCGTTATCTGCGCCTCTGAGCAGTCCATCGTTTCCGAGAACTGCATCAAGGATCAGGTACTGGCCGCCGTCAAAGCCGAAAAGGGCTATATCCTCAATGACGAGGAGTATGCGAAGGTTTGCAAGATCCTGACCAGAGGCCCGGGCAAGATCAATCCTGGCATCGTCGGACGTGCTGCGACCAAGATTGCCGACATGGCCGGCGTTGCGGTTCCCGCAGACACCAGAGTCCTTTGCTACCTGGAAAAAGGTGTCGGCAACGAGTATCCTTTCTCTCTTGAGAAACTTTCTCCCTGCCTTGGCATCTACTTCGAAGAGGATTGGCAGACCGCCTGCCAGCGCTGCATTCAGCTGCTGACCTTTGGCGGTGTTGGCCACACGCTGGTCATCCATTCTCAGGATGAAGAAGTGATTCGTCAGTTCGCGCTCAAGAAACCGGTATCCCGTCTGCTTGTCAACACTCCGTCCTCCCAGGGCGCTGTCGGCGGAACCACCAATCTGTTCCCGTCCTTCACCCTTGGCTGCGGCTCTGTTGGCGGCTCTGCGACGAGCGATAACGTTTCTCCGCTCAACCTCATCAACATTCGCCGCGTGGCCTATGGCACCAAGGATCCTTGGGACAACCAGCCGGCTGCCAGCTGTGAAAAAGAGGTCGATACTGACGCCATCGCGAAATTGGTGATTGCTGCCCTGAAAGAAATGTGATGCGTAAGATTTCCATTTCCATTACCAGTACGAACCATAAAAGGGGTTTGACCCCAATTTTCAAGGAGGTACTACACAATGACTGATAAACTTGCACTGGGCATGATCGAGACCAAAGGTCTTGTCGGCGCTATCGAAGCTGCCGATGCCATGGTCAAAGCTGCTAACGTCACCCTTATTGGCAAGGTCCATGTCGGCGGCGGACTTGTTACCGTATTTGTTCGCGGCGATGTCGGCGCGACCAAAGCTGCTGTTGATGCCGGCGCCGCTGCTGCGGATCGTGTTGGCGAACTCAAATCCGTTCATGTCATCCCGAGACCTCATGAAGAGCTCGAATACATCCTCCCGTCTATCGAGAAGTAAGCTTCTGAGAAGCTAAGGAGGACTTAAGATGACTGATAAACTCGCACTGGGCATGATTGAAACCATCGGCCTTGTCGCCGCCATTGAAGCGGCTGATGCCATGGTTAAAGCAGCCAATGTTACTCTCATCGGTAAAGTCCAGATCGGCGGAGGCTATGTGACCATTTTTGTTCGCGGCGATGTCGGCGCAACGAAAGCTGCTGTCGATGCCGGTGCTGCTGCGGCAGACCGCGTTGGCGAACTGAAATCCGTTCACGTGATCCCGAGACCTCACGAAGAGCTCGAGTTCATCCTTCCGCATCTTGAAAAGTAAGAGTACGGTTTGAATTTTAGAAGATGGGGGTGATTTAGGTGAAAGTCATTACCGAGATGGTCCTGCGCAATGAGCTGAAGGGCGATCATCCGGAGGTCTATTATGTACCGAAGGATAAGCTCCTTTCTCCGGCGGCCAAGGAATACCTAAATCAGCTCAAGATCAAGGTAGAATTTGGCGATCCACCGGCAGCCCCTGCGCAGTCAGCACCCAAAGCCTCTGCATCCGGTGTCAGCGACACTCCTGTCGGAGCGAAATACGTCGATGAAATCACCGGCGCATTCTACGTCTCTAAGCCGGAATACATGTGCCAGCTTTTCGGTAATCGATTGGTCTACAAAAATCATCCAAGGATCATTTTCCGCGGGAGAGTCGACAGCTTTACCAGCACCGTCGTTATGATGCAGGCTGCTATGGCTTCGGAGGGCTCCTCTCAGAAACTCATTGATGATCTCGGTGAAATCGGCAAAGTGCTCAACCGGATCATGTATTGTGAGGTTATGAATGAGGAGATGGACGTCACCAACATTTTGGGCCTGAGCCCGGATGAACTGCGCGCCCGTTCCCACAACCCACAGAAATATTTCAACGTCAAGCAGATGTTGCTTCCCAACTATACGATGGGATTCGACTATGCCAAGTTGAACATGCTTCGCGCCAAAGTACGCGAAGTGGAACTCGCCGCTATGGATGCATTTGTGGACGGCAAAAACGTCCAACAGCCTGAGATCATCAGGACACTCAACCGCCTGTCCAGCGCATTCCACATTATGATGTGCATGTATCTGGCAGGTGAATACAAGTAAGTAGGAGGAGACACATGGCAGTTGACGAAATAGTTGAGCAGGTTATCAACGCTGTGAAATCTGCGGGACTGATTCAGCTGGAGGTCTCCGCCAGACACGTTCATCTGGATCGTGCTGCGATTGACGCTCTCTTCGGGGAAGGCCATGAACTGACCCCGAAGAGAGAACTCAGCCAGCCCGGCCAGTATCTCGAGGAGGAGCGCGTTGACGTCATTGGCCCTGCCGGGGCTTTTCGGAATGTCGCCGTGCTCGGGCCCGCGAGAAAGAGCGTACAGGTTGAGGTCTCTTACAGCGACGCTTTCATCCTTGGAGTGACCCCCCCGATCAGACAGTCGGGTGACACCAAAGGCTCCGCCAGCATTACGCTCAAAGGGCCGAAAGGTGAGATCCAGCTCGACGAAGGCGTTATCGTAGCGCTTCGTCATATCCATATCACGCCGGAAGATGCGGAACTCATGGGCCTGACCGACGGTCAGATCGTTGCGGTGGAGGCCATGACCGACCGTTCCGTCATTTTTGACGATACGGTTGTCCGCGTTTCCCCGAAATTCCGCACCCGCATGCATGTGGATGTCGACGAGGGCTGTGCCGCACATGTTGCAGGCTTTACCCTTGGCAGAATCATCAAATAAGGACGTTGTTTTATGCTTGATCTTGAATCCATCGATGCGTATATGGCCCGCATCACGGAATCCGAGCGTGTGGTCAACAAGCCGGTTTCCGACAAGCTGAAAGTAGGCGTTGACTTGGGTACCGCGTACATTGTGCTCGTGGTGCTCGATGAGGAAAATAACCCCATTGCCTGTGAAAAGCAATTTGCACAGGTGCTCAAAGACGGTGTCATTGTCGACTATGGTGGAGCCGTTTCCATTGTCAGGCAACTGAAAAAGAAACTTGAGACACGCCTCGGACGCGAGCTTGAAGAAGCCGCGATCGCGATGCCTGCCGGAACGGAATCCAGCACAAGGACCCACAAGTACTGCGTGGAAGGTGCCGGCTTCGAGGTTACCAATATCCTTGATGAACCTACCGCAGCGAATTCCATCTATGGTATCACAGACGGAGCCGTCGTCGATATTGGCGGCGGAACTACGGGCGTCGCAATCTTCAAAGAGGGCCAGGTCGTCGCAACGTTTGACGAACCTACCGGAGGGACGCATTTGTCCCTTGTCCTCGCGGGGAATTACCATATTCCTTTTGAGGATGCGGAGAAGATTAAAATCGATCCCAGCCGTCACGCGGAGATTCTTCCGATCGTGAAGCCGGTAATCGAGAAGATGGCAACCATCGTCAAGAATTTCACGTCCGGGTACAACATCGATACCATCTATCTTTGCGGAGGTACTTGCTGCCTCACCGGCATGGAGAAAATCTTCCAGGATACAATTGGCATCCCTACCGTCAAGCCCGCAGACCCGTTCCTGGTTACACCCGCGGGTATAGCCATGAACTGCCTGGTCTAAAAATGGCCAGCGCGACCATATCTTTTCCAATGGCTTCATGCTTATATGTTCCCCTCCGGGAACAGGAAAAAGCTTGTTGAAAAAGAAGGTGATAGTTATGGATATGGATTTGTTAATAGAGCTGGCTGTCAAAGCTGTAAAAGCTTACCTCGAAAAAGAGGGCAGCATACCGCCTTCCATCGCGGAAGAACCCAAAAAGACCGCGCTGATCCTCACTGAAGATCACTGCGATCAGGTTTGCTCCCTTGAGAAAAATGACAGCGAACTGTGCAAAGTCACCTGCGCGCTGAAAGAAAACTACGAAGTGGACGTTGACTGCTTCGACACCGTTGTGCTCTACGACATGACAAACAGCAATTTGTTCAAAATCGCCAACGGCTGCACGGACAGCAAGTTCCTGGCCCTTGCTGCTGAAGCGATTCTGAAGGGCAAACGGGTTTTGATGGTAAAAGAGCAGGTTGAGATCCTTAAATATAAGGAAACTGCTCCGAAAGCGATTTACAATAATATCTACAAGAATCTCCAAATCCTGCTCGACAGCGGCGTCACTCTCGTTGGTGAGGATGACGTAAAAGCGGCGATCTGCGAAGGCGCCGCCGCACCGAAAGCAGGGGAACCGGCTAAGGCAGAAACTCCGGCTGCGGAGAAATCTGCGGATCCGGAGTCCGTCTACGAGATCAAGAAGCGTGTCGTTACGGAAAGAGACATCCGTGAGGCCATGGCGCAGCATTTCAGGAAGATCAAACTTCCTGAGCGCCCGGTCATCACGAGCCTTGCCCGCGATACGGCGAGAGATCTCGGCATAGAACTGATCTAATCGATCAGTACAACTGTAACGGAGGTATCCTATGAGAATAGGAGTCGTAATAGGCAGTGTCTGGGCGACCAGAAAGGAACCGAAGCTCGAGGGGCTTAAGATGATGGTTGTCAAACCACTCAACTATAAGCTCACCGGGAACGAAACTCGTGAACCTTACGTTGCGGCTGACGTTGTGGATGCCGGTATCGGCGACAAAGTTCTGCTGGTAACCGGGAACCCGGCGCGTTATGCCGTTGGGGACCCCCGCGTGCCTGTTGATGCCGCGATCGTTGGTGTTATCGATGACGTAGATATTCAGGATCAGTTGTGATCCTGAATCCAAAGCACCTTGAAAATTCCTGTTTCAGAAACTATTTCTCTTATGAGACAGGTATTCCGTCATTTTAGGGAACCTGACCGGAATGTCAGGGAATACATATCGTTTTTCTGCGGGCGTTGCGGCTAAGGCAGGAGTCTGCCTGAGAGCCCGCAGGGGGAAACCCTATGCGATGCAGCTGTTTTTTGCTGCTTCCCTGAGAGGAAAGTCAGCTGACGCCCTTTAATGAATATAGTTTGAGAAAACTAATTTTTTAGGAGGTCAGTATAATGGATTTTAGCGAATTAGCTGCTGCTTGGAATCCTGAGGTTTTTACCGAGACGTTTGGCAATTGGGTATCCAATCTTGCTATCAACACTGTCGTTGTCATGATCATGGCCATCTTCATGGTCGTGGGCGCCATTGACAGAATCTGCGGAAACAAACATGGCTATGGCACCGAGTGGGAAAACGGAATTAACGCGATGGGCGGTTTGGCCATGGCTATGGCCGGCGTCGTCGCCGTTGCTCCGCTGCTCGCCATGGTTCTGAAACCGATCATTGGACCGATCTATGGCCTTGTCGGCGCTGACCCGGCCATGTTCGCCACCACCCTGCTTGCCTGCGATATGGGCGGCTACCCGCTCGCCCTCCAGCTTGCTGAAACCGCTGAGGTTGGTCAGTATGCCGGTATCATCCTCGGAAGCATGATGGGCCCGACCATCGTTTTCACGATCCCGGTCGCCCTTGGCATCATCAACCCGCTTGATAGACCGTTCCTTGGCGCTGGTACTCTTGTCGGTATGGTCACCATCCCGATCGGCTGCGTCGTTGGCGGTCTTGTCATGAACACCACCCCGTATAAGATTGGCATTGGTACGATCCTTGTCAACGTCATCCCGGTTATCATCATCGCCGGCTTGATCGCCGTTGGCCTTTGGTTTGCTCCGGCCAAGATGATCTCTGGATTCAACGCTTTCGGCAACGGCGTCACGATTTTCATCACTGCTGTTACCGCTATCGCTATCTTTGAGTACAACACTGGCATCCGCTTCCCGCTCTTCGACACTATGGTCGATTACGACGGTGGTTCCCCGCTGGAAAGTGGTCTTCTCGTCTGCGGACAGATCGCGATTACCTTGGCTGGTGCTTATCCGATGGTTAAGTTCGTTTCTGATACCTTCGGCAAAGCCCTTGCTAAAGTCGGTACCGCCCTTGGCATGAACGCCGCCGGCGCCACCGGTATGGTCGCGAACCTCGCCAACAACATTGCAATGTTCAACATCCTTTCCGAGATGAACCCGCAGGGCAAACTGCTGAACTGCGCGTTCGCCGTCTCCGCCGCTTTCGTCTTCGGTGACCACCTTGGCTTCACTGGCGCGAACAGCCCTGAGATGATCTTCCCGATGATCGCCAGCAAACTTACCGCTGGTATCACCGCCCTGATCCTCGGCAAATGGATGGCTCCGGCCCTTCTGAAGAAGATCCCGGAAGAATCCATGAACCAGTAAGGTACTGATTTTTTTCCCGACAAAGTTGCGGTTGTAGGGAAAATGTGGGGCGCCTATTGCCGCGATAGGCGCTCCAATTAAAAAATCTTATACCAAAAATTTCTGAATATGAAAGGCGAAATCCAATGAATATCAGTGAAGAATTGATCAAAGAGATTGTCGCCAAAGTCTGCGAAAACCTCGATACTGAGAACAAAATGCCGTTTGAGCGCAAAATGCTCAGCAACGGAATGTTTACTGTGAAAACCGATACCGTCAAATGCGGACCGTTCCCGTTTGACATCGGTGATGCGCAGGACGGCACGTCTCTCTTGGATGTAGCCACCCTCGAAGAGACTCCGAGAATCAGCATCGGCGTTATGGAAATGGATCATTGCGAATTCCCGTGGACCCTGAACTACGATGAAGCTGAATATGTCATTGAAGGCAATCTGACCCTCAAAACCGCGAACGGCGACCTCGAGTCCCACGCGGGCGACATCAACTACATCCCGAAGGGCAGCCCGATTCATTTCTCCACTCCGGATCACTGCAGATTCATGTATGTCTGCTATCCGGCTGACTGGGCCAATCAATAATTTTTGGGGCAAGAAAAATGCCGTTCCGAAAGGAACGGCGTTTTTTTATCTGTATCCGCCGAACGGCGTTTTTTTATCTGTATCCGCCGAACGGCGTTTTTTTATCTATGCCCGCCGAACGGCGTTTTTTTATCTGTATCCGCCGAACGGCGTTTTTTTATCTATGCCCGCCGAACGGCGTTTTTTTATCTA
>Ga0116151_10002643_pt1 | contig 16406 bp, 9 predicted proteins | sample AD_UKC117_MetaG_FD_89893 | JGI IMG/M metagenome (GOLD analysis project Ga0116151, IMG submission 89893) | Active sludge microbial communities of municipal wastewater-treating anaerobic digesters from Hong Kong - AD_UKC117_MetaG | ecosystem: Engineered > Bioreactor > Anaerobic > Digestate...
ACGCAGCTCGGCCAGCCCCGCATCCCCGGGATGGAAGGTGATGATGGCCCTGGCCCTGGACTCGGCCGGCAGGCGCACGAGCGCCACATGCGTGATGTCGCCGGCGCTCGCCGTCACGCGCGGCTCGAGCCCCTCGAATGGCAGCTCGCCGAGATCGAAGTCGACGATGAAGCTGCGGTCCTCGGGCACTGCGACCTTGACCCCGCCGCGCGTCGCGACGACCCGGGCGAGCGGCGTCTCGTCCGGTGGCTCGCCGCTCCACAGCAGGCGATAGTCGAAGGGATGCTCGCTGCCCCGGGTGAGCGGCTCGGCCGGCCGCCAGAAGGCCACGACATTGTCGTTGAATTCGGTGTCGGTGGGGATCTCGACGAGCACCACCGAGCCGCGCCCCCAGGCATTCGATGGCGCCACCCAGGCGCTCGGCCGCCGCTCGTAGCGGGCCTCGGAATCCTCGTAATGGGTGAACGCCCGCTCGCGCTGGGTCAGCCCGAACCCTTGCGGGTCGTGGTCGCTGAACGCCGAGAACTGCAGGGTCAGCGGGTTGTCGAGTGGCCGCCAGATGCGTTCGCCCGCACCGGTCACCATCTGCAGGCCCGAGCTGTCGTGCACGGCATCGCGGTAGTCGTCGATGCGGGCCCGCGATTTCGGGCCGAAGAAGAACATCGAGGTCAGGGGTGCTATGCCGGCAGCCGTGAGATCGGCGCGCGGGAACAGGATCGAGCGCACGTCCATGACCGTCTCCGCACCCGGGCGGACGATGAACTCGTAGGCGCCCGTGACCGACGGGCTGTCGAGCAGCGCCTGGATCGTCAGGCTGGTCGCTGCGACCTGTGGCTCGTGGATCCAGAACTTGCGAAAGAGCGGGAACTCCTCGCCCTCGGGGGAGCCCGTGCCGAGCGCCAGCCCGCGCGCGGAGAGGCCATAGAGCTGGTCACGCGCCACGGCACGAAAATAGCTGGCACCCTGGAAGACCAGGAACTCGTCCATGACGTCGGGGCGGTTGATGGGGAAGCGCACCCGAAACCCGGAATAGGCGAGGTCGCGCGGCGCATCCCCGGGGGCAGCGCCGTCCGGGAAGGGGAAATAGTCGGGGTGGTAGTGGAAGAGGCCCGGATCGAACTCGAGCGGGTGGACGACCCCGTCCACCACGAGCGCCAGGTCGATCCGGTCCTGATAGTAGAAGCCCGGCGGCAGGAGATCGAGCTGGAAGCCCCGCTTCTCGTCCTGCCAGAACCGCCGCTCCGGGCGAAAGCGGATCGCCCGGTAGTGGTCGTAGTCGAGATCGGCGAAGGGACCCTTCAGCTCGATTTTCGCCGCCTCGTGCTCCTCGCCGGCGAGCCGCCTCGCCTGTGCGATCACCGTCTCGAATGTAAAAGGGCCGTCGGGCTCGGCCGCTGCGGCGTCGGCGGTGCCGACAGCCGCGGTTCGGGCCAAGCCGGCGCTCGCCGCGAGCACGCCGCAACCGGCGGCGATCCGCAACATCGAGCGCCGATTCACGGCATCGAGCAAGGCCCGATCCATACATTTCCTCCATCCCGCGTCGCCCGGATCTCCAGGATCCGTTTGGGCCCACCGCCCGACCCGACCGTCCCGAAGCAAGAAACCTGCCGAATCGCCGCCGGTTCCCACTATAGCCGGTCATTCGCCGGTCGGAATCGTCGACGCATCCTGACGCCAGAGTTGGTGGGCCCCGGCCGAAGTTCAAATGCGGCGGCCTGTCGCCGGTTCCCGCCGCTGAATAATCAATTCGCCGCTCTACCTTGCGGCTCGTGCCCTTAGCACCTCCTCGTGTCGCCGGCGCAGGATCGGGGCTATAGAGCGGCCTTGTGACCGGCCGCCCGGATTTTGGCGGCAGGTGCCGGTGCGCAGCTTGGTGAGCTTCATGTTCCGTCGTTTCGAGACCCTGATCGATCCCTTTCCGGAGGCCGAGCCGACCCGGCCGCCGGACCGGCTGATCCCGTTCCTGTGGCACTTCACGCGGCCGGTGGCGCCATGGATCGCCATCATGGCGGTGGTCACGGCCACGCTCTCGACCCTCGAGATCGTGTTCCTCGGCTTCCTCGGCTCCCTTGTCGACACGCTGGCCGGGGCGGACCGGGCCACGTTCTTCGCCGACCACGGCCCGACCCTGATCGGCATGGTGCTGCTGATAGTCGTCGTCTTCCCGGTCTTCGTGCTGCTGCAGAACCTGCTCCTCCACCAGACGATCTTCGGCAACTACCCGATGCTCGCCCGCTGGCTGGCGCATCGCTACGCGCTCGGCCAGAGCCTGAGCTTCTTCCAGGACGAGTTCGCCGGCCGGGTGTCGCAGAAGGTGATGCAGACGGCCCTCGCCATCCGCGAGACCGTGATCACGCTGACCGAGGTCATGGTCTACGTCGTCGTCTACTTCACCGGTGCCATGGTCCTGTTGGGTCAGGCCGATCTCTGGCTGATGCTGCCGCTCGTCCTCTGGCTCGCGGGCTACCTCGGCATCCTGCGCTACTTCGTGCCCAGGCTCCGGCGGGTCTCGATGGCCCAGGCCGATGCGCGGGCCGAGATGACCGGCCGGGTGGTCGACAGCTACACCAATATCCAGACGGTCAAGCTCTTCGCCCACAGCCGCCGCGAGCAGGTCTACGCCCGGGAGGCGATGGACGGCTTCATGGTGACCGTCCACCAGCAGATGCGGCTCGCCTCCATGCTCACTTTCTCGCTGCACTGCCTGAACTCGCTGCTGCTCGCCGGCATCGGCGGCACCGCCGTCCTCGCCTGGCATCAGGAGCTCATCTCGCTCGGCGCCATCGCGGTCGCCGTCAGCGTGGTCATGCGCATCCGGGCGATGTCGCAGTGGATCCTCTGGGAGGTCGGCAAGCTCTTCGAGAACATCGGCACGACCCAGGACGGGATGACCACGCTGGCGCGGCCGCACACCATCGTCGACCGGCCGGGCGCACCGCCGCTGCGGGTGCCGCAGGGCGAGATCCGCTTCGACAATGTGCATTTCAACTACGGCCGGCCCGGTGGCATCATCGAGGGGCTCACGCTCCACATCCGGCCGGGCGAGAAGGTCGGCCTCGTCGGTCGCTCGGGGGCAGGCAAGTCGACCCTCGTCAACCTGCTGCTCCGCTTCTACGATCCGGAATCCGGCCGGATCCTGATCGACGGCCAGGACATCGCCACCGTGCAGCAGGAATCGCTGCGCCAGCAGATCGGCATGGTCACCCAGGACACCTCGCTGCTGCACCGCTCGATCCGCGACAACATCCGCTATGGCAGCCCCGATGCGACCGATGAGGAGATCGAGCGCGCCGCCGAGCGGGCCCATGCCGACACCTTCATCCAAGATCTCACCGACCTCAAGGGCCGGCACGGGCTCGATGCCATGGTCGGCGAGCGCGGCGTCAAGCTCTCCGGCGGCCAGCGGCAGCGCATCGCCATCGCCCGGGTGCTCTTGAAGAACGCCCCGATCCTGATCCTCGACGAGGCCACCTCGGCCCTCGATTCCGAGGTGGAGGCCGCGATCCAGGAGCAGCTCCAGTCGTTGATGGCGGGCAAGACGGTGATCGCCATCGCCCATCGCCTCTCGACCATCGCCATGCTCGACCGCCTCGTCGTGATGGACAAGGGTCGCATCGTCGAGAGTGGCAGCCACGCCGAGCTGCTGCGCCGGAACGGCCTCTATGCCGGCCTTTGGCACCGCCAGTCGGGCGGCATGCTCGGCCTCCTGGACACGGCGGCCGAATAGAGGCCCGGCCAACCCGACGAGACGGCTGATCGCAGAGGCTTGAGTTGCCGTGGACCCGCACCCGCCCTAGTTCGGATCGAGGCGAAATGGAGAGTCGGCGATGTTGACACGCACCCGCAAGGGTTGGGAGCTGCCGGAGAGTGCCGCGACCCCGAAATCCGTCTATGTCAACCGGCGGCAACTCCTCGCCGCGGGCGGTGCCGGCGCCATGCTGGCGGCGCTGCCGCGGGGCCTGCGGGCCGCGGAGGAGGCGCCGATCGCCGCCGAGCTCTACCCCGCGCCGCGCAACGAGACCTACGTGCTCGACCGCGAGCTGACCGATCCCGAGCTCGCCACGACCTACAACAATTTCTACGAGTTCGGCAGCCACAAGCAGATCTCGCTGGCCGCCCAGGCGCTCAGGCTCCGGCCCTGGGCCGTCACCATCGACGGGCTCGTCGAGGACGAGATCGTCCTCGATGCCGAGGAGCTCATTCGCCGCATGCCGGTCGAGGAGCGCCTCTACCGCCACCGCTGCGTCGAGGCCTGGTCGATGGCCGTCCCCTGGACCGGCTTCCCGATGAAGGCGCTGGTCGAGCTCGCCCGGCCGCTCTCCGCGGCGAAGTACGTGGTCATGACGACCTTCGAGGACAGCGACATGGCGCCGGGCCAGAAGCAGTTCTGGTATCCCTGGCCCTATGTCGAGGGGCTGACCATCGAAGAGGCCACGAACGACCTTACCCTCATCGGCACGGGCATCTATGGCGAGCCCATGCCGCGGCAGAATGGCGCGCCTTTGCGCCTGGTCGTCCCCTGGAAGTACGGCTTCAAGTCGGTGAAGTCGCTCGTTCGCTTCACGTTCAGCGACACGCGCCCCGTGAGCTTCTGGCAGGCGCTCGTTCCGGAGGAGTACGGCTTCTGGGCCAATGTGAACCCCGAGGTGCCCCATCCGCGCTGGACGCAGGCCGAGGAGCGGGTGCTCGGCACCAACGAGATGGTGCCGACACTGCCCTTCAACGGCTATGGCGAGTTCGTGGCACAGCTTTATGCGGCCATGCAGGGGGAGCAGCTTTACATGTGATCGGCGCGATAACTTTTATGTTACATTAAAAACACTGCCGAATTGGCGAATGCCGATCGCGACAGCTTGACGCGCCGCTCGAGTGCGCGTAGTGCATTTTCCGGGCAGCAGTTGATCAAAAAAAAGCCGGGTCCGAAGACCCGGCCAAGTAGATCAGGGAGGCTAAATGTCTGAGAGAGTGCTCCCTCGGGAGCCCTCTGAGGCAAGGCCGCAGGCCTCACCCCGCGCCGCATCGCGGCGGCAGCAAGATCGCTCAGAGACACCGTCTTGCTGCACTGCAATAAGTAGGGTGTTCGGATTCGAAAAACCAGCCCGAATTTGCAGGATCGCCCTGCTTTTTTTGCATAGCTGAGGCGGCAGGGTCCCTTGGGCGCCTACCAGACCGGCTGCTCGGCCACCTTCCGCAAGAGGAAATCGCGGAACACCGAGACCCGCTTCGATGCCCTGAGCTCCTCGGGATAGACGAAATAGGCGGTGAAGCTCGGGCCCTCGAGCGTCGGCAGAATGCGCCGCAGCCGCGCGTTGGTGCCACCCAGATAGTCCGGCAGCGAGGCGAGGCCGAGCCCGCACTCGCAGGCCCGCAGCATGCCGTAGACATTGTTGACCGTCAGCGCCGGGGCGCGGCCGTGCACCTCGTCCTCGTCGCGTCCCGCCGCCAGGATCCAGTTCAGGCTCGGCACCGGCGGCTGCCACTGGTCGCCATAGGCGATGAGCGCGTGGGCATCGAGATCGCCCACCGTCTCGGGGATGCCGTGCCGCTCCAGATAGGTGTGGCCGCCGTAGATGTGGGTGTGCACGGTCATCAGCCGCCGCTGCACGAGATCCGGCTGGGTCGGACGGTGCAGGCGGATGGCCACGTCCGCCTGGCGCATGGCGAGGTCGACGTCGCTGTCGGTGACCACGAGCGAGAGCGTGATGTCCGGGTAGAGCTCGCGGAAATCGAAGAGATGCGAGGTCAGCCAGACCGTGCCGAGCCCGACCGTGGTATTGACGCGCAGATGGCCGGCCGCCTCGTCGCGCACCTCGCCGAGCGTCGTCTCGACGGCCGCCAGCCGCTTGGCCACCTCGTTCGCTGCCTCGAGCAGCACGTCGCCCTGCTCGGTCAGGATCAGGCCGCGCGCATGCCGGTGGAAGAGCGGCGTGCCGATGGTCGCCTCGAGCGCGCCGATCTGCCGGCTGATCGCCGACTGGCTCAGGCCCAGCCGGTCGGCCGCCCGGGTGAAGCTGCCGGCCCCCGCCACCGCGTGGAAGATGCGCACCCGGTCCCAGTCCATCATTCCCCGATCTCCTGGCCCCGATCTCCAGGGCGGTCTTGCCGCCGGCCTGCCTGGACAGACGCCTACTCGCGCGATGCGAGGTACCGCTCGGCCTCGAGGGCCGCCATGCAGCCGGTGCCGGCCGCGGTCACCGCCTGTCGATAGATCTTGTCCTGCACGTCGCCAGCGGCGAAGACGCCCGGAATGCCGGTTCGCGTGCTGTCGGGGGCGGTGACGAGATAGCCCTCGCCGTCCATCTCGAGCCGGCCCTTGAAGAGCTCGGTCGCCGGATCGTGGCCGATGGCGATGAACACGCCTTCGACAGCGAGCTCCGCAGTGGCGCCGGTCGCCACATGGCGCACGCGCAGGCCGGTCACCGACTTCGGCGTCGCCGACCCGAGCACCTCCTCGACCACGTGATCCCAGAGGATCTCGATCTTCGGGTGCGCGAAGACGCGATCCTGCAGGATCTTCTCCGCCCGGAGCGCGTCGCGACGGTGGACAAGCGTCACTTTCTCGCACATCTGGGCGAGATAGAGCGCCTCCTCGGCGGCCGTGTTGCCGCCGCCGACGACCGCCACCTTCTTGCCGCGGAAGAAGAAGCCGTCGCAGGTGGCGCAGGCCGAGACCCCGTGCCCCTGGAAGTGCTGCTCCGACGGCAGGCCGAGCCAGCGCGCCACGGCACCCGTGGCGATGATCAGGCTGTCGGCGACGATGACGTCGCCGCTGTCGCCCTTGGCGCGGAACGGCGGGCCGTCGAGATTGACCTCGGTGATGATGTCGAAGACGAGCTCGGCGCCGCAGTTGGTGGCCTGCGCCGCCATCTGCTCCATCAGCCAGGGGCCCTGGATCGCCTCGGCGAAGCCCGGGTAGTTCTCCACGTCGGTGGTGATCGAGAGCTGGCCGCCCGGCTGCAGCCCCTGCACCAGGATCGGCTGCAGATTGGCCCGCGCCGCATAGATGGCGGCCGTGTAGCCCGCCGGGCCGGAGCCGATTATCAGAAGCCGGGTGTGCCGTTCGCTGCCCATGGCGAGGACGAGCTCCTACTGCGCCGCCTCGACCTCGCCGAACCCGACCGACAGGATCTCGAAATAGCGCACCCCTCGCGGTGTCGTCACCTCGACGCTGTCACCGGCCTCCTTGCCGAGCAGGGCCTGGGCGAGCGGCGAGGCGATCGACAGCAGGCCCTGCTGGATCTCCGCCTCCTCGGGCCCGACGATCTGGTAGAGGATCTTCTCCTCGGTCTCCTCGTCGACCAGCTTCACCTTGGCGCCGAACACCACCTTGCTGCCCGACTGCGCCGCGACGTCGATCACCTCGGCACGCGCCAGCTTGTCCTCGAGCTCCATGACCCGGCCCTCGATGAAGCCCTGGCGCTCGCGTGCCGCGTGATACTCGGCGTTCTCCGACAGATCACCGTGCTCGCGCGCTTCCGCGATCGCCTTGATAACGGCCGGCCGCTCGACATTCTTCAGGCGCTTCAGCTCCGCGCCCAGTCGCGTGTGCCCCTCCGGTGTCATCGGGATCTTCGTAACCATGACAGCTATCGTTCCAATAGAAATGGCTATCTCGACGTGGCCGCATCCAACGGTGCGACGGACGTCGTCGACTGGTTAGTTTAAGTGCGCCACGTAGGATTGCAATGGCGCAACGGTCAGCTCACCCTGCTGCAGGCGCTTCAGCCCCTCAACCAGGGCGCGAGCCCCCGATACCGTCGTATAGTAGGGCAGCTTGGCCATCAAGGCTGCTCGACGCAGGCTGAAGCTGTCCCTGATCGCCTGCTGCCCGCCCGAGGTGTTGATCAGGATCGCGATCTCCCGGTCCTTGATCGAATCGACGATGTGCGGCCGCCCCTCGTGCACCTTGTTGACCGTCTCCACGACGAGCCCGGCCGCCTCCAGGGCCGCCGCGGTGCCGTGCGTCGCGACCAGGGTGAAGCCGAGCGCGGCGAGATCGCTGGCGAGCCGCACGGCCTTCTCCTTGTCCTCGTCGCGGACCGAGACGAAGACCCGCCCGCCGGACGGCAGGGCCACCCCGGCGGCGAGCTGCGACTTGGCGAAGGCCGTGCCGAAATCACGGTCCAGGCCCATGACCTCGCCGGTCGACTTCATCTCCGGGCCGAGCAGGAGGTCGACGCCCGGGAACCGGGCGAACGGGAAGACCGCCTCCTTGACCGCGACATGGCCCACAGGACCGCCATTGACCCGGAAATCGGCGAGCCGCTCGCCCGCCATGATCCGGGCCGCGATCTTCGCGATCGGCGTGCCGATCGCCTTGGCGACGAACGGCACCGTGCGGCTGGCCCTCGGGTTCACCTCGATGATGAACACGGTCTCGCCCTGCACCGCCATCTGCACGTTCATCAGGCCCTTGACGTCGAGGGCGCGGGCCAGCGCCTCCGCGCTGCTGCGGATCTCGGCGAGCACGGCCGCGCCGATGGAGTAGGGCGGCAGGGAGCAGGCGCTGTCGCCCGAATGGATGCCGGCCTCCTCGATGTGCTCCATGATGCCGGTGACGACCACCGTCTCGCCGTCGGCGAGCACGTCGACATCCACCTCGATCGCGTCCTGCAGGTAGCGGTCGAGCAGGATCGTGCCGTGCTCGGCCGCCACCGCCGCCTCGGCCGCGAACTGGCGCACGTCGTCGAGCGAGTGGACGATGCGCATCGCCCGCCCGCCGAGCACGTAGGACGGCCGGATGACCAGCGGCACGCCGAGCTCGGCGGCCCGCTCGACCGCCTCCTGCTCGTTGCGGCAGATGGCGTTGGCCGGCTGGCGCAGGCCGAGCTCGTTGAGGAGACGCTGGAAGCGGTCACGGTCCTCGGCGAGGTCGATGGCGTCGGGCGAGGTGCCGAGAATGGCGATCCCGGCCTCCTGCAGCGCCGCCGCGAGCTTCAACGGCGTCTGCCCGCCGAGCTGGACGATGGCCCCCAGCAGCTCGCCCCGGCTGGCCTCGACGCGGGCGATCTCGATCACGTTCTCGGCCGTCAAGGGCTCGAAATACAGCCGGTCGGAGGTGTCCGGGTCGGTCGAGACGGTCTCCGGGTTGCAGTTGACCATGATGGTCTCGAAGCCGGCCTCCTTGAGGCCGAAGGCGGCATGCACGCAGCAGTAGTCGAACTCGATGCCCTGGCCGATCCGGTTCGGGCCGCTGCCGAGGATCAGCACCTTCTGGCGATCGGACGGCCGGCTCTCGCACTCGGCCGGGCTGCCGTCCCACAGGCCCTCCTCATAGGCGCTGTACATGTAGGGGGTGCGCGCCTGGAACTCGGCCGCACAGGTGTCGACCCGCTTGAAGACGGGATGCACCCCGGCCGCATGCCGGAGCCGGCGCACCTCGGCCTCGGCCGTGCCGGTGAGCTTCGCCAGCCGCGCATCGCCGAAGCCGTCGGCCTTGAGCTCGAGCCAGCCGGCCGCGTCCTTCGGCAGGCCCTCGGCACGGACCCGCGCCTCGGTCGCCACCAGCTCCTCGAGCTGCTCGAGGAACCAGGGGTCGAAGGCGGTGATGCGCTGGATGACCGCAAGCTCGAGGCCGGCGCGGATCGCGTCGGCCGCCACCCGGAACCGGTCCGGGGTCGGCCGGGCGAGCTCGCGCTGCAGGAACTCGTGCGGGTCGGCGCCGGCCTCGATCGGCAGCTCGTCGAGCCCGGTCAGGCCGTTCTCGAGGCTGCGCAGCGCCTTCTGCAGCGACGCCTTGAAGGTCCGGCCAATCGCCATGACCTCGCCCACCGACTTCATCGAGGTGGTGAGCAAAGGCTCGGTCTCGGGAAACTTCTCGAAGGCGAAGCGCGGGATCTTGGTGACCACGTAGTCGATGGTCGGCTCGAACGAGGCCGGCGTGGCGCCGGTGATGTCGTTCTGGATCTCGTCGAGCGTGTAGCCGACGGCCAGCTTGGCCGCGACCTTGGCGATCGGAAAGCCCGTCGCCTTCGACGCCAGGGCCGAGGAGCGCGAGACCCTGGGGTTCATCTCGATCACCACCATCCGCCCGGTCCTCGGATCGATGGCGAACTGCACGTTCGAGCCGCCCGTGTCGACCCCGACCTCGCGCAGGACGGCGATCGAGGCCGTCCGCATGAGCTGGTATTCCTTGTCGGTCAGCGTCAGGGCCGGCGCCACGGTCATGCTGTCGCCGGTGTGGATGCCCATGGGGTCCACGTTCTCGATCGAGCAGACGATGATGCAGTTGTCCTTCCTGTCCCGCACCACCTCCATCTCGTACTCTTTCCACCCCAGGACCGATTCCTCGACCAGCACCTGGGTGATGGGCGAGGCCTCGAGCCCGCTGGCCACGATCTGCTCGAACTCCTCCCGGTTGTAGGCGATGCCGCCGCCGGTGCCGGCCAGCGTGAAGGACGGGCGGATGATCGCCGGCAGGCCGGTCGCCTCGACCGCCTCCCGGGCCTCGGCGAGGCTGTGGGCGATGATGCTCATGGGCATGGCGAGGCCGATCTTCAGCATCGCCCGGCGGAAGAGCTCGCGATCCTCGGCCTTGTCGATGGCCGCCCGCGAGGCGCCGATCAGCTCGCAGCCGAAGCGGGCCAGCGTGCCGTCCTCGTCGAGGGCGCGGGCGACATTGAGCGCCGTCTGCCCGCCCATGGTCGGCAGAAGCGCGTCGGGGCGCTCCTTTTCGATGATTTTGGCCACGATGGCCGGCGTGATCGGCTCGATATAGGTCGCGTCCGCCAGCTCCGGATCGGTCATGATCGTCGCCGGGTTGGAGTTGACCAGGATGACCCGGTAGCCCTCCTCGCGCAGCGCCTTCAGGGCCTGCGTGCCGGAATAATCGAACTCGCAGGCCTGGCCGATGACGATCGGGCCGGCCCCGATCAGCAGGATCGAGCGGATGTCGGTGCGTTTGGGCATGGTTCTCTAATTCTGCCGGCGGACGTCGTCGAGGAAGCGGTCGAACAGATACTGGCTGTCCTGCGGCCCCGGTGACGCCTCGGGATGGTACTGCACGGCGTAGACCGGACGGTCCTTGATGCGGATGCCCTGGATCGTCGCATCGAAGAGCGAGCGATGGGTCACCTCGACATCGTCCGGCAGGTCGCCGTCGGCGATGGCGAAGCCGTGGTTCTGGCTGGTGATCTCGACCTTGCCGGTGCCCAGATCCTGGACCGGATGGTTGGCGCCGTGGTGGCCGAACGACATCTTCTCCGTCCGCGCCCCCAGCGCCAGGCCGAGCATCTGGTGGCCGAGGCAGATGCCGAAGAGCGGCTTGCCGGTGGCGAGCAGCCGCCGGATCTCCGGCACCGCGTGGATGCCGGTCGCCGCCGGGTCGCCCGGCCCGTTGCCGAGCACCACGCCGTCCGGCTCGAGCGCCAGCACCTCGTCGGCCGAGGCAGTCCCCGGCACCACCGTCACCCGGCAGTTGCGGGCGGCGAGCGAGCGCAGGATGTTGTGCTTCACGCCGTAGTCGATGACCACGACATGCGGACCGCTGCCGTCGCTGGCGCCATAGCCGCCCTCCGGGCTCCAGGCCGCCTCCTGCCAGCCATAGCGCTGCCGGGCCGACACTTCGCTCGCGAGGTCCATGCCGACGATTCCGGGCCAGCCCCGGGCCCGCTCGACCAGGGCGCCCGGGTCGGCGATGCCGGCCGGATCGTGGGCGAGGCAGGCGCGGAGCGCGCCCCGGTCGCGCAGCTTCGCCGTGACGCGCCGCGTGTCGACGCCGGCGAGGCCGGGAATGCCCTGGCGCTCGAGCCAGCCGACCAGATCGAGCCGATCGCGCCAGCTCGAGGGCCGCGTCACCCTGGCACGGGTCACGAGGCCCCTGACCACCGGGGTCAGCGCCTCCCGGTCCTCGTCATTGGTGCCGACATTGCCTATATGAGGGAACGTGAACGTGACGATCTGCCCGGCGTAGGACGGATCGGTGAGGATCTCCTGGTAGCCGGTCATGGCCGTGTTGAAGACCAGCTCGCCCGTGACGACGGCTGTGCCGCCGAAGCCGCGGCCGGCCAAGATCGTTCCGTCCTCCAGAGCCAGGACGGCGGAGGGTGCGGTCGCACCTGCTTGCATCGCTGGGCCAATCTAAGTAGAGAGTCGGGCCGCCGTGCCGGGCTTCGAAGGGTCGCATGCCGAAAGGCGGCGCCTGGTTGGTCGAAACTGCCCGGCGTGGCTGTGGGTCCGGCCGGTTGGTCCGCGCCGGGGCGGTTTGTAGCATTGTGCGGAGTGCCGTCAAGCGAGGCAACCTGACGATGGGCGGATACCCTGGCCCTGATCGCGTGAGGCGGTGAGCCGGGGTCGAAAGAGGGCGGAAACCAACAATCGAGCGGCGGCCCCGGATGCCGCCGCCCCAGTTCGAGAGGTCGTTGATCATGACCGTGAGTTCGTGGTCGTGTTGAGAGAACGTCTTGCTTCGGCATTGCGGGAAGCACCGGATGCCGATACCGCAGCGACGCTGCGCCTGGTCCTGGCCGCACTCAAGGAGCGCGACCATTGCGCCCGCGAATCCGGCGCCGCCGAGGAGCTGGACGACGGGGCCATCGAGACCATGCTCCAGGACATGGTGATGCAGCGCCAGGACGAGATCCTGCGCTGCGAGGAATGCGCGCGGCTCGAGGAGGCCGAGCAGGAGGCCGCCGAGATCGGCGTCCTCAAGCAGTTCCTGCCGCGGCGGATGAGCGACAGCGAGGTCGATGCAGCGGTCGACGGGATGATCGACGAGGTCGGCGCCAAGCGGCTCAAGGATACCGGCAAGGTGATCGCGGCCTTGAAGGAGCGCTACAATGGCGAGATGGATTTCGCGCGCGCCAGGCGACGGGTCTGCGCCAGGCTCGCCTGAGCGCCCGCGCCCGGCATCGTCGCGGCCGCGATCTTGAGCGGACGGGCGTATGATGGAGGCCGGTCGAATGATGGCCAGCTCGAGGCGTTCAAGGCGCGCCTGCCGCTGCTCGAGATCGTCGGCCGCCAGGTCCGCCTGATCCGCCGGGGCAACAAGCATGTCGGCTTGTGCCCGTTCCACCAGGAGAAGTCGCCCTCGTTCACCGTCTTTCCGGACCAGGGCAACTACCACTGCTTCGGCTGCGGCGCGCACGGCACCGCCATCGACTTCGTCATGGCGACGGAGGGGCTGGGCTTCACCGAGGCGTTGCGGCGCCTTGCCGACCTCACCGGCATCCCGGCACCGCTGCGCGAGCCGGCCGCCGGCCCCGGGCGACCGCCGACCGAGCCGCTGGTCGCCGCCAACGAGACCGCGGCGCGCTGGTTCCAGGGCCGGCTCGCCGCGGGCGAAGGCCGGGTCGCCCGGGACTACCTGGCCCAGCGCGGCGTGCCGCCGGATCTGCAGCACCGCTTCGCCCTGGGCTACGCGCCGGACAGCCGCGACGGCCTGGTCCGGGCGCTGACGGCCGCGGGCATCCCGCCGGCCGTGCAGGCCGAGGCCGGCCTCGTCGGCCTGCCCGAGGAGGGCGGCTCGGCCTATGACCGCTTCCGCCATCGGCTGATGTTCCCGATCCGCGACCAGCGCGGCCGGCTGGTCGGCTTCGGCGGGCGTGCCCTGGGCGAGGCGCGGGCCAAGTACCTGAATACGTCCGAAACCCCGATCTTCCACAAGGGCAGCCTGCTCTACGGCTTCGATCTGGCGGCGAAGCCCGCCCGCGAACGCCGCGAGATCTTCATCGTCGAGGGCTATCTCGACGTCATCGCCATGGCCGGGGCCGGCTTCGAGAACACCACCGCGCCTTTGGGCACTGCCGTGAGCGAGGAGCAGCTTCGCCTGCTCTGGCGCCATGCCGACGAGCCCTATGTCTGCCTCGACGGCGATGCCGCCGGGCTCGCCGCCGCCATGCGCATGATCCGCCGTGCCCTGCCGATCATGGCCGGCGGCCAGACGCTCCGCTTCATCGTGCTGCCTTCGGGCGAGGACCCGGACAGCCTGCTGCGGGCCAGCGGCCGCGACGCGCTGGAGCAGCTCGTCCGGGCGGCGGTGCCGCTGTCGCGGATGATCTGGCAGGTCGAGCTCGCCGCCGCGCCTGCCGAGACGCCGGAGCAGATCGCCGGGCTCCGCCACCGCCTCCTCGAATACGTCCGGCTCGCCGGCGACCGCAGCCTCCAGGACGGGTTGCGGTCGCACTTCGACGGTCTCGTCTACGAGCTGCGCCGGGCCGTCAACGGCCGGCGGGCGCCCGACGGGCGCCAGCCCGGGCGCGGCCGCGGCGATGCCAGGGGTGCCGCACCCGGCCGGCCGGGCTGGGGCGGCGTCGGTGCTGCGAGGCTCGCCTCGTCGCTCGCCAGCCGCGCCAGGGATGCCAATCTCGAGCTGCTCGGCGCCTTTCTCGAGCAGCCGGCGCTGCTCGATTCCTTCGGCGAGGAGCTGGCCGCCGTGCCGTTCGATCACCCTGATGCCGATACGGCACGCCGCGAGCTTCTGAACTGGTTCGCCGCCACCGACCACCTTGACGCGGTGGACCTGCGCAACCATCTGACCCGCTACGGTTTTGCTGTGGTTGTCGAGCAGGCGCTCCAGCGTTTCGCCGTCCTGACGCGGACGGTCGACGAGGAGGCCGGCATCGACGAGCTGCTCGGCCGCATGTTGGCGGGCTTGCGTTTGCGGGCGGCGCGGCGCGACGAGGCCGAGGCGTTCGCCGGGGATATTGGCGGCGGAGACACGGATGAGCTGGCGGGTCGACGCTTCGATCGCCTGTTGAACGATAGGACGGACGACGAGAGCTGAGAGCGGTGGCCCGGCCACCGGAGCCGATCGACGGGGCCGAAAGCCCGCGATCGAGCGGCGAGGGTAGTGACGAAATGGCGACACGGGGCTGAGTTTTTTCGGGGCGCCTGGCAGGAGGTGGGGGACGGTGTGGCACGCTGCTGCCCCGTCCCGTTCGCCGTGCCCCGAGGATTGCGCGTTGACGAGCGGATGTGGCGGGCGCGGCAGCGAGCCGGCCGGCACGGCGGAATTTGACAGGCGGAGCGAGGGTGCATGGCGAAAGCTGCGGTGACCACCAAGCCGAAGGACAATGACAGCGTCGGTGCCTCCCTGGAGACACTGATGGCGTCGGCACCGGCGCTGCGGCGCCTGGTGACCCAGGCCAAGGCGCGGGGCACCGTCACGCTCGACCAGCTCAACGCGGCGCTGCCGACCGAGACCAACCCCGAGCAGATCGACGATCTGATCTCCGGGCTCGAATCGCGCGGCATCGGCGTCGTCCGCGACGAGGCGGGCGACGGCAACGGCGATGGCGACACGGCCGCCGCCAACGAGAACGAGAAGCCGGAAGCCGAAGGCGAGGAGGAAAGCGAGAGCGAGACCGCGACGCAGTCCATCGGCGACGAGGATCTCGGCCGCACCGACGATCCCGTGCGCATGTATCTGCGCGAGATGGGCACGATCGAGCTGCTCTCCCGCGAGGGCGAGATCGAGATCGCCAAGCGCATCGAGTCCGGCCGCAACATGGTCCTCGAGGCGCTCTGCGAGAGCCCCTTGACGATGCGAGCCGTGATCGGCTGGCGCGACGCCATCCGCGACGGCCGCGTGCTCCTGCGCGACATCATCGATCTCGATGCCACCAACGAGGCCGGCTTCAACCCGGAGGCCGAGGGCAAGGCGGCGGCCGAGCCGGCGGCGGCCGGCGACCCGGCCGCGGCCGACGCCGCCGGGGAGGGGGCCGAAGGCGAGGCCAAGCCCGAGGTGGCCGAGAGCGAGGAGGAGGACTTCGACGACGACACCCTGTCGCTCTCGGCGATGGAGGACAAGCTCCGCGACGGCGTGCTCGAGAGCTTCGATCGGATCGCCGACGCCTACGCCATCCTGCGCGAGCTGCAGGACGAGCGGCTCGCCGCCGTGCAGGCGGCGGAATCCATCGACGCCGAGGTCGACCGTCGCTACGAGGCGGCGCGCGAGACCATCGTCGAGCTGATGAAGCAGGTGCAGCTCAACAACGGTCGGGTCGAGGCGCTGGTCGAGCAGCTCTTCGACATGAACAAGCTGCTGCAGGGCCTCGAGGGCAAGCTGATGCGCCTCGCCGTGGGCAGCCGGATCAGCCGCGAGGCGTTCATCGCCGAGTACATGGGCAACGAGCTCGACCCGGACTGGATGAGCCGCGTCGCCAGCCTCAAGGGCAAGGGCTGGGCCGATTTCATCTCGCGCAACTACGAGGCCATCGAGGGCCTGCGCGCGGATATCGGCGCCATCGCCGAGGAGACCGGGCTCAAGATCGCCGAGTTCCGCCGCATCGTCGCCAAGGTGCAGAAGGGCGAGCGCGACGCGGGTCGCGCCAAGAAGGAGATGGTCGAGGCCAACCTCCGCCTCGTCATCTCCATCGCCAAGAAATACACCAACCGCGGGCTGCAGTTCCTCGACCTGATCCAGGAGGGCAACATCGGCCTGATGAAGGCGGTCGACAAGTTCGAGT
>Ga0116151_10002648_pt1 | contig 16382 bp, 11 predicted proteins | sample AD_UKC117_MetaG_FD_89893 | JGI IMG/M metagenome (GOLD analysis project Ga0116151, IMG submission 89893) | Active sludge microbial communities of municipal wastewater-treating anaerobic digesters from Hong Kong - AD_UKC117_MetaG | ecosystem: Engineered > Bioreactor > Anaerobic > Digestate...
CGGCCAGACCAGGTGGTAGCCGCCCAGATCGTCGTCGCCGCGGGCAAAGCCCCAGGGGATGGCCAGGCTGGCAATCGTGCCGCCGGGGAAGCGTTTGCCTTCGTGGATGCGCATAACGGCCGTACTGACGCGGTACACATCATCCTGGCTGAACTTGTTGCCCGGCAGCGACTGCTGCCAGGTTTGCCATTCCTGGATGTAGGTGTCGCGCGCCCGGGCAAACCCGTCGATCAGGCTGGCGCGGACGCGATGCCCGGCCTCTTCCGGGCTGAGGCCAAAGCCCAGCACCAGGTCAAACGCGCCGTTGTCCGCCTGCAGGTCGATTTCGCCGGTCAGGGCGATGTTGCCGTTTTCGGCCCGCTGATAGCGCCAGGTCATCGTTTTGTGGCGCTGCAAATCCTGCCAGCCGTCCGATTGGCCGGCAAAACCCACGGAGCGCGCCAGCCAGGGGGCCGAGCAGGCGAGCGCCAGGGCATAGCCGTCGCGTTCGGCAAAGAGCATGGGGATGCCTTTGTACTCGCCCACCCAGCCGGTGTTGCCTGCGCCGCGATTGCCCAAATGGGGCGCGAGCAGGGCGTAGAGGTAATAATCCGCTAGTTGGCCCTGCTGGGCGGTGAATTGGGTGTGCTGCCAGACGACGTCGCGCTGCGGATCGCTGACGATTTCTTTGGTGATCTGGTAACGGCCGTTTGGGCACGTATTCGTCAGGCGGTAGGCTGGCACAGCTTCGGCCAAAAATTCAACCTGATGGTCGGCGTGGCGCTTTTCCTCGGAAAAGTAGCTGTGCCCGTCGGTCACGATCAACCCCAGGTCGCGGATGCAGGCGCGGTCTAGCCGCGGGTAATAAATCTCATTAAAAATACCGTGGCTGACGGTAAACCAGACGCGGCTGGCGGGACTGAGCGAGGTGCCGACGCCGCTTTTGGCGCTGGAGGTCCAGCGCGGTTCGATCCCCGGCCAGCCGGGGGCAAATGGTTGGTATGCCATAGAAAAATATCCTTTGTTAGCTCTGCTGCCATTCGATGACCGTCTTGATTTCGTCATCTGGGTGGTGGGTCAGGGCCTCCTGAAAGTCGGTGACAGGGTGGCGGTGGGTAATGAGTTGGTTGAGGTGATCGCCCCAACGCTGGTGGGCCTGCTGCAGGTCGTCGACGGCCATCTGGAAATGGGCGCGGGCGGCGTTGACGCTGCCGACCATGACCTGGTTGCCCAACACGAGCTGCCGGATGAGATCTGGACCGGGGATTTGCAACGGCCGTTCGCCGCCCGGCAGCCCCGTCAGCACATACACCCCATTGGTCGCCAGTCCGTCCAGCAAATTAAACGCCAGCGAAGCCACGCCGGTCGCCTCCACAATCAGGTCCATCGGGCCAAGCTGGTCGTCGACCTGATCGGGCGGCACGGCACGGCCGTCGACGTACTCACCGCCAATCCCGGCCAGCCAGCGCGGGCGGGCCGAATCTTTAGCCACCACGTCCAGGCCATACACGGCTGCGCCGCGCAGGCGCAAAATCATCGCCGCCAGCAGGCCGATGGGACCTAAACCGGCCACCAGACAGCGGCGGCCAAAAAGCCAATCGGGGGTGGCCGGCGCGTGGGGCAGGCGGGCTTCTTGCAGCCGCACCGCTTCGTCGATGGCTTTTTCGGCCACGGACAGCGGCTCGCACAACACACCCATCGCTTCCAATTCTGGCGGCACGCGCACGACGTACTGCTCGGTGTCCACCACGGTTTCGGCCTGGTAGCCGTCGCGTTTCCAGATGCCGCGCTCCTGGTAATCGCCGGTCAGGCACATATCGGAGCGGTTCATGGCGCAGGGCAGGCAGTGGCCGCAGCCGCGGCGCACGGTAAAGACGGCGAAGTCGCCGGGCTGCACGCGGGTAACGGAATTGCCAACGGCCGTTACCCGCCCCAACATTTCATGGCCAATTACCAGGTCTTCCTGGCCGTCCGGGGCGCGCCCGCGCCCGCCGGCCGCTTCTTCCCGGTCGGTGCCGCAGATGCCCACCCGCAGCACTTGCATTTTAATCTCGTCCGGCTGCTGGATGGCCGGCTCGGGCCGATCCACCAGGCGCACAGTGTGGCTCCCTGGAATCAGGGCGATTGCTTGCATGTTTTTTTCCTTTTAAGAGCTGCCAGGGGTAGGCCAGCCTGGCGTGACACAGTTTCAGGCGCGCTCGGCCGTTTCTTCATCTTCATCATCGGCGGAGCGGGGATCAAGCTCCCACCGCTGCCGGTCCCGGTTGGCCAGCATGTCGCCTGTGTGCAGCGGTTCTTCATCGTCGTAGTTCAGGCCGGCGGCTTCGCCCAGGTCATCGACCACGTTTTGGTCGGGCGTGGGCACGGTGCCGCCGACGGTTTCTTCGCCAACGTCGGCCTCATCCCAGGCAGCGTCCAGATCGCCGCCGGAGAGGATGGGCGATTTGGCGTGGTGCGCGTCGAGTTCGTCCAGCAGTTCTTCGCGCCCGGAATGGGCTAATTCTTGCCGTTCGTCGAAATCTTCCTGGATGTCTTCGTCCTGGGTATAGCTGTGGATTTGCTTTTCCACCGCTTCATCGGCGGCGGTGTCGACCAGGTGGCCGACGGCCGTTTCCTCGCGCAGCAGGTATTCGCCGTGAATTGGTTCGGCGTTGTCCCACAGCTGGCTGGCGTCCGGGGCGTGCAGGGCGATATACGGCCGTACCCAAAAGCGGATCCCGGTGCGCACCTGCCCGCCAATTGTCAGTTCGACAAATGAGGGCAGCACACAAACGGCCTTCTCCTCTTCCGCCAGAAATTCACGGGCGGTGATGATGGCCTTTATCGCCTGGTTGACGGCCGATGCGCCGATTGCCTGAACGGCCACCTCTTCATAATCGCGGTAGACGCCGGCAATTGCCCCGGCCACGGATGAAACCCGCGACTGGGAGGCAACTTTGACAATTTTGGCCGCGCTTTGGGGCTGGATCGGGTTGATGTCTTTATTCATTGAATCGTTTCCTTTATGCTGTGCGCCATTTGTTTTCTTCTTTTGTTTCCGATTCCCTGGCTGCTTTGCTGGTCAGGCCCAGGGACAGGAGCATGCCGATCAGGGCCACCCCGGCGACCATCTGGTATAGGTGATGGAAACCGGTGACGTCTTGGGGCTGTGCGGCTAAAAATGCGCCGGCCAGGGCGCTGCCAATCATCGTGCCGAAGCTGCCGCCCAGGCTGACCAGGCTTTGCGCCGAAGCGCGCTCCATGTCGTTGGTTTCGGCCAGGGCGACGTAACGCACCGGTGTGCCCAGCAGGGCGCTCAGGCCCACACCCAGGACGACCTGATAGGCGATAAACTGCCAGGTGGCCCCGGCGGTGCTCAATAAGAAAGCGCCAACGGCCGTAATCAATGTTCCGGCCACCAGCACCGGCTTCGCGCCAATCTTATCCACCAGGCGGCCCACCGGTTCGGTGAACAGGAAGAGAGTAACGGCCGTAGCCAACACCAACGTCCCCGATGAGCCGGTGCTGACGCCCAGAGCAGCCACCGCGAAAAAGGGCAAAAAGGCCAACCCGGCTTCGGCGATGCCGCCGGCGAAAGCCAACGACAGGCCGATGTCTAGCTGCCGCTTTTGGAACAAAGCCAGTGATATGACTGGGGCAACTGCGCGGCGTTCCATCAGGCCAAAAGCAATGAGCAAGATGATTGCGCCAAGCAGCCAGGGCCAGACGGCCGTAGAAAGCAGGCTGCCCAGCAAATTTCCGCTTTGCAGTTGGTTCAATCCATAAGTCAGGCTGGCCAGACCGGTCCCCAGAAAGAAGAGGCCCAAAACATCCAGCGGTTTGTCGTGAACGCCGGCGTCGCGGGGCAGACTGTAGGCTGCCAGGATCAGGATGATCAGTGCAATAGGCAGATTCAGGTAGAAGATGGAGGTCCAGCCAAACCATTGGGTCAGCCAGCCGCCGGCCAACGGGCCGATGACGGCGGCCACGCCCCACACCATGCCGATGAAACCCAGCGCCATGCCGCGCCGCGCTTCGGGGAATACTTCGCCGACCACGGTGCTGGCAATGGGGAACAGACCGCCGGCGCCCAGCGCTTGAATGCCGCGGGCTACCAGCAGGTGGGCAAAGCTGGGCGACAGCGCCGCCCACAATGACCCAGCCCCGAAGATGACGACGTTGGCGATGAAGATGGGTTTACGGCCGTATTTGTCCGACAACGAGCTCATCAGCGGCGTGGAGACGACGTAAACCAGCAGGTAAAGGGTAATGATCCAGGAAATGCTGCCGGCGCTCACGGCTAATTTTTGGGCGATGACCGGGATGGCCGGCGAGACGATAGAGATGTCCAGCGCGCCCATAAACACGCCCAACATCAGCGTAGCCAGAATCAGCCACTGCTGGCGGTTAATGGGTGGGGTTGATTTTTGAGTTTCCGACATGGCAGATGCCTCCTTTCGGTGATCGGTTTGTGCCCTGCGGTCTCATCCGGAAAGTTCCTGTTGATGATAGACTGGGAGAGGAGAGCTGCCTGATTGAGCCAGGCGTTCCTCTCTGATCCCAACAACTGCACAGGGCTTGACTGTCTATTCCTACCTTAGATCACCTGGCCGTCCATGTCTTTATTCTTTTTGGATTGCTTGTTAAAGGTTTTTTTAAGGCCCGGTGTGGGAGAATGCCGACAACCTGAATTTCTGCGGGTCAGGCGGTGGCGCTACGGCCGTTTAACACCCGATACGTCAGCAGCTTCACCCGATCATTCACCAGGAACCAGGCCAGCGCATAACCCCACACTGTCAGCGCCCAGCCCCAGCCAATCGGCGTCATGAACAGGCCGTAGACGGCGATCAGGGTGGCCGCCATTTGGGTGAGGAGCACCGCGCCCAGCAGCAGCCGGGATGGCTTGATCGACCAGAACGGGCCGCGCGTGCGGGTGATGAAAATGGTCAGATGCCCGGCCACCGACAGCTTGAGATACATCAACGTCTGAATAACGTCGCGGCTGAGGTGGAAAACTTGCTCGCCCAGGTAAAACAGGCCAAACGAGGCCACCACGCCGGTAATGCCCAGCACTGAAGCCAGGCTGAGCACAGTGCGCATGTCCCAGGCTTCCGGCTTTTGGGCGTAATGGACGTTGTCGTAGGCGATGGAGAGGATGGCGCCGTCGTTTAGCAGGGCCAGAAGGACAATCATCACGGCCGTTACCGGATAAAAATTAAACACCAGAATCGACAGCGTCATGAACAGCAGCACGCGAATCGTTTCGGCGATGCGGTAGATGGCGTAACTGTTCATGCGCTGGAAGATGCGGCGGCTTTCCTTGATGGCGTCGATGATCACCGAGAGGCCGGGCGTCAGCAGGACGATGTCGGCGGCGGCGCGGGCGGCGTCGGTGGCCCCGGAGACGGCGATACCGGCGTCGGCTTCTTTCAGCGCCGGGGCGTCATTCACCCCGTCGCCGGTCATGCCGACGATGTGGCCCTGCTTTTGCAGCAGCTCCACGATGTGGAATTTGTGTTCTGGGAACACCTGGGCAAAGCCGTCGGCCTCTTCGATGGTTTGGGCCAGACGGCCGTCTGTCTGCCCATCCGCGTCAATCACCGCCGCGTCTAAAATATTTGTGCCCATGTTCAGTTGGCGGGCAATTTCCCGGCCGATGGCTACCTGGTCGCCGGTCAGCATTTTGACGCGCACACCCATGGCCACGGCCGTTTCAATGGTTGCCTTAGAATCGTCACGCGGCGGATCGTACAGGGGCAGCACGCCCAAAAAGCGCCACGCGCCTTCGCCGTCGCACCGGGCCACGCCCAGCGAACGGTAGCCACGAGCGGCGAATTGAGACACGGCCGTTTCCACCGCTTCCTGCACCGCACCCCGATTATCGGCCAGGGCCAGAATCACCTGCGGCGCGCCTTTGCTCACCTGGAATGAACGGCCGTCAGCTGCCGTAATGCGCGCCTCGGTCCGTTTATGCACCGGGTCGAACGGCTGGAAATGCTCAACCCGGTAAGAATCTAACTGTAAATCGGCCGTTGCCCCCGCCAGCACCGCCGCGTCAATCGGGTCCTGGTCCTCGGCGCGCGAGGCCAGGGCCGCACAAAGCAGCAGGTCGGCGGCGCCGACCCCTTCCAGCGCGAACGGTGTGCCCAAAGTCAGGCTGTTTTGCGTCAGCGTGCCGGTTTTGTCGGAACACAGCACGTCAATCCCGGCCATTTCTTCCACGCTGGCCAGCCGGGCCACGATCGCCTGCTTTTGCGAGAGCAGCCGCGCGCCCACGGCCATGGTAATGGACAGCACCGTCGGCATGGCCACCGGGATGGCGGCCACGGTCAGCACCAGGGCAAACTGGAGGGTGGTGATGAGCTGGTCGCCGCGCAGCAGGGCCACAATGAGAATCAAAATGACCAGGGCCAGGGCGAGCACGATGAGGTAATTGCCAATTTTGAGGACGGCGCGCTGGAAATGGCTGGTATTGTGGGCCGACTCGACCAGTTCGGCCGTTTTGCCGAAGTAAGATTTTTTGCCGGTGGCCGTGACGACGGCGTCTACTTCGCCCAGCTTGAGGGTGGAACCGGCATAGATGGTTTCCCCGGCGCGCCGCGTCACGGGCAGCGATTCGCCGGTGAGGGCCGATTGGTCTACTTCGATCGGGTCGCCGGGCAGTAGCTGGGCGTCGGCGGGCACGATGTCGCCCAGGCGCACGCGGATCAGGTCGCCGGGCACCAGTTCGCGGGCGGGGATGGTGGTCCAACGGCCGTTCCGCTTCACCTTCGCTTTCAGGGCCAGTTTGGCCTTCAGGGCGGCGATGGCGTTGCCCGCCTGGTACTCTTCCCAAAACCCAACGACCGCATTCACCAGCAGCAGCACCAGGATGATGGCAAAATCGGCCCAATGGCGCACCAGGGCCGAGAGCACGGCGGCCACTTCAATCATCCAGGGGATTGGCCCCCAAAAGTAGGCCAGCAAGGCCAGGATTGGATTGGTCTTGGTTTCGGCGATTTCGTTGTAGCCGTACTCGGCCAGGCGGCGCTGCACTTCGTCCGGGCTGAGGCCGTAAGGCGAGCTATTGAGGGTAACAAACGGGTCGGCGGTGGTTTGGCCGACAGGTTGTCCGAGACTAACTGAGACTTTTTCGACTGATTGGATTGTTTGGCTAGACATGATTCCCCCCTTGGGAATGATGAAATGTTGATTGTTAATGCGCCTGCTCGGCGACACTTTGCGTAGCCTGGGCGATGGCGCTGTCGTCTCCCAGGTATCGGTGACGGATGGGCTGCAAGGCGTCGTCTAACTCGTAGATCAGTGGGAAGCCGGTGGGGATGTTGAGGTCGGGTATCGCTTCGTCGGAGATGTTATCCAGGTATTTGACGAGGGCGCGCAGGCTGTTGCCGTGAGCGGCAATCAGGATGCGTTCGCCCTGGGCGATGCGCGGGGCGATGGTGTCATGCCAGTAGGGCAGGACGCGGTCCAGCGTGTCTTTGAGGGATTCGGTGGCCGGCCTGTTTCCTGCCAGCAGGTTGGCGTAACGTGGGTCAAAATTGGGATGGCGTGGGTCATCGTCGTCCAGCGCGGGCGGGCGCACGGCATAGCCGCGCCGCCACCGGTGGACCTGCTCCTGGCCGAATTGAACGGCCGTTTCCTTCTTGTTCAGCCCTTGCAGCGCGCCGTAGTGGCGCTCATTCAGCCGCCAGGTGCGTTCCACCGGCAGCCACATCAGGTCCATCTCGTCCAGCACCAGCCAGAGCGTGCGGATGGCCCGTTTTAAAACGGACGTGTAGGTCATGTCGAAGCTAAAGCCGCCGGTTTTCAGCAGCTGCCCGGCGCGCCGCGCCTCCTCGATCCCTTTTTCCGAAAGGTCCACATCGGTCCAGCCGGTGAAGCGGTTTTCCAGGTTCCAGGCACTTTGTCCGTGCCGTAGTAGTACCAGTTGATGAGTCATTGTTCCTCCTTGAGCGAGAGCTAGAGATAGAGTGAAGATATTCCTCTATCTCTATGCTCTATCTCTATCTTATGGTTGCCACAGGCGCAGTTGGCCGTCGCTGGCGGCCAGGAAACGGCCGTCTGGCGAAAAGGCCACCTGGCGCACTTGCTCGACGTTGTCGTTCAGGGCGGCGACCTGTGTTTGCCGGGCCACGTCCCAGATCAGAATGTTGCCCTCGATGTTGCCGGCGGCCAGCAGCGTGCCATCCGGTGAGAAGGAGAGGCTGGCAACGAGGGCGGGTTGGGGCAGCATGGCGATTTCCGCGCCGGTTTGGGCATCCCACAGCTTGATGATGGGCGTGAACTGCCCGTTGATGGTGGCGGAAACGGCCGTAGCCAGGATACGGCCGTCCGGCGACAAAGCCAGCGCTGCTACAAAATCTTCATGTTCAAAGCGCGCGCCCAACTGCCCGGTGGCCACATCCATGAGCTGCACTGTAGCCCGCGCTACCCAGATGGCCGTATGCCAGGTGGGATCAAACTTCACGCTGTAAACTGGCGCGGCCGTCTCGAAACCGCTGAGCGTGGTCGTGGGTTGGCCGGTGGCCGTGTCGTAGAGGGTGACGGCAATGTTATCGGCGGAGGTGACGGCCAGTTGACGGCCGTCTGGCGAAATCGTAACGCTGGTGGCCGTGCCGGAAAAGGGGATGGTCTGCCGCAGTTGCAGGCTCTCTGGCGCGTAGACGTTGATGACGTGATTGTCTTGCAGGGCCGCCAGCGTGCCATCGGCGGCAAAGCTGAGGCTGCCGGTGATGGCCTGGGTGTCGGTCAGGGCGATTGCGCCACGGCCGTCGCTGGCGATGGTGTGCAGCCCGGCGTCGTCGCCGGCCAGCAGGCTGGCGCTGTCTGGCGACCAGAGCATCTGGTAGGGATGCGTGACGGTGATGGGAGCACTGGCTTGTAGGTTGGCGGCATTGGCGGCGGTGATGGGGGGAACGGCCGTTGCGGTTGGTTCAGCGGTGGCTGTTGGCTCAACGGTAGCTGTTGGTTCGGTTGTGGCTGTTGGTTCGGCTGTGGGCGGAACGGCCGTAGGCAGCGGTGTGCCGTTACTCGTGCAGCCAACCAGCAGCAGGATGGTCAAGAGAGCAATTCCGGTGATATGTCGCATGGCTGATTACCCCCAATTTGTATGAAATATACCCGGCTCGTCCACCCGTTCGTAGGTATGCGCGCCGAAATAGTCGCGCTGCGCCTGAATGAGATTGGCCGGCAGCCACGCCTGGCGGTAGCTGTCGAAATAGCCCAGAGCGCTCATGAAACCGGGCGCGGGCAAGCCGAGGGTAACGGCCGTTTCCACCACCGTCCGTAAATCGGCCTGCCGGTCGGCCACCGCCTGACCCAACACCGGGTCCAACAGCAAGTTTTCCAGGTCCGGTGCTTCCGTGAAGGCTTCACGAAAGTCTTCTAGCAGCGCGGCGCGGATGATGCAGCCGCCGCGCCAGATGCGGGCCACCGCCGCCAAATCCAGACCATATTCATACGCCGCCGATGCGCGGCGCAGTTGGGCAAAGCCCTGGGCGTAGGTGATCACCATGGCGGCGTAGAGGGCGCGTTCCAGATGGGGCAAAAACTGATCTGGGCTGCTTTCTAGTTGAATGGATGGTCCTTGCAGGCTGGCGCTGGCTTGGTCGCGTTCAGCTTGCAGGGCAGACATATTGCGCATGGCTACGGCCGTGTCGATTGACGGCGTGGGTGTCTGCAAATTCATGGCGTCTTGCGACGTCCACATGCCGGTGCCTTTTTGCTTGGCTTCGTCCAAAATCTCGTCAATTAGCCGCCGGCCGGTTTCCTGGTCTGGCTGGGCAAAGATGTCGGCGGTGATCTGCATCAGGTAGCCGTTTAACTCGCCGGCGTTCCAGGTCTTAAAGACTTCGTGCAGCCGGTCGTCGTCCAGCCCCAGGCCGCGCTTCATCAGGTCATAGCTTTCGGCGATGAGCTGCATCAGGCCATATTCGATGCCGTTGTGCACCATTTTCACGTAATGCCCGGCCGAATTAGGGCCGAGATAGGTAACGCACGGATCGCCGTCAACCTTGGCCGCGGCGGCTTCCAGGATGGGCTGCACAATCTGGTAGGCGTCTAGCGCTCCGCCGGGCATCATGCTGGGGCCGTGGCGCGCGCCTTCTTCGCCGCCGGAAATGCCCACCCCCAGAAAGCGAATCCCTTTGTCCGTCAGCATGCGGCTGCGCCGTTCGGTATCCTGAAAGTTGGAATTGCCGCCGTCGATGACCAGGTCGCCTTTTTGCAGGCGCGGCAGAAGCTCCTCCAAAACGTTGTCTACCGGATCGCCGGCAGGTACCAGCAGCATCACCGCGCGCGGCGTGGAGAGGGCTTGCACCAGACTGCTCAGGTTGTCGGCGCCCAGAATGGGGCGATCCTCGATTTCGGCGCGTAAAGCGTGGACTTGATCCGGGTTTTGGTCATAGCCGGCAGCGGCGTAGCCATGATCGGCTATGTTGAGGAGCAAGTTTCGCCCCATCACACCCAGGCCGATCATACCGATTTTGTAGGTTTGGTTGTTCATGTTGTTTCTCCGGGGGGGAGGGATTGGAGATTGGAGACTGGAGATTGGTAAGTCTCTAGTCTCTCTTCTGCTCTCTACCTTCTAATCGACTCCCCATTCGCCTCGGCCAGGTGCAGCCCGAGGCTGTGCAGGCTGGCGTAGGTATCTTGATAGGTTGTGTGCCGGATGCCGTGGATGCCCAGGCTGTTGGCGATGTCGACGAACATAGGCCGATCTTCGACGTAGGCGACTTCTTCGGGCGCGGCCTGGGCGACGTCCAGGGCGATACGGTAGATGTCGGCGTCGGGCTTGCGGAAGTGGACGAAGCAGGAGACGATGAAGAAGTCGATGACGTTGCCCAGCTCAAACTGGCGGATGCGGTATTCGGTCAATTCGCGGCCTTCGTTGCTGACGGCCGCGACTTTGAGGTGGTGGCGCTGTTTGAGTTCAGTGATCAGGCGGATCATGTCGGGATACGGCCGTGATTGACTAAACATAAAGCGTTGAAACTTGTCGGGGGTGAACGGCCGTTCCTGATAAAACACCACCCGCTGCAAATACTCGTCCAGACTCAATTTGCCTTCTTCATAGGTGTCAAAGGTCAGGTGGTGGCGTTCGTTCATCTCTTCGTAATCGAGCTGGAATACCTCGGCCGCATGCTGCCGCATGGTATGGTCCCAGCCGTTGGTCAGCAGCACGCCGCCAATGTCGAGAAATAGGGTGGTGATGGGGGAGGGAGGGTTTGTGATCATGTTTTTTCCTGGTTTGTTAGTTTGTTTGTTGGTTGTTTTGTTGGCTTTGGCGGTGGCTACGAAATAGGCGTTTCGGACACCTGGCTGATGCGCCAGCCGGTGGGCGTCTGCTCCAGGGCAAACCAGCGCGTGTTGCTGCCGGTATCCCAACTGCTGGGTTTGTCCGGATTGGGCAAGGCCCAAAACGTGCCGCTGTAGATTTGCCGGTCAGGCGCGGCCGAGAGCAGGGTGAGCGATGTGGTGGAAATGCCGTCAACTTCGTTAACGGCCGTGTTCACGTCGGGCACGTCCGGCGGCAGTTGGGCGTTGGGAGCCAGCAGGGCTTCCAGGCCGATGTCATCGTGGGTTTGCAGCGTCTGGGCAAAGCCGGTGATCAACTGCGCCGTGTTCAGGTGGTCCTGGGGCAGGGCCATCGCCGGCACGCCATAGCTAACGATGGTGTCGATCAGCCACTGCCCGTCCGTTTCGCTTAACATAAAATCGCGGGTGATGGGACTGACTTCGTTCAGCGTCGCCTCGACAACGGCCGTGCCGTTTTCTGCCTGCATCGGGTTGACGCCAAATGACTGGTAGGTCGTGTCCACGCCCAGGATAGAGGAAAGCGGATTGCCGCTTTCCACTTCCGCGCGCAAATCATCGCTCAAATAGACGAAGCTAGAATTGCCGTTGGGGTCGTTGGCGAAGGCCTGGAGAAACTGGTTGACGGTGTTAGCGGCGGCTTCTTCCGGCGAAGGCGCGGGCGTGGCGGTAACGGCCGTCGTCTCCACCGCCAGTTGGTTGAATATCTCAGCGGCCAGGTCGGCCATGGCTTGTTGCTCTGCCGTCGACGCATCGGCCGTGCCCAACCCCTGAAAGTCCAGGTTTACCATCACCCCGTCATTCGGGGTGTCGCTTTGCGCCAGGCTAAACGGTTGGAAGTCGGCCAGCCACTGGCTGATTTGCTGCCGGGTTTCCGGTTTTAGCTGCTGTGTGCCAATGGCAGTGAACGGCTGCCCCTGGCACGAATAAGCTGTTGCCTGGCCGAGCACGTCGATCACCAGGCTGTCGCAGTAACCGGCGACGCCGCCCTCGCGATGCCAGGAGAGGGCCTGGGCGGGGACCGCTTCGCTGCCGTCGGCGTTGGTGTGGTAGACATAGGTGTCTTCGCCGACGACGAGGGTTACGCGGTAGCCATCCACCACGTGTAAGGCGCACATCGTATCCGGCAGCGTCACGCCCAGGCAGGCGTTGGGCCATTGCACGGCCTCCGTGTTTTGGATGATCACGTCGCTTTCATTGAGCTTGAGGCTTTGGGCCAGGGCCAGGCGGGCCATTTGGGCGGCCGCGTCGCCGCTGGTTGCGCCGGTTTCGACCGGGGTCAGGGTGGCGTTGAGGGGCGGCAAGGTGGCCGGGATGGTGGGCGGTGTGTTTGTTGTGGCGCTGCTGCACGCTGCCAGGAGAACGGCCGTCAGCAGGGCGACAATTAGCGTGATAGCGAATTTTGGCGAACGAAACATGATCTTGTAAGCCTCCCGTCAGGAGATGGTTGGTCAATTTTGCCGCTCAGGCGGCGGTGGCCTGCTGCCTCTTCTCGTCCAGCATGGCCATCAGGTGATCGTAGGGTTTGTTAAATTTGGTGATGCCTTCTTCCTCCAACTGGTGGGTCACGTCGTCGATGTCGATGTCTAATTCGGCCAGTTGGTCGAGCACACGATAGGCTTCGTTGAGCTTCTGCTGGAGAGAGGCGGCCGGACGGCCGTGATCGCGGAAGGCCTGGAGCGTTTTCAGGGGCAGCGTGTTGACGGTGTTCGGGCCAATGAGGCTGTCGACGTATTTGACGTCGCTGTAGGCCGGGTTTTTGGTGCTGGTGGAGGCCCACAGCAGGCGCTGCGGCCGGGCGCCTTTTTCGGCCAGGCGTTGGAAACGGCCGTTTTCATAAATTTCTCGATAAATGTGGTAGGCGACCCGGGCGCTGGCGATGGCCACCTGGCCGTGAAGCTGCGCCGCCACCGCCGCCTGCCCATTTTGGGCCATCTTTTTTTCCAGCATCGGGTCCACCAGCACGTCGATCCGGCTCAAAAAGAAGCTGGCGACGGAGGCCACGTGGTTGATGGGATAGCCGGCTTCCAGCCGGTCGCGCAGGCCGTTGATGTACGCCTGGGCGACTTCTTTGTAGCGCGGCAGGCCAAACAGCAGGGTGACGTTGACGTTGATCCCTTCGCTGATAAGCTGGCGGATGGCCGGCAGCCCTTCTTGGGTGCCCGGCACTTTGATCATCAGGTTGGGCTGGTCGACGGCCGTCCACAGGCGGCGCGCTTCGGCAATGGTGGCGGTGGTGTTGCGGGCCAGGTGCGGCGATACTTCCAGACTCACGAAGCCATCCTGCCCGTCTAGCTGCTCATAGACAGGGCGAAGGTGAACGGCCGTCTGGCGGATGTCCTCAATCGTCAGCGCATCGTAGATGTCTGCGGCGCTTTTCCCGGCGGCGGCCAGATCATGAATCGCCTGGTCGTACAGGTCGCTGTCGTCAATGGCCTTTTCAAAAATGGCCGGGTTAGACGTGATGCCGCGCAGGCCGTCGTTGGCGATCAATTCGTCTAGCTGCCCCGAGGTGATCAGGTCGCGGCGTAAATAATCCAGCCAGATGCTCTGACCAAAGGTTTGCAGCTGCAAGAGTGGGTTCTTATTTGTCATCAGGGTCACACATTTCTTCGCGCAGCGTCTAGGCGGCGCTGCGCCCGGTGGCCAACTCGCTGCTTTCCAGCGGCGGGGCGTCTACGACCCACACGGCCGTGCGGTCCGTGTGCTGGCGCAAAAAGTCGGCCAATGTCAGGTTCAGCAGCCGGAACAGCGTGTTGTGGTGGTGGCGGCCGATAATGACCGCCGAATAACTGCCGAGTTTAATTTCCGTCAGGATGGCGTCCGGCACATTGCGAGCATCCCAAGACTCCAAAGCTTTGATCTGTTCGGCCGGCACCCCACCCGCAGTTAAGATCGCCTCAGCTTTTTCAAAAAACGCTTCGGTGCGGATTTCTTCGCTAACTTCTTTGCGTAAGGCTTCTTCTTCCAAAATTTCGACGGTTTCTTTGGTAAACCCGCCGTGCTCCCAATATACCGGAGCCAGATAGTGGATCAGGGTTATCCAGGTCTTTTCTGGTTCCCGCAGCTCTTGGGCCAGGATGCGCACAGTTTCCAAACTTTCATCCGTATCATTGAGCGCTACCAATAAATTGCGCCCCAGGTTTCGTGGTAATTTTTCCATCATACCCCTCACAATCAGTTAATCGATCCAGGTTGCCGCTGATTTAACAAAAGTACATCTTTCATTATGGGAGAGTTTGGCAGAGAAGTCTTTACGGCCGTTTAATACAAATCTTATTGATTTTTTAAGCGCGGGCAGATGGGCCGAAAAAGAAGACAGCCCGCTCATGGTCTGTTTGAGCGGGCTGTCTTCTCAAGTTGGAGAAGTAGAAAATTTGGTTTGGAGGAGGAGAATCAAATACAAAAGACATTATCGTCCAAAACGGCCGATTAATCTTTACAGGAGCCTAATCGAATCCTTATCGAATTATTAAGGTGTTCCGACACCCGATCCGGCTCTGGGCAGGCGCAGCAAACGCCGCGATCAGGCTACCGGCTCCCCTCGTTCTTCCTCCAGCAAAAAGAGAACCCGCTGCACCACGTTGTCTACGTCAAACCCATAGGCCAGCATCACAATGTCGCCCGGGGCGGATGCGCCAAATTTATCCACGCCAATCACCTGCGGGCCATCACCCAGGTAAGATTGCCAGCCCAATGAAACCCCCGCTTCGATGGCCAGTCGGGGCACGGTGGGCGGCAGCACCCGCCGGCGATACGTCTCCGGCTGCTGCTGGAAAATCTCTCGGCAGGGCAAGCTGACCACCCGCGCCTGCACACCGCTGCTGTCCAGCGCCGCCTGCGCCGCCAGGGCCAGATGCACTTCGGAGCCGGTGGCGATCAGGACCACGTCCGGTGTGGTTTGGGCCGGGGCGTCGGCCAGGATGTAGCCGCCCAGGCGCGCGCCCGTTGTGACCGCCGGGTACCGCTGCGGATCGAGCACCGGCAGCTTTTGCCGGGTCAGGACCAGGGCGATGGGATGCTGGCGGTCTTCGATGGCGATTTGCCAGGCAACGGCCGTTTCGTTGGCGTCGGCCGGGCGTATCACCTGCAAGCCCGGCACGGAGCGCAGTCCCAAAAGCTGCTCCACCGGCTGGTGGGTCGGGCCGTCTTCGCCCAGGCCAATGCTGTCGTGGGTAAACACGTAAATCACCGGCAGATGGTTCATGGCCGCCAGGCGCATCGGCGGCCGCATGTAGTCGCTGAAGATCAGGAACGTGGCCCCAAAAGGAATGAGACCGCGGTGCAGGGCCATGCCATTCAAAATCGCCCCCATGGCGTGTTCGCGGATGCCAAAGTGCATATTCCGTCCACCCTCGTTGCCCGCCTCAAAATCGCCGCCATCGTTGATCAGCGTTTTGGTGCTGGGGGCCAGGTCGGCCGAGCCGCCGACAAATTCCGGCAGCCTGGCGGCAAAGGCGTTGATCACCTTGCCCGACGCCTGCCGCGTGGCCAGAGGCCCGTCTCCGGCGGCAAATACCGGCAGGTCGGCGGTCCAATTGTCGGGCAGCCTGCCCTGGATAGCCCGCTCGAATTCGGCGGCCAGTTCCGGGTAGCCGGTCTCGTAACTTTGGAACTGGGTTTCCCATTCCGTTTGCCAGCGCGCCCCGCGCGTTTCCGCCTGGCGGAAGTGCTCCAGCGCTTCCGGGGGAATGTAAAACTGTTTATCTTCCGGCCAGCCCAGACGCAGTTTGGTCAGGCGCACTTCTTCCGGACCGAGCGGCTCGCCGTGGGCGGCGGCCGTGTCTTGTTTGTGGGGGCTGCCATAGCCAATGTGGGTGCGGACCTGAATGAAAGACGGCCGTTCCGTTTCCTGCCGCGCCGCTTCAATTGCCGCCGCCACCGCCGCCACGTCATTGCCATCGGCCAACCGCTGGGTGTGCCAGCCGTAGGTGGCAAACCGGGCGACCGTGTCCTCGCTAAAAGCCAGCGCCGTGTCGCCCTCAATGCTGATGTGGTTGTCGGCGTACAGGACGATGAGCTTGCCCAGCTTCAAATGCCCGGCCAGCGAAGCCGCTTCCGAGGAGATGCCCTCCATCATGTCGCCGTCGCTGGCCAGCACGTAGGTAAAA
>Ga0116151_10002652_pt1 | contig 16367 bp, 12 predicted proteins | sample AD_UKC117_MetaG_FD_89893 | JGI IMG/M metagenome (GOLD analysis project Ga0116151, IMG submission 89893) | Active sludge microbial communities of municipal wastewater-treating anaerobic digesters from Hong Kong - AD_UKC117_MetaG | ecosystem: Engineered > Bioreactor > Anaerobic > Digestate...
TGGGTTCGTAAAACACGCCGTGCGACAGCGGTGCGGTGATCACCTCATAGGACGGGAAGTAGTCGACGTCGGCGAATTCCGCTTCCATCTCGCCGCACACCGCCCGCAGGACCGATTTGGAATAGGTGGTCGCAACCATCACATGGTTGGACGATGCCGTCGCCGTCAGCGGGAGGGGACACGGTCAGCAGCATGCGCACGCCGGGTGACATGGTCTGCAGCATTTGCCGCACGGCGCGCAGTTCACTGGCGATCTCCGGATAGGTGAAATTGTGGAACTTGTAATTGCCGCTGTCGTCGTCGGTCAGCGTGTCCGGCAAAAGGGGATAGACAGTGCCAGACGTCTTGTGCTCCCAGGCCTCCGTAAGGCCGAGTGTGAACACCACAAGTTCCGCGCCGCTGAACAGCTCCTTTACCTTCTCAAGGTGGTCCTGCCTTGCGAAGCGGGCTTCTTCCAGGCTCTCATAGCCGTCAGGCTCCGTGTTGGGGCGCAGCGCGTCGATATAGCGACCGTTCTTGGCGATGAAGTCTTCATCACGGATGATGCCGCTGTTGGCATCTGCCAGCAATTGCAGCATCTGGCGCACCGTGTAGATGTTGCCATAACGCGCCGAATAGATTCCGTAGCCGAGATCGCGCGCCTCGGCGGGGCTCAGGAAGTCGGGGGCCGGTTCCACGTCCAGGATGTTGAAGCCGCGCTTGCGCATGTTGGCGGCCACGTGCTGGGCAAAGCAGCTGCCCGCCGTGGCGATGCGGTCGTCGCGGGAAATGTCAAACTTGCGGCGGTAGAAGTCGTGAAGGTTGAAGATCGTCTTTTCGCTGACCGCCCGGCGCCAGAAACTGCGCGGTTCGAGGTTAGAATAGAAATTGGACATTGATACGCACCTCCGTTGCCGGTTGTGCCGCGTGCCATACCGCAGCGCAGCGAGTTCTTGGATAGTCGGCGCCCGGAGAGCCGTCAACGTGCTTCTCTGCCGGGGCCCGGCACAACTCCGGATCAGACGTGCTCGCGGACGATGGCGACCATCAGCGACACAATGAAATAGATCATCAGCAAAATCATGATGCCGGTAATGATGATGTAGGGCCGGTCGGGATAGAGGGAAGCATCGGCCATCGACGGCTGGGTGATGATGATCAGGTACTTGAGCCGCTGGATGGCTTCGAGCCTGGCGCGTTCGAGCTGGGTCAGGTTCGACTTGTAGATATTCTCGACGAATTCAAGATTGAACTGGATCTCCCGAAACTTCGCGTCGAGCTCGCTGACGCCGCTGGCTCCACCGGTGAGGCGCTGCTTTTCCTTGTCGATCTGCTTGTTCAGCGTATCGATCTCGGCCTTCAGGATCTGGATGACCGGCGAGTTCTCGTTGAGTTCGCGTTGCTTGATCGTCAGTTCACCCTGCTTCTCGATGAGCAACCGGTCCAGCGCGCCGATGTTGGAGTTGATCATCGCCGCTTCCGTGTCGGTCGTCAGCATCTGGTTTTCGCGCTGGAAGGTGATCAGCTGGTTCTTGGCCTCGCGCACGCGCATCTCGGACGTCGTCAGCTGGCTTTCGAAGAACCGTGTCTGTTCCTGGGTGACCCGGGCGTTCATGTTGTCGACAAACGTCTGGCTGCGGGCGAGAATGGCGTTCACCATCTTCTGCGCATAATCGCGGCTGAAGGCTTCGACATGGATATTGATGAGGTGAGACACCGTATCATATTCCACGACGACATAGTGCGTCATGTACTTATGAAAATCCTCCAGAGACGCTTCAGGCGGCAGCCGTGACCACCAGTCGATGTCCGGCGATGAAAAATGCTGGCGCAGCTGCAACTGGCTCTCGAGATACTGCAGCATGTCGAGAGAGTTGGCGAAGGTGACGAGCGTCAGGGCATCCTTGTCATCGGCAATAGCGGGCAGGCCGATGACGGTCAGATCGAGAGACGCGGTGTTGTTGTTGTCCTGGGTGATCGAAATCGCTGCGTCGCTGTGAAAGCGATCGGTGGCAAAGCGCATGAGATAGACGCACAGCAATGCCAGCGGGATAACGAACAGCAAAATGAACAGGTACGAGCGGTAGCCAAATCGCATCAGCGTCTAATCCAGATTAAGATGTCTTCGAGGTGTGGTGGGCAAAACGCAGGTCGGCGTTTGGCGTGAAGGGCGGGAATGGAGACGGGGACGCCGTGGCACTTGCGGCATGGTCTTCTTCCAGCAGTGCCCTGGCCCCGGCGAATTCGGCCGCTGCGCTTTCCTGGGCTGCGGCAATGAGGGCCGTCCGGCCCGGTGGCGATGATGACGGCGATCCGGCCCCGGACTGGGTTTCAAGGTGCTGGAGCAACAGCCTCATGGCGCGGGCGGCCTTGGCCTGGGCCCGTTCCTGGCGCAGCAGGGCCTCGCGAACAAACGCACTGCGCTCGCTGTCTGCACCTGACATGGTCTCGGATACCACGGGAGCCGGCGTGCTCCTGGGTGGCTGACTGCGCCTCACCAGGGGGAGCGGCTTGTACGCAGGCCGGATGGGTGCCGCTCGCGGCGCTTCCGCTTCGGCCACTTCGGCTTGCGGAGGCTGGCTGTCTTCGTCCGGTGTGTCGGGTGGGTTGACGTCTGCTTCCTCGGCGGGATCGTCCGTTGCCGTCTCACGGCTGGCCTTCCGTGCCCGCCGTTTCTCCGCGCGCGCGCGGCGCGCCTTGCGGCGCGGCGTGTTGCCGGTGGCAGTGTCCTCGTCGGCGGCGTGGCCGTCCGGAATGTCTGGTTCAGCCGAAATGACGTCCTGCGCTTCAGGCACCACGGACGGCCCGGCATCCGGGCTGCCCTCCGTTGCCTGATTTGAAGTAACCTCCGTTGCGGACGCGCCGTCGTCAGCCCCGGTCTCGGTTCTCGCGCGGCGCTTGCCCCGCCGTGCTCCGGCGTTGCGGCGCCCCTTCTTGCGTGCGGTGCCGGTCGCATCTTCCGCTTCCACGGCTTCATCCGCCGGATCGTCAGTGGCTTCAGCGGCGGAATCCTCATCCGGCTCTTTGGAGGCCGCCGCCTCCTCGTCGGCGTCCCCGTTGGCCGCGTCCTGTTCGGCTGCTGCTACGTCCTTGGCCCGCCGCTTCTCCCGGCGCCGTTCGACCTCGAGCCGCTTCTGTTCGCGCTTGGCCAGGCGCTCGGCCTCGGCGGGGTCCGGCGTTTCGGCAGCGACAGGATCAGGGACAGGCGACGACGCGTCCACGGCGTCGACGGCGGGCGTTGCCACCTGAAGGCCGCCCGCCACGCCGTCATTGGCGGGCTGCAAGGTTGCCTCGGCCGGCGAGCCCGTTTCGGTATCTCCACCGGCATTGTTGTCAGCACTCGCTGCGGCGTCGGACTGGTCGCGCCGCCGCCTCGGCGGGTCGCCGCGCGCCGCCAGCAACTCGCGCAATTCTGCCTTCAGGGCTTCTGGGTCGGGTTGCTCGGCCGCCTCATCCGGCTGGTCCCGGCGCAGGGCGCGCAGCTGTTCCTTGATGTCCTTGACTCGCTGCCGGGCGGCGTGGTCGGCAGATGGCTGTTCCGTTGCGGTGCCAGCTTCGCTTGGCTCTCCTTGCGCGGCTCCATCGTCCGTTCGATCGTCGGCTTCCAGCGCGGCGCGGACCTTGGCGAGGCGCCGTTCGCGCAGGGCTGCCTTCGCCGGGTCTCTCGGCTCGCGCACACGCCCCGGCTCTGTCGAAGTGTTGTCGCCGTCCGGCGCGTCGCCACCTTCGGCAGCGGCCTTCTCGGCGCGCGCGCGCCGCTTCTCGCGCTTGCGTATCTTGGCGTCGCCGCCATCGTCGTCGCTGTCGATTTCATAGACCGACAACGCTTCCTGCATGTCTTCGAAATACTGCAGTTCGCCGTTCTGGATCACGATGGCGGCATCGCACAGGTCGAGCAGGTCGTCGTAGTGATGCGAGGCGATGATGAACTTCGATGTTTGCAGGCGTTCCTTGACCTTGGCCTTGCTGAACTTCTTGAACTCGCGGTCGCCGCCGGCAGAGATTTCGTCGAAGAGGTAGAAATCGAAATGCAGCGACATGTTGATGGAGAATGCCACGCGCTGGCGCATGCCGGCCGAATAGGTGGCGACCGGCATGTCGAAAAACTTGCCGACATCGGCCGTCTGGCGGACATATTCGATCATCTCGTTGATCTCGTCGCGGTTGAGACCATAGATGCGGCCGGCAAAGCGCGTGTTCTCGACGCCCGAGAGGGTCCCCTGCAGCGTTGGTGTCAGACCCATGGGCGGCGAAACATTGCCGCGCCGGATGATGCGGCCTTCGCTGGGAATGTCGGCGCCGCCAAGCAGGCGCATGAAGGTCGACTTGCCGGCGCCGTTGGGGCCGATGATGGCGACGCTCTTGTCCAGGTCGAGTTTCAGCGACACATTGCGGAACACCCAGTGCTTGCCGAAATCGGTGGGATAATATTTCCCGACATCTATGAGCTCGATCATCGCTCGAGAACCTTGAAGCGGTTGTTGTAGTAGCCGACGAAGCCAAGGAACAGGCTGATGATGGACCACATCAGAAAGTAATTGAGCGAGAGGCCGGTGAATGCTGTCGTCCCCAGCAATTCGACGCGGAACAATTCTTCGAAATGCGCGATCGGATTCCACACTAGGATGGCGCGGGCTTCCGGAGTCAGCTCATTGAAAGGATGAATCACGGCCGACAGCAGCACCATGCCGCGGCCCACCAGCGTGATCGTCTTGTAGATCACCGGAAACCGCGTTCCGTAAACACCCAGGAACAATGCCATGCCAAGCCCGCCACACAGCAGGGCACCAAGCAGGCCAAGAGCCTCGAGGAGCGCGTTGGTGTGGATGGTGAGATCCATGAACCACCACAGCAGGAACAGCAGGAAGATGGTGCCGGTGAGCGTCAGAATCAGCTCGATGACGTAGCGGGCGATGACGGCGTCGAATGGCTTGACGCTTTGAAAGGCATAGAAGGATCGGCTCGAATGAATGGCGCGCGGCACCGATGTGATGCAGCGCCGCAGGAACATGAATGGCGGGTAGGACACGGCCAGGAACAGGGCCACGTGGATACCCATGATTTCCTGCCGTTTGAGCAGATAGAAGAATGCGGCAAGTGCTGCGACGGCGGCCACCGGTTCCAGCAAAATGCCGACGAAGGACAGGAGGCCATGCCCGTCGGCGCCGATCTTGACTTTCACTTCACGGAAGATGAGCGCGAAGATGACATTGCCCTGGCGCCTCGCTCCTTCGCGCAGATCAGCGAGGAAGCGGCCGAAGTCGCTGGCCGGTGCGTGATCGACTTGCGTCATCGTCCAGTCCCCTTGAACGCCCGCTTCGTGCGCCGGCCCGCGATGACGGTCTTGCCGAGCAAGCGTCCGGCCCGTCTCACGAGCGTGTTTTCGGTATTGCCCATGTCCGCAATCCTGTCGATCGAAACCTCGGGCGGGCAGACAAGTCCGCTTCCAGGGTCCCAATAGCGAGCATAGTGAATAAGTGCCACTGCCACGAGTTCGTCAAGAGTTCTCTTTCGTCCTCTGCGATCAATGTGTGCCAGATCCTCGGTGAGGCCCCAACCGGCGTAGAATGGAATTCCATGCGTCGTCACTGGCAGGCCGCGAATCAGCGCTTCGAAACCTGAGAGCGAGGAATAGACCTCGACCCGATGGCAGCATGTGAAGAGGGCGTCCAACGGGGTTTTGCGGGCGATATAGTCGGCATGGCCGGTTCCGTCGTTGATGCCAAGTGCCCCCTGACGCCCCATGTCTTCAACATCGGGGTGTGGCTTAAATATGACAAATGCGTCCGGGTGGCGCTGGCGCACCCGCGTCAGCAGTTGGGCGTTGATGTTGGTGCCCGCATCAAAGCCGGCGACGCGGCCCCATTCGATGGCTGCGTCATCGGCCACCTGGCCCGGCACCAGCACGACCTCGCGCCCCTGTGGAAGGGCCGGGAGCCTGATGTCTGCGGTGCGCATGTTGTATTTGGTGATGCGGGCTTCGAGGATGCGCCGCCGCAGCACGCTGGCCCGGGCCACGTCTTCGGCCGGCACGTCGAGACCGGACAGCAGGTGCTCGATGTCGGATGGCCTCGACGGATCGAAATAGAGCCCGCGGCTGTCGAACACCAGCGAAAGCGGCTGAACGAAGGCGGCGCCCAAACCTACCGAGCGGACAAATCCGTCTTCGATCGCGATGCAGCTTTGTCTGCGCGCTTCGAGCATGGGCCGCAGCTTGAGCGCATTCACGCCCCAGGCGGCGAAAGTTGGGGGCTGGTTGCCGGCCAGTGGCCTGTGCCCCCCCATTGACGCCCTGAAAGTGGGGGGGCCCGCGGGCCCGTCGAGCATGGCGGCGACCGCACGTCGTTTCCAGCGGGGCATCCCGAGGCAGACGACCGGATTGGCGTTGGCGAGAAAAGTCTGGCGCAGGAATGTCAGCTGGTCGATGGCGGTGAGCGGATCGATGGCCGTGCGCCGCCAGGCATCGAAAAATCTGGAGTAGCGCAGATAGACGGCGGCCGCGAGTTCGGCGATGGTGCGCCGCTTCGTCCGGCGGGCCAGATGCTGCCGGTCGTCCGTCAGTCCCCATCCTGCATAGAAGGGCATGCCGTGGCAGGTGACCCGGCATCCCGCCAGAAGTGCTTCGAAACCGAATTGGCTTGATACGGTGTAGACCCGGGGCTTGTGCCGCAACAGAGCCCAGGGCGAGACGTGGCCGGCCAGAAGGCGCAGTCCATGGCGCCGGGCGGCGGGTTCGATGTGGCCTTGCTTGGTGCCTGCCAGTGTTTCCGGGTGCAGCTTGGCGATGAGGGTCGCGCCGGGGTTTTCGTCCACAGCGGCATCCACCATGCGCTCGAAATCGGCTGCCGTGGCGAGGCCGCCAGCGATCGATGCGTCGCCTGCGGTCTGGTCGACGATCAGCACGATCGGCGACCTGTCACCGTCACCGGACAAATCGGCCACATCGGTGCCGTGGTTGTACTTGGACAGGCCGTTGCGGGCGATGGCGGCGATGATCTCTTCGGCCTTCTCTGTCTCCTCCGGCCGGAAGACAGCCGTTTCCAGCAGCGTTTCGAGATCGGAAGGCTGCCGGGCATCGTAGTAGATGCCGCTGCGATCCATCACCATGGAGACGGGGCGTTGCGCCGTGCCGGGCTTCAGGGACCTGAGAAAGCCGTCCTCGAAGGCGATATAGGGCAGGTTGTTGCGGCGGGCGGCGCGGCGGGCCCGCGTGGCCGTTGGCTTGTGGCCCCAGCCGGCAACGGCAGAACATGATGACGGTGACAGGATGCGATGGACGGGCTCCAGGCCCGTCATGGTGCGAATTTCATCCGCCAGCCGCATCAACCCCAGGGAGTATACGGCGATCTGGTCTGTCATGGGACGGCGGCCGGTTGCGGCACAATGCCCGTCACGAGGCCTGTTTCTTGCCGGCGCCCTGGTTCTCGCCGCGCAGGAAAGCCTTGGCAGACGGCGTGCCGTCGATGAGGGCGCGGGTGAGCGACGGAAGGAGGATGCTGCGTCCCTCGCTGCTGTAGTAGCCGCCGTTGAACTGGCAGGTGTGGCGCATCAGGCTCACCAGTTTGAGATAATCGTCCCGGCTCTTGCACGGCCGCAGCCTGAAGAAGTCGGCCAGGCGCATCCGTGGAACGATCTGCTGGTGATTGAAGACGGCGCGGCCCAGCACCATCGTGGGAATGCCGCGCAGCAGCGCCTGATGGCAGGCGGTCGAATTGATGGCTGTGGCCGAGAGTGCCTGTTCGAGCAGCGGCACCAGCTTTCCGGTTTCGACGAAGAATACCCGTTGCTCCAGGCCGTGCCGTGTGGCCTCGTCACGGATGATCCGGCGAAGGTCGACGATGCCATTGTCCAGCGGATGGTTCTTGAAGACCAGAAGCGACTCGTGGTTTCCGCTGGCTGCGAATTCCTCGATGCAATAGGCGATGAAATGGCGGATCGACTGGAAGTCCGAGTGGACCTTGATTTGCGAGTCGCCATTGAGCTGCAGCAAGACGAGATGGAACGGCCGCTCCGCGTCGTCGATGGCCTTCAAGGCCTTCTCGGTGCGCCAGCGGCGCAGCGGCCAGGTGAACAGGCGCTCAAGCCACAGGGCCGATTCGCCGAAGATGTCGAGATCGCGATGGTTTTCCCAGCGCGGGAACAGCGCGCTCGAGAAAAAACTCGCGGTATAATAGATAAATCCTGCCAGACAGTAGCGCAGCGTGCTGGGATGCAGTTTCGTCTCGTCGGTGGGAACCGGCGGCATCTCCGTCACATCGTCGAGTTCGATCTCGGCCAGAATTGAATTGCCGTTCACGCCGCCTGATTCGCAGGTGATCCAGTTGGGCCGCAAATAGCCTTCTTCCAGAACGTGGATGGTCACACCGGCCGCTTCCAGGGTGTCGATGGCGGCACGATGATAGGCTCGGCAATCGCCGTAGCAGATGAGATCGGTGACGCCTTCGCGGCTCGCATATTCTGCAATCCATACCGGCCATTCGGCCAGAGACCGCCGGTACATGATTGGCACATGGGGCAGGCTGCTGAACAGATCGCCACCGTTGAACGCGATGCGTGTGCAGCGTTGACCTGCCCTTCGGAGGGACGACATCAAGGTGTGGCCGAACGGACCGCATGGCATCTGAAGCAGCAGAAAATGCCGTTGATCAGCAACTGACGCGGGCTTGGGCCGCCCTTGCATTTGAGGCATAAAACTCTCCGCCGCAGGCCATCTCTCGCCAGCCCACACTCCCTCCCTGGACTCATAGTCCGGTTGTCCCGATTGTGCAAGTGCAGCGCGCCCGTGCAGTGCACAAAATCGGCCATGCCGCGTGTCCTCTCTGCGCTTCGCGGCCCCACGGTTCCGTTGATCGACCGGCGCCATTCCGCTACACCGAATATATCAATTCGGGGGAGCCAAATGTTTGATCTTCTGGTGCGGAATGCGGTGTTTGCGGATGGCCGGGCGGGCATGTGCATTGCCTGCCGGGATGGGCGGATTGTGGACATTGCACCGCACATCGAGGCCCAAGCTCACGAGGTTATCGATGCGGGCGGCTATCTCGTAACGCCGCCCTTCATCGACTCGCATTTCCATATGGACGCCACGCTGTCGCTTGGCCTTCCGCGACTCAATATGTCGGGTACGCTGCTGGAAGGGATTGCGCTGTGGGGCGAACTCAAGCCGCTTCTTACACATGAAGCGGTCGCCGAGCGGGCGCTGCGCTATTGCGATCTCGCCGTGAGCCAAGGGCTGCTGGCAATCCGCACCCATGTGGATGTCTGCGATGACCGGCTGCTGTGTGTCGAAGCCTTGCTCGATGTGAAGAAGAAGATCGCGCCCTATCTCGACCTGCAGATCGTCGCCTTCCCGCAGGATGGATTCTACCGCTCGGCGAATGCGCGGGCCAATCTCATCCGGGCGCTCGACAAGGGCGTGGATGTGGTGGGCGGCATCCCGCATTTCGAGCGCACCATGGCCGACGGTGCGGCGAGCCTCAGGGAACTGTGCGAAATCGCCGCCGAGCGCGGGCTTCTCGTCGACATCCATTGTGACGAGACTGACGATCCGCTGTCCCGCCATGTGGAGGCGCTTGCCCATGAAACCCAAAGGCTGGGACTTCAGGGACGCGTGGTCGGCTCGCACCTGACATCCATGCACTCCATGGACAACTATTATGTCTCCAAGCTCATTCCGCTGATCGCCGAAGCCGGTCTCCATGCGACGCCCAATCCACTGATCAACATCACGCTGCAGGGGCGGCACGACACCTATCCCAAACGCCGCGGCATGACACGGGTGCCGGAGTTGCGAGCGGCGGGAGTCAATGTCTCGTTTGGCCACGACTGCGTCATGGATCCATGGTATCCCTTGGGCCAGGGCGACATGTTGGAGGTCGCCAGCATGGGAATACATGCCGCACCGATGACCAGCCGCGAAGCGATGCGCTGGGCCTTTGATGCGGTGACGGTCAATCCGGCAAAGGCCATGCATCTTGACGGCTACGGTTTGGCGAAGGGTTGCCACGCCGATTTCGTGGTGTTGCAGGCCAAGGATCCGATCGAAGCGATCCGCCTCAAGGCCAACCGCCTGAAGGTGGTGCGGCGCGGAAAGGTTATCGCCGAAACGCCCGAGCGGGTGAGCCGTCTGCATCTGGAAGGCCGGCCGCAGTCGGTCAATGGCGCTGCCTATGCACCGCCTGCTGGTGACTGACCGTCGGCCGCTCTAAAACACGAAGTCGTCCACCGTGAGGGCAAAGAGGCCGGTCAGCGCGATTTTCGCTTCTGCCACGCCATTGCCATCGCCATCGAACTGCAAGATGGTGTTGGTGCCGGATTGGACATAGTTGATCTCTGCTGCTCCACTGGCCGAGAAGCCGGCATCGCCCAGAAATGAAAAGTTATAGGCAGACTGGATCGATGTCAGATCGATCACGTCATCGCCCTGGGTGAAGTCTTCGATGCGGTCCCGCTCGGTACCGGTTGGCGTTTCATCGAGGGTATCGTAGAGGAATCTGTCATTGCCGGCGCCGCCCGTCAGTTCATCCCGGCCATAGCCGCCGGTGATCCAGTCATCACCGTCCCCTCCGTCGATCACATCGGCGCCGTCGCCGCCAAAAATGAAATCGATTTGCATGGAGCCGGTGAGGTCATCGTCGCCATTCGTTCCATAGATAAACAGTTTACTTCCTGCGCTGTCCCATGCCGAAAACGAAAGTGTACCGAGATCCAGATTGGTGGCATCGTAAATAAGGATGTCCTGGCCGGTTTCGAGACCGTTGATTTCCTCAAACTGGGCAAACTGATCTGCGAGGAACCGGACATTGCTGGACCTGCCCGCTATCGTCAGCACCTCGATCGAGGCCAACGTCGCGGACCTGAAGTCAAAGTCGCCAAGGAACGAATCCTGAAGCTCCAGCGTGTCCCGCTGGTTGCCGCCATCAATATATTCTCCGGCTGCGACGTCAGTGCCGCTGCCGATGACGAAGGTATCCCGGCCCTGGAAGCCGGCCATCGCATCCAGTTCTGCTCCGCCGATGATCGTATCGGCCAGCGTGCTGCCGAACAGCACATCGGTTCCTCCGGTTCCGGTCAGAACTATCTTGGCGTCCTGGCTGTTGCCGTTGGCCGTGAAGTCCACATAGGTGAGGTCGACGAACTGGCCGCTGACCATCAGTGTGGTGTGATCGGACAAGATGTCGACCTTGGTGATGGCGCGGTAGGCGATCTGCGTATCGGTAAAGCGCGCGATCACCTCGCTGTCATACAGTCCGTTGTCCGCAAACGTCAGCTGCTCCAAGCCTAGCAGCGTGGTGCCCGTGAAGTCATAGTCTTCGTCGGTATAGGCCTGCAGGATATTGAGGCAGTCTTCCCCGCTGCCGCCGTCGATCACATCGCCGGCCTCCACATCGAGGGCGTGGCCTGCGCTGATGAAGTCATCATCTCCTCCGGCGCTGATGTAGCCGGCCCCGGGGCCCATCAGGATGATATCTTCTCCGTCGCCGGTGTTCACCGTGTCGCCGCCGTATGTGGACCACACCGTGTCACTGCTGGACGACCCCGTCAGGACATCCATCGCGGCGGTGCCCTTGATGACGATCTCGTCCGGAGAGGCCGGATCCACATCCCAATCGGCAAACACGACAGTCGAAAGATCGACGTTGCTTCCCTCGATGACGAGGTCGTCACGGGCCGCACTGCCCCTGACGGTCAAGAAGTCCGTACCCCCGCCAATCTGGGTGGCGTCGAGCGTTGCGGTGCCGCCACCGGTGAATTGGAGTTCTTCGGTATTGGCAATCGAAACAGCCTGAAAATCATACTCGATGCCGGCACCATCGAGCACGATGCCATCGGTTCCGTCACCGCCGTCGATCGATTCGCCTGCGGCGATTTCGGTCTGGTCCGCATAGTGAAACGTATCGGCCTGCTTGCCGCCCAACAGCATGTCGGCGCCGCGGCCGCCGGAGATGATATCCGAGCCTCTGCCGCCCTTGATCACATCGTCGCCGTTCATGCCGGAGAGCACATCGCCACCGTTGCGGCCAGTGATGGTATCGGCCCGGCGAGAGCCGGTGATGGTGTCAGCCAGGCTGCTGCCGTTCAGGGTGATGGAATCGTAATCCTGTTCCCAGCCGGAGAAACGCCAGTCGCTTGCATCGACGCTGCCACCGTTGACCTCGACCAGGTTCTCACCGACCGAACCCACCAGAAGGACATCGTCGAGGACCGCCAGATTGTCGAATTGCGACGCGTCGAAGGTGGCTGTTGCGGCCGCGAAATTGATGAACTTGATGCGGGTAATGTTGCTGAGCAGGTCGGCCGAAAAATCGGTTGTGAGAGGCACATTCAGCGTTGCCATAGGCGTATCTCCACGCGTCTGCGAGCCGCCCTCTCTCAACCTCCACTATGCCAACCGTTGACCGGAAGGTCAAGTTGCGGGGTGTTTGGGGCGCATGCCGTCGATGAAGAGCGCCAGCAGTGCAGCTTCCGCATCTTTCATCGCGTGTGCCCTGTTGCCAAGAATGGCACCGACCTGGACTTCGAAGTCGGCGTAATGCTGGGTGGTTGCCCAGATGGCGAAAATCAGGTGGTAGGGGTCGATGGCATTAAGGCGGCCGGCGTCGATCCAGCCCTGGATCACCCCGGCCTTTTCGTCCACCAGATCCTTCAGCGGCCCCTTCAGAAATTGGCCGATCGCCGGCGCACCATGGAGGATTTCATTGGCGAACAGGCGCGATGCCTCGGGATTTTCGCGCGACATGTCCATCTTGGCGCGAATGTAGCGGCTGATCTCCTCGATCGGATCGCCGTCCGCATCGACGGCGCGCAAGGGTTCCAGCCAGTCCTGCAGCGTGTGTTCGAGAACCGCCACGTAGATGTCTTCCTTGCGGCGGAAATAATAGAGCAGGTTGGGCTTCGACAAGCCGCAGGTCCTGGCGATCTGATCGACGGTGGAACCGCGAAACCCATAGGCTGAAAACACCTCGAGCGCCGCCGCGAGGATGATTTCCTCGTTCTGGGTCTGAATGCGCGTCTTGCGTGGTGCTGCCGGCTTTTCCGCTGTCATGGGCAGCAGTCTCATAATTCTTGATCAAATGGTCAAGACCAGATAGCGTTGTTGACATAACAAGAATCTCAGGGAGGGTATGTTGGCGGCGCCGGTCATCGAGGCACGCGAGCTGAGCCTTACGTTCCAGACGGCAGATGGGCCGGTCTATGCTCTCTCGAAGGTCGATCTGACCGTCGAGGATGGTGATTTTGTTTCCTTCATCGGTCCTTCCGGCTGCGGCAAGACCACGCTGCTGCGGGTCATTGCCGATCTCGAGCAGGCGACATCCGGCACCATCACGGTCAACGGCATGAACCCGCAGGAGGCCCGCCTCAAGCGTGCCTATGGCTATGTCTTCCAGGCGCCGGCGCTCTATCCGTGGCGGACGGTGGAAAAGAACGTCGGCCTGCCGCTGGAAATCATGGGGCTCGACAATCCTGCCGAGCGCATTCGCCGTAACCTGGAGCTTGTCCACCTCACGGGCTTCGAGAAGAAATTTCCCTGGCAGCTTTCCGGCGGCATGCAGCAGCGCGTCTCCATTGCGCGCGCGCTGGCCTTCGATCCCAGGCTGCTGCTGATGGACGAGCCCTTCGGCGCGCTGGACGAGATCGTGCGCGACAAGCTCAACCAGCAGCTGCTGGAATTGTGGGAGCGGACGAAGAAGACCGTGGTGTTCGTCACCCATTCGATTCCGGAAGCCGTGTTCCTGTCCTCCAAGATTGTGGTGATGAGCCCGCGCCCCGGCCGGATCATCGACGTGATCGAAACCAAATTTCCGCGCCAGCGCTCGCTCGACATCCGCGAAACACCGGAATTTCTGGCCGTGGCGCACCGGGTCCGCGAAGGCCTCAAGGCGGGCCATTCCTATGAGGATTAAGTGAGCAACGCGGCGGCCATAGCCGTGCGTCCAGTGGCGCGCCCGAAGGGCAGCGTCATCCCCGTCGCCGCCGTCTGCCTCGTCATCCTCGTCATCTGGTATCTGGCGGCGATCCCGATGAACGCCGTCATCACCGCGAAGAAGATCGAGGCAGCTGGCGGCGGGTTGTGGAACACGCTCGCCTTTTCCTGGAACGAGAAGCGGCCGGTGATCCCGGCACCGCACCAGGTGGCCATCGAATTCTGGAACTCGGTGTTCGCCATCGCGCCGTGGAAGATCAAGTCGCTCGTCTATCATCTGTGGGTGACTTTGTCGTCCACGCTGCTTGGCTTCATCGAAGGCACGGTGCTCGGCATCGCGCTTGCCGTCGGCATCGTCCATGTGCGCTCGCTGGAAAAAAGTCTCATGCCGTGGATCATCGCCTCGCAGACGATCCCGATCCTCGCCATCGCGCCGATGATCATCGTGGTGCTTGGCAAGACCGGCCTGCCGGACGTCGTCACCAAGTCGATCATCTCGGCTTATCTGTGCTTCTTTCCCGTCGCGATCGGGATGGTGAAGGGCCTCACCTCGCCGGACCGGCTGCAACTCGACCTGATGCGGACCTATTCGGCGAATCCGGCGCAAGTGCTGTGGAAGCTCCGCTTTCCATCCGCCGTGCCGTTCCTGTTCGCCTCGCTCAAGGTGTCGGTCGCCATCGCGCTCACCGGTGCCATCGTGGCCGAACTGCCGACGGGGGCCACGGCGGGGATTGGCGCCCGGCTGCTGCAGGGCTCCTACTACGGTCAGACGCTGCAGATCTGGGCGGCACTGTTCATCGCGGCCTTCGCGGCGGCGGGTCTGGTCTGGCTGCTGGACGTGCTGGAGCGGATCAACGCGCGGCGCATGGGGGTGGCGGCATGACGGCCCCCCCGGCAACGCGTTTGGCCACGTCAATGGCGGTGTCGGTGGTCCTGTTCGCCGCCGCGGCAATGATCTATTGGGCTTTCGGCCATGTCACACCGCTGAAGGGCGGCTACTGGCTGTTGTCGCTGCTGTTCATGATGGCGGGCTGGGCGATTGCCTGGGCGCTCGGGTGGGTGGCCGATGCGGGCCTCTCGGCCACTGGCGCCCCGGCGCGGCTCTCGAGCCTCGTGGTGCCGGCGATCTTCGGCGTCGCCATCATTACGGGATGGGAGGCCTATGTGGCGGGCTCCGCCATTCCCCTGGTGCTTCTGCCGGCACCCAGCCAGATCTGGGCGAAGCTCGTCTCGTCGGTGCCCATCATCTGGGCCGATTTCGTCCAGACCTTCATCCGCGCCGTCATTCCCGGCTGGATCATGGGCAGCGTGGCGGGCTTTCTCACGGCACTTCTCTGCGACCGGGTGGATTTCCTGCGCCGGGGGCTCCTGCCGCTCGGCAATCTGGTGGCAGCACTTCCCATCGTCGGCGTCGCGCCCATCATGGTCATGTGGTTCGGCTTCGACTGGCCGTCGAAGGCGGCGATGGTGGTGGTAATGACCTTCTTCCCCATGCTGGTGAACGCGCTGGCGGGGCTTGCGGCTTCATCCGCCATGGAGCGCGACCTGATGCAGAGCTACGGGGCCTCGTGGTTCACCACGCTCGTCAAGCTGCGGCTTCCCGCCGCCATGCCTTTCATCTTCAATGCCCTCAAGATCAATTCGACGCTGGCGCTGATCGGCGCCATCGTTGCGGAATTCTTCGGAACGCCTATCGTAGGGATGGGCTTTCGCATGTCCACCGAAGTGGGCCGCCAGGGCCTCGACATGGTGTGGGCCGAGATCGCCGTGGCCGCCCTGGCGGGAAGCGCATTTTACGGTCTCCTGACGTTTATCGAACGCAAGGTGACCTTCTGGCATCCGTCCTACCGGAAGTAGGCGGCATAATGAGAAGAGGAGAACAGGGAAGATGAAGAAATATCTGATGGCCGCGGTGGCGGCGGGCGCGATGATGGTCTCGTCGATCGCCGCCCATGCCGAGGCGGTGACGCTGCAGCTCAAGTGGGTGACGCAGGCGCAGTTCGCCGGCTACTACGTGGCGCAGGCCAAGGGCTACTACAAGGACATGGGCCTCGATGTCACCATCAACCCGGGTGGCCCCGACATCAACCCGCAGCAGGTGCTGGCCGGCGGCGGTGCCGACGTGGTCGTCGACTGGATGCCCTCGGCATTGGCGACACGCGAGAAGGGGTCGCCCGTCGTCAACATCGCCCAGCCGTTCAAGCGTTCCGGCCTGATGCTGGCATGCCGCAAGGAGACCGGCATATCGAAGCCCGAGGACTTCAAGGGCAAGACCTTGGGCGTCTGGTTTGGCGGAAACGAGTATCCGCTGTTTTCGTGGCTCAGCCAGCTGAATTTGCCCAGCTCGGGCGGTGCAGACGGCGTGACACTGATGAAGCAGGCATTCAACGTCGATCCCTTCCTTCAGAAGCAGGCGGATTGTATTTCGGTGATGTCGTACAACGAGTATCATCAGCTGCTGGAA
>Ga0116151_10002663_pt1 | contig 16327 bp, 9 predicted proteins | sample AD_UKC117_MetaG_FD_89893 | JGI IMG/M metagenome (GOLD analysis project Ga0116151, IMG submission 89893) | Active sludge microbial communities of municipal wastewater-treating anaerobic digesters from Hong Kong - AD_UKC117_MetaG | ecosystem: Engineered > Bioreactor > Anaerobic > Digestate...
ACCGAGTTCATCTTCGCCCAGATCGCCGCCTTGCGGCCGGCGCGGGCATGCTCGGCCTCGGCATCGATCAGCTCGATCAGCTTCTGGCGCAGGTTGACCGGGGCGATCGCCAGCTTCTCCAGCCCCTGCGGCTCGGCATAGCCGGTCATGTAGTTGAAGGTGCGCGCCGCATCGCGCCCCAGCGCCGGATCGCAGGTGAAGAAGGAGAGGTCGGTGTACACCTTGGCGGTGATGGGGTGGTAGTTGCCGGTGCCGAAATGGCAGTAGGTGCGAAGCCCGCCGCCCTCGCGGCGCACCACCATCGAGACCTTGGCGTGCGTCTTGAGCTCGATGAAGCCATAGACGACCTGCACGCCGGCCCGCTCCAGATCGCGCGCCCACTGGATGTTGCGCTCCTCGTCGAAGCGCGCCTTGAGCTCGACCAGGGCGGTCACCGACTTGCCGCGATCCGCCGCATCGCAGAGTGCCGCCACCACCGGCGAGCCGTCCGAGGTCCGATAGAGCGTCTGCTTGATGGCGATGACGTCCGGGTCGCGGGCCGCCTGGTTGAGGAACTGGACGACGACGTCGAAGCTCTCGTAGGGATGGTGGACGACGAAGTCCTTCTGGCGGATCGCGGCGAAGCAGTCGCCGCCGAAATCCTTGATGCGCTCGGGATAGCGCGGGCTGTAGGGCTTGAAGACGAGGTCCGGGCGGTCGCTGCCGATGAGCTGCCTGGTGTCGGACAGGCCGAGAATGCCCTCCAGCTCGAACACGTCGGCGGCCTCGACATTGAGCTGGCGCATCAGGAACACGCGCAGCGCCCGCGGCATCCGAACGTCGGTCGTCAGGCGGATGACATGGCCGCGGCGGCGCCGTTTGAGCAGCGTCTCGAAGAGGCGCACGAGGTCCTCGGCCTCCTCCTCGATCTCGATGTCGCTGTCGCGAATGACGCGGAAATAGCCGAAGCTCTTCACGCCGAAGCCTGGAAACAGCAGGTCGGTCCAGTGGGCGATCAGCGATTCGAGGCGGACATAGCGCGCCTCGGGCCCCGGCAGGCGGACGAAGCGGTCGAGCTTGCCCGGCAGGAGCAGGAGCCCGATCAGGTCCTCGTCGCGGCCCTGGCTGAGCTGCAGGACGACGCCCATGCCGCAATTGGGGATGAAGGGGAAGGGGTGGGCCGGATCGATGGCGATCGGCGTGAGCACGGCCAGCGCCTCGTCGGCGAAGCGCTTGCGCAGGTCGGCGCGATCGGCCTCGCTCACCTCGTCGAGCTCGAGCACGCTGATGCCCTGCTCACGCAGCTCGGTCGCGAGACCATGCCAGATGCGCTGCTGGTCGGCCATCAGCCGCCCCGCGCGCTCGTTGATCGCCTCGAGCTGGCGGGCCGGTGTCAGGCCGTCCTGGCTCTGGGTGGTCACGCCGGCGTGGGCGAGGCCCTTGAGGCCGGCCACGCGGACCATGTAGAACTCATCGAGGTTGCTCGACGAGATCGACAGGAAGCGCAAGCGCTCGAGGAGGGGATGGGCAACGTTGGACGCCTCCTCGAGCACCCGTTCATTGAAGGCGAGCCAGGAGAGCTCACGGTTGAAGAAATGCTCGGGCCGCGGGGCCATGGGTTCGGCGACGGTCGCTGCGGGAGCCCGGCCGCGCTCGGCTACCGGCGATACGGGCTCGACGCTGGAGGTCGGGGCCATCTGCTCGTTGGTCATCGACTTCGTCGCTCGTCAAATGGTTCATGGAACAGTGCTGTCATGTGATCGCCAAGCTACAGGCTCGCTGCGGTCGTGTCATGCCAGGACGGTCGGATAGGGTCACGATGCTGGAAATGCTGGTTCTGCGGCACGCCAAATCGCGTTGGGGCGAGCCGGGCACGACCGACCACGATCGCACGCTCGCCCCGCGCGGCGTCGAGGCGGCGAAGCGGATGGGCCGGCTGATCCGGGAGCGGGACTGGCTCCCCGACCGGATCCTCTGCTCGACCGCGGCACGCGCGTCGGCGACGCTCGCGCTCGCCATGGCCACGTGGCCCGAGCGCGCGGCGCCGGCTGTCGAGCATACGAGCCGGCTCTACATGGCGAGCCCGCAGCAACTGCTCGAAGTGGTGCGGGCGCAGGCGGCGGGCTGCAAGCGCCTGCTGCTGGTCGGCCACAATCCGGGGATGGGTGCCTTCGTCCTGCGCCTGGCCGGCGCCGGCGAACCGGCCGCCCTCGCCGCCGTCGAGGAGAAGTTCCCGACCGCCGCGCTCGCCCGGCTGGGCCTCGACCTGGAGCAATGGCGGAACGCCGAATGGGGCAGTGCGAGGCTGCTCGACTTCATTCGGCCGAAGGATCTCTAGCCGGCTGTCGATCAGGCCCGCTCGATCGAGGCGTCGACCAGCCTCGGGTCGAAGTCGGCCCGTCGCACGCGCCCGGTGCCGTCGGCGCGCGGCAGATAGCCGGCCAGTTGCAGGGTGAGCGGTGCATCCCGCTCCTCCGGGATCGCGCAGATTCGGGCCCGGGTGAGCAGGCGGCCGAGGCCGGGCCGGGCGGTGAGCCAGGCGAAGGGAATGGCGAGAACCAGGCCGCCGATGATCGGCAGGGTCCAGGGCAGGACCGCCGGCATGGCCAGGGCGAAGCCCCCCAGCAGCATCAGGCCGAGCAGGAGCTGTGGCCAGAGGCCGCGCGCCGCGTCGGCGAGGGAGACGCTGTGGTCGCCGCGCACCTGCGCTTCCCAGCGGACCATGCGGCCGAAGGGCAGCCCGGCGATGAAGATCGTCTGCGCCACCGCCATGGCCGGCCCGAGAACGAGCGAGGCGGCGAGCTCGACGATGGCCGAGGCGGCCAGCATGTGGCCGCCGCCATAGGCACGGCGGGCTTCCGGGCGCAGCGCCACGTCGATGAGGCCGGCCAGCTTGGGGGTCAGGTTGACGGTCATCATGATGGCGAAGAGGCCGATGCCCATGGCCGCGATGGTCGGCGTCCATTGGCTGGCCAGCTCGCCGGATTCGCCCGGGCCGAAGCCGATCAGCATCGCCTTGGCGAAGCCGGCGAGCATGAAGAAGAGCCAGGCTGGCGCGGCCATGTACATGAGGATCGCCAGCACGAGCTGGAGCCGCCCCATCGCCCGGAAGCCGGCCACCGGCAGGAGCTGCCAGTACTGCATGTTGCCCTGGCACCAGCGCAGGTCGCGGCGGATGAACTCGGGCAGGGTGGGCGGGTTGACCTCGAACGAGCCGCCCTCCTCGGGCAGGACCCGGACCTGGTAGCCGGCACGGCGCATCAGCGCCGCCTCGACCTGGTCGTGGCTGAGGATGAGGCCGCCGAGGGGCGGCTTGCCCGGCAGATGCGGCAGCCGGCAATGCTGCATGAAGGCGGCCGTGCGGATGATGGCGTTGTGGCCCCAATAGGGGCCGGCATCGCCCATCCACCAGGCCGAGCCGGTGGTGTAGGAGCGCATGCCGTGGCGCATGCCGAACTGGAAGATGCGGGCGAAGGCGGAGGAGGAGGGGAGGCCGACGATCAGGGTCTGCAGGATGCCGAGATCCGGATTGCGGTCCATGATCCTGACGAGCCGTGCGAGCAGCCGTCCGCTCATCAGGCTGTCGGCGTCGAACGTCACGAAATAGTCGTAAGTCCCGCCAGCACGGTCGAGCCATTCCCAGATATTGCCGGTCTTGTGGTCGGTGTTCGCCTTGCGCCGGCGATAGTGCAGGCGATCCGATCGGGCTTCCGTGTTGCGCCACGATTCGAAGAGCCGCAGCTCATGGGCCGCGATCGCCGCATCGCGCGTGTCGCTCAGCACGTGGATGTCGACAAGGGCGCCCGCGCCGGCCCGATCCACACTCTCGACCGTGGCGCGCAGGTGGCGAAAGACGGCCTCGGGATCCTCGTCGTGGATCGCCATGAGGAGCGCCGTTCGGCCCTCGAGCGGCCGGTCGCCGTCGCCGTCGCGAGCCATCGGCGTGACGTAGGCAACCGGATCCTTCTTCAGGTGGAGGATCAGCAGGCCGAGCACGGCGCACCAGAAGCCGATGGCGACCCAGGGCAGGGTCAGGGCGAAGAAGACCAGCATCAGCCAGTCGAGGACATCGAGGCCATCCCGGCCGACCAGCCAGGCGAAGGCTCCGATGGCGCTGGCCGCGGTGGTCAGCACGAGTGCGGCGAAAATGGTGCGGCGCAGCCAGAACTGCTCGCGGCCCGTCGAGTTCGGCGTGAACATCCCTTATGTCACCGTTCTTCTATAAATTCAGCGTACCGTAGAGGCGTTCCCCGGCGTGAGCTGCAATGCACCCATCGCCGATCTCCCTGATATAGAAACACCGACCCCCGAGGCACATACGAATTGTAAAAATCGCGCTAGCCGGGGTCGGAGGTGGAGTCGGGCGGTCAGGCGATCTCCCGCTTCTTGCCGATCCGGGGCAGGCGCCGCGCCAGATACTCGCCGGTGTGGCTGCCATCCGTTGCCGCCACCTGCTCCGGCGTGCCCTCGGCGATGAGCCGGCCGCCGCCGGTGCCGCCGTCCGGGCCCATGTCGAGGATCCAGTCGGCGGTCTTGATGACCTCGAGATTGTGTTCGATCACGATCACCGTGTTGCCCTGGTCGACCAGCGTGTGGAGCACCTCGAGCAGCTTCTTGACGTCCTCGAAGTGCAGGCCCGTGGTCGGCTCGTCGAGGATGTAGACGGTCTGGCCGGTGGCGCGCCTCGAGAGCTCTTTGGCGAGCTTGACGCGCTGCGCCTCGCCGCCCGAGAGCGTCGTCGCCTGCTGGCCGAGCTTGATGTAGCCGAGGCCGACCTGCTGCAGGGTCCGGATCTTGTTGTGGATGGCGTGCAGGGGCTCGAAGAACTCGGCCGCCGCCTCGACCGTCATGTCGAGCACGTCGGCGATCGACTTGCCGCGATAATGGACCTCGAGCGTCTCGCGGTTGAAGCGCCGGCCGTGGCAGACGTCGCATTCGACATAGACGTCGGGCAGGAAATGCATCTCGATCTTGATGACGCCGTCGCCCTGGCAGGCCTCGCAGCGGCCGCCCTTGACGTTGAACGAGAACCGCCCGGGCTTGTAGCCGCGCGCCTTGGCCTCCGGCAGGCCGGCGAACCAGTCGCGGATCGGGCCGAAGGCGCCGGTGTAGGTGGCCGGGTTGGAGCGGGGCGTGCGGCCGATCGGCGACTGGTCGATGTCGACCACCTTGTCGACGAGCTCGAGGCCGGTGAGCTCGCGGTGCGGGCCCGGCATCTGCCGCGCCCCGGTCAAGCGCTTCGCAAGGGCGGGGTAGAGCGTGTCGACCACCAGGCTCGACTTGCCCGAGCCCGAGACGCCCGTGACGCAGACGAAGCAGCCGAGGGGGAAGTGGGCGTCGACCTCGCGCAGGTTGTTCGCCGTGGCCCCGCCGAGCTCCAGCCAGCGGCCGGCCTTCGGCCGGCGCCGGCGGGCGGGCAGGGGGATCTCGCGGTGGCCGGCGAGGTACTGGCCGGTCAGGCTGGCGGACGACGCGATCACCTCCTCGGGCGTGCCCTGGGCCACCACGATGCCGCCATGCACGCCGGCCCCCGGCCCCATGTCGATGAGGTGGTCGGCGGTGCGGATCGCGTCCTCGTCGTGCTCGACCACGATGACCGTGTTGCCGAGATCGCGCAGCCGGGTGAGCGTCGCGAGCAGCCGGTCGTTGTCGCGCTGGTGCAGGCCGATGGACGGCTCGTCGAGCACATAGAGGACGCCGGTGAGGCCCGAGCCGATCTGCGAGGCGAGACGGATGCGCTGGCTCTCGCCGCCGGAGAGCGTGCCGGAGTCGCGGTTGAGCGTGAGGTAGGAGAGGCCGACATTGACGAGGAAGCCGAGGCGCTCGCGGATCTCCTTGAGGATGCGCTCGGCGATGGTCGCCTGCTTGGCGTCCAGCCGCCCGGCGAGGTCGTCGAACCAGAGGGCCGCCTCCTGGATGGAGAGCTCCGACACGGCCGCGATGTGCCGGCCGCCGACCCGGACCGACAGCGCCTCCGGCTTGAGCCGATGGCCCTCGCAGGCGGCGCAGGGTGCGGACGACATGTAGCGCTGGATCTCCTCGCGCATCCAGGCGCTGTCGGTCTCCCGCCAGCGCCGCTGGAGGTTCAAGATGACGCCCTCGAAAGGCTTGTTGGTCTTCATCGTGCGCAAGCCGTCCTCGAACGACATCGGCACGGGCTCTTTGCCTGAACCGTAGAGGATGGTCTGCCGGGTCTCCTCCTTGAGATCCTCCCAGGGCGTGTGCAGGCTCTCGTCGAAATGCCGGAGCACGGCGGCGAGCGCCTGGGGGTAGTAGTGCATGGTCTGCGACGACCAGGGCTCGACCGCACCCTGGTGGACGGTTTTCGTCGCGTCCGGAACGACGAGCTCCGGGTCGACCAGCAGCCGCCGCCCGAGGCCGTCGCAGGACGGGCAGGCGCCGTAGGGATTGTTGAAGGAGAAGAGCCGGGGCTCGATCTCCGGCAAAGTGAAGCCCGAGACCGGGCAGGCGAACTTGGCCGAGTGCGTCGTGCGCTCGCCGCTGTCGGCATCCTCGACGACGAGCAGCCCGTCGGAAAGGCCAAGCGCCGTCTCGATCGAATCGGCGAGCCGCTGGGCGAGGTCGGGGGCGGTCACCAGGCGGTCGACCACCACCTCGATCTCGTGCTTGAGCTTGCGGTCGAGCGCCGGCGCCTCGTCGATCTCGTGGAACTCGCCGTCGATCTTGACCCGCTGGAAGCCTTGCCGCTGCAGCTCCCTGAGCTCCTTCCTGTACTCGCCCTTGCGGCCGCGGACGATCGGCGCCAGCAGATAGAGGCGGCTGCCCTCCGGCATGGCGAGGACGCGATCGACCATCTGCGAGACCGTCTGCGCCTCGATCGGCAGGCCGGTGGCCGGCGAGTAGGGGACGCCGACGCGCGCCCAGAGAAGGCGCATGTAGTCGTAGATCTCCGTCACCGTGGCGACGGTCGAGCGCGGGTTCTTCGAGGTGGTCTTCTGCTCGATCGAGATCGCCGGCGACAGGCCCTCGATCAGGTCGACATCCGGCTTCTGCATCAGCTCGAGGAACTGCCGGGCGTAGGCCGAGAGGCTCTCGACATAGCGTCGCTGGCCCTCGGCATAGATGGTGTCGAAGGCGAGGGAGGACTTGCCCGAGCCGGAGAGGCCGGTGATCACCACGAGCCGGAAGCGCGGGATGTCGACGTCAACGGACTTCAGGTTGTGCTCGCGGGCACCGCGAATGCGTATGACGTCGTTCATGGGCACCGTTCGATGGCGGGATGCGGCCGGGCGCGTGGGCGCCGCCCATCTAGTTGCGCCCTGATCGCGAATTGGCAAGTGACCGGCGACCGCATGACACTTCGGCGGCGATGCGTGTATAGGACGCCGAGCAATCGAACCGTCTCGGCAGGCAGGAGGAGAGCGTCATGGCCGGCAGCGTCAACAAGGTGATCCTGGTCGGCAATCTCGGCCGCGATCCGGAGGTTCGCTACACCCAGAGCAACCAGAAGATCGTCCATCTGGCGGTTGCCACGTCAGAGCGCTGGAAGGATCGCCAGACAGGGGAGCAGCGCGAGAAGACGGAATGGCACCGCGTGGTCATCTTCAACGAGAACCTGGCCGACGTCGCCGAGCGCTATCTGCAGAAGGGACGGTCCGTCTACCTCGAGGGCCAGCTCCAGACGCGCAAATGGACCGACCAGTCGGGCCAGGAGAAATACACCACCGAGATCGTGCTGCAGCGGTTTCGGGGCGAGCTCGTGCTGCTCGGCGGCGGTCGCGACGACATGGGCTCGGGCGACCGCGACATGGTCGGCGGCTCCTATGACGACCCGGGCGACCGGGCGGCACCGGCGGCTCGCGGCGGGCGACCGGCTGGTGGCGGCCGGCCCGCGGCCGCCGACGATCTCGACGACGATATCCCGTTCTGAACCGAGCCTAGGAAGAATCCGCGACGCGGCCCGGCAGGTAGACGAGGAAGACCCGCTCGCCCTCGGCCTGCTGGTTGGCCACGTTGACGCTCGCCCCGGGAAAATGGTTTCGGACGCTGGCCGCGAAGGCGATCGGGTTGGGCGCCTCCGGCAGCGGGAACTGCACGGCGATCACCGGTCGATCGCCTGTGCCGTGCCGGCCGAAATCGATGCGCTGCGGCAGCACGCCATGACCGGAGCAGGCAGCGGCCAGCCGGCCGATGCACTCGCCGAGGCTGAGCCCGCCGGCATAGGGCTCGAGGCGGGCCCATTCGTCGATCGGCAGGCGCCGTCGCTGGCGGCCGATCCGCGCCGACCGCGTCAGCTCGGTGCGTTGCCGCACCGTGCCGTCATGCCCGACGAGCAGGCGCTCGAGGCGATCGAGCGCCGCCTGCCGCTCGGTGGCGGGCGTGCCGTCGTGCACGATCAGGGCGCGCAGCTTGTCGAGCAGGCAGGAACTGGCGGCCATCGGCATCCGGATGCAGCGCCGCGACGGTCGCGGCCCCGATCCTGATACCCGGCAATTCTTGCCAAACGGTGAAAGACTAGTGGATGTCCGCGGCGGTGGCGAAGGCGGCCTTCAGGGCGTCGATGTCGAAATTGCCGCTGCGCGCCGCCTCGAGGACGGGTCGCTCGCGGCGGATGCAGAGATCGATCGCCGCCGGCAGGGCCGCCGCGTCACCCGCGGGGATGACCACGGCGCCATGCCGGTCGGCATGGACCAGGTCGCCGTGCACCACCTTCATGCCGTAGATCTCGACCGGCACCTCGATCGCCTCGACATGGACGTCGGCATGGCTCGGGCCGATCTTGCCGGCGAGGAGCTGGAAGCGCGGATCGATCGCATCGAGATCGCGGATGGAGCCGTTGGTGACGCACCCCAGCACACCGAGGCCGCGATGCACGGCGGTGTTCACCTCGCCCCAGAAGGCGCCGAAGCCGGGCTCCGGATCGAGATCCTGGATGACCGTGATGACCGGTTGCGGGCCCTTGACCAGGTATTCGTAGTAGCCGATGCGGAGCGCCTTCGCCTCGGCCGGCGGCAGGGGGCTCGGTGTCGCCGCCTTGATGGTGGCCGTCCGGGCGAAGCCGACGATCGGCTTCATGTCGGGGAAGGCGCAGACCATCTGGCTGCTGGTGAAGCCGACGGTCAGCCGCTTGCCCTGCACCACCTCGAGCGCGTTGCAGATGGTGGGCGTGTCGAAGGCCGCCAGATGGTCGAGCAGCTCCTGGTCGATGGTCACGAACCGATTTCCTTCCCTGTGGCCGGGGCGACCCAGCGTCGACCGCCGCCGTGGCCCGCATAGCACCGCTGCCGGCCGGCTGGCCAGTGTCCGGGGGCACGATCCCCGCAATGGCACGTCGACAGCGGCGCCACGGGTCGCCATGATCACGGCAGCCATGGCTCGGCTCACCCGGCAGGAATCCCATGACGATCCAGGTCGCGCTCAACCATCAGACCCGATACGGCTATGATCGCCGCATCAATCTCGGGCCGCATGTCGTCAGGCTGCGCCCCGCCTCCCACAGCCGCACCCGGATCCTGTCCTACAGCCTGAAGGTCAGCCCGACCGAGCATTTCATCAACTGGCAGCAGGATCCGCACGGCAACTGGCTGGCGCGGCTGCTGTTCAACGAGCCGACGGACCATCTCTCGGTCGAGGTCGACCTCGTGGCCGAGATGGCGGTCCTCAACCCGTTCGACTTCTTCGTCGAGGCTGCCGCCGACACCTGGCCCTTCGCCTACTCGGCGAGCCTGTTCAAGGAGCTGCTGCCGTTCCTCGAGACCGAGACGCCCGGCCCGCTCATGGCCGAGCTGGTCGCCTCGATCCCGCGCGAGCCGGTCACGACCATCGACTTCATCGTCGGGCTGAACCAGCGGCTGCAGGAGATGATCGGCTACCTGATCCGCATGGAGCCGGGCATCCAGTCCTGCGAGGAGACGCTGGCCCAACGCTCGGGCTCGTGCCGCGACACGGCCTGGCTGTTCGTCCAGCTCCTCCGCCAGCTCGGCCTCGCGGCGCGCTTCGTCTCCGGCTACCTGATCCAGCTCAAGGCCGACCAGGCGGCGCTGGACGGCCCGTCGGGCACCGATGTCGACTTCACCGACCTGCACGCCTGGACGGAGGTCTTCCTGCCGGGGGCCGGCTGGGTCGGCCTCGACCCGACATCGGGCCTGCTCGCCGGCGAGGGCCACATTCCGCTCGCCGCCACGCCCGACCCGGGCAATGCCGCCCCGATCACCGGCACGCTCGACCCTGCCGAGGTCTCGTTCGACTTCTCGATGACCATCGAGCGCATCCAGGAGGGGCCGCGGGTCACACTGCCCTACACCGAGGCCGAATGGGCCTCGATCGACGCACTCGGCCACGCCATCGACGCCCGGCTTCAGGCGCAGGACGTCCGGCTGACCGTGGGTGGCGAGCCGACCTTCGTCGGGCTCGACGACCGCGACGGCGACGAGTGGAACACGGCGGCGGTCGGGCCGACCAAGCGGCAGTTCGCCGACACCCTGCTGCGCCGGCTGGCCGACCGGTTCGCGCCGGGCGGTCTCCTGCAGCATGGCCAGGGCAAGTGGTATCCGGGCGAGCCGCTGCCGCGCTGGGCCTTTGCCGTCTACTGGCGAACGGATGGCGAGCCGCTCTGGGCCGACCATTCGCTGATCGCGTCCGAGGAGGCGGCTGCCGAGCGGCCGCACGCGGCACTGGTCGAGGTCGCCGAGCGGTTCACCGCCCAGCTCGCCGCCAATCTCGAGCTCGACCCGGCCCATGTTCATCCGGCCTATGAGGACACCGCCCAGTTCGTGCTCCGCGAGCAGCAATTGCCGGCCAATGTGGACCCGCTCGACAGCAAGCTCGAGGATGCCGAGGAGCGCGCCCGGCTGGCGCGGGTGTTCGGCCGCGGCCTGACCACGCCCACCTCGTACGTGCTGCCGCTGCAGCCGTGGCAGGCCAGGGCGAGCGCCGGGGCGCCGAGCCCCGGCCGGCGCCGGTTTCGCTGGATGAGCGAGCGCTGGGGGACGCGCCGGGGCGGGCTCTTCCTGCTGCCCGGCGACAGCCCGGCAGGGTTCCGCCTGCCCTTGGGCGCCCTCGATCACCTGCGGCCGGACGCCTACCCGAGCGTCGTGCCGCTCGACCCGTTCGCGGCGCACGCCGCCCTGCCGGCGCGCGAGCCGGTCCAGCAGCCGCGCCATGCGCAGGGCTACGTGCCGGTGCAGCCCGGTGACCGCCCCGTGCCCGGCGAGCCGGTGCGTACGGCGCTCACGGTCGAGCCGCGCGAGGGCCATCTCTATGTCTTCCTGCCCCCGGTCCCCTCGGCCGAGGAGTATGTTGATCTCATCGCCGCCGTCGAGGAGACAGCGCTGGCCCTGGGTCAGCCGATCCGCCTCGAAGGCTACCCGCCGCCAGCCGACCCGCGGCTGCGCAACATCAAGGTGACGCCCGATCCGGGGGTGATCGAGGTCAATGTCCAGCCGGCGGCGAGCTGGGCCGAGCAGGTCCGGATCACCGAGGCCATCTACGAGGAGGCCCGCCAGACCCGGCTCGACACGGCGAAGTTCATGCTGGACGGTCGGCCGACCGGGACAGGCGGCGGCAATCACATCGTGGTGGGCGGGCCGACCGCTGCCGACAGCCCCTTCCTCCGTCGACCCGACCTCCTGGCTTCGCTGATCCGCTACTGGCAGAACCACCCCTCGCTCTCCTATCTGTTCTCCGGTCTGTTCATCGGCCCCACCAGCCAGGCGCCGAGGCTCGACGAGGCGAGGCAGGACCAGCTCTACGAGCTCGAGATAGCGCTCGCCCGGGTGCCCGACCCGACGCGCGGCAGCGACCTCGACTGCCCGCCCTGGCTGGTCGACCGGCTGTTCCGTCATCTCCTGGTCGACCTCACCGGCAACACCCATCGGGCCGAGATCTGCATCGACAAGCTCTACAGCCCGGACGGCCCGACCGGCCGGCTGGGGCTCGTCGAGTTCCGGGCCTTCGAGATGCCGCCGCATCCACGCATGAGCCTGGCGCAGAACCTGCTCCTGCGCGCCCTGATCGCCTGGTTCTGGCAGCGGCCCTACACCGGCCGGCTGATCCGCCACGGCACCGACCTGCACGACCGGTTCATGCTGCCGCACTATGTCTGGGCCGATTTTCGCTCGGTGCTGGCCGACCTGGAAGCGGCGGGCATGGGTTTCGACCCGGCCTGGTTCGCGGCGCACCAGGAATTCCGCTTCCCGCTCTACGGTCATGTCACGGTGGCCGATGTCGAGGTCGAGCTGCGCGCCGCGCTCGAGCCCTGGCACGTGCTCGGCGAGGAGGCGACCGGCGGCGGCACCGCGCGCTATGTCGACAGCTCGCTCGAGCGGGTCCAGGTGCGGGTCACGGGTGATCGGCAGGGCCGCTACGTCGTCACCTGCAACGGCTACACCCTGCCGCTCGAGCCGACCGGCGACGGGCACGAGGTTGCCGGGGTCCGCTTTCGCGCCTGGCAGCCGCCCTCCTGCCTGCACCCGACGATCCCGGTCCACAGCCCGCTCGTCTTCGATGTGGTCGACGGGGTGCAGGGGCGCTCGCTCGGTGGCTGCACCTATCACGTGATGCATCCGGGTGGTCGCTCCTACGACACGGCGCCGGTCAATGATTTCGAGGCACAGGGGAGAAGGCTTGCGCGCTTTCAACCCATGGGGCATACGCCCGGCTCGATGCGACCGATCGCCGTGCCCCGCAACCCGAGCTTCCCGCACACCCTGGATCTTCGCCGTGTCGGCATCTGAACGAGGGGCCGCGACTTGGCCCTGACCCTTTCGGTGCGGACCGAGACGATCGACGGGCTGGTGGCCGGGTATCGGCCGCCCGGCAACCAGCGGGACGAGCTGCTCGGCCCGGGCGGAGAGGTGCGCAGGACCTGGCAGCCGTTCCTCGAGCGCTTCGGGGCGATGGGCGCCGAAGGCCGGGACGCGGTGGCGCGCACCACGGCGCAGAAGCTCCAGGAAAGCGGCATCGCCTTCAACGTGCATGCCGATCCCGACGACCGCAAGGCGGCCTGGCGGCTCGATCTCCTGCCGGTGATCCTCGCTGCCGACGAATGGCAGGGGCTCGAGCGCGGGCTCGTCCAGCGCGCCCGGCTCATCGAGGCGGTGCTCGCCGATCTCTACGGTGCGCAGCGCCTCCTGCGCACCGGCGTGCTGCCGCCCTCGCTGGTGTTCGGCAATCCGGAATTCCTGCACGGCTGCGCCGGCTGGAGCAGGCCGCCGCGCCGCTTCCTCTTCCATTTTGCCTGCGATGTCGCCCGCGACCCGAATGGCGGCTGGCGCGTGCTGGCCGACCAGGTGGATGCCCCGGCCGGCAATGGCTGGCTCCTCGCCAGCCGGGTGGCGCTGAGCCAGGGCATGGGCGAGCTCTATCTCGAAAGCGGTGTGCGGCGGGTCGCCGGCTACTACGCCCGGATGCAGGCGGCGCTGCAGGCGGCGGCCCCGGTCGACGAGGGCCGGATCGTCACCCTCTCGCCTGGTGCCCGCGATCCCGGCTTCTTCAGCCACGCCTATCTCGCCCGCTATCTGGGCCTGGCGCTGGCCGAGGCTGCCGACCTCACCGAGCGTGACGGGCACGTCTATCTCAAGACGCTGGAGGGCCTGCAGCGGGTCGACGTGGTGCTGCGCAAGATCGGCGGCCGCTTCGCCGACCCCTTGAACCTCTCGACCCGGCACGACGGCGGCACGCCCGGCCTCGTGCAGGCGGCCCGGCTCGGCCGGACCTTCTTCGCCAATGCGCTGGGCAGCGGGGTCCTGCAGAACCGCGTGCTCGCCGCCTTCTCGACGTCCCTGGCGGAGACGCTGCTCGGCGAGGCCCTCCTCCTGCGCGAGTCGCCGGCGCTCTGGCTGGGCGATGCCCTGGCGCAGGAGCGCGTGCTCGAGGAGCCGGGCTGGGTGACCAGCCGGCTGGCGGCGCGCCACGATCCCGGCAGCAGCGATCGCCACGACCCCCTGCCGGCGCTCGCCGACGACGAAGCCCGGCGCCGCTTCCTGGCACGCGACGGCCATGGCTGGGTCGCCGAGCGGTCGAGCCCGCTGCCGACCACCCCGGGCTTCCAGGAGGGCCGCCTGACGCCGGTCCACTGGGCGATGCGCGCCTTCGTCTGCGTCGACGAGGGGGGCTATCATGTGCTGCCCGGCGGGCTCGTGCGCCAGTCGCCGACGCCCGGGACGATCGGCCTGCCCAACGGCTTCGGCTCGAAGGATCTCTGGGTGCTGCGCGAGCCGGGCGAGGTGCTGGCACCCAGCCTCTTCACCCGCCGCTTCGCCCAGGTGCATCTCCGGCGCACCGGCCGCGATCTCCTCAGTCGCACCGCCGAGGCGCTCTTCTGGCTGGGGCGCAATGTCGAGCGGGCGGAATCGGTCATGCGCACGCTGCGCGCGGTCCTCACGCGCCTGATCGACGACGGCGGGCCCGACCGGCAGCCCGACCTCCTCGAGGCCCTGCTCGCCATCCACCTGGGCGAGGAGCGTCCCCTGGAAGGGTCGGCGCGCAGGCGCATCGGCGCCGGGCTCGAGCGCCTGCTGCACGATCCCGAGCCCATGTTCGGCGTGCGCCGCTCCATGGCCGGCATCCGGCACAACGCGACCACGGCCCGGGCGGTGCTCAGCCAGGACGGCTGGCGGGTTCTCAACGCCCTGCACGCCGACCGGCGCTGGCGGTCGGCCGGCCGGGGCATCCTCGCGGCGCCGCCGATCGACATGGTCAATGACGGCATCCGCCAGCTCGTCGCCTTCGCCGGCACGGCGGCGGAGAACATGACGCGCAACTATTCATGGCGGTTCCTCGACATGGGCCGCCGGCTCGAGCGGGCGCTGCAGCTCATCGACCTGATCGAAGCGCTGACCGGCACGCTGGACGGCATCGACGAGGGGGTGGCGCTGACTGCCCTGCTCGAGATCGGCGACAGCTTCATGACCTATCGCTCGCGCTATGCGGTGACACCGATGGCGACCCCGGTGGTCGATCTCCTGGCCCTCGACGAGACCAACCCGCGCTCGCTCGCCTACCAGCTCCTGACGCTCGAGGGCCACCTGGCGAGCCTGCCGAGCGAGGGGCCCTATCGGTCGGCCGAGCAGCGCCGGGTGCTCTCCCTCCTCACCGAGCTGCAGCTCGCCGATGCCGACCAGCTCACCGCCGACCGGGAGCAGGGGGCGGCGAGCGTGCTGGCCGGATTCTTCGCCCGCGCCCGGGTGGACCTGCGCGAGGCCGCCGACCTGATCGGGCGTGGCTATTTCGTCCTGGCCGAGACGCCGACGAGCACGCTGGCGATGCGCCGCGTCGAGGGGCTCGGAGGGGTCGGCCCATGATCTTCGACGTTCGCCATCGTACCGACTACAGCTACAGCCAGCTCGTCTCGATCTCGCATCACCTGCTGCATCTCGAGCCGCGCGACACGCCGCACCAGCGGATCGAGCGCTTCGAGCTGAGCATCGAGCCGAGCCCGGGCTTCGACGATCGTGACGTCGATACCTTCGGCAACCCGACCCGCACCATCACCCTCGACCAGAACCACGACGAGCTGGTGATCGAGGCCCGCAGCCGGGTCCGGCTGGCGGAGCGCGAGGTGCCGCCCCCCCTGGATACGCCGGCCTGGGAGGAGGCGGCCGCGGTGCGCCTCGCCGCCACCGACGACGATGCGCTGGAGGCCAGCCGCTACGCTTTCGCCTCGCCGTTCGTCGATCTCGGCGATGCGGTCGAGGCCTATGCCCGAGAGTGCTTCCTGCCGGGTCGGCCGATCCTCGATGCGGCGCTCGAGCTCAATGGCCGGATCTTTCGCGAGTTCACCTTCGACAACAAGGCGACGTCGCTGGCGACGCCGGTCGCCGAGGTGCTCGAGACGCGACGCGGGGTCTGCCAGGATTTCTCCCATCTGATGCTCGCCTGCCTGCGCTCGCTCGGGCTGCCGGCGCGCTACCAGTCGGGCTACATCATGACCCGTCCGCCCGAGGGCCAGGAACGGCTGGTCGGCGCCGATGCCAGCCATGCCTGGGTGGCGCTCTGGGTGCCTCGCCACGGCTGGGTCGAGCTCGATCCGACCAATGACTGCCTGCCGATGCGCGAGCACGTGACGCTGGCCTGGGGGCGCGACTACGGCGATGTCAGCCCGATCTCCGGCATCGTCTATGGCGGTGGCGCGCACGATCTGACGGTCGCCGTGGACGTCGTGCCGCTCGTTCCGGCATAAGGTCGCCGGGATGGAGGTCGACTTCATCGTCGTCGGAGCCGGCAGCGCCGGCTGCGCCCTGGCCAGCCGGCTCGCCGAGGACGGGCGGAGCACGGTCCTCGTGCTCGAGCATGGCGGCACCGATGCCGGCCCGCTCATCCAGATGCCGGCGGCCCTCTCGATCCCGATGAACATGCGCCGCTACGACTGGGGCTACCGGACCGAGCC
>Ga0116151_10002672_pt1 | contig 16291 bp, 10 predicted proteins | sample AD_UKC117_MetaG_FD_89893 | JGI IMG/M metagenome (GOLD analysis project Ga0116151, IMG submission 89893) | Active sludge microbial communities of municipal wastewater-treating anaerobic digesters from Hong Kong - AD_UKC117_MetaG | ecosystem: Engineered > Bioreactor > Anaerobic > Digestate...
AACGCGAGGCGCTTCCTGGCGGGGAGCTTCCTCCTGAACGTCGGGGCCAACCAGATCAGCCTGCTGTTCAGCCTGTACCTCCAGCGCCTGTCCTACACGGAGGCCGGGATAGGGGCGGTGCTGGCGACGAGGGCGCTCGGCTCGACGATCATCGCGCTGCCGGCGTCGATCCTGGCCGCGCGCTTCGACCCGAGGAGGCTCCTGCCGGTCGCCGCGGCGATGACGGCGGCCGCCTATGTCGCCCAGTCGCTGTTCGTCTCCGGCGCGGCCATATCGTCGGCCGTGTTCATGGCCGGCGCCCTGTCGACGGTGTTCCAGGTGAGCGCCGGGCCGTTCTTCATGCGCAACTCGGGCGAGAAGGAGCGGATGCACCTGTTCAGCCTGAACGGCGCGCTGTCGATGGGCACGGGGCTGATAGGCTCGCTCCTCGGCGGCGGCCTCAAGGACGGGCTCGCGGGGCTCGGTGTCGACGAGCTGACGGCGTACCGGGTCGGGCTGCTCGTCGGGGCGGGCTTCGTGGCGGCGGCGGTGTGGCCGTTCTCTCGTATCGCTCCGTCGCGCGAACCGCGGACGATGCGCGCGCCCGGCCTGCGGCGCCTCGACGGAATCGACGTCCCGTTATGGCTCAAGCTGATCTTCCCGAGCTTCCTCGTCGGCATGGGCGCGGGACTGACCATACCGTACCTCAACCTGTACTTCAAGAACGCGTTCGGCATGAGCGACGCGGCGATAGGCGCCGCCGTGGCGGCCGGACAGGTGGCCACCTTCCTGGGCATCGTCGCCGGTCCTATCATCGCCAAGCGGATAGGCAAGCCGCGCGCGGTGTTCTGGACGCAGGTGCTGTCGGTGCCGCTGATCCTGGTGCTCGGCTGGGTGCGCGCCTTGCCGCTCGCGCTGCTGGCCTACCTGGCCAGGCAGGTGCTCATGAACATGTCGTCGCCCATCCAGGATAACTTCGCGCTCGAGCTGGTGCCGCCGGAGCGGCAGAGCCTCCTCAACGCGGTCAAGATGCTGTCCTGGACGGGCAGCTGGACGGTGGCCGCGCGCGTCTCAGGCGAGCTGATCTACCGCGGCGGCTTCAAGACATCCTTCGCGCTGACCGCCGGGCTGTACCTCGCCTCGACGATCTGCTACCGGATCTTCTTCATCTCGGGCAAGCGCGTCCGGGACGGCGGACGCGGCGCCTAGTCGGGATCGAGGGCGGTGACGCCCGGCAGGGACAGCCGCTCGAGGAACTCCAGGAAGGCGGCGGGCCCGCTCGATAGGTGTAGCCTCGAGCCTGGCGCCCCTCGGCCGTAACGGTCGGTGGCGCTGCAGACGACCACCGACGCGTTCCTGGCCGCCGCGCGCCCGAGGGCGGCCGCGACTGGGTCTCCCGAGGCGTCGGGCTCGGACCAGCCGTCGTCCGACAGGCCGCTCGCGCCCGACCACAGCACGGTGCCGGCCCCGTCCAGCGCCTCCGTCAGCTCTGCCTCCGACGGCAGGACGACGAGGCGGCCCGGCGCCTGGTGCCCGAGGGCCTCGAGCCGCGGCCGTATAGCCTCGACGCCCGGGCCGGTCACGAGCATCGCGTCGACCCGGTTGATGATGGCCGACATCACGCCGAGCTGGGCGCCGAGATCGGTGGCCTGGCTCGTCCCCCTGAACACCGCGACGAAGGGCCGCTCGGGCTCGTCGAGCAGGGCGCCGATGACCGACAGCTCGGCGACGACCTGGGGACCGGCGAGCCGGTTCCGGCAGAAGCGCGGCACGCCGACGATGCTCGCGTGGCGGCGGTGGCAGACGTTGAAGGCGTCGTTCACGTACCAGCCGTCGGACAGCTCGGCGATGGCCATGGCGAAGGCGTCGTCGTTGTCCTTCTCGCCCGTGGCGAAACGCAGGTTCTCGAGCAGGTTGACCTTGCCCTCCAGCATGTCGGAAGCGGTGACCAGGAGGCCGGAGGTGGCCACGCTCGTCTCGTGGAACGTGAAGCGCTCGCCGAGGATGCCCGAGAGGACGTCGGCTATCGGCCGCAGGCTATAGTCGCGGTACTGCTCCTCCCGGGAGCGTACCGAGCCGGTTATCGCCCCGGGGTCTCCCAGGTGCGAGCAGACGATCGGTGTGGCGCCGCGGTCGAGCAGGGTCCGCAGGGTGTCGGCGAAGCGCAGGATGCTACGGCGGTCGGCTACCGCGCCGTCGGCCAGGGCCACGTTCGCGTCGACTCGCACGATGACGCGGCCCATGCCCCGGGCGGCCGGCGAGTCGAGGCCGGAGCGCCGCATGCTCGTCTCGCGGCTCAGGCCGGACAGCTTCTCGTCGATCAGGGCGCCGACCGCGCGCGCCGCCTCGACCGGGTCTTCTTCGCGTCGTATCGCCTCGGTTATGACGGATACGGGCAGGAAGAACTCCGATATCGGAGCCACGCCGCGGTAGATGGCGCCGGTGTTGCCGTCGGCCGTTACCCGCTCGCCCTCGGCCACCGTGACGTGGCCGGAGCCGTCCGCCAGGCGGAAGCGTACGAGGCGGGCGGCGAGGTCGAGCTCGGCGCTCTCGACGCCGACGATGCAGGTCCTGTTGATCGACATGGCGGTGATCGCCGCGTGCGAGGTGCGGCCCGGGTAGATGGTAACGATGGCGTTGGCGCCGTTCATGACCGTGAAGTCGGTGGGTTTCGTCGTATGGGCCAGGTACACGACGCTCTCGCGCCTGGCCTCGGCCTCCTTAAGGCAATCGTCGCTCAGGACCAGGGTCCCCGACACGACCCCGCCGTTGATCGGTACGCCGACGGCCAGGGGCGGGTTCCATCGCCTGAAGCGGAAATCGGCGCGGGGCAGGGCGATCGACGCGTTGGCCATCTCGAGGCGCTCGAGCCTGGAGTGGAATTCCTCGAGGCGTATAAGGCCGCGCTCGAGGAACTCCTTGTCCGCGACCAGCTGGGCGAAGGCCCCGAGCTTGGCCGCCCTGGTCTGGAGCAGGTATAGTTCGCCGTCCTCGACGGTGAACTCCAGGTCGAGGTCCTGCCTGTAGTAGTCGACGAGGCGGCGTTTGCAGGCCTCGAGCTCCGCCGCCACGGCCTCGTCTACGTGCTCTATCGACTCGGTGTCGACGGAGCCCATGACGACCTCCTCGCCCTGGGCCCGCCGCTTGAAGTCGCCGAACAGCCGGTCGGCGCCCGTGATCGGGTCGCGCGTGATGACGACCCCGCTCATCGAGGCGTCGTTCAGATTACCGAAGACCATGCGCTGGACGGTCACGGCCGTGTCGGCCCGTATCGTCGTCGCGAGCGTCCTCGAGAACGCGTCCACGGCGCTCGACTTGCGCGAGGCGTAGACGAGGCGGATCGACTGCATCAGCTGCTCGCGCGGATCGGACAGGAAGCCGTCGCCGAGCGAGGCGCGCAGGTAGTCTTCGAGCTCGTCGGTGGGCGCCGACTTAAGCTCGGCCGGAGCCCGCTCCCGTTGGTCTGAGTCGGTCCGGGGTGGCATCGCGGCGAGCGCCCCGGCGGCGTTATCCAGGAAGCGTCGGTATAGGGCCTCGGCGAAGTCGCAGTCCGAGCGACGGCAGATCGCGCGCCTGACCTCCGGGACTAAGCCGACGTTGAGCACCGTTACCATGACGCCGGGCATCGACACGGGCGCGCCGGAGCGTACCGATACGACGAGAGGCCGCTCGGGGTCGCCCAGGCGCCGGCCGCAACGCCGCTCCAGCTCGGCCAGCTGCTCATCGACGATGGCCCCGAGCCCGGCGTCGAGCTCGCCATCGGCGTCGCAGGCCGCGAAGATAGGGTAGCCGAGTATGAAGGCCGGCGGCACCGCCAGGCCGAGCCTGGCCATGTCGATCAGGCCGTTGCCCTTGCCGCCGAGCGTCGGGCGTATGCTATCGTGCGTCTCCCTCCAGGTCGCGGCCACGCAGGCCTCGCGGGCCGGGGCCGCTCCGCCTTCGGCCAGGCGATAGTCGGCGTAGAGCTGCCTGCTGACGCTCTGCCGCTCCAGCTCGGCGTCGATGGCCGAGCGCACCTTCTCCACGAATTCCGACAGCACGTGGACCTGGGTGCGCCGTATGAAGTTATTGAAGAAGCGCGTCTTGATCTGGGACAGGCGCGAGGTCGGTACGCCGTAGGCCTCGAGCGCGCGGTTGAGCGGGCCGCTCATGCGGTCTATGATATCCCGCTGCAGGTAGCCCTGTAGCTCGTCGCAGATCGAGCCGAGGCAGCGCTTGGCTCGCACGTAGTCGTAGGTCGATTGCGCGCGCAGCTCCTCGAGCGCCAGCAGGTTGCGGTCGGCGTCGCCGATGGCCAGGCCTTTGACGGTCGATATGTTGAGTAGCTCGGCGAGCACCCCGAGCGCCTCCTTGCCGTTCCTCGGCGTCACCTCGAGGAAGCGGTTGTTCGTCAGGTCGTTGGCCAGGAGGAAGATGAGCCGGCCGAGCGACAGGTCGACGAGCAGCATGTCGTACAGCGATATCCTCGACTCGGTGAACGACTCCTTGATGGACCGCTTGAAGCTGGCGAGGCGCTTGAGCATGTCCGCCGCCACGTGGCGCTTGGCCAGCCGCTCGGGCGTCAGCATCTCGAGGAAGCCCGACACCTCGGCCCGCAGGAAGCAGCGCTCGAAAAGGGGCATGCTCTGCTCGAGCGAGCGCTTGACGGCCGCCATGTCCCCGACGCCGTAGTCCCATAGGTAGTCGAGCCGTTCCTTGAGGTCCCTGGCCAGGTCGAGGAAGGAGCCCCGCTCGTCAGCCGGGTCGACGCGGCTCGGCAGGGCCACGTAGCCGGCACGGACCAGCGGCTCGGGGTCGCCGCGCTCGACGAGGGCCAGGTACGGCTCCAGGTACGCGTGGATGATGCGAGGCGACAGCCTGCGGTGCACTTCCTTGCGCAGGTCCCCGGCGAAGCCGCGCATCGGGTCGTCCTCATCGCGCTCTTCCTCGAAGGCCTCGGCCGCCATACGTATCTGCTCGATCATGTCCTCGGCGTCCTGCTTGACCGGCAGCTTCTTGACCACTTCGCGGGCGTAGTAGATGAAGCGCGACGACGGCGAGACGGCCGAGTCGAGCATGGCCCGGGTGGCGCGCTCAAGGTCGGCGTAGATGCTCTCCATGTCGCCCGACCGGGTGCGGCGGTCGGGTATGGCCTGGTCCTGTCCGAGCAGGCGCAGGTTGACGATGAGCTCGACGAGGAGCTCTATCTTTTCCGCCTCGTCGGCGGCGTCGCGGACGCGCCCGAGCTGCTCGAGCACGGCTTCCCAGGTGTCGAGCCTGGCGGGCCGTTTCGCTTGTTCGTCGATGATCATAGCGCTAGTCTAAACCCGATGTCGCTTAGGAGGAAGCGCCTGGTCAAAGGCTCGACCCTCGCTCCGGCTTGCCTCGGGTGATAGTCCCTTTACAGCGCGGCTGGCCTCGGCGATACTGGCCTCTGGCGGAGCGCCAACGGCGGAGCGCCACTGGCTGGCGCCGATGGACCGCCGATCGGAGGGGGTAGAGCCATGGGATGCCTCGAGTATTTCCTTGACGCGATCGACGCCGAGTTCTTCGGCAAGTCGTGGAACGGGCCGTCGCTGACGGCCACGCTCGACCGCCTCTCGGCCGCCGAGGCCGCCCGCGACGATACCTGGGAGGGCTACAGCGCGTGGAGCGTCGCCCTGCACTGCGCCAAGTGCAAGCGCGTCGTCGCCGTCGACCTAGGCGCGGAGGCGCCGGCCTGGCCGTATCCCGAGGAGGCCTGGTTCCCGGCCCCGCCCGAACCGAGCCCGGAGGCCTGGGAGCGCGACCGCGAGCTGCTCCGCGTGATGCACGACCTGGCTATGGGCGCCCTCCGCGCCCTGCCCGAGGCGCGGCTGGCCGACGAGATGCCGTCCTGGAAGCGGCCCTGGGGCCAGGTAATCGCCTGGCTCGTCACGCACGACGCCTTCCACGGCGCCCAGATCCGGTCGATGGGCCTCGGGACGTTCAAGGAGAAGCGGCACGAGTAGGGGCGCGAGCGGCGGCCGGGCGGCTTGGGCCCGGCCGCGTCGCCCTACTTGAGCAGCTCCATCCCCTCGAATTTCCTATACAGCGACAGCTCCTCGAAGACGTCCGCGGCCGCCTCGGGGCCGTCGGCTATCGCGTCCGCGAGGATCCTGCCCAGGCCCGGCCCGAGCATGAAGCCCTGGCCGCACATGCCGACGGCCAGGAGCAGGTTCGAGTACTCGCGCGGGTAGCCGACGACGGGCAGGCCGTCCGGCGTCATCGGGTACATGCCGCGCCAGGTGCGCCTGACCTTGAGGTTCCGCAGGCGCGGGTACAGCTCGACCATGCGGCGCGAGACGAGCGGGAGGAAGCTCGAGGTCGAGTCGGTGTCCTTGCCCCAGACCTGGGGCTTCGGGGTGATGCAGAAGACGATCTGCCCGGTGACGGTCTGGTAGAAGTAGTAGTTGCCCGACTGGTCGTCGGACCTGATGTCGACGAGCATCGGCTCGAGGAAGCGCTCGCAGGGCTCTGTGACGCCGGCCTCGTGGCAGTCGGGGTGCACCGGTATCTCGAGGTCGGCGAGGCCGGCTATATCGGCGGCATCGGCGCCCGCCGCGTTGACGACGACGGCCGCCGAGTACTCTTCCTTGTCGGTGCGCAGCGACGCGACGCGCCGAGCGCCCGCGCCGGCCGGCTCGGCCGCCATCGAGACGACGCTCTCGCCGAAGCGGAACTCCGCGCCGGCCGCCCTGGCAAGCCGGTGGAACGCGGTGCTCGTCATCAGCGGCGAGGCGTAGCCGTCGCCCGGGCTGAAGGTGCCGCCGAGGAGGCCGTCGCGGCTGATGCCGGGGCATAGCTCTGCGACGCGGTCGGGGCCTATCCAGTCGATGTCGAGGCCGGCGGCCTTCTGCGTGACGAGCAGGTCCCGGAAGGCGCGCTCGCGCTGCTCGTCGTAGGCGACGAACAGGTAGCCGCCCGAGCGCCACTCGACGTCGACGCCGCGCTCGGAGGCGAGGCCCGAGACGATGCGTATCGATTCCTGGCACAGCCGTATCTTGGCCGGGTCGGAGTGGGTGGCGCGCAGGCCCCCTATGGCCGCGCGGTTCTGGCCGCGGCCCCAGGAGGCGTTCTTCTCCAGGACTATCGTCGACAGGCCCCGCTCGGCGCAGTACAGGGCGAGCGGGACGCCGACCGAGCCGGCGCCTATGATCAGTACGTCGCAGGTCTTCATGCCCGCCCTCCGTTTCGTTCGTCGGCGTCCGCCGGGCCGGCGACGCGGCCGGCCAGCTCGCCGAGCGGCGCCTCCAGGTACAGCGGCCTGAGCGTGCCGTCGGTCACCTCGCGCGGGTCGACGCCCGCCTTGCGGAAGACCTGCGGCAGCAGCGCCGAGCAGGTCTTGGAGCCGCACGCGCCCATGCCGACGCGTATGCTCTTGAGCTGGCTCACGTCGCGGACCTCGTTCGCCTTGATGAACTCGACTATCTCGCCGACGGTCACGCGCTCGCAGCGGCAGACGATCGCGCTGTCCGGCAGGTACTCGTAGCGCGGAGCCGGGAGCGGCCTCGTGACCGCCTCGTCCTGCACGCGCAGGCCTATGATCCTGGCGGCGTTCTCGGGCCTGGCCCGCAGCGTCAGCACCCAGGTGCGGTGCTTCTTGTAGTATTGCTTGCCGACGAGCTCGGCGTCCTCGACGGGGAGGCCGTCGCGGTCGAGGGCGGGCAGCCTGTCGCCTATCGCGTAGCGGCCGGCGTCGAACTCGAAGGGTATCCTGACCTCGGCCATGCCGTCGGCGGTCCGGCGGACGAGCGACACCGCGAGGCCCGGGCAGGCCGCGACGCAGGCGGAGCAGCCCTTGCAGTCCGAACCCTCGAAGTACGGCAGGTCCATGATCGAGCCCTTGCGCGCCTTGAGCCTGATCGACTTCGTCGGGCAGACCGTGGTGCAGGGATTGCAGGGTATCTCCTCCGTGCAGAAGAACACCGGCTTCCACGAGTCGCCGGGCTCCACCGGCTCGCGGTCGATCACGTCGCCGGGCCGGCTCTTGAGAACTTCGCGCTTGGCGAGCCACTCGGCGTCGATCTCTACCTTGCGGCCGAGCAGCTTGGCCAGCGACAGGGCGGCGATCCGGCCGCCGAACATAGCGCTCGACGCCTCGGCTATCTCCTCGGCGTCGCCGGCCTTGACCGCGGCGAAGCCGAAGCGCGTCGCCTGGCGGTACAGCTCGTCGCACGGCGACAGGCCGGTCGCGACGAGCACGGTGTCCACTTCATAGGTACGGGCCGTCTCGAGGAGGGGCCGGTAGTCGGCGTCGACGTCGGCCACGGTCACGCGCTCGACCCTGCCGTCGCCCTCGACCGACACGACGGTGGTCGACAGGTGGATCGGCACGCCCATGCGGCGGATCTTGTCGGCGTGGACCTTGTAGCCGTTGACCTTGGGCAGGATCTCGCAGATGCCGGCCACCTCGATGCCGGCCTGCAGGGCGTGGTACGAGCCTATCAGGCCGACGTTGCCGGAGCCGATCACGAAGACGCGGCGGGCGGCCTTGACGAGGTCGCGGTTGACCAGGGTCTGGAACGCGCCGGCGCCGTAGACGCCTGGTAGGTCGTTGCCGGGGAACAGGATGGACTTCTCGCGGGCGCCGGCGGCGACGACGACGGCCTGGAAGTCGATCAGGGCGTAGCGCCCGTAATCCAGGTAGACGCCGGCCTTGCGATCCTTGTATACGGCGAGTACCGGGGAGTTGGCCAGTACGCGCACGTTCGGGTAGGCGCGGACCTTCCTCTCGAGCAGGGCGGCTATCTCGTAGCCGCGCGTGCCGGCGTAGCAGTCCTCCTCCGAGCCGAAGAACTTATGGGTCTGTAGCACCAGCTTGCCGCCGAGGGAGGCCTTGTCGTCGGCCAGGATCACGTCGAAGCCGCGCTCGGCCAGCTCGGCCGCCGCCGCGAGCCCGGACGGGCCGCCCCCGACGACGAGTACCTCGGTCCGCATCGTCTCGATCCGCGCCTCGGGCGGCGCCGCGTCGTCGGCCTTGAGCCCGGGCACGCCGTGCACGGTGCGTACGTCCATGCCGGCCCGGAGCGCCGTGACGCAGGCCTTGCGCACGACGCCGTCGACGAGCACGTTGCACTGAGAGCACTGGCCGTTGGCGCAGAAGATGCCCTGCGGGGCGCCGTCCTTGCGGTGCTCCGAGAAGCGCTTGACGCCGGCGGCGAACAGGGCGGAGCTGACGGCCTCGCCGTCGAGGCCGGCGAGCGGCTCGCCGTCGAAGGAGAAGCGGACCTCGGCCCGCGGTTTCCCGGCGTCGATTACCGGATGTTCGGTGATTCGGTTCATGGTGGTTGTCTCCGATGCGCGGATATGGAACCACGGCCGACTTGAACTGTCAATACTGAAATTTCAGTATGCACACCAATATATCATTTAATGAAACGAACGAGCCCGACGCTCGATCGTGGTAGCGCCCTTCAGGATCTTCGATTATAGTAGGTGCTATGAGCGATCGAACCGGACAATCATCGAAACGTTGGAAGACGATTGCCTACGCGCTAGTCGCCGCCGCCGCCGGCCTCGCGTTCACCGCGGGCGTCTACGTCGCGCTCGCGGCCGACCGGAGGGACAGGCTCGAGTCGGGCTTCGCGTTCGACGCCGCGCAGCGGACCGAGCTCGTCCGGGAGGCCTTCGATCACCACGACGACTCGCTCGAGTCGATCAAGCGCTTCTTCGAGAATTCCACCGGCGTGACCGACGGCGAATTCTCGCGCTTCGCGTCAGCCTGGGCTTCCGTCGACGGCTTCCGCTCGATCGTCTGGGCCGCTCCGGCCGACGAGGCCGACTGGCTCTCCGGCGGAGGCGGCTCGCTCAGGCCCGTCTACCGCGTGCCCACCCTCGACTCGGACGCCGATCTTGCCTGGCTCGGCGCGCCGGCGGTCGAGGACGCCGTATCCGGAGCCCGGGTCAGCGGCCGCATGGGCGCCTCGGAGCTGTTCGAGCTCGGCGACGCCCGCTCCGATCCGTACGTCGCGCTATGCCTGCCGGTCTACGCCGCCTGGGACGACTCGGGCGTCCGGCGCTTCGGCCTCGTCGTCGGGCTGATCAGCCTGCCTACGGTGGCGCACGCGATGATATCCCCCGAGCCTCCGTCAGGCCTGCCGTTCTCCATCCGCGACTACGAGGCGGGTCCCGGCGCCCCGGAGTACCGCTACGCGCCGAGGATCGGCGCCGCGCCCGGGCCGGCGCATCCGTACCGTCAATTGTCGTACCCCAGGATATTCCGCTTCGCCGACCGCTCATGGTTCGTCGAGGTCCGGGCGTCCACCGGCTACGTGTCCGGCGTGGCCTCGGACGCCGGGCCGGAGTTCTTCCTTCTGGCCGGCGCGCTGGCCTCGTTCGTGCTCGGCTTCGCGGTCTACTCCCTGACCCGGTCCAAGGCCACGGCCGAGGCCAGCGCCGTCGCCGCCGGCGAGGAGTCGGAGCTGTTCTTCCAGCTCGGCCCCGACATGTTCATGATCATCGGCCCCGACGGCGCGATCAGGCGGCTCAACTCCGAGTGGGCGGCGTCCCTAGGCTACCGGGCGGGCGAGATGGAGGGCAAGCGCCTGATCGAGTTCGTCCATCCCGACGACCGGGAGGACTCGAGCCGCGCCTACCGCGGCGTCGGCGACGGAGCGGCGCTCGAGGGCTTCGTCAACCGGATCCGGACCGCCGGCGGCGACTACCGCCGCGTCGAGTGGCGCGCCAGGCTGTCGCCGGGCAGCGGCGTCGTCTTCGCCGGCGCCAGGGACGTGACCGAGCGCGAGTCGATGGAGGAGCGCCTGCGCGGCTCCATCGTCGAGCGCGAGGCCCTGATCAAGGAAGTGCACCACCGCGTCAAGAACAATATGCAGGTGATCTCGAGCCTGCTCGAGCTCGGCGCGATGGACGAGGCCGACGCGCGCTTCGCGGCGGTGGCCAAGGAGGCCCAGGGACGGATCCGCACGATGGCCCTGGTCCACGAGCAGCTGTACAAGCGCGACTCGATCTCGAGCATAGACCTCGGCGAGTACCTGCGCGAGCTGTCCGCCCGCGTGGTCGGCGAGTTCGCCACGGGCGCGGTCGACCTCGAGGTGGACGCCGGCATCGTGCCGCTCGACATCGACGCGGCCATCCCCTGCGGGCTGGCGGTCAACGAGCTCGTGACCAACGCGCTCAAGTACGCCGGCGCGGGCGGCCGCCGTACCGCCCTGCGCATACGGGCGCGCGATGAGGGCGGCCTGTGCTCCGTGGTAGTCGAGGACGACGGCCCGGGCTTCCCGGAAGGCGCCTTCGAGCGCTCGATGGACGGCGCCACGCTCGGCCTGAGCCTGGTCTCGGGCCTGGCCGCCCAGCTGCGCGGCGAGCTGCGCGCGTCGTCCGGCCCGGGCGCCCGCGTCGAGCTGCGCTTCCCCCTGACTCCGCGCGGCGCCGGGAACGGCGACGCGGGCGGCGCGTCAGCCGGATCGGCGGCCGTCAGCCCTCGGAGTTGAGTATCGTATTGATGAAGGTGACGAGCACCTGCAACGCGTTCTCGTTAGCGCCGCCCTCGGGTATGATGATGTCGGCGTAGCGCTTGGTCGGCTCGATGAACTGGAAATGGCCAGGCCGCACCACGTTCAGGTACTGGTCGATCACCGAGTCGACCGTGCGGCCCCGTTCCTTGATGTCGCGCGACAGCCTGCGTATGAACCGTATGTCGTCCGGCGTGTCGACGAATATCTTCAGGTCTATCAGGTCGCGCACCCTCTGGTTCGTGAACACCATGATGCCCTCGAAGATCACCAGCTTGCGCGGCGTGACCTTGACCGTCTCCTCCGCCCTGCGGTGGTGCACGAAGTCGTAGGTCGGCATCTCGACCGGCTCCATCCGCTTGAGCGCCGCTAGCTGGCTCCAGAGCAGCTCGTTGTCGAAGGCCTCCGGGTGGTCGAAATTGAACGCGGTGATGTTCGAGTTCGACACGTACTCCGCCGACTTGTAGTAGTTATCCTGGGGAATGAACACGAAGTCGGACACGAGCTCCGATATCTTGCGCACGATCGTCGTCTTGCCCGAGCCCGAGCCGCCGCAGATCCCTATGAGTTTCGCTTCTGCCATGGCGCGAGGATAGCACGCCCCGCTCGGCTTGGGAACGGGGGGCGCCAGCGTCCGGCCGTCGGCGGCCGTGGACCGACGCGCCCCCCGGCCCGAGCCTCCTCGCGCGAGCGCTCCGGGGTCTCGGGCCTCCCCCGAGGACGGCGCCGCCTTGCGATCCGCCCGCGCCTGCGCTATACAATCATAGACCGCGTCTCGATGAAAGGATGCCCCATGAAACGTCGCTCGCTCCTGATCGCCGCCTGCGTATTCGCCGCAGTTACGCTGTCGTCCTGCCTTCCCGGCGACGGCAAGAATACGACCGCCGACCCGGCCGGCTTCCTCTCGGGATTCTGGCACGGCGTCGTCGCGCCGGTGTCGCTCGTCGTGCAGATCTTCAAGCCGGAGATACGCGTCTACGAGACCGCCAATACGGGGTTCTGGTACGACCTGGGCTTCTGGCTCGCGCTGAGCGGCGGGGCGGGGGGCGGCGCGGCCGCCGCCGGCCGCCGCAGGCGCTACCGGGCCTAGGCCCGGCTCGCCGCTCAGGCGTTACGGCCTAGCTCGAGCAGCCTGGCCTCGGCCTCGTCTATGTCCTCGTCCGGCGTAGAGGCGCCGGCGGACAGTCCGACGCGCCCGTAGCGGCCGAGCTCGTCGGGAATCTCGGCGGCGTTCTCGACGTGCCAGGCCGGAACGCCGAGCGAGGCGGCCAGCTCGGCGAGGCGCCTCGTGTTGGCGGAGTTCTTGCCGCCTACGACCACGACCGCGTCGACCTCGCCGGCCAGCTCCTCGACGGCGGCGCGGCGCTCGCGGCTGGCCGCGCAGACGCCCCCGACGTCGACCAGGTCGGGCCGGCGCGAGCGGAGCGCGTCGCGCACGGCCTCGTACTCGGCCTCCGATACGGTCGTCTGCGCTATCAGGGCCAGGGGCCTGTCCGTCGGCACCGACGCCGCCTCCGCGGCGCTCGAGACGATGACGGCGCCCGGCGCGTGGCCCGCGACGCCGAGGGTCTCGCCGTGGCCCTTGTCCCCCGCGATGACGACTAGGTAGCCGCGCGCCGCGTAGGCCGCCGCGGCCTTCTGGTTCGCCGCGACGCGCGGGCAGGTCGCGTCGACGACCTCGGCGCCGGCCGCCCTGAGCCGCTCGACGACCTCCGGCGCGGCCCCGTGGGACCGTATGACCACCGTGGCGCCGGCCAGGCGCCCGGAAGCGTCGTCCGGGGCGTCTATCGTCGCCATGCCCAGGCCGGCGAGCCTGGCCGAGACGCGGGGGTTATGCACGATCTGGCCGAGCACGAAGCCGCCCGAGCCCGAGCCCGAGCCCGCGGCGCGCGCGGCGGCCCGCTCCGCCGTCTCCACGGCCCGCCTGACGCCCGGGCAGAAGCCGAGCGTGCGGGCCCTCGTCACGGTCACTTCCGTTCTCCCTCGGCCTACGCCAGCTCCAGCGCTATCTCCATCATCGTCTTGAAGGTGCTCTGGCGCTCCTCGGCGCTGGTCGCCTCGTGCGTGACGATGCTGTCGGATACGGTCAGGAGGGTGAGCGCCCGCTTGCGGAACTTCGCGGCTATCGTGTACAGCGCGGCGGTCTCCATCTCGACGGCCAGCACGTTGTAGGCGGCCCACATCTTCCACGAGTCGGGGTCGTCCCCGTAGAAGCTGTCGGAGGTCAGGATGTTGCCGACCTTGAGCTCCACGCCGCGCTCCTCGGCGGCCTTCCAGGCCTTCCGCATCAGGCCGAAGTCGGCTATCGGCGCGTAGTCGAGCCCGCCGAAGCGTATTCGGTTGACGTTCGAGTCCGTGCAGGAGCCCTGGGCCATGATGACGTCGCGCACCTTCACGTCCGGCTGGATCGAGCCGCAGGTGCCGATGCGCACGACGTTCTCGGCGCCGTATTCCTGGATCAGCTCGGTCACGTAGATCGACAGCGACGGCACGCCCATGCCGGTGCCCTGCACCGAGACGGGCCTTCCCCTGTACGTGCCGGTGAACCCGAGCATATTGCGTACCGTGTTGTAGCAGACGGGCTTCTCGAGGAAGGTCTCGGCTATGAACTTGGCCCGGAGCGGATCGCCCGGGAGAAGCACGGTCGGGGCTATGTCGCCCCTCTTGGCGGCGTTATGGGGTGTGGCCATGGTCTCGTCTCCTCAGGTTCGCGGATAGCGGCGGCCCAGGCGGCGCGCCACGTTCGAGGGTACCGCATCGCCGGCCGTTTCGTCCATGCGCGCCGCCTTGATTCGGCTGGTCTTTTCCGACGGACGCGTTACAATATCTTACTATTCTGACCGATCGCGTCGCCGCTCGGTCGAGCCACGGAGGTTTATAGAATGCGTACCGGATCAAGAAACGTTCGCCGCGCCGTCGCGGCCGGGCTGGCGTCGGCGCTCTGCCTGACGCTGCTCGCCTCGTGCTTCTCGCTGCCCGGCATCGGCGGCTTCAACCCGCTCGCCGACCTGCAGTCGTCCGTCGAGGCCAGGGCCTCGGCCGAGGTGTCGTCGGCCGTCGGCCTGAGCGGGCTCGAGCGCAAGGCCATGTTCAACGTGCTGTATTCCCAGATCTTCTTCATCGGCGGCTTCGGCGCCGACTTCTACGGCCTCGAGGAGACGCAGGGCTCCGTATGGCGCATCAAGAGCGTCGACGAGGACGGCTCCTTCAGCGCGGTCGAGGCGGAGCGCGCCTTCCTCAAGCGCCTGCCGAACGGCGACTCCTGGTGGTACCTGGCCTGGCGCGGAGACGGCGAGTCGTGGGAGTTCGAGGCGCTGATGGACGGGGACCAGATGGCCCGCAAGATCCGCTACTTCAACGCCGACGTCAAGCGCGTCGAGGAGGCCGTCTTCGATACCAGCGGCAAGGCCAAGCCCGACTCGGAGACCGCCCCGCCCGAGGAGGCGCCGACGAGCGAGCTGGCGCTCGAGGACCTCTCCGGCTACTCGAAGGGCGTCGAGACGGTCAAGGTCGGCGCCGGCACGTTCCGCGCCGAGCGCATCGAGTGGACCTTCTACGACGAGGACGAGAAGACGACCTACCGCTACACCTGGTGGGTCGACCCCAAGGCGCCCGGCGGCCTGGTCAAGTACGAGTGGGCCAAGAGCGGCTCCAAGGAGTCGGTGTCCGGGGAGCTCGTCTCGCTCAAGAAGGGCTACAAGACCAAGTTCGCGTCGTTCTGAGCCTCGGAGGGCCGCCGCGGGTATACGGCCTATATACGGGGCGCCGGCCCGGCGCGAATACGGCGTGCATAAAGCGCCGCGATTGTACGCCGGGCCGGCGTTTTATTATACTGGACTTTGCTTCGCCGATGGGCGCGTCGTGCCCGCTAGCAACGCGGCGAGCCGCTGAAAAAGGAAGGTCCAGATGAGCAAGAAGACGATAGTCGTCGCCCTCGGGGGCAACGCCCTGATCGAGGAGGGTACCGAGGGTACCATCGAGCAGCAGTTCGAGAATACCCGCAAGAGCATGGCCGCGATCGTCGGCCTGGTCAAGGAAGGCCACCGCGTCGTCCTGACCCACGGCAACGGCCCCCAGGCCGGCGTGCACCTGATCCGCAACGAGGCCGGCGCCGCCCAGGTCGCCCCGAGCTCCCTCAACGTCATCGTCGCCGATACCCAGGGCTCGATCGGCTACATGATCCAGCAGTCGCTGATGAACGCCCTGCTCAAGGCCGGCGTCAAGACCGAGGTCGTCACCGTCGTCACCCAGGTCGTCGTCGACAAGAACGACCCGTCCATGATCAACCCGACCAAGTACGTCGGCCCCTTCTTCAAGGCCGAGCACCTGGACGCCTGCAAGGCCAAGGGCTGGGTCATGAAGGAAGACCCGGGCCGCGGCTACCGCCGCGTCGTCGCCTCCCCGATCCCGGTCGACGTGGTCGAGAAGGGCGTGATCCACGAGCTGCTCGACTCCGGCAAGGTCGTCATAGCGGTCGGCGGTGGCGGCGTGCCGGTCTGCAGGCTGGCCGACGGCACGCTCGAGGGCGTGGACGCCGTCATCGATAAGGACCGCGCCAGCGCCCTGCTCGCCGGGCTGATCAAGGCCGACGAGCTCCTGATCCTGACCGGCGTCGACAAGGTCGCCGTCAACTACAAGAAGCCCGACCAGAAGACCCTCGACACGCTCACCGTGGCGGAGGCCGAGCGCTACATGGCCGAGGGCCAGTTCCCCAAGGGCTCGATGGGCCCCAAGATCGAGGCGGCCGTCGACTTCGTCAAGCGCGGCGGCAAGACCGTGGTCATCACCAGCCTGGAGAAGGCCCAGGAGGCCGTCGACGGCCGCGCCGGCACCCGCGTCGT
>Ga0116151_10002680_pt1 | contig 16260 bp, 14 predicted proteins | sample AD_UKC117_MetaG_FD_89893 | JGI IMG/M metagenome (GOLD analysis project Ga0116151, IMG submission 89893) | Active sludge microbial communities of municipal wastewater-treating anaerobic digesters from Hong Kong - AD_UKC117_MetaG | ecosystem: Engineered > Bioreactor > Anaerobic > Digestate...
CCCGGGGGTGGCCCCGGTGGCCCCTTCGAGCACCGCGAGGGTGGCCGGGATGTTGTCGACCGCGTTCGCCGCCGCCGTCGCTCCGAGCACGACGAGGGCGAGCGAGCCGGGCCCGTGGGCACCGCGCACGCCGTCGAGGGCGCTCGACGGCAGCACCTCGGCGAGCACGGCGGCGATGGCGGCCACCCCGAGCGCGGTGCCCAGCGGCACCTCGCGCCACGGCACCCGCCGCACCACGGCGACGAGGACGAGGTCGGCGACGAGCACGGCGATCCAGGGCGAGAGGCCGGCGGCGGCCCCGGCGGTGAACGCCACCAGCAGGGCCCCCACCACCGCCCCGCCGATCCGCAGGGCCCGCCGATCGGGCTCGACGACGACCGCCACCGCCGGCGCGGGCAGGTGTGCCGGGTGGTGGCGGCGGTAGGCGAACCAGCCCACGACCACGGCCGCCAGCGAGGGCAGCCCGAGGTGGGCGACCACCTCGCCGGTGCCCAGCCCCAGCCGCTCGGCGGCGATGAGCGTCGTCAGGTTCGACACGGGCAGCACCGACGAGGCGAACGCGGCGAGCAGCAGGGGCACCAGGGCGAGGGGCAGCGGGTCCACGCCCGAGCGCCGGGCCAGGCGCAGGTAGAGCGGCCCGAGCAGCACGACGGTGGTGTCGAGGTTGAGCACGACGGTCGTGCCCGCCGCCAGGGCCCACAGCCCCGCCACCGGCAGCTCGGGCCAGCGGCGCTGCATCCACGCGGCCACCGCCTCGAACAGGCCGAGCTCGTCGAGGAGGGCGGCGAGGGGCACCGCCAGCAGCAGGAACGCCAGCGCGGGGGCGATCTCCCCCAGGGCGGTGGACGCGGCGGGCACGCGCCCAGCGTGCCGCCATCGCCGCGCCGCGGGCGAACTCCCCGCGATCTCCGTCGGCCGACCGACGTCGGTCGGGGTCAGTACCCGGGGGTGGGCTCGGCTCAGGCGGTGCCGGTGAGGGTTGAGATGGTGCCCGCCGCCTTGGTCTTCTCGTAGTAGTCGCCGCCCGGGTAGGCCGACGCGGTCACCTTGCCGGCGAGCAGGTCCGACACCCAGTCGCCCGCCAGCTGCTTGAGAGCGTCCTTGTTCGCCGCCTTCGGCGTGCCGCACACGAGCGTGCAGAGGCCGTCGGTCGAGTCGCCCTCGGCGTCGCAGTGGCAGCCGCTCGGCAGGCGCACGCCCACGAACCCGCTGCGGGCGGGCAGCAGCGCCTTGGTGCCCGAGCTGTTCGAGTTGCACGACGAGTCGCCGCCCGAGATCGTGTACACCGGCTTGTTCGCCAGGTTCGGCAGCTGGGCGGCCATCCCGTTGCCCGAGTTCTCCACCGGGTCGAGCAGCACCAGGCCCTTGAGCCGGGCCCGCACGGTGCTCGAGGCGTTGGTGTTCACCAGCCCGCCGACCACGGTCATGGCCGCGCCGCCCGCCGAGTGGCCCGAGAGCACGAAGTTGGCCGGGAGGTTCGCCGCCGGCAGGCCGAGCTTGGTGCGGGCGGCGTCGTAGCTCGCCTCGAGGTTGGAGCCGGCCGCGGTGGAGCCGGCCAGCAGCGAGGCGATCGCCGAGTGGGCGCCCGAGTCGTTGATGTTGCAGCTGCCGAACGCCGCCAGGTTGGGGGTCACGACGATCCAGCCGCGCGAGGCGTACCTCGTCTCCAGGCTGGCCATGTTGTCGTTGCTCCGGGCGAAGCCGTGCTGGAGCCAGACGAAGCCGGTCGGCGTCACGCCCTGGGGGATCGCCCAATCCGCGGCGATCGTCGTGGTGCCGTTGCACGGGAGCGCGAGGTTCACCTCGGTCCGCTTCACCTCGTAGTTGGGCTCGCAGCCCGTCACCAGGCCGACCAGCACGGCCACCCCCGCCAGCAGTCCTGCCACACGCCCGATCCGACCCACGACCCCTCCTCGGTGAACACCGTTCAGCGCCCAGGCTCCCACGGGCGCACGCCCGCCGTCTACCCCCACGGCACCGGGCCCATGCCCCACGCGAGGGGTTGGGGCGAGCGGGCCGTAGCCTCACCTGCGCCATGGACCCCTCAGTGATGCACCGGATGATGATGGCGGACCAGTCCGCCAAGCGGGCCACCCTCACGCCCGGGCTGGTGAAGCGGGTGTGGCAGTTCGCCCACGCCTACCGCGCCCGCGTGGGCTGGTTCCTCCTGATCGTGATCGTCGAGGCCGTCCTCGCCCTCGCCCCGGCGCTCGTCATCAAGGCCATCATCGACGATGCCGTCCCCAACGACGACACCCGACAGGTCACGCTCCTCGCCGGCCTGCTGATCGGCGTCGCCTTCGCCCAGGCCGCGCTCGGGATGGTCGAGCGATGGCTGTCGTCCACCATCGGTGAGGGCCTCATCTACGACCTGCGCTCGGCGCTGTTCGACCACGTCCAGCGCCAGCCCATCTCGTTCTTCACCCGGACCCAGACGGGCGCGCTCGTCAGCCGCATGAACAACGACGTGATCGGCGCCCAGCGCGCCGTCACCGGCACCCTGGGCACGGTGGTGTCGAACGTCGTCACGCTCGTCACCACGCTCACGGCGATGGCGGTGCTCGAGTGGCGCCTCACCATCTTGAGCCTCCTGCTCCTGCCGGTCTTCCTCCTCCCGGCCAAGCGGGTGGGCGGCCGCCTCGCCGGCATCACGCGAGACGGCTTCGACCTCAACGCCGAGATGAACGCCACCATGACCGAGCGCTTCGGCGTGTCCGGCGCCCTGCTCGTGAAGCTGTTCGGCAACCAGGACCTCGAGGCCGAGACGTTCAGCGCCAAGGCCGGTCGGGTGCGCGACATCGGCGTCCGCAGCGCCATGTACTCCCGCACGTTCATGACCGCCCTCACCCTCGTGGGCGCGGTCGGCACGGCGATCATCTACCTCATCGGCGGGCGCCTGGTGATCTCGGGTTCGATCACCCCGGGCACGCTCGTGGCCCTCGGCATCTTCGTCGTGCAGATCTACGCCCCGCTCACCAGCCTCACCAACGCCCGGGTCGACCTCATGACCGCGTTCGTCAGCTTCGACCGGGTGTTCGAGGTGCTCGACGCGCCCAACCCGATCACCGACGCGCCCGACGCCACCGAGCTGCTGCTCCCCGCCGGGCGCGTCGAGCTCGACCACGTGACCTTCGCCTACCCGAGCGGGCTCGAGTCGTCGGTCGCCTCGCTCGAGTCGGCCGCCCAGCTCGCCGCCCCCGACGCCGGCGCCGGGCCGGTGCTCCACGACGTCACCTTCGCCATCGAGCCCGGCGAGCTGGTGGCCCTCGTGGGCCCGTCGGGGGCCGGCAAGACGACCATCAGCCAGCTGGTGCCCCGCCTCTACGACGTCACCGCCGGGGCGCTGCGCGTCGACGGCCACGACGTGCGGACGCTCACCCAGGCCAGCCTGCGCTCGGCGATCGGCGTGGTGAGCCAAGACCCGCACCTGTTCCACGAGTCGGTGGCCGACAACCTCCGCTACGCCAAGCCCGACGCCACCCTGGCCGAGCTGGAGGCCGCCGCCCGGGCGGCGCGGATCCACGACGTGATCGCCGCCCTGCCCGACGGGTACGCCACGGTCGTCGGCGAGCGGGGCTACCGCCTCTCGGGCGGCGAGAAGCAGCGCCTCGCCATCGCCCGGATGCTGCTGAAGGACCCGGCGATCGTGATCCTCGACGAGGCCACCTCGAACCTCGACAGCGAGAACGAGGCCCACGTGCAAGAGGCGCTGGCCGCGGCGCTGCAGGGCCGGACCTCGATCGTCATCGCCCACCGCCTCTCCACGATCGTCGACGCCGATCGCATCCTGGTGCTCGACCACGGGCGCCTCGTCGAGCAGGGCCGCCACCACGAGCTGATCGACGCCGGGGGCCTGTACGCGGAGCTGTACCGGACGCTGGTGCGCGCCCAGGTCTGAGGCGTCGGGTGTCTGGTTCTCACCAGACGGGTAGGACGGTAGGGTCACCCCGCCGATCGACGACGCACCGCAGAGAGGAACCACCATGGCCTTCGAGCTCCCCGAGCTTCCCTACGCCAAGGACGCGCTGACCGGGGTCTCCGCCGAGACCCTCGACTACCACCACGGCAAGCACCACAACACCTACGTCAACACCCTGAACGACATGGTGGCCGGCACCGAGCACGAGAGCGCCTCGCTCGAGGACGTGATCGCCGCCGCCGAGATCAACACGCCGCTGTTCAACAACGCCGCCCAGCACTGGAACCACTCGTTCTTCTGGACCTGCATGGCCCCCGGTGGCGGCGGCGCCCCCACCGGCGAGCTGGGCGACGCGATCAACTCGGCCTTCGGCTCCTACGACTCGTTCGTGGACGAGTTCTCCACCGCCGCCAAGACCCAGTTCGGCTCGGGCTGGGCCTGGCTGGTCGACGACGGCGGCCTCAAGGTCATGAAGACCGCCAACGCCGACCTGCCGCTGAAGCACGGCGTCAAGGCGCTCCTCACCCTCGACGTGTGGGAGCACGCCTACTACATCGACTACCGCAACGCCCGCCCCGACCACATCAAGAACTTCTTCGACAACGTGGTCAACTGGGAGTTCGTCGCCGCCAACCTGGCCGGCTGAGCTCCGCCCCGCCCGGGGCACCGATCGAACGAGCGAGGGCCGCTCCCCACGGGGAGCGGCCCTCGTCGCGTCCACGCGCCCGAGCGGGCCCGTCAGGTGGGCGGGGCGGTGCAGGGCTCGCTGCCGCACACCTCGGTGAAGCGGCCGTCGACCTCGAGGAAGTCGGACTTCTGCTGCTGGGCCAGCGGCGAGCGGCGCGGATCCTCGTGGGGGTCCTCGCCGGCGCGGGGCGGCACGTTCTGGAGCGGCGGCACCTCGGCACCCGAGTCCCAGATCACCAGCGCAGAGCCGGTGGAGCCGTCGGCCACGGCGTCGAGCCCCCACACCGGGTCCACGTCGGTGGTGCGGCCCTCGCCGTACGCGGGCCGGTGCACGTCCATCGCGCCGGCGGTGCGGGCCTCGATCTCGGCGGTGAACGGGGCCACCTGGTGGTCGCCGAGCGCCACGTGGATCAGCACCCGCTTGGAGCCCGAGCCGGGCAGCGGGTCCTCGGTGAGGTGGGCGGCGTAGCCGTTCGTCTCGCCGCGGTCCCACAGCATCTGGATGAACTGGAGGCCCACCACCCGGTCGACGGCATCGGGGTAGCTCTGCTTCATGAGGGCCCCGAACGGGTCGAAGTCGACGCTGCGCTCGAGCAGCGTCGAGTAGTTCATGCCGGCCACGCCGAGCACGCCGGCGCGAACGTCGGGCGAGACGGCCACGAAGGCGCCGCCGATGACGCCGCCCTGGCTGTTGCCGTCGTAGAACAGCGCGGTGGTGTCGATGCGCGGCGCGCCACCGGGGTGCTGGAAGGCGGCGTCCGAGTTGAACCCGTCGGGGGCCAGCATCAGCCGACCGAGGACGATGGTGTTCAAGATGCCCTGCTGCGAGCGGTCGGTCAGCGTGTTGAACGTGGAGATGTCCTGGAGGATCGTCGCCGCGTTGCCGATGTCGCCCTCGCTCATCCCGATCCAGTCGGTGGCGCAGTAGACCATGTCGTGGTCCTTGACCATGGTGCGCTGCGGGCTGGAGAAGACCTCGCCGTAGCTGCCGAAGAGGCCGTGGCCGTAGATGACCGGGCGGGCGGGGCCGTCGCCCTCCACGTCGGGCACGCTGCAGCCGAAGCGGGCGGTCAGCGAGCCGTTGCGCACCGGGAGCCCGGTGGCGGGATCGGTGTGGTAGCCGTTGCCCGCCGAGCCGTCGCCGGTGAGGTAGTTCGGCACCTCGAAGGTGCCCTCCACCCGCCGGACGATGCCGGCCTCGGGGTTCTCCTGCACGGACGTGATGGTGAAGTCGGGGGCGTGGCCGTCGAGCGCGGCGAGGGCGTCGTCGCGGATGTGGAGCATGCGCCCCGTGGTGTTCTCGGTGGAGGCCACGGTGAAGTCCCACGCCAGGTAGAGGTCGTCGACGCCGATGCCGGCCTCGGCCAGGTCGCTGAAGAGGAACTGCTGGTGCACCCAGCGATCGTGGGCGTCGCCGACGAAGGCGCTGCCGTCGTCGGTCTTGAAGCGGGCGAAGCTGTCGGGCGCCGGGATCGTGGACCCGTCGGCCCGCTTCAGGTTCCGCAGGGCGAAGATGTAGCGGTGCCCGGCGGTCCAGTTCTTCGCCGGCCGCAGGTAGAGGAGCTGATCGGACGCCCGATCGGCCTCGGGGATGTTGGCGTCGAGCTCAGCGAAGAGCGGTTGGCGCTCGCCCGTCTCGGCGTCGATGGCCACGATCGGCGCGTCCTCGTCGGCGTAGGCGCCGATGTCGTCGAGCGTGGCGGCGCCGGTCTGGTCGAGGTCGATGCCCGGCACCTTCAGCAGGCCGGACTGGCCGGGGCTGAAGCCGTCGTTGCGGTTCCACTCCTGCGGGTTGGGCCGCACCCCCTGGGCGTTCGGGGCGAGCCACTCGCGCTTGAACGCGATGCGCCGCCCCGTCGCCGTCCCCGGGTCGGTGGTGGTGAAGTGGTCGTTCGGGAACGGCAGGAAGCACTTGCGGCCGTCGAAGGGATCGCAGCCCTGGTTGCGGGCCTCCGACGAGCCCAGCAGGCCGGCGAGCAGCTCCAGCTCCCAGGTGCGGGCGTGGCGGTACTGGTCGACCTTCGACGCCAGGCCGCTGGGGTCGGCCGCCCGGCCGAGCATGGCGAGGTAGGCGCCGCGCACCAGCGGCACGGCCCGCTCGTTCGACCGGATCACGCCGCGCACGAAGGAGTCGCGCGTCGTGCCGCGGTCGAGGCGACCGGTCCAGAACGCCTTGCCGTTCGGGTCGGCCGGGCGGCCGAGGAGCGCCTCGAACACGACGTCGACGTAGCCGGCGTTGGTGCTGCCGCCCGATCGCCAGGCCTCGTCGGAGAGGCCGAACGCCTGCTCGAGCTGCTCGAGCGTCCGGCCGCCGCGCACCACGGCCTGCCAGTGGGCGAGGCCCGACGGGTCGGCGGCGCGGCCCAGCCAGCGCTCGTAGGTGTCACCGATGCGGGCGGCGAGCCAGGGATCGGCGAGGAGCTGGCCGCGCACCGCGTCGACGCCGGACGTACCGCCGTCGAGCTGCGCGCCGAGCGCCACCACCTCGGCCTCGGTGGCCGGGGCCAGCTCGGCCCGGATCCGCTCGAGGATCTGGCGGGCGTAGGGCGTGCTGATCGGCTGGGGGGCGAGGGCCGCAGGGGCCACGCTCGCGTTGCCCGCCATCCGACCCGGCGTCGCGGGCGCCGCCGGCGTGGCGACCGCCGGCCCGACCCCCGCGGCGACGCTGCCCGCGAGCAGCCCCACCGAGAGGGCGATGCCGCCGAGCGCCCTCCTCGCCCGTCGCTCCGTCGCGCGCTGACCCGTCGCTCGTGCCACCCGGTCGGTCCCCTCTGATCGTCGTGCGCCGGCGCCGTCCCCTCGGCACCGACCGTGCCGTCGACCCTACCGCCGGTGACCGACGCCCGCGATCGGGCCCGCCCCGCCAGCCCGTACCTCGCATCGCAGCGGGCCCCCGGGCGACCGCTGCGATGCGAACCTCGGGGGATCGGGGCTGCGGGCGCCGAGCCGGATGGGTGGCACGGCCCCGGGCGGGCGCGGGGGCCGGTACCGTCGGGCGCCGTGAGCGACGGCGCCCTGTTCGACGAGTCGGTGGGCCGCGGCCCCGACGCCGACACGTGGACGGTGGGCGAGCTGGCCGCCCACCTCGGCCGGCTCCTGGTGGCCGCGCTGCCCGACGACGTGTGGGTGGCCGGGCAGATCCGCAACCTGAGCCGGGCCAACAACGGCCACGTCTACTTCGACCTGGTGGAGCCCACGGAATCAGGTCGGGCGCCGGAGGCGCAGCTGAGCGTGACGCTGCTGGCGCCCGAGCGCGAGCTGGTGAACCGCCAGCTGGTGCGGGCGGGCGGCGGCGTGCGCATGTCCGACGGCGTCGAGGTGCGCATCCAGGGCCGCATCCGCTGGTACGCGCCCCGGGGCACCTTGCAGCTGCGGATGCACGGCATCGATCCGGCGTTCACCCTGGGCCGCCTCCAGGCCGACCGCGACCGGCTGCTCGCCACCCTCGGCGCCGAGGGCCTCCTCGACGCCAACGCCCGTGTCCCGATGCCGCTCGTCCCGCTGCGGATCGGCGTGGTCACCAGCCGGGGCACCGCCGCGCACGCCGACGTGATGGCCGAGCTGGAGGCCAGCGGCATCGGCTTCGAGGTGGTGCTGGCCGACGCCCGCACGCAGGGCCCCGAGTGCGGCCCGTCGGTCGCCCGGGCCCTCGCCCTGCTCGCCGCCGCCTCGGTCGACGTGGTGCTGCTCGTGCGCGGCGGTGGCGCCCGCACCGACCTCGCCGGCTTCGACACCGAGCAGATCGCCCGCGCCGTCGCCGCCATGGCCGTCCCCGTGCTCACCGGCATCGGCCACGAGGTCGACCGCTCGATCGCCGACGAGGTGGCCCACCGCGCCCACAAGACGCCCACCGCGGCGGCCGCCTCGGTGGTCGCCCAGGTGCAGGCGTTCGGCCGGGGGGTGGAGGAGCGGGCGCTGTCGCTGCGGCGCGGCGTGGCCCGCGCCACGCGGCTGGCCGAGGCTCGGCTCGACGACCGACGAGCCCGAGCCGCGCGGGCGGCGGCGCGGACCCTGGCGCGCGCCGACGATCGGCTGGCGCAGCGCGGGGCGCAGGCCGGGCGCGCCGCGGTCCGCTCGCTCGACCGGGCCGACCGGCGCGTCGAGGTCGTGGGCAGCCGCAGCGTGCGAGGAGCACGCTCGCGCCTCGATGCCGCCGAGGCCCGCCTCGGCGCGCAGGAGGCACGAGGCGTCGTCCACGACCCGGCCCTGGCCCTGGCGAGGGGCTGGTCGATCACCACCACCGCCGACGGGCGCCTGGTGCGCCGCCCGGCCGACGCCCCACCCGGCACGGAGCTGGTGACCCGGCTCGCCGAGGGCGCCCTCCGCAGCACCGTCGTCCCCGATCCCACCGATGCCCCGGAGCACGCCCCATGACCGATCCCGTCCCCGCCGAGCAGCTCACCTACGCCGAGGCCGTCACCGAGCTCGACGCCATCTTGGACCGCCTGGAGCACGACGAGCCCGACGTCGACCGGGTGGCCACCGACGTGGCCCGGGCCAGCGCCCTCATCGCCCACTGCCGCGAGCGCATCGCCTCGGCGCGCCTGCGCGTCGACGAGGTGGCCGGCTCGCTCGCGCCCGAGGTCGTCGACGGCGACGAGGGCTGAGCGCCGCTCGCCCCCTCAGCCGGCCCGGCGCTCGGCTCGACGGTCGTGGGCGGCGCCGCTCACCAGCCGGAACGATCCGGCGATGAGCGAGATGTTCAGCAGGATCTGCACGGCGACGATCAGCCGGGCGGCCTGGCCGGTGGGCACGATGTCGCCGAAGCCGACCGTGGCCACGGTGGTGATCGTGAAGTAGAAGCTGTCGATCTTGGTGTGGATGCCGGGGATCTGGTCGGTGTTGGTGGCGATGGCGTAGTAGGTGGTGGCGAAGGCGACGAGGATCAGCGAGGCGAGGATGGCGACGGCTTCGACGGCCTCGGCGACGGGGTGGTCCGAGCTGCGGATGCGCTCCACCCGGTGCAGCGTGATGGGGACCGACGCGACCACCGCGCCGAGCCCGAGGGCCACGGCCACCGGCCAGTGCTCGCCGTGGAACGGCAGCGTGAAGTAGATGGCGAGCGCGAGGCCGACGATCGCCACGGAGCGGACCACGCCCACCAGGGGTCCCGAGCTCGGACGGCCGTCGGTCTCCTCCACGAGATGGTGAGCCTACGAGCGTCCCGCCGGGCCCGGGGCGATGCGCCCTCAGGAGCCGGCGCCGGGCGCGCCGTCGTCGCGCTCGTCGCAGCGGGCGTCGACCGAGACGGGCTGGGGCTCGGCCGAGGGGAGCGGACGGTCGGCCTCGTCGAGCCCCACCGCGTCGGCCGTCAGCTGGATGCGGCTCCCGCGGAGCCGGGCGGAGCGGACCTCGCCGGGCGCCGCCCCACCTTCGCCTCGCCGCGCCCACGCCTCGGCGCCGAAGGCCCCGATGCGGGTGTCGGTCCGCTCGGGGCGCAGGTCGACCGTGAGCCCGGTGGAGGCCGGCACCCCGGTGGCGTCGTCGTCCTCGAGGCCCACCACCGCCTGGAGCAGCGCACCGTCGTCGGCTCGGGCCACCAGGAAGGCGGTGTGCTCGTCGAGCCCGCACGACACCACCTGGTAGGTGCGGCGGTCGCCGCCCACCCGCACCTCGGCGGTGCGGTCGGGGAACTCCTCGCGGGCGCAGCCGGCGGTTCCCACCACCAGGGCCACGACACCGGCGACCAGCGCCGCGGTCGGGGCCACGCGGTGCCGGGGAGCCGTCGATCGCCGGACCATCTCCCCAGGGTACGGGCACAACTAGGGTTCCCCGGATGCTGACGCTCGTGACGGGAGGAGCCGGGTTCATCGGATCGAACCTGGCCGATGCGCTGATCGCCGAGGGCCACGAGGTCCGCATCCTCGACGACCTGTCCACGGGCTTCGCCGAGAACCTGCCCGCCGCCTCCACCTTCTTCGAGGGCGACCTGTGCGACGCGGAGCTGGTGGCCGAGGCGGTGGAGGGCGTCGAGGTCGTCTTCCACCAGGGAGCCCGCGGCTCGGTGCCGAAGTCGATCGAGACGCCGCTGCTCACCGATCGCTCGAACGTGCTGGGCACGCTCACGGTCCTCGACGCCGCCCATCGCGCCGGGGTCCGCCGCGTGGTCGCCGCGTCGAGCAGCAGCGTGTACGGCGGGGTGGCGCCTCGCCCCACGGTGGAGACGTCGCCGCTCTCGCCGAAGTCGCCCTACGCCGCCTCGAAGGTGGCCGCCGAGCTCTACCTCCGGGTGTACTGGGAGCTCCACGGGCTCGAGACCGTCGCCCTGCGCTACTTCAACGTCTACGGGCCCCGCCAGGACCCCAACGGCCCGTACGCCGCGGTGATCCCCCGGTTCATCGCCGCCCTGCGCGCCGGCGAGGCACCGCAGGTCAACGGCGACGGTGGCCAGAGCCGCGACTTCGCCTTCGTGGCCGACGTGGTGGCCGCCAACCTCGCGGCCGCCACCGCCCCGGCATCGGCCTGCGCCGGCAAGGCCTACAACGTGGCCGGCGGGTCGGAGCGCTCGCTCCTGGAGATGCTCGAGATCCTCGGGTCGATCCTCGGGACCGACATCGCCCCCGAGCACCTCGACCCCCGCCCGGGCGACGTCCGCCACAGCTTCGCCGACACGTCGGCCGCCGCCGCCGACCTCGGCTGGGCGCCGGTCACGGACTTCGCCGACGGGCTGCGGGCGACGGCCGACTGGTTCCGCTGAGCCTCGGCGGGATTGGAGCGATCGGCACCGGCGGGACGTAGCCTGCCGTGATGACCGGAGCAGCACCTGCGGTGGGAGGGCGTCCGCTCCCGGCCACGATGCGCACCGTGGCCTCACGGGTCGAGGCGCGGGTGCTGGCGCTGCTCGACGCCGAGACCGAACGGTGGGGTCGCCTCGATCCGAGCCTCGTCGAGCCGCTCGACGCCGTGCGCGCGCTCGTCCTCGCCGGTGGCAAGCGCCTCCGACCGGTGTTCTGCCACTGGGGGTTCGTCGCCGGCGGCGGCGACGTCGACGACGTTCGCTGGGTCGACGCCGGCGCCGCCTTCGAGATGCTCCAGGCGTTCGCCCTCATCCACGACGACGTCATGGACGGTTCGGCCACCCGCCGGGGCGCGCCGGCGGTGCACCGGCGCTTCGACCGCCGCCACCACGCTGCCGGCTGGTCGGGCGAGTCGCGGCGCTTCGGGGAAGGGGTGGCGATCCTGGCGGGCGACCTCGCCCTCGTCTACAGCGACCTGCTGCTCCCCGGGGCACCCCCGGAGCTGTGGACGCTGTGGCACGAGCTGCGGATCGAGCTCAACATCGGCCAGTACCTCGACCTCGCCGGCACCGCCACCGGGGGCATCGGCCGCCAGGGCGCCCGGCGCATCGCCCGCATGAAGTCGGGCCGCTACACGATCGAGCGACCGCTCCAGGTCGGGGCGCTCCTGGCGGGCGCGGCCACCCTGGCCGATCGGTTGGGCGCCTACGGCGATCCGCTCGGCGAGGCCTTCCAGCTGCGCGACGACGTGCTGGGGGTCTACGGCGACGCCGAACGCACCGGCAAGCCGGTGGGCGACGACCTCCGCGAGGGCAAGCCGACGCTGCTGCTGGCCGTCGCGGCCGAGCGCGCCGACGCCGAGGGCCGGGCGCTGCTCGCCCGGGTGGGTGGCGAGCTGGATGACGCGCTGGTCGGCGAGCTGCAGGAGCTGCTGCGCACCACCGGCGCGCTCGACGAGGTCGAGGCCGAGATCACCGCGCTGCACGCCAGGGCGGTCGGTGCGCTCGACCAGCTCGACCTCACCGCCGAGGCCACCGCGGCGCTGCGCGAGCTGGCCGACTTCGTGGTGGCGCGCGACGCGTGAGCGCGACGGCTCACCCCACCGAGCCGTAGCGGCGGAGCGCCTCGGCGAGCGTCTCGATGGCCACGCCCGGCTCGGCGGCGACGGCGGCGAGCCACGGGGGCCGGACCACGGCGGCGACGGCCACGGGCACCTCGAGCCCCGAGAGCTCGATCGCCTGGCGCACGTACGTGGTGGCGTAGTCGTCGGGACGGATGTCGCGCGCCAGCTCCACCAGCGCGTACGGGTCGGGTGCGTCGGCGTCGTCGTGGAGCGCGAGGGGGGCGAGCACCGCCGGTGAGTGCGGGGCGGGGCCGCCGCCCGCCAGGCCGGGACCGTCGCAGAGCACGGCGCCCCGCACGAGCTGGGGCCGAGCGCCGGCGATGAGGGTGGCGACGTAGGCGCCGAGGCCCCGGCCCACGAGGGTGGCCGGTCCGAGGTGGGCGAGCGCGGTGTCCACGTCGGCCATCAGCACCTCGGCCGTGTAGCCCCCGCCGGGGGCCCGGCTCGACGCGCCGTGGCCCGACAGGTCGAGCCCGAGGATCGGTCCCGGCCAGGCGGCCACCTCGTCGGGCACGGTGTCGGGTGTGCGCTCACCCAGGCCGTGGAGCAGCAGCAGCGGCCGGCCCTCGCCCGCTCGCAGCTCGTGGAGGGCGAGCTCGGTCCGCACGTGGGTGAGCCGGGTCGTGGTCACGCGATCAGCTCCAGCACCAGGTCGGCCACCACCTGGGGTTGCTCGATGTGCACGAAGTGGCCCACGCCCTCGAGGGGCACGAAGCGCGCCCCGGGCGGCAGGTGGGGGAGGACGTCTTCGGGGAGGGTGCCCCAGCCCATGACCTCCAGGTCGAGGCCGAGGACGCACAGGACCGGCATCCCGAGCGACGGCAGGCGCGACATCGACCACTCCGGCCGCCACGGACCGAAGCCGCCCATGCGCATCGACGCGTCGATCTTCCACCGCCAACCGTCGGCCCGCTCGTAGGCCCCGATGGGCACCAGGTAGCGCAGCCAGGCCGGGTCCATCCGCGGGTTCATCCGGCCCCGGCGCTCGGCGAGCTCGTCGACCGTGCCCGGTCGGCGCACCTTGGTCCCGGCCCGGCGACGGTGGTCGAGCCAGGCGCCCAGCTCGCCGTTGAGCATGCGGGTGCGGTGGTGGTCGGGCACGTCGGGCCACGAGCGGCGCGACGGCAGGCCGTCCAGGTTGACCAGGTGGCTCACGCGGTGGGGCAGGGCGTCGGCGAGCTGGAGCATCTGGGCGCCGCCCTTGGAGTGGCCGACGACCGGCAGCGCTCGCGGCCCGATCGAGTCGAGCACCGCTGCGGCGTCGCGCAGGTCGGCGTCCCAGGAGTAGAGGTGGGCGTGGGCGGAGTCGCCGCAGCCCCGCTGGTCCCACGACACCACCCGGAACCCCGCATCGGCCACCCGCGGGGCGAGCGTGTCGAAGGTCCCGGCGAAGTCGAAGCCGCCGTGGGCGAGCAGCACGGGCGGATCGTCGGGGTCGCCCCACTCCCACACGGCGATGTCGAGCCCGCCCGACGACACGGTCCGGCGGCGATCGGGGCGACGGGCGCCGGGATGGGTCCCGAGCCCGGCGGCCTCGGCCTCGGCCCTCGTCGGGGCGGGCGGGATCGGCTCGTGCACGCCGAGAGGGTACGCCCGATCTTGACGCACCGGTCAAGATCGGTGGGTCCTGGGCCCGGCCTGGGTCGGGGAGGTCGCCACCCCTACGATGGATCCGCTGTGACCGCCTCGCCCTCCTCCGCGCCCGTCGAGGCGGCCACCGCCGACACGAGCAGCGCCGGCGACGCCGTGGCGGTCTCCGGCGCCTACGTCCGGGGCGGCCGGACGGCTCGCCTGCGCAGCCGGGTGCGCGGCCACGGCGAGCTGCTCACCGGATCGGGCGTGCTCGTCATCGGCGCCGCCGTGCAGGGCTTCGGTGGCCTGGCGTTCTCGATCATCGTCAGCAAGCTCGACGTCAAGGCCGACTTCGGCGACGCGTCGGCCCTGTTCACCTCGGTGCTGTTCGTCACCTACCTCGCCGGGCTCGGCCTGCCCGTGGCCCTCGCCCGCTACGCCGCCGACCGCGACGTGGACAGCCACGTCGTGTTCGCCTGGGGGGTCCTCGCCACCGTCCCCGCCGCCATCGTCGCCTCGGCGGGCTACCTGTGGCTGGTCGATCCGGGCGCGGCCGACGTGCTGTGGGACTGGCACCCCGTGGGGGGCTTCGCCCTGTTCGCGCTGATCGTGATGGGCTCGGCCTTCTCGCTGATCGTCGACGTGCGCGCCATGACGATGCGGCGTTGGAACCTGGTCCTGCTGCGCATCTGCCTGGTGGCGGTGGCGAAGATCGCCCTGCTCCCGCTGTTCCGCCACAGCGACCACCGATCGCTGCTGATCTTCCTCTACCTGGCCGGACCGGTGGCAGTGTCGGGCTTCCTCGGCATCGGCCTCATCAACCGCATCACCGGCGGTCGCCACCAGCTGCGGCCCCGGCCGGCCACCGCCCGGGCGGCCACCCGCTACTCCGCCATCAACTACCTCTCCACGCTCGCCTACCAGGCGCCGTACTTCGCGTTGCCGGTGATCGTCCTCAAGCACGTCGACAGCACCACCAACGGCAGCTTCTACGTGGCGTGGGGGATCGTCGCCATCGCGTTCTACGTGCCCTCGGCCATCGGCCAGGCCCTGCTCGCCGAGGGCGGCAAGGGCGGCGCCCACGTCCGCTCGCAGATGCGCCTGGCGCTGGCCCTGGCCGTGGGCCTGATGGCGCTCGGCGCGCTCGCCACCTTCCTCGGGAAGGGCCTCGTGGTGGCGGTGTTCGACGAGAGCTACCGCGACGCCGCCCACATCCTCCCCGCGATGATGCTGGCCGGCATCCCCTGGGCGGTCACCTCGCTCCTGCTCACGGAGGTGCGCGTGCTGCACCGCCACGTGGCCACGGTGGTGATCACCGTGACGTTGATGCTGGCGATCATCGTGCCGGCGCTGATCCTCGTCCCGGGGAACCAGGCGGGCCACGGCCTCGACGGCGCATCCGCCGCCTGGGTGGTGGGCAACCTCATCGCCGCCGCCGTTGCCGTGGTGGTCACCGGCATCAGCCGCCGGCACAGCTCGGGCCACGAGGCCGAAGACGAGCTCGACCCGCTGGCGCCCACGGAGTAGCGCCGGCGCCGCTCAGCCGCAGCGATCGCCCTCCGGGCGGTACTCGGGGCCGGCGGCGTCGTCGGTGGTGACGACCTTCCAGTTCGGCGTCTCCGACCGGGCGAGCACGCCCGACTGGTCGAGCGCCCGGTCGTCGGGCGGGTAGAACCCGGCTTGGGCCTTGAACTGCTCGGTGGCCGCCTTGAGCTCGCGCAGCTCGCTGCGACAGTCGCGCTCGGTCGACGTCTCGTCGATGCCGCCGACGCCCCAGGCGACGATGGCGATGAGGATGCCCAGCACCACCAGCACCAGCGCGAGCTCGGAGAAGGTGAACCCCCGCTCGTCGCCCCGCACCGTGGTCATGGCGTTCGACGGTACCGCACGAGGCGCGCTCACCCTCCGCCGCCGCCGGCCAGCTCGGGATCGGGATCGGCCGGCGCGTCGGGCGGGCACGCGTCGATCTCGCACAGCCGTGCCCGCCATCGAGCGACCTCGGCCGGGTCGTCGCGGAGCCCCGCCAGGTCGTACATCGCCCGCATCGCCTCGAACGACCAGGGGCTGAGCCGGAGCGCCTCGCGCAGGTCGGCCTCGACCGCTGCGAGCTGCTCCTCGCGGCTGCCCGGCGCGAACGTGTTGTCGACGTAGGCCCGCCGGATCCACCAGATCGAGCGCGTCGGATCCTCGCGGGTGGCTCGATGCGCCGAGCGCAGCACCTC
>Ga0116151_10002686_pt1 | contig 16236 bp, 9 predicted proteins | sample AD_UKC117_MetaG_FD_89893 | JGI IMG/M metagenome (GOLD analysis project Ga0116151, IMG submission 89893) | Active sludge microbial communities of municipal wastewater-treating anaerobic digesters from Hong Kong - AD_UKC117_MetaG | ecosystem: Engineered > Bioreactor > Anaerobic > Digestate...
ATTAAAAGTCTCTTAAATTTTGCAGCAATTGAACCCAATAAAATCTGCTACCCCGGCGGCAAAGGCCACCTGTCTTGCTGTTGCGACACAATTTTCGTTATGCTACAATTGTGAAAACTTCCACGATTATCGGCAGCACCCAGAGGAAATTCACCAGTGTCTGATATTCCAGATATCGTAATCGGACGACTTCCAGTTTATTTACGCGAACTTCATCGACTGTCCGGCGAGGAAGCAAAACAAACCACTTCGTCGCATGAATTGGGCAAACGTCTTGGCATTAGCTCCGCCCAAATCCGCAAAGACCTCTCCCATTTTGGTGAATTTGGCAAACAGGGGACCGGCTACCACATCGACTACCTCATCCAACAATTGGAACAAATTCTACACCTGACCAAAGAATGGCCAGTCGCCCTTTTGGGCGCCGGGTATTTGGGCCACGCGTTAGCCCATTACGACGGTTTTCAACATCGCGGCTTTCACATCCGGTGGATTTTTGACAGTGATCCCGTCAAAATTGGTGTGGAAATGAACGGTTTGCGCGTCCAGCCCATCGCCGAACTTGAAGAAACGATCAGCCGGGAACAGGTGAAAATGGTGATCCTGGCCGTGCCTATCAGTGCCGTACAGGAAATTACCGACATTCTCGTCGAATGCGGCGTCAAAGCCATCCTCAGCTACGTGCCTGTGCACCTGGACGTGCCCCCTGACGTGCAGGTAAGTTACAGCGATCCGGTCGTGCAAATGCAGCGGATGACATTTTACCTGGAATAAATGCCGTTACGGCTCAGACCTTGTAGATGAAAAAGGCCGCATCGAGACAGATGCGGCCTTTTTTGTGTTGAGGTTGGTGGATGGTTTACAAATCGGGAATGCTGCGCTGTAAAATCGGCAGTTCGGCCAGGGCCTTGCCGGCGCCAATCACGGTGCAGGCGATAGGATTGTCGGCCACGTAGGCGGGTACAGAGGTTTCCTTCGTTAACAGCGTGTCCAATTCACGCAGGAGCGCGCCGCCGCCGGTTAACGCCATACCGCGATCAATGATGTCGGAGGATAATTCCGGCGGGGTTTTGGCCAGCACCGCACGCACCACGTTAACGATGGCTGCCAAAGGTTCGCTTAACGCCTCCACCACTTCACTTGTGCGAATGGTGATGGTTTTAGGCAGACCGGCAATCTGGTCTCGTCCCTGCACCTGCATTTCCAACTCATCGTCCAGGGGCATCGCTGCGCCTATCTTGATCTTGATGGCTTCGGCCGTTGGTTCGCCGATAATCAGGTTGTATTTTTTGCGCACATAGGCAATGATGGCCTCGTCCAGATGGACGCCGCCTACGCGGACCGACTCGGCGCAGACGATGCCGTTCATGGAACAAACGGCCGCTTCCGTCGAGCCACCGCCTAAATCGACCACCATGTTGCCGGTGGGTGTGCCGATGGGCAGTCCGGCGCCAATGGCCGCCGCCAGCGGTTCGGGGATGAGGTGGGCTGGCGGCCGGGCGCCAGCGGCTACGGCCGCTTCTTTCACAGCACGCCGCTCAACGCTGGTAACGCCATACGGCACGCTGATCATGACCACCGGCTTGCGCAGCCGCAGGCGGCCGGTAACTTTGCCGATGAAATATTCGAGCATGCCCTGGGTGACGAAGTAATCGGCGATGACGCCATCGCGTAACGGCCGTATCACTTCAATCTCTTCGGGTGTACGGCCGTACATATCCTTTGCCGCCCGGCCCACTTCCACGATCGTCGTTTTGGTCTCGTCTTCGCGGATGGCCACCATCGACGGCTCTTGCAGCACAACCCCCCGGCTCTGGTCAAAGACCAGCACATTCACCGTGCCCAGGTCCACGGCAATATAAGGCGTAAAAATAGAAGCCACGAATTATTCCTCGTACGTGTCCCGCAAATCTGTGGGCATGGCGCTCGCCCGACGGCGGCGCTGCGCCACGTTCAGGCGGATCTGCGCCCGCTGCAGCGAAGCCCGGATTTGCGCATAACGCTCGGGATCTTCCGGCACGCCTTCGGCCATCATCTTTTCTGCCCGCTGCCGGGCGGCCATCGCGCGCTGGATATCAATCTCTTCCGCCCGCTCGGCCGAATCCGCCAGGACGATCACCTTTGTTGGCTGAATCTCCGCAAACCCGCCGCCTACAGCAAAGTATTGCTCTTGACCGCTCTGCCGCACAATGACTTCACCATAACTGAGCGTGGTCAGCAGCGGTGTGTGATTGGGTAAAATGCCCAGACGTCCTTCTGAACCCGGCAAATTAACCGCATCCACCTCACCACTAAAAACGGTGCGCTCTTGGGTCACAATTTCACACTGGATTGGCATCTTCTCACCTAATAAATAATGCGTGATGCGTCACGCGTGGCTGAAAAAACAGACCTTCCGCATCACGTATCACGCATCACGTTTTACGCTGTTCGCAATGTAGCCTAGGCCCCGACCCGCAAGCGCTCCGCTTTGGCCACAGCGTGATCAATCGTTCCTACCATATAAAAAGCCTGTTCTGGCAAATCGTCATGCTTGCCATCCAGAATTTCGCGGAAGCCGCGCACCGTCTCGTGCGTGGGCACATATTGGCCTTCCAGGCCGTGGAATTTTTGCGCCACAAACATTGGCTGACCCAGGAAGCGTTCGATTTTACGCGCCCGCGCCACCAGCAGTTTCTGGTCTTCCGACAATTCGTCAATACCCAGAATGGCGATAATGTCCTGCAAGTCGTTGTAGGTCTGCAAAACTTGCTTTACTTCACGCGCCGTGCGGTAATGCTCCTCGCCGACGATGTCTGGTTGCAGCGCCCGGCTGGAAGAGGCCAGCGGATCGACGGCCGGGAAAATACCTTTGGCGAACACGCCACGATCCAGCGTCAGGCTGGCGTCCAGGTGGGCAAAGGTGGCAACCGGGGCTGGATCGGAGTAGTCATCGGCGGGCACGTAGATGGCCTGCATGGAGGTGATGGAGCCGGTCTTGGTGGAGGTAATGCGTTCTTGCAGCGCGCCCATTTCTGAGGCCAGGGTGGGCTGGTAGCCCACCGCGCTGGGCATACGTCCCAACAGAGCAGACATTTCGGAACCGGCCAGGACGTAACGGAAGATGTTGTCGATGAACAGCAGCACGTCGCGCCCTTCGTCGCGGAAATATTCGGCCATGGCCAGCCCGGTCAGGGCGACGCGGAGGCGCACGCCTGGGGTTTCGTTCATTTGCCCGAACACCATGGCTACGGAATCCATCACGCCGTATTCTTGCATTTCGTAGTACAGGTCGGTGCCTTCGCGAGTGCGTTCGCCGACGCCGGCGAAAATCGACACGCCTTCATGCTCACGGGCAACGGAACGAATGAGCTCGGCGATGGTGACGGTTTTACCCACGCCTGCACCGCCGTAGATACCGGTTTTACCACCTTTGATGAAGGGGGCGATGAGGTCGATGACTTTCATGCCGGTTTCGAAGGTTTCGGCTTTGGTGCTTTGGTCCTGGAATGTGGGCGCTTCGCGGTGAATGGGGTAGTAGATCTCTGATTTGGGCGTTTCGCCGCCATCCACAGCTTCGCCGACCACGTCGAAAATGCGTCCCAGGGTTACTGGCCCTACGGGTACTTTGATGGGTTCGCCGGTGGCCACAGCTTCCAGGCCGCGGGGGACGCCGTCGGTGGAGCCCATGGCCACGGTGCGGACAAGCCCGCTGCCTAACTGCTGTTGGACTTCTAGCACGAGACGGCCGTTTGGCCCGGCCACGTGCAGCGCTTCATAAATTTCTGGTAGTTCCCCGCCGGGGAATTCCACATCCACAACCACACCACGTATGGCTGAAATCTTGCCTGTAGCCATAAAATCCTCCAATTAGCCTTTTAATGCTTCTGCGCCACCGACGATATCCAAGATTTCACTGGTGATGCTCGCCTGACGCGCCTTGTTCCGTTCTAGGGTGTATACTTCGATCAATTCCGCGGCGTTATCGGTGGCGTTGTTCATGGCCACCATGCGCGCGCTGTGCTCGCTGGCCAACGCTTCCAGAATCGATTGGTAAATCTGTAATTGGGTAAACCGGGGGACGATGACGTCTAACAAAGCCGCCGGCTGCGGTTCATACAGGTAAACCCGATCCGACACGCCGCTAAGGTCGACTGTTTGCACGTACTCGGACACTGCCATGCCTTCGAAGTCTAACGGCCGTAACGGCAGCAATTGTTTCACCGTTGGGCGGCGCGTAATCAAATTCACAAAATCTGTGTAGGCAATGAACACTTCATCCACCACACCCCGCAGGTAATCATCGGTCACCACCTGAGCGATAGGCGTGATGTCCAGGATCGAAGGCGAGTCGGGGATGTTCTCGAAGGTAGCCACCACATTGTAGCCCCGGCGAATCATCAGGTCGCGGCCTTTGCGCCCCACGGTAATCACCTGGCAAGGCACTGGCAGCGCCCGGATAAAAGCCTCTACCCGGCTCACAATGTTGGCGTTGTACGCACCCGCCAAACCCCGATCGCCGGTAATAAGTATCACCGCCGAATTTCTAATCTCCGCGCGCGCCGTCAAGAGCGGATGCCCCACATCCGGCTGCGAGGCCAGGTTGTTCAAGATTTCAAATGCCTTGCCCGCATACGCGCGGGTAGCCTCCACCTGTCGCTGGGCGCGGCTGGCCTTGGAAGCCGACACGGCCGCCAGGGCACTGGTCACCTGCGAGATGTTTTTGATACTTTTGATGCGCTTGTTTAATTCGCGTTCAGTAGCCATGCGTGTCTCCGGTGTTCATGTGCCAAGTATTCAGTGTCCGGTCAAAAATCAATCCACCACCACACATAAACACTTGAACACCTGACACATTTATGACGCCGACCAGCCAGCGTTGAAATCTTCAACGGCCGTCTTCAGCGCCGCCTGAATCTCATCTGTCCACGCGCCGCTTTCCCGGATCGGCTTGCCGACTTCCGGGTGGACCGTATCCATATACCGCAAAAAGTCCTGGCTCCATTTGCGCACCTGATTCACAGCCACATTATCCAGATAGCCGCGACTGCCGGCAAAAATCAGCATCACCTGATGATCCAGCGACAGCGGATTGTATTGCGGCTGTTTCAACATTTCCATCAAGCGCTCGCCACGGTTCAACTGCCGCTGCGTCGAGGCATCCAGGTCGGAACCAAACTGCGCAAACGCCGCCAATTCCCGATACTGCGACAAGTCAGACTTCAGGCCGCCGGCCACTTTGCTCATGGCCCGCTTTTGCGCCGCGCTGCCTACCCGCGACACCGACAGACCGGTGTTGATAGCCGGACGCTGACCGGCATTAAACAGATCGGTCTCCAGGAAAATCTGGCCGTCGGTAATAGAAATAACGTTCGTCGGGATATATGCCGACACGTCGCCCAGCAGCGTTTCGATGATGGGCAGCGCCGTCAGCGAACCGCCGGTTCCCGGGATTTTCTTGACCTCGTATTTTTCTTGTTTGGGATCCCCCAATTCTTTCAGGGCTTCTTCTGTCTGCTCATCGACAAGATTGCCGAAGTAGCGTTTCCCGTCCACGCCCATCGTGTCGGTTGTGACTTCCGTGCCTTTTTCAACAATGACCCACTCATCGCGCAAGCGCACAGAGCGCTCCAGCAGGCGGCTGTGCAGCGAGAAAATGTCGCCCGGATACGCTTCACGGCCGGGCGGGCGGCGCAAAATTAGCGACATCTGCCGGTAAGCCCAGGCGTGCTTGGAAAGGTCGTCGTAAATCACCAGGGCGTCTTTTCCCTGGTCCATAAATTCTTCACCAATGGCGCAGCCCGCGTAAGGAGCAAAATACTGCATGGGCGCTGGATCGGAAGCGCCGGCCACGACCACGACGGTGTAATCCATCGCGCCATATTTTTCTAGCGTATCCACCACCTGAGCAACCTGCCCGACACGCTGGCCGATGGCCACGTAAATGCAGATCATGTCCAGGCCCTTCTGGTTGATGATGGTATCCAGGCAGATGGCCGTCTTGCCTGTCTGGCGGTCGCCGATGATCAATTCACGCTGGCCGCGGCCGATGGGGAACATGGAGTCGATGGCCATGATACCCGTTTGTACCGGCGTATCGACGCCCTTGCGCTCAATCACGCCGGGGGCAATGCGCTCGACAGGCCGCACTTTGTTCGTGCTGATAGGCCCTTTGCCGTCAATCGGATTGCCCAGGCCATCTACCACCCGGCCGATGAGGGCGTCACCCACTGGCACGGAGGCGATCCGTCCGGTGGAGCGCACTTCGTCGCCAACCTCGATGCCGGCAAAGTCGCCCATGACGACGACACCCACATTGTCTGGCTCCAGATTTAAGGCCAGACCGGTGACGCCGCTGCTAAATTCCACCAGCTCGCTGGCTTTTACGTCCGCCAGGCCGCTGACAAAGGCGACGCCATCGCCGACGGAGATAACGTTGCCAACACTGCGGGCGCCTACTTTGCGATCAAATCCTTTGATTTGCTCCAGAAGCGAATCAGTTATATTTTTGAAATCTGGGGCAAGGGTTGTCATTCACCAACCTCCTTGAAACAACGGGTTTTTTTCATGGGAGAGGATGATTCGGCCACGTTTGACGGCTTGTGCATCACCTTCCCCTCTGCTCGTCTAAAAATTCAATTGGCGCTATTCCCGAAATTTGAACATCTATAAAGAAGTTTTTACGTGCCGTGCGCATTCGCGTTTTGGTAGACGGCCGTTTGCGGCGGATGGATATGGTATCACTGCCGGTTTGTGGGAACAGACTCCAGTAGACGTACTCCTGGCAGCCTAGAAAATGATACCCCAGCGATACCCTTTTGTCCAACAATTCACAATCCGCCCAGAGGCAGAATGCTTAACGGCCGTTAATCTCCCACCAGAGAAATTGGGCCCAAACCTATCTGATCACCCACTGTGCCATCCGCCTGGGTAACGGGCAAAGGCAGGGGATGGTTGTCTGCGCTCAGGGCAAAAACGGTCAAACTCAGCCACCAGTCGCCGGTGATCGGGCCGCTGTCCAACGGCAAATACACCCGGTCCATGATCGGCGCGGGCTGACCATACCAGCAGGTTGTCGGGAATTGGTAAGCAAACGGCTGCCAATCCACCGCTGGCAGCACGCGCCCATCGGGGGCCACCAGCACCGCCGAAAAGAAATAAGGCACGGCCATCTGCTGCCGGGCTTCCCAGTAGAGGTCGAGCTCTAGCTGGCCAGGCTGGGTGCCGTATTGCGCGGTGTACCCTTGGAGGTGCAGCGCGTCGCCAAAGTCGGCGGCCACGGCCGTTGGCGTGGCTGTCGGCGGCGCAAAGGCAACGGCCGTATACGCGGGCGGCGGCGTCAGGTCGGAGCCTACAGCCGGGATGGTGATGAACAGGCCGACCAGCCAGGCCGCCTGGACCAGCGTGAAAAGAGCCTGGTCGCGCGGCGCAAAGTTGGTAATGACAACGGCCGTGCCCAGCAAGGCCACCGGCATAAACAGCGACCAGATGCGCCCGGTCTCGCCCCGCGCCGTGCCGGAAAGCACCACCAGCCCCAGTGTCAGAGCCAGGGCCAGCGCCAGCTGGCGGACAGGCCGCGACGCTGGCTGGAACAACGCCAGTATAAACAGGGCAAACGCCGGCAGCCCCAGAAACATGATGAAATCCCAACTGTGCAGCCCCAGCCAGGGCCAGTAGGCGCGTTCTAATTGGAAGTGATACTGCGTGGTGGTCTGCCAGATGGCTAACGGCGTGTGTCCGGTCCACGCGGTGTAGAGGACAAAAATCAACAGCAGACCCAGGCCGAATTGCACGCCGGCCAGCAACGGCCGTCTCCCAGCTTCAATCCAGGTTTCGCCCGACCGTTTCCAGCCCACAATCAGGGCCAGCAGCCCGGCGAACAGCAGCAGCGGCACAAAGGCAAAGCTAAAGAGGATGGCTACGGCCGTTAACGCCCCGGCCAGAATCAGCTGCATGGCTGCCCGCGTCGGACGGCCGTTCGTCAATCCGGCCCACAACAGCCAAGTAATCGTCACCGCCGTCAGCGGATAAGGCGAATTGAGTGTACCCAGGAAGATGGCCACAGAGGGGACCAGCGGCCACCAGGCGATGGCCCACCGGGCGGCTTTGTCGCCCGCCGTCTGCCGCGCCAGGCCGTAGAATGGCAGGATGGTGAGCGCAGCCCACAGCGGCGCGGCCACGCCCAGCCAGGCGGCCGCCAGTTGGGCATTGCTGCGATCCATCAGGGGCACGTTGTCGCAGGCTAACGGCCGTAAGGCCATGCCGGCAACCTCGCTCAGCGCCGGGATACGTTCGCCCCAGGCCATCAGCGTATGGTAAAGGAAGGGCCAGCCCGGCGGGCTGACGACCATGTGGCTGGATATCGGTTCCCAAGTGGGCATCAGCGCCGGCCAGCCCGCCAGAACGTCGCCCATAGTTTGCACCTGGAGGGCGACGGCAAACCCGCCGGTGGTGACGCCAGAGGCTGTGCGGGCGAAAAGCAGTTCCAACGGATCGCCCCACCAATAGAGCAGGGCCACCGGCACAACCAGCGCCCCGCCCAGACACCACAGCACAAAAAGTCCGGCGCGCTGGTTCCGCAGCAGCCACAGCCCAGCCAGATAAACCGGCAGCGCCAGCAGCGCCGGCCACAGGCGTGGTAGTTGGGCCAGGGTCAGCGGGTTATAGGGCCAGCGCCAGCCAAAACCGCCTCGCAGCCCCGGCCACCAATTGAAGAGAAACGCCAGCAGGAGAACGGCCGTTAGCCCCCAAATCCCTAACAAGACAAAACGTTGATGTCGCATTCGGCCTCGCATTGAGCATATTGTAGCCAACCGGTAGCGTGCGGCAATGGTAGGGTGATAGGCAGATGCATGTTGGGGGAAGAGCGTTATACTTGTTGGCTTATGGATGGTCGAGTGAATCTGGCACGCCTGAATCGAGAAGATGGCGTGTTTATCTTGCTGCTGCGAAGTTATGGTGCGTTGACTGGCGTTCTGTATGCCGGTTAAGGTGGAGCAACCCTGCCCGTGTCTGGTAACCCGGTGATGGAATCTAGAAGCATCATAACTTGCTGGCGAAACCCCGTCCCCACGTAACGGATTGACGCCCACGACTAGATGGCACGGATGCGTCTGCGATGCAGCAAGATGAGATTGCCCGGCCAGATGATGTTTGGCGGCTATAATGGCCAGCAGGTAGATCAGCATCTGGCGGGGATTGAAACCCGCCCGACTTTATCTGGCCAACCCTTGATAAACCCAGACCGAACTTGACTGGCTTTATGTGGTGAGGATTTAAACAGCGATATTCAGCAAAGGAATATGAGACCTGGAAATAAGTTAGGCGCACTTCTTCTCATGGCAGGAGTTATCTTGTTAGCTTTTGCCTTGCGCTTGCACAATATCTCAGCCTTTAGTTTTTGGACAGATGAAGCGCTGACCCCGCTGCGATCGAGCTATCCTATCGCTCAAATTTTGCGCAACGAGATCATCATTCAGGGGGTTGTCACCAAGGATACCCATCCGGCCTTTTACTATCTGGTTATGCATGGGCTACGGCCGTTTCTCGGTGAGTCGGACTTTGCGTATCGTTATCCGGCACTGCTTTTCAGTCTGTTACTCGTTCCGTTGCTGTACCAATTCGGCCGCCGGTTACACGGCCGTGTCTTAGGTTTGGTGGCCGCGGTTTTAACGGCCGTCAATCCCCTGCAAATCTGGTACGCCGACGAAGCCCGCATGTACACTCTGCTTGTGCTGCTGCTGGCCGGGGCCAGCTACGCGCTGTGGCGCGCTCTAACAGGCAGTGATTTACGCCGCCAGTTGGTGATTTACATCATCCTGGCCGGGCTGGGACTTTATACCCACTACACGGCCGTTTTCCTCATCGCGGCCCAATCCCCCTTTTGGATCTGGCTCTTATGGCAGCGCGGCCAAAAGAAACTCATCCTCGCGGCCGGCCTCATCGGTTTGCTGGCAGCAATCCCCCTGATTCCGCTTACCATCCCCCGGTTGTTCACCGGCACAGAAGCCAACTACTTTTATGTCTCCCCCGGCACAATGCTCCGAGACGTGGTCCGTTTTTTTGGTCTGGGCCTGACGGTCGACTTTACGGAAGTGGGGATAAAAGTGCTGAATGTGCTGACCCTGGGGCTCCTGCTGTTGGGCTTCTACGCGGCTAAAGGGTGGAAGCAGCGCGCGTTTTTGTCTTCCTATTTATTGGCCGTTGTCGTTGGCTTGATGGCCGGATCGCTGCTTAAGCCCATGTATCAGGGCGTGCGCCACATCATGGCCGGCAGCCCGGCTTTTATTCTCTTGCTGGCGTGGGCAATTGTGTTTGCCTGGGAAAAAACACGGCAAGAAACGGCCGTGCGCTACCTCTGGGGCAGCCTCACAGTTGTGGCTCTATTCACCGTCATCGCCGGGCCAGTGATCGCCCTGAACAACCTGTATTTTCGTCCGGAACTTTATGCTAAAGACGATTTTCGTTCTCTCATCCGGGAAATCGAGCAGTTTGCCGGCGAAAATGACGTCATCGTGCACAACAACGCGATCTTGCTTCCGCTGCAGGCCCATTACCAGACACGCGCCGATCTGGCGGTCACGGCCGTTCCCCGTTATCCCACGAACGCCGTCGACTCAGAGCCGGATCTGGTAGCGTTGGTCCAAACTTACGACCGTATCTGGCTGGTTACAGACCCTCCAGCCGACGGCCGTGACGCCAATCGCCTGGTGCAAAAGTGGCTGTCTGCTCATCTGAACCAGGTGGCTCACCTGGAAGCACACAGCAAAAATGGCATCGTTCAAGCGCTTGGTTTCAGCGCTTCTTCTCCTTATGTCGATGAACTGCCAGACGGCAGCCAGCCGCTTGACATTGTATGGACCGACCTGCCCGCGCTGCGCGGGTTCCGCCTGGACAATGACCAACCTGTTCATCAGCCAACCTTGTGGTTCACGCTTTTCTGGGAAGCGGGCGATCCGCCGCCGGCCAAGACGTATGTACGCTTTACCCTGCAAGACGGCGACGGCCGTGAGTGGCTGGTGAAAGGCCATCCCCTCTGGCCGGAGAATGGCCAGGCGTGGCCACAAGATGGCTTGGCCCAATCTGACTACTACCTGAATCTACCGCCACTGCCGCCGGGTGATTACCTGCTTTCGATTCAGCCGTTATCCGGCGAAGGGGAAGGAGCGCTCGGCGCGGCTCAACCGCTCGGCCCCATCACCATTGCTGCCACGGAGGCCACCGATACGCTGCTAAAAGCGCTGCCCAACAACAGCCAGCGCCTCCGCTTTGACAACGGTTTACAGCTTGCCGGTTGGGAAACGGCCGACACCGGCGTGCGTCCCGGCCACACTCTCCCCCTGACACTGTACTGGCAGACCGAAACCCCCTTGTCCCTGGATGATATCCGGTACGAATTGACCGTTCTTGAAGCCAATGGCGACTCGCTGCGGCAGCAGTCAGACCGGCCTGGCGCTCCCTGGTTGCCCGAACTGCCAGCCCACGCCATCGTGATGGAACCAACCGGCCTGTTTATTCGGCCGGAGACAGAGCCAGGAGAATACGAGTTACGCTGGCGGCTGCTGGACGGAGACAATGTGGTGCCGGGACGGCCGTATTGGCGGCCGTGGTCTACCGACAGCGTCACCCTGGGACGCATTCAAGTGATCCCCTGGCCCATGGAGACGGCCCTGCCTGCCGACGTAATCCGCACAGATGCCGTGTTTGGTTCCGCCATCGACTTATACGGCTACACCCTGACACAATCACCGGACGAACTGGAATTGGCGCTAACCTGGCAGGTACAGGCCAGGCCCGACGATAGTTATCTTTTATTTGTCCATCTTATTTCCACGGAAAATGGCGAGATCGTAAACCAGGAAGACCGGCTCCCCGGTGACGGCCTGCGCCCCACGTCTGGTTGGCGCCCAGGTGAGGTGATCAATGACACGATTAATCTGCCCATCCCTGACGGCACGCCGCCCGGAAATTACGAAGTGTGGATCGGCTTTTACCAACCGGATAAGAATGTGCGGCTGCCCGTCATGGTTCAGAGTGTGCCGCAGGTCAATGATCAACTTCTGTTGACCACCGTGTCGCTGCCATGACTCGACTTCCCGATTCTCCCGTCCAGGCGTGGATAGCTCGCTACCGAAAGTGGCTGCTGGCCGTTATTTTGTTAGCCTACAGTCTGATCACCATTGGCTACGGCCGTATCAACCCCTTATTTGAAGCGCCCGACGAGCACCACCATTTTTTCACCGTTCTGTATGTTGCCGAAAACGGCCGTCTCCCCACAGCTGATCCCGCCGACGACTGGCTGCGCCAGGAAGCGGCCCAGCCGCCGCTTTACTACCTGCTTGGCTCTCTCTTCGTGCGCGGCGCATCATCTGCTGCGGCGCAGGCCCACATCTGGCCCAATCCCCACGCTGCCCTCGGCGACGCTTCCGCTTTAACCAACCTCAACCGCTTCGTTCACCCGCAGCCTGCCCCAGACTATGCCCGGTTCGCCTACCGGCTGCGCCTGCTCTCCACGCTGCTTGGCCTGGGCACGTTGCTGTGTATCTACGGCGGTGGTCGCCAGCTTTGGCCCCATCAGCCAGACATCGCCCTGCTATCCGCCGGACTGGTCGCTTTTTTACCCCAGTTCAACTTCTTGCACAGCGCCATCAGCAACGACGTGTTGGTGATTTTTTTGGCCAGCGCCGTGTTGTGGCAGCTTGTCCGCCTGTGGCAAACGGCCGTTACCTACCCCCGCCTGCTGCTGCTAGGCCTGACTATTGGCCTGGCGATGCTGACCAAAAATGCCGGGACGCTGCTGCTGTTGTACGCTCTAGGCTTTCTCATGGTCAATAATCACTGGTCATTGGCAAATGGCCAACCGCCGACGCTCAGGCAGTTGTTGGCGATGGACAAATGGCGGTCCACTATCGGCAATTGGCTGCTGGTGCTGCTGCCTGCGCTGCTGGTGGGCGGCTGGTTGTGGTGGCGCAACTGGCAATTGTATGGCGACGTGACGGCCACTACCCCCTTTATCCAGTTTGCCGGCGGCGACCGCCAGGCCACGCCACTCCAGGTTTTGAGTGAATGGGATAGCCTATGGCCATCATTGTTTGCCGTTTTCGGTTGGTTTAACCTGCGCCCGCCGCAGTGGGTTTACTGGACCTGGTACAGTTTAGTTGCGGTAGCGGCAGGGGGCGTCATCAAATCGTCAATCGTTAATCGCCAACCGCGAATGATCGATCGTCAATTCGTACTCGTTCTGCTGTTGGCCGGTTGGGTAGCCCTGGTCTACGCTGGTCTGTTTGCCTTCATGCTGCAAACGGAGGCGGCTCAGGGGCGGCTGCTGTTTCCGGCGCTGCTGCCCCTGGCGCTGGCGCTGGCTTATGGTCTCAGCCGCTGGCGCTGGCCGGGCGTGCCATTTGTTGCCCTGCTGCTGGCCCTGGCCACGACACTTTACGCGCTGTTTTTCGTGGTCCGACCGGCCTACGCCTGGCCGCCGGTGGTGGCATCGCTGCCACCGGAAGCCACGCCTATCCAGGCGGAGATGGGGCAGGGCGTCCGGCTGGTTGGGGCGCAGGTGGAGACTGCCACGGCCGTTCCCGGCGACGCCGTCTGGCTCACCCTTTACTGGCAAGCTGATATGCCCCCGGCAGAGCCAGTGGAATTTGTGGTAGAAATTCTGGGCCACGACCTGGCGCGGGTTGGCGGCTTGCAAAGTTACCACGGCCGTGGCCTGTACCCGGCCAATCTCTGGCCCTCCGGCCAGATCATTGCCGACCGCTTTGCCATACGGCTGGACGAATCGGCCGTTGCCCCTGTTTTAGCCCCGATATTCGCCGGACTGGCCGGGCAAGAAACACGCGCCGCCGTGGGCGAAATTGAAATCCAGCCGGCAGAGTGGCCTCCGGTGGCCGGGCCGCCCCTGGCTAAGTTAGGGGAAAATATCGAACTGACAGACGTTTCCTTCGTGCCGGGTGCAGCCTTGCCCGGCCAGGTTCTCACCGTCACCGTCCAGTGGCACGCCAGCGGTGCGCCGGATGACGATTACACCACCTTTGTCCATCTGGGCGAGGCCGGGCAGCCGCCGTTAGCCACCGGCGACAGCCAGCCGCGTGACGGCCGTTATCCCACCCATCTGTGGCCGGCTGGCGCCGTTATTGACGATGCCTACACCGTGACACTGCCCGACGATTTGCCGGACGGCCGTTACCCCATCTGGATTGGGCTGTACAATAGCGCCACCCTTGAACGCCTACCGCTGACCCGCGACAACCAGCGGCAGCCCAACGACGCCTTCCTGGCCGGCTGGATTGATGTGACCCGCTGATGATGAATCGCACGCCGTCTTTTGCCACCGTTTTAGGCATCATCCTCGCGCTCTACGTAGGGCTGGCGCTGAGCTACGCCCTGACCACACCTCCGCTGGAAGCCTCCGACGAGTACAAGCATTATCCGTTTGTGCAGTACGTGCAGACGCAAGGCCAACTGCCCGTGCTGGACCCCGCCGACCCCGGCCTGTGGCTGCAAGAGGCCGCCCAGCCGCCGCTCTACTACCTGCTCATGGCGGCCATTACCGCGCCCATCGACACCACCGATTTGCCGGAACTGCATCACAAAAACGAGCAGGCCTTCATCGGCAATCCCAACCAGGTGGGCAACAAAAACCTGATCATCCACGATCCGGCACGGGAAGCCTTTCCCTGGCAGGGCAGCGTGCTGGCGATCTATGTGATCCGGCTGGTTTCTATTGCCCTGGGGCTGGGCACGGTGGGAGTGACGGCCGTTCTCGCCCGCCGCCTCTTCTCCCCTACTACTGCCCTGCTGGCGGCCGCCCTCACCGCCTTCAATCCCATGTTCCTGTTCGTCAGCGCGGCCGTCAACAACGACTCCCTGGCGATTTTGCTGGGGCACGTTGGCCTGCTCCTGCTGCTGGCCATCTGGCAGAACCCGCCGGGACTGCGGCGCGGCTGGCCGCGCTATGGGCTGCTGGGGCTGGTGTTGGGGCTGGGTATCCTGACCAAGTTGAGTGTGGGCGGGCTGTTGGGGTTAACGGCCGTTACCCTCCTCTGGCTCTCCTGGCGCAAACATGACTGGACTATCTTCTGGCTAGGCGGGCCGCTGGTGCTGGCGAGTGCGCTGCTGGTTTCCGGGTGGTGGTTTGTGCGCAACTGGCAGCTTTACGGCGACCTGACCGGCCTGAGTGCCTTCATCGCCGTGCAGGGCACGCGCGCCGCGCCGCTGACGCTGGCCGGCTGGCTGGACGAGTTTGGCACGTTTTACCGCTCGTTTTGGGGGCTGTTTGGCGGCGTGAACGTGGCCGCGCCTAACACCTACTATTACATCCTCAACGGCCTGGCTCTGGTGGGATTGCTTGGTTTGGGGAAATGGTTAGGCACGGCCGTTAATCGCCGCCATTTCATCGACGCCGGCGCGTGGCTGCTGGCCGCCTGGGCCGGGATTTTGCTGCTGCTGCTGCTGCGCTGGAACGTTATTTCGCCCGCTTTTCAGGGGCGGCTGCTGTTCCCGGCGTTGGGCGCGATCAATGCCCTGCTGGCCGTCGGGCTGCTGGCCTGGGCCAGGCGCGAAAGCACCAGGATTCGGCTCGCCGCCAGCGTGGGCGGCGGCTTTTTCTTGCTGGCGGCGCTGCTGCCCTGGTTGGTGATCCGGCCGGTGTATGCTTTGCCGGAAGCGTTGACGGCCGTGCCCCCTGCCGCCGCCATCGACCCCATCACCTTCACCGCCCCGGATGGCGCGCTGCGGCTGGTCGGCGTGGAAATGGCCGAAGGCCAGTCCACCACGCCCGCCGGCGATCCCATCGTCGTGGCGCTGTACTGGCAGGCCGCCACCCCGGTGGCCGCCGACTACATCAGCAGCGTCCACCTGCTGGGGCGCGAATTTGTCTCCGTGGGGCAGGTAGACCGCTACCCGGCCTTCGGGCTGATCCCCACCAGCCGCTGGCAGCCGGGCGACATTTACCACGACGTGTACCACATCTACGTGGGGGAAACGGCCGTGGCCCCCACCCAACTGCGCGCCGCCGTCAGCCTGTACGATACGGACGCCGCCCGGCCCTTGCCCGCCGCCAGCCAGACTGGGCAGCCCATCGACCCGCTGCTGGTCGGCCCACCCGCGCGGCTGGCGGCCAGCCCGCCGCCGCCGGAACCGGCCAAGCGCCTGGACGTGGCTTTTGCCGAGGGGATTACGCTGGCGGGTTATACGTGGGGAACGGAAACGGCCGTGCCCGGCCAAACCATCCCGCTCACCCTCATCTGGCAG
>Ga0116151_10002687_pt1 | contig 16235 bp, 11 predicted proteins | sample AD_UKC117_MetaG_FD_89893 | JGI IMG/M metagenome (GOLD analysis project Ga0116151, IMG submission 89893) | Active sludge microbial communities of municipal wastewater-treating anaerobic digesters from Hong Kong - AD_UKC117_MetaG | ecosystem: Engineered > Bioreactor > Anaerobic > Digestate...
TACCCACCGCGACAAGGAACGCGGGGACCGTATCCCAAAGCGCGTTTCCGCGTTCCGCGCACGGCCGCACATGTCCAAATCATCAAACACCAGCGTGGGTATCATCTCCAAGAAGTGGAAATCCGGTATGTTCATGGCAGCAAAAAGCGTATTGAACAAGCTTTGGAGCGGCTGGGCTACAACGTCCCCAACACATCGGCTATCGAGCGGCGCAATGGCACGGCGCGACTGAGGAGTGCAGCCCAGGTGCGCAAAACCCTGGCTTTTGCGGGCAAGGGCAGTACCAAAGAGGCGCGGGGCTGGTGGGGCATGACGGTTTACAACTGGTGTCGTGAGCATCGTAGCCTTAAGCGGTTGCTGCCGGAGCCGATGGGTAAAAAAAGTATGAACAAAGAACACCAGCTATAGCTGTTGGTTTAGCCAATTCAAACTTATCAGTTCGTGAGATTCTCCTGGCACCGGTTTACCCGCTGCCAGGTTGGAGATAATCACACTGGACTACCCTTACGAGAAGCTATAAAAAGCGACCGTTTTATGTGTTTGCAAACCTATGTGATTACGACAGGATTCAAACTGCACGCTAGTAATTTTCCCTGACCCTTAATGCAGCGGACCGACATCACACCTGGAGTGCAGATGCTGTCAGTTTCCTCGTATCGTCACAGGCAAAAAGACAAAGTTATTCGGAGGGTTTTGATAAATATACACATTATCTCGGGGATATTCCTTGGCGAGAATAAAATCTTCATCAATCGCTTGTCGGTCGAAAGGAATGGTGTCGATACTGCCCAGATACATAGAAGGGTTTTGCAAGTTGTACCAGTTAATGCCGCCTATCCCTAAGATACTGCTGCTGAACGTGACGTAGAGACGTTGGTTGCCCTCTGAAACGAGTACCTTATCGATATACTCAACATCGTGGTCATCGATCGATATGGGATTTTCAGGATCTGACACATCAAGGGTTAGAAAGCCTATATAGTCAAACGGGGAGCGGTACGTTACAAAAGCACGAGTGCCATAAACCGTCACGTCGACAGCAACCATATTAAAATCGCCGGCCAACACCGGATGGCTCTTATCGCTTACGTCTACGACTAAAAGTCCACCTATATCATCAGCCACATAAGCATACTCACCATTGACGGCTACCGCTCTCGTAGTCCCAGATGTTGTATAGGTACCGGACAGGGTAGGGTCCGTTACATCACTGATGTCTACAACATAGAGCTTGCTTTCGTCAACAGCGTAGAGTGTTTGGTTCGCAACGGTAACGTCATACAAATAATCTTCAGCAATGAAGCGCCCCAGTTCATCCATAGAAACCGGGTCAGTGACATCCAGAAGCATAACGCCATATTCATTTGTTGACGGGTCATAGAAAGAGATAAAGGCGATATTTTGCTTCAGCTCAAGTTGGGTGAACGTTTCATCCGTTTCAAAATCGCCAAGCAATTGTGGTGACAGAGGATCAGACAGGTCGTGGATAGAGAGTCCGCTCTGGTACCCTCGCAACGACATCACGTAAGCCTTCCCTTGAGAAACCGCCACATCCCATATATCCAAAGTATCGGTGAACATGGTCGTCAAGAGGACAGGGGTCTGGCTGGCAGTTATATCGAGGAGATAGGGGTGCAAATATAGCAGATCGCTGAAAAGCAGGGGCTTATATGAGCTGGCGTAATCGTAGACGTTGAGCACTTGAGGCGCGTTGGGGTTGTTCAAGTCAACGACTTTAAGCCCATCCCAGACACTCACGTAAGCGATGTGATTCTGCACCGCTATGCGGGCTGAATTTCCGGCCGTTACTTCGGGTGTCTGGGCGGTAATCGCTAACTGTGTGGGATCTTGGGCATCCACGGTAAAGAGCCCTTGCGGTGTAACCCCAAAAATGTAGTTGCCTTCTACAGCGATGCTGTCCGGTCCATTCATGTCCAGACTGAAAGGATCGGTCAGTTCATCCACTAACTGTAAATTGGTCGGATCGCTCCAGTCAATCACGTGAAATCCGCAGTAAGTGGAAGCGAAAATGAAACTACCCTGTACGGTAAAGTCATTGATGCCAGAGAACTGGCATGCCGGTATAGAGTCAAGGAGTTGCGGAGCGAAAAGGTCTGACAGATCGATGACGTATAGTAACTGGCCTAGGGAAGAAACGATACCTTTGGTACCTACGAGTTGAAAATCGCCGATGCCCTCCGATATGAGGTAGCTGCCTAAAAACTGTGGGGCAAGAGGATCGGATACGTCCATGAAGAGCAGCTTGTTTGCCGTTCCCGTACCAATATAGGCAATCGAATCTTGGACTACGATAACACTGGGTACTACCTGCTCTGGCAGAAGCGTCTTGCTAAGGATGACAGGCGTTGTAGGTTCGCTGACGTCAAAAACGAGCAGCGCACTCCCTTCATGACCATATGCCAGATCCCCATCAATGTAAAAAATTTGTATCTCAAAGTTGAATAGCCCGACCAATTCCGGCTGAACACTTTGGGCAGCAGATGGCTGCGTGAACGGGGTGCTAGCAAGCGACACAGTCGCTGGAGCCGTGTTATTTAATGCTTTGACTGTAAGGGGGTGGGGAAAGCTGGTTTGCAGGAGACTCGCTCCGAGGACGATAAGCGCAAAAAAGGTCATAAAGGTTGCTATTCTTCGCATGAACCACTCCTTTGTCTTAGGTTGTGCTGACTTTTTATAAAAACTGCGTGAATCAATCAATATAGTCAAGCATTCAGTGAGTGACAACGACACATAGAGATTCGATGACACAAAATGTTGTCGAAGCCGCCCACTGGATTACGCACTCTGGCGGAACTTGCCGAGTTGGGCAAATGGAATAGCGCGTTTAATCGGTATGCCGACTGGTCTGAAAATGCGTGTGGCAGAAAATGTTACTCTATTTACTCCATTTTAGCGATGACCCGACACGGATTGATTGTTACCTTACTCGGACACATCCCTGTGCTGCCGGAGTATCTAAAAAGAACAGCGATCAGACCGAACACACGTCGGATCTTAGTCGAGCTGCCTTCAGCACAAAGGTTCATGTCAATACCGATGCGCTGGGCCATGCATTACGTTTTCTTCTGAATGAAAAATAAACATGGGCTCAGTAATTCGAAACATTGCACAATCAGGTTCAAGCTCAAATTGGTCAAAAGGAACCCCTCTGCGTAAACAAGATGCAAAGGCGGCTTTGGACGGTATTGACCAATACTGATCTGGACGAGCGACAGATTATTGCCATCAAGATAAGATCTAAGCTTATCCTTTCAAACAAGGCTCATCCATACGCAACGAATCACAGTATAATGTATAGAAGATACTGTATTGAAGGTTTGACAAGAGCCATCTCACATCTTTAAGGCTGAACATGGACATAAAGAGCATATGCGTAAACGTCCTACTACCAAGAGCCAGTTAATCGCTGACCTGGATGAAATGCGTCAAAGGGTAGCCGAACTCGAGAAAAGCCATACACTTTCCGCCATAGCCTCCCCCGAAAAGCAGAGCAATGAGTTAGTAGCCAGAGAATTATTCAACAGCATGTTTAAGAATTCGACGTTTGGTCTGGCGTTAATTGACCTGGAAGGTAAAGTGTTGGCTGTAAACCAAACGCAGTGTGCTCTGCTAGGTTATACGGAAAATGAGCTGCTGGGCATGTTCTTTCCCCAATTTACCCACCCAGACGATGTGGAATGGCATCTGAAACTTTACGGCGAACTACTGCGCGGCGAACGAGAGTCGTTTTCACTGGACAAACGCATTGTTCGCCGGGACGGACAGATACGCTGGTTACGCCTGGGGGTTTCGTTGGTGCACGACAATACAGGAAAGCCCCAAAATGGTGTGACGATTTACGCCGATATCAGCGACCAAAAACAGACCGAAGAGCTCCTGCGAGAACAAAACGAGTTGCTTCAGGCTTCTGATCGTTTGCAGTCACGCTATCTCGCCCAAATCCAAGAAGAACAAAAGCGATTACGGGCTATCCTGAATACTGTCCCTGAAGGCATTCTTCTGCTCAACTCGGATTACGGCATCCTGTTAGCCAATCCATTGGGTATGGAGTATTTGTCCTTACTGGCCGGAACCATGCTGGACGGCCGTGTCGCCACACTGGGAGATCGCCCAATACACGAGCTCCTCACCTCACCCCCTATTCACGGCACATGGCATGAAGTTACCGCAGGTAACCGCCAGTTCGTAACGATAGTACGCCCCGTGCAGAATGGACCGGAAATCGAGCATTGGGTACTGGTCCTTCACGAAGTAACAGCCGAACGGGAGATTCAGCGTCGTGTACAGCAACAAGATCGGTTGGCTGTCGTCGGCCAACTAGCGGCCGGGATCGCCCACGATTTCAATAACATTCTAGCCATCATTACGCTGGATGCTGATCTAATGCTCCTATCAACGCCCCAAGATTCACCACATGTAAATCGCCTGGAGACTATCATTACGCAGGCCCGCCAGGCCAGCAAAGTGATCCAGCAAATCTTGGACTTTAGCCGACGCCGTTCGTTGGCACGGAGTCCACTGCCCTTAAAACCTTTCCTCCAAGAGCAGGTCAAACTGCTCAGGCGGGTCTTACCCGACAACATCTACATTCACGTGGAACCATTCACCCCTGACCTGATTATTCAGGCCGATCCGACACAGATTCAACAAATCGTCATGAACCTGGTAGTAAATGCTCGTGACGCCATGCCGGAAGGCGGTTTGATTCGTCTAAAACTGGACGTGCTGGAAGTTATTCACCCCCACGATGCTCCGGTTGAAGGGATGCAACCCGGTTATTGGGTAAGGCTGCAAGTCAGCGACAGCGGCATGGGTATTCCTGCCCAAGATTTACCCCGTCTGTTTGAGCCATTTTTTACTACCAAACCCGCTGGCAAAGGCAGCGGCCTAGGGTTGGCTCAAGTATATGGTTTGGTCCGTCAACATGGTGGTGAAATCACAGTGGAGTCAACCCTTGACGCAGGCACGACGTTTAATTTGTATTTCCCTGTGGAACCGCAGTTGCAAATGATTCAAGAAATAGCGCTCCTACCCGTGGTGCGAGCACGGGAACAGCATCTCATCCTTCTTGTGGAGGATAACAACGAACTCCGTGAGGTGGCCAGCACTGGTTTGCAATCGCTGGGTTACTCAGTCATAGAAGCACGAAACGGCCTGGAGGCTTTAACCATATTGGAGAAACAAGCGAATGACGTTGCCTTGATTCTGAGTGATGTGGTGATGCCCGAGATGGGAGGACAAAGCTTGTTTTATGCGCTGCAAGAAAAGGGTTTGGCGATACCCATGGTTCTGATGACTGGCCACCCAATTGAAGGGGAGCTAAATGAGCTGTGTCAACAAGGGCTCGCTGCCTGGACTGCCAAGCCCCTGAATCTGCGGCAGCTGGGGTTGCTGCTGGATAAAGTGTTAAATGTTGCTTGAGTCGCGCCAATGGCGACGGGTGCGTTAAACGTAAGTGTGCCATAAACAGGTGATCTTTTGACAGTGGAAGGGCTTTCAAGTTAGGGTTTTTCCAAAGTCGGCGATCTTACTGCTGTAGCCGCAAAATCCTCTTCGCGCTCTCGTAGGGGACATGAACGCGGTTATGAAATTGCGGCTACAAAACGGACTAATGAAACCCCTTGACCTTCAAGTTTGGTAGCCTATCCAGGTGATTTCTGCTACTTTCAGTAGATTGAAATCGGACTTCCATAGGGATATGAATAACCAAAGAAAACCCTGATCGCTGCGGGGCAGTTTGCTCTTGAGCAACTTCCGGGGCTTGCTTGGCGGTCAGCAGTTCACTGCGTTGCTTTTCGACATCGGTCAGCTCGCCCATTTGTTGCAGCTTCTCTTTGACTCGTGTGCGTACCGTCGTCCGCTCGGCGCGTTTTCCAGAAGTTGACTTGCCTTTTCAATACCGATGCGCTCCACAGAGGCAGCCACCAATACGTTCTAAATGTCTTGGGCGGCATAATTCCGGTTTTCCATGACCTGTTGGAAATGTTCTCGCAACCCGGCACTGACCAATTGACAAACATCTTGGGCAGTCAGTTGCTTCTTGTTACTATTCTGTCTCGCCACGATGAGTCCTCCACTGTAAGAGATTGAAGGGTTCATCGTGGCGCTTTTTATTAACTTTGTCTACTCATTTCGATCTACTGGGTCTAATAAACCAGGACATTACCTCGCTCGTAGAGTTGATTGACAAGTGGAAAATGTGGAACTCGCGAAGCGTTTTTCACTTGTCCCCTGCAACAACTATTAAATACGCTCTATCCGTGAGGTGGCTGGCTGCCTCTTTATACATCGCTCGAATACCGTTCGTCTGAATCGAGCAAGTTTTCTCTACAGATGTGACCAGCGTAATGGGGAGTCCAGGAGGGGTTTGCGGTAAAATTTGAGGTAACAGTCGAGGCCTTTGCAATCGGCATGAAGCTAACAACGAAAGGGAGTTTAAGTGAGCAAACAAAGTTACCTACAAATCGGAAATCCCAGAAAATCATTTTACTTACTTCTCTTTATTGCAGTCGCAATAACCGCTCTAGGAAGTAAGCAGGCACAGTTACAGGCAGAAAACCTTCCCCAGTGTGGCATTTCAGTTAACTTCAGAACATACGTACAAGATGCAAATCTTCAAGAAGCTGTATTTGCTGCATTGTGTAGTGAAACTCCAGGTTTATTTGCAGGCGATCAATTTGCTGTAACATCGGAAAGGGATGAAGGTGATTGGAGATTGATCTCCATAGCCTCTTTAAATGGGCCGCAGTGCACTCCAGAGTATATTGGGAGTGGAAAATGCGGAAGTCTTATATTAGCCATCAAAGACCTGCCATCAGGCTGGGATACAGCTCTTGCAGGCACTCCTTTATTCTCCAGTTATTTGAGCAGGATTCCCGATGCTTTACTTAGTCCTGAGGCAAAAACTTATCTGGATCCGGTTACGTTTTCATCGGCAAAAGAAGGCAAGTCATCAACAACCCTTGGGTTTAAGTTTCCTTGGCCTACAGGGAACTGGGAATACTGGCACGGGTGGGAACACTCCCCGACGCCTGCTTTAGACATAGGGGTCCATGGCACAACCGCCGACACCCGAGTTTTAGCGTCTAACGATGGCTATATATCTCACATATGTCGGTCATCGAATGGTCAAAGTGCTAATATTACGATTAACCACGTAGGTGGTGTCACACTTGAGTATTACCACCTCGATAAAAGTAGTTTAGGCTCAGGAATTATCGAAGGCCGCCCTGTATTAAGAGGGCAGCTACTAGGCCACCTCTTACCAGGAAGTTTTAATGATAGCTGCGGCAATGCAGTCCAAAGTGGGGCTCATCTGCATTGGGTGATTCCAACGGATAACGACTTTACCGCAGATGGATGGACAATACAGTACCCGGATAACACATGGAGAAAGGGAGCAGAGACAAGAGTACCCACCCTGCCCTACCAAACTCTGCCTTCCAGCAACTATCTGCTTGTTTCCCAAACCAAGCCATTTGACACATGGGTTCCTTGGCCCGGAGGTTGGCCCTACCACTTTCAAGCAAGCGATTCAAGAGTACGCCATCTTTTGATGGATGACTGGTTTTCTTACGATTTTGAAGGGAGCTGTGATTCATTCTGGCTCAACTTGGAGCGGGGAAACCACTCGATTGTTTTCTGGTACGAAATGCGGGAAAACGATCTGCCCACCGTAAACGTGAACGCATGGCCCACTGTGCCAAGCACCTGTGCTATTGAACCCACAGATCCTCCTCCTTCTGATGATCCGCCTCTTACAAATGACGGGGCAACTTTCATTGCCGATATAACTCTCCCTGACGGAATACTTGTTTCCCCTAATCAATCGTTGCTAAAAACCTGGCGATTGCGTAACAGTGGCACTTCAACTTGGGCTGGCTACCAGTTGGTCTTTGTTAGCGGCGAACAAATGGGTGCCCCCAGTACGGTCGCCGTACCCCATACGGCACCCGGACAAACAGTCGACGTCAGTGTGAACCTGACGGCCCCTAATAACAATGGGGAACATACTGGCTACTGGCGTCTGCGCAACTCCCAAGGCACTTTTTTTGGCCCTACCATATGGATGAAAATTAACGTAGGCACGGCCAGCAGCTATATTAGCGTTTTAACCACTGACCCAGCATCACCGGCCGACACCAATCAGGTCACCATCCACGCCCGCGCCGACAACTTCCCCAATTTCCGGTCCATGCGCCTCAAAATAGATGGTCATGTTGTCCACGAAATTGGCGCTCCAGAATTTTACTACAACTGGCAAACAGGCGATTCGACCCTTGGGGAACATAGCATTTCAGTGGAAGTGGCAGATTGGACGGATTCGTCCTGGAGCCATCCCGAAACCCGAAGTACGACCTATGTCTTGACGGGTAACGGCGCTCCCGCGAACCATGTCCCCTATCCCCCTAATCTCACCAGCCCGGATAATTGGCATGTGTACTACTCTGGCAGCACAGCCCAATTATGCGCCCAAGCCACAGGCGATCCGGATGGCGATTCCATCGCCCAGTATCAGTTCGATATTTACGATAGCGCGCAGTTGTGGAACAGCGGTTGGACGAACAGCAGCTGCATCACGACTGGCAGCCTTGGCCCTTACACCTATCAATGGCGCGTCAAGGTAAAAGATAGTCGTGGCGCAGAGAGCGGTTGGAGCGAGCCTCGTCACTTCACTCTGGTCAATCCCAACCTGACGATTACTGAACTCTACTTTGAGCCGCAAGATGCCAACAGAGAATCCGTAAAAATACGCACCTGCACGGCCGGCCAGGGCGGCATTGGCATCACCATGCGGGTCAGCGTCAACGAGGCCAACGATGGGTCCGATAATGGAGAGTGGCATACACTGAAAGAGCTGGGAGTACCTTGCTTCAACGCCGATGATGCCCCTGTCTGGTACACCCTGGAATATGGAGAGGGAACACATCTGGTCCGCGTTGAGGCCCATGGCAGCAACACAGGCTGGGACGGGGCAGCCGTACGGGAAGCTACATACTCCTTGCCGTACCGCCGCCCGCCAGGAAATCACCTGGTGGCACCTATCCCCACCTCTGGTAACACCCGTGATACCATCTACTTGAATTCGCGCACTGTTACATTTCGCTGGCAGCCTGCCCTGCGAGCCACCAGTCTGGTATTGCATGTGGGGACCACTCTCTCACCTAAAGATGATCCCAATCCGGTTTACCGGCAGTCTTTTGCCCCCTCTGTTACGGAACAACAGATAACCTTTAGCCAAGACTATCCGACGCTGTACTGGCAGCTTGAGGCCGTAAACAGCGCTGGAACAAGCGCATCTGGCGATCAGAAATTCGGTATAGACCGAACGGCGCCTTCCTGCAGTATAGAGACGCTACCCGGCACCACGTTTGAAAATGTCTTCCAGGTTTCCTGGTCAACCAGCGACGGGCTGTCTGGCGTAGATACAGCTAATATTCAGTATAGGGACAGCCGGGAAAGTGAATGGCGCAACTGGCTAACAGGAATTCCGGCTGCGAAAACGTATGACCTGTTCTTTGGCGAAGCCGGGCACAGTTATCAATTCCGGTGCCAGGCCACAGATATCGCCAATAACGACAGCGCCTATTCGCAGCCCTCAAATCAGATACAGGTCGATCCCTCTGCACGACCGCCTGAAACCTGGTGGAGTACAGCGTATACCTTTAAGCGAGGCATTCTAGTTTTGAACAACATGCCCGCTAAGAGCTTACCAGTTGGTTATCCAATCCATATCCGGTTTGATGATACAACAACCCCCACCGCCGCAGACATCTATAATGCTTCGGCGACACCGATTAAGTGTAACGACTTGCGGGTGGTATACGACAACTCGACAGAGTTGGATCGTTTTATTGCCAGGTGTCAGACAAACGAGATTGACCTCTGGTTCCAGTCTCAAGCAGCAATTAGCCCAGGCACCGTAGATGATAGCTCATATCGTCTCTACTACGGCAATGCTTCGGCCGGAACGCCGCCTGCCGATCAGACTATCATTTGGTATCCGCAGCTTGACGCCAACACCGTTGGCTTGTGGTACTTCTCAGAAGGGTCTGGCTCGACCACCCTTGACTATTCCGGCCACAATAACAATGGCGCCATCGGCATACTCAACTGGGTCGATGGGAAAAGTGGCAAAGCGCTGGGCAGCCCCTACCCTGGCCCGGGGCCAAATGGTGTGTACATTCCAGGAAATGCCTCTCTGGGATCGTCTGTGTTCACGCTTGAGTTCTTTGCCAAACGGTATGATATGGGCAGCGAGGGCTATATTGCCGGTATGGGCATGTCCGGGAGTGGCAGAGAGCGCATGCGTTTGCTCATTGACAGCCCCGGGAAAATCAAGTTCCAGGTTGATCCTGAGCCAGGTGGGGCGTCCGACATATGGGCCAATTCCGGCTGCCTGCCGGATCTGAACTGGCATCATGTGGCGGTAACCTTCGATGGAAATCGCACTGGAAAAATATACTGCGACGGGGCTTTAGCCGGCTCCGGACTTTTCAACGAGAGCGGTATCAGCAGCCTGAACTTCGATTTACATCTGGGGAGTGATTTCTCAACGGGGACAAGATTCAACGGAACAATTGACCAGGTAAGGCTCTCGAACATTGTGCGAACTTCTTTTCCCTACGCCGCACAGGCTCTTGTCACAAGTGAACCGAGTACGGCCGTAGGTGATTCCATCGAGCCGCCCACCGGAAACCAACCCGATCTTTCGGTTGTCGCCCTTCACTCCTACCCCAATCCGGACGGCGGTGTGCTACTTGAAGCGGTTCTTCGCAATGAAGGCCTCGTTCCTACACAAAATGGCTTCTTCACCGATCTGTATTGGAATCACCTGCCTTCCGGGCCGGGAGACTACACAGACAGTCTCCAATTTTGGGTCAACTCGCCAATTCAGGCCGGTGAAACGATCACAGTCAGTACGGTGGTACATGATATACCGTCCCTTCAAGCTGCAGGTGTTCGTAACGTGGGATCAACCGAAGAGTTGAGTGGTGCGGTGTACGTTCAAGTTGATTCGACTGACGCAGTGGGAGAAGCCAACAGCACGAACAACATCTCCTCTCAGGGTACTCAGGTTTGTTTGGCCAGTGCCGATTCTTATGAAGATGATAACAGCTGGCAAGACGCAACACCTTTGGCGTGGAACAGTTCGCAGAGACACAACATTCACCTCCTGGCAGATGAGGACTGGTTTGCCGTTCAAGTCACCGCTAATCAGACCTATACGGTTAAGACATTGAGCCTGGATTCGAGTGCTGACACATACCTCTATCTGTACGACACAGACGGGAACACCTTGTTAACCTCAAATGATGACTACAATGGCTCTCTGGCTTCCCAAGTAGATTGGTTTGCGCCGTCTACCGGCACGTATTATGTGCAGGTAAAGCATTGGAACCCGAACGTCGGGGGGTGCGACACAGGGTATACAGTTTTGTTTGGGGAAACGAGCGTTTATCTGCCAGTGATTCTTAGTAACGTTCAAGCCGCCACACTGCCATCGGGACAGGCAACGCTGTATGATGGCTTTGTTTCCTATGGAGAAAGCGGCTTCGACTTTAGTACGGACTCTGTAGTTGCCTGGAATTCAACTATGGCTGACCTACTCGCCGCAAAACTCCAAACGTCTTCTGTAGTCAGCTTTTTCGCTCCATATAACGCACAGCCTTTTCCAGACGCCGATGCCTACTCGGGCATCGTCGGCATGCCGCAAACAGATCTGGGACAGGTAACCGAATGCCCTGACTCTGGGTACGGTTATCATTGGGTGACAGCCAACCTGGGTGGCGTTTACTGTGTGCGGACGCGTGATGGCGGACACTATGCGATTATCAAAGTGACAGCAGTCAGCGGCAGCAGCCTGTCTTTCACGTGGGAGTATCAACCGAACGGCAGTAGAAGATTCGACTAGGATTTAGTGGGCTTCACACGAAAAGCGCTCTTCATGTTAGTGTGATGAAGAGCGCTTTTCGTCATCTGGCGGACATTGACACGTTTCCGCTACAAGCGGACATCACCTATACCAAACGGTTTGTACTCACCTTATATATCCCAGCCAACGGCCGTCATCACGCATGTTGGGCGGCACGAAGTCCATCTGGAGATGTTCAAATACGTCACTCTCTTCTGGCGTGGGGATCAGATCATTGTTCCACCGGCGAAGCAGACGGCCGTCCTCAAAACGCACCCCGACCTTCCCCGTGCGTACCGCCATCAACCACATGTTGAAATCATGGCTGCCGGTGCGAATTAGAAAAATGCTGCCCCACGTCTCGGCAGTGGGCATAAACAGGTCCACCTTGTAGTCGCCATACAGAAACTGGATGTATTTGTCACCGCAGCGGGGCATCTTCACGCCTTTCTGGACCAGAAAATGCTTCAGCTCACTCTGGCTCAGGTCCGGCATACCAAACAGGTCTTTTTCGTACTTCGGAATAGCTACTATCTCAATGTCGCCCACCAGCGAACGCTCCCGGCGCAGGGAACCGGCAATTTCAATCCGCTCACAGTAATCACCCAGGACGCTCACAATATGCTGCGCCGTGGGGAACACCACGCTGTACGGCCGTTTCTCACCCTTACTCATATTCAACCTTTCCTTTCATGATCATCCCGGTTCCGGCGTGACCCGGGTTGTGCCTGGGTCACGCCAGAAAAGAAGGATTGCCAGCACAGGTAGACGGCCGTTTGCTGCCAGTGCCCGACTGCATGAAAGGAAAAAACCAATCGGGACAAACGGCCGTCTGCCAATGCCGGCATGCCTCCTGCCGGACAAAGTCACCTGTGTTTTTCAAACGCAACCAGGGTCACTGTTCCCTCTCACTTCAATGAGCTGGTTAAAACGCTCCCACAAATCCCACATGGCTTCTACGCCGATATGCACGACTTCTGGCGAGTACAACCTGAGATCATTACCCTGCCGCTGCCAAAAAAGACCATCTCCTGCCTGGAGCATCAGATCTAACTCCTCCGGTCGCATTAAATCATCTACATCCTGAGCCACTGTCGGCAGCGAGGCAGTTTCCGGTTTACGCACCTTCTTAAATCGGCTTTTGGCCATCAGAAAGCCTCTTCCAACAAATGATGGTACTTGGCGCGAGCCGCCTGCAGGCGCTCCCAGTCTGGCTGTATGCGCCAGTCCACCGGCCGACCGCAGCGTGAACAAACAAAAGACGCCATACCTATGCGAACTTTGAACAGCTGATCAACAGACATATCAGGAAACAGGTCACGCAGCCGCACAAACAAGTCAATCTCCGCCAAAACAGGGCGCATCTTCGCCGAAAACGGAGCCTCGCCCGGAAACCACTGCCCTAACCGCTCCAGGGCCACGCTCTCCAGCATCACCCAACTGACATCCAAACGGTCGGCGGCGGGGTGCAAACGGATGCCGGTACGCGGATCTTCGTACTGCGGACAGGGAATAAACCGCTTGCCTTCCCAGCGGCAGCCGCATGCAGAACAGGTCCGTTTGTCAGTCAGACGACGTTCCTCTTTCTCCAGACGCCCCTCAATGACATACCAGTCAACGATGTGACCCGGGCAACCGCCGCAGGTACAAGGTTGACCGGAATGACCCGAACCAGACGCTGGAGAGGCTTCACCCTCTCAGCTCCTGAGCGTACCAGGCCAACTGCTGCCCGATACCCAAGCCTTTCGGATGTGGTACGTGGACGTCGATACCCCAGTTATCCAGCTCCAGCATGACGGCTTCCCGATACATCCGCCCCGCCATCAGGCACACGTCCACCACGCCCGGCACCTTTGAGATGAGCTAGTTTGCCACACGAAAGCCCCACATTTCCCGGTCTGCCAGGGGCAGCGCAGACAGCGCCAGCTCATACGGCCGTATCTGCTGCGAAAGCGGCACCAGACCATGCTGTGCAGACAGGATGAAAATACGCGCGTCTGGCAGCTGCAAGGTGCGGCGGGCGTACGCAAGCTGCGCATGAAGCAGCTGCCCCGGTACAGTTCCTCGGGTGTTTGCGGTCGATAATCGCTGCTTTTGCGCTGGCTGCAGGCAATCAGTGCCACGGCCGTGGCGCACCGGCTGCAAACGTCCTCGCGCACCCAGTAACACTCGCCGGGACAGGCACGGCCGTCCGTGCAGCTACACACGCGACATACTGCTCCCTCAAACATGATCAGCCTCAAAATCAAACAAAGCAGGCGCCCCATTCAACTGGAACCGCCGATCATTGGGAGCCGGGCGAGCGAACCGGTCAACGGGCCGACTGACCTCCAAGCGGGGATAGTCCTGAGCCAGGACAGTAAAATATGCCCCTTCGTCTGAAAGCCACAGGTTAGCCAGAGGATTCCACGTCTCACGCACCACCTGCACAACTGCTGCTATCGGGTCGTCGGCCGGAACGTCTCTCTGGGTCGCTGACCACGGCCGGCGGATTTCTTTAACCCGCTCCCCAGCTTCGGTCGGATTCGGCATAGTGACCAGAGTGCCTTGGAACTCGACGTTAAGATCTGCTTCATCGTCTCCCCCTGGTTGAACCCGGTCTGACAATACTTCTGGCGTCAACCTGGCCGCGCCACGATCATAGCGCTGCGACTGAATCGTCCCATGCTGCTGCGTGGGCGCGAGCAGCGGATTGCCGCCGGCTGGCATCCATCGAAAACAGACTGGGAGATTGTGAATTGTGAACGACACCGACGACAAAACCCGCCTGATTTCCCTCTCCGAAGCAGCTGAGATCTATGGATTTAATCCTCGATTTTTAGGGGGGTTGGCAAGAAAAGGCCGTTTGGAAGCTGAGAAGGTTGGGAACATGGGGGTTACTACTCCCAGAAGTGGTGAGGATTATATTCAACAGCGAAAAAAGACAGGTCTGTTTCGTGCTGATTTTCAGATTGACGATTGACGTTACTGCAATACTGCAGCAAGGTGAAGACAAACCAAATAGCCTAAAATGCAACGTGCGTGAAGTGTAACTAGCACCTCACGCACGTCTATCCCAAGTCCTGCTCGAAACTGGCCAGGGCTCAGGAGCAGCCTTTTTAGATCTAGGGCTTTAATACAGTCGGTGGGGACTTCGCTGCCCCCACCGACTGTATTAAAGCCCTACACATCCGACTGTGGCGCACCGATTAGATGGTCACTGCATGGTAATTCCATGACATCTCCATCAAATCTCCATGACACCCTGCTATGCTTCTTCACATCAACAACACAGGAAGTAACCGCAACAGCGGTTTATAAATAGGAGCATAAAAATGAAATACATAAAATTAGTCGTCATGGGCATAGTCGTTACGGCCGTTCTCGTTTTTGGCGCATTGGCCGTCTTAGCGCAAGACAATCAACCTGCAATCCCCCCTATCGCCCCCGGACATGGCCCCGGCATGATGGGCGGCCAATACGGCGGCATGATAGGCGGCCAGCAGGGTGGCATGGGGCGTGGCAATCATGGCAGCGTGATGGGCAGCTTCTCTTTATTAGACGTTGTGGCCCAAACCCTGGATTTAACGGTGGATGAGGTTTGGGGCGAACTTTCTACCGGCATATCCATTGCCGAGCTAGCGGCCAACCACAATGTAGAGGCGCAAGTTATCATCGACGCGGCGCTGATCGAACATCAGGTGGCATTGGATACGGCCGTTGCCGGTGGCACACTCACGCAAGAACAAGCCGACTTCATGCAGGCCAATATGGCCGCCATGATAACCTCCCGCATCAACCAACCCTGGGGATCCATGCACGGTAATGGCGGCGGATCGGGCGGCTGCCATGGCGGGCAACCCGCATCCCAAGGAACCGGCGCCTGAGCAGCCATCCCGCAATAATTAGCGGAGACCGTCTAAGCCCAGGCGGTCTCCGCCTTTTTTTGCGCCCATGATGCCACATGAATTCTGCGGCATAATAGACTCATGAATACCATTCTCCTCGTAGACGACGAACCAGAAATTATCCGAATCACACGCGGTTATTTGGAACAAGCCGGCTACCGCGTGTTGACCGCTTACGATGGTTCCCAAGCGCTACAACTTTTTCGCCAGGAAAAACCCGACCTGGTAGTGTTAGACCTGAATTTGCCCACTCCAACCGGCGGCAAACCGCTCGATGGCCTGGACGTAGCCCGGGCCATCCGGCAAATGCCGGAGCCATCGGGCCAAACCCCCATCATCATGCTCACGGCCAGAGTAGAAGAGACCGACCGGATTATTGGCCTGGAGTTAGGCGCAGACGATTACGTGCCCAA
>Ga0116151_10002691_pt1 | contig 16227 bp, 23 predicted proteins | sample AD_UKC117_MetaG_FD_89893 | JGI IMG/M metagenome (GOLD analysis project Ga0116151, IMG submission 89893) | Active sludge microbial communities of municipal wastewater-treating anaerobic digesters from Hong Kong - AD_UKC117_MetaG | ecosystem: Engineered > Bioreactor > Anaerobic > Digestate...
AGGGGTTGACTACCTCACGATCTATGACAAAGAGACGTTCTCCTATCCGGCTGAGGCATATGGGGTGATGTCCTGGTGGGACTACGGCCACATGATCACCTACATCGCAAAACGCATCCCCAATGCCAACCCGTTCCAGGCGGGAGTATCAGGAAAGGAAGGTGCCGCGGCATTCTTCGTGACAGGTTCGGAATCCTACACGAACGCGATATCTGACTCAAAGAATGTCCGTTACGTTGTTACCGATATCGAGATGGATACGGGTAAGTTCTGGGCCATGGCACAGTGGTACAATTCGTCGGTCGGAGTCGGCCCCTATCAGCAGACACTGATAGTCCCGGACGATCCGGAAAATCCCTCGAGCTACAGCCCTGTCACATTCTATACACAGCCGTATTTTGTGTCGACAGTATCACGGCTGCACAACTTCGACGGCTCGATGACCCCTGCCTCCGTTGCGTACTATATCGAATATACCAACGCCGTTGCGCAGGCACCATACCCTGTCGTCACAGCGGCCCGGCAGATGGAGGTGTCCCAGGCAAGGGCCCTTGCGGAGCAGTTCAACAGCAAGGCCCCGGCGGGGTACCACGCAGACGTGATGAGCAACATCATTCTGCTTCCATTGGATACCGTCCCCGCGTTGAAGCAGTACCGGCTGGTGCACGAATCTCCAAGCAACGTCTTTTCCGGGAGTCCGCCTGATGTCAAGTACGTCAAGGTTTTTGAATACGTTCCCGGCGCCCGCATTCGCGGGGAAGGGATAATAGAGCTTGATATCGTCACCAACACGGGAAGACTGTTCACGTACCGCCAGGCCAGCGAGAATGGAGAGTTCATCGTGCCCTATTCCACCAGCGGCAACCCCTACGACGTGAAGGCGGTTGGACGCTACCGGATAGCCGGCACGGACAGGGAGTTTGATGTAGGCGAGGAGGCAATTCTCAAGGGGACGGCAGTCAACTGAGTATGGACTACAGGTGCTCGGCGATATTTGGGAATGAGTTCTCCAGGCATGCCATGGATCTGCACAAGGAGAGCGGGCACCGGCTGGAGCTTGCTGCTTCTGCTCTTCCCCCTGGCCTGCAGAAGAGAGATCCGGCCCTGGCCAATATAAGCGACCTGGAACTGGTTCACGATCCGAGGCACGTGAGGATGATCCGGAAACTCTGCTCGTACGGCGGGCGGAGATATATCGACATGGACACCTACGTCACCGAAGAATCCTGGGATGTTGCCCTCCTTGCGGTCGGTTCCGCAATAAAAGCAGCCGAATGTGCGCTTGGCGGGGAGCATTCCTTTGCCCTCGTCAGGCCTCCCGGCCACCATGCCGAACCAGACCGGTCAATGGGATTCTGTCTCTTCAACAATGTAGCCATCGCTGCTGCCAGGGCACTTGAAAAGGTGGACCGGGTTGCCATCGTCGACTGGGACCTCCATCACGGCAATGGCACCCAGAAGATATTTTACGAAAGCGACAGGGTGCTCTTCTGTTCCGTACACCAGGGCAACCTCTTTCCGCGGAGCGGGTGGGTTGACGAGATCGGCACCGGGAGGGGGAAGGGATTTACCCTGAATGCCCCTATCCGGAGAGGGTCTGCAATCTCCGATTATGCTTTCATATTCCGAAACGTCTTTGGCGAGGCGATCAGTCATTTCAGGCCGGATTTGGTTATCGTCTCTGCCGGACAGGATTCCCTCATCGACGACCCTGTCGAGGGGATGCGACTGATGCCATCCGATTACGGGATTCTTACCCGGATGGTGATGGAGATGACCGGCCAGCCTCTGGCCCTGGTACTCGAGGGGGGGTACGGGCCCTCCCTCGGGCTCGCGGTGCGGGAGATATTTCTCGCCCTGATGGGCATCGATTACCCATCGCCGGAAGGTCAGGTCCGGGAGAGTACGCGAGTCATTGCCAGGCAACTGAAAAAGATCATGGTCTGATGCCGGGGACAGAGTTCATGCAGGGCCTTTGCGGATTCGCTCCTTGTCAAGGTGTGATACCTCCAGGCCGGGAATCACTACGCGCACAACCGGAAAGATCGTCCGTGAGAGATCACAGACGCAGATTCTATCCACGTGTGGCCTGAGTTCTTCCGTCACCAGACGAATGTCCTCATCAATACGCGATGTGCTTTTGTCGGGTAGATCAGAGAGATCGATCCAACCGGCCCTGGAAAACCAGTCCTTGTTGATGCGTTTCATCCGTTCGTATCCTGCCTTTTGCAGGATCAGTTCCCTCTCCGGATGGAACTCGCCCTTGTAGAGCCTGGCGGCCCTGTTCCGGGCGACCTCGGTTAGGGCCTGGAGGCAGGCGATAACGGGATTCGGGTGGCAGGAGGAGCCCAGTAAAAGAAGCCCGGGGTCCCGTGCAACCGTGTCGTCCGCTGCTGCTGCTATCGTGGGAATTGATGTTCTTCCCTCCAGCAGCCAGAGGTGGATATCGATCCCTGCATCGGAATAGATATCCAGAAGGTCCCGCACCGGCCCGGCACTATCGACCTTCAGGCGTGTGCCCATTGACCGTTCACGGTCTGCACAGCTCAATGCGTCTGTCTCTATCACTTCAAGTATCGCGTGCAGGATCGCCTCCTCGATCACGTTTCCGGCGGCCAGTCCATGGGGATCGCTTTTGAAGATCGGAGGTGCCATACCCCCCGCGTTATAGGGATGAAATACCGCGTTTGCCGGGACAAGAACCTCTTCATTGTACAAAAGGTCGTATCCCGGGACCCACTGGAGCTTTTCATCGTCGTTTGGTTTTCTGGTCGGGAAAAGGTCCTCGGGATCAACCGCCCTGAATGCCCCTAGTTCATCGAAACCTGCCAGTTCCATGGGTTGTCCATATCGTTCCGCAGAAAATTTTTCAACGGCATCCACCATTGCGGATACCCTGGCCTGGACCGGATCAAGGCCCTTTCCGGGATGGAAGCGGAAGCTTCCAGGGACGGGTGTGATCCTGTTCGCAGCAAAACACGGGATGCCCAGGCGGTCGCATGACGTGATGTCAATCACCCCGGTGACACCGATCTGGTCCATGATGGGCTCGACGATCCCGCGTGTCTCTTCGGGTGATCGCATGCGATGCGCTCCATCAAAAAAGTGTTTTTTTACCTCCCGGATGGTGCATTTCATCACAAGGTGTGGGCCCGGAAATATGTTTATAGTTTCTCAAGGGTTATTGCTTGGTTGTATGAATGCGGCAGAAGCCCAGCCGGGGATGCTGGTCCGCTACCCGAGGACCGGAACGACCGGGGTAATCGTGAAAGTGGAGAAGATACAGGGAGAATTATACGCCGAGATCGATGCGACCAGCCTCTTCTACCGGGTGGATCAGCTGGTTCTTGCAGACAAGGGCAGTGAGAAGCACGAAGTCCGGAGAAAGTTGGACTTCGAAGAACTCAAAAAGGAGAGAGACTCCATCTCCGGAGTGGGATTCCAGGAGGCTATCGAGCACATCGACCAGAGCTGTGAAGGCGGAGGTTAGTCATTGACGGGGATGGTCGTCAATTTGACAGACTGAACTCCTTTCTGCGACATCAACCTCTCGGCGAGCGTCTTTAACTGGGAGCCGTCACCACGAACAAGGATCACTTCCAGGCAGCGATCGTGTGTGACGTGGGAGTGGATCGAGGCCTGGATGATACTCATGAATTCGTGCTGAATGTCGGTGAGCGTCGTGAGCAGCCCGCGCTGGTCGTGGTCGTATATCATCGTGATGACGCCGTGCCGCTCACCCTTTACGTCAGACATCCACTTGTAATACGTAATATAACTGCGAATTGCATCCCGAATCCCTTCCGAGCGCGAAGAATACCCCCTGTAGTTGATTATCTCATCAAATTTATCCAGCAGGTTTTTTGGGAGTGAAATCCCGATTCGGGATAATTCCGTATCAATTGACATCTCCGGTACCCTCAATGTGTATCTGTTCATACCGCCTTTTTAATTTTTCGAAAAAAATGGAAAAAAACGTAATACTTGTTAAGATCCGAACCAGTGTTCTGAGGAATTTTTCCTTTTCCCTTCCCGGTGTCGCGGTATACTGTCAGGAAGTCAGCGATCAGGATAATCACCGGTATTCCTGGAAATTTTTTCTACCACGTATGTATAAGTATCATTATTCCATATTGAATAAGGAGGTTTGATCGCGTTTGCGTGATGTTACAATTCCAAGCGTCAATATCGGAGTCGTGGGACATGTCGACCACGGCAAGACAACACTTGTATATGATCTGACAAATGCCTGGACTGACCGCCACAGCGAGGAGATAAAACGGGGAATATCCATCCGGCTCGGGTATGCGGACGCCACATTCTACAGATGTGAGAGGTGCCAGGGCCCGGATGCCTATTCTTCCAAACCGGAGTGTCCGGTTTGCGGGGGGAAAGCGGAGCCTTTCCGCTCGGTCTCCTTCGTTGATGCTCCAGGACATGAGACGCTCATGGCCACCATGCTTTCAGGTTCAGCACTGATGGACGGGGCGATGCTTGTTATTGCAGCCAACGAACCCTGTCCGCAACCGCAGACCAAGGAACACCTGATGGCCCTTGAACTGGTGGGCATCAGCAGGATAGTCATCGTCCAGAACAAGATCGATGTCGTTCCCCAGAAAGAAGCGCTCAAGCACTATGAGCAGATAAAAAAATTCGTAAAGGGGACCATAGCCGAAGATGCGCCGATAATCCCGGTGTCGGCCCAGAAAGATATCAATGTCGGAGCACTGATCCAGGCACTGAATGAGACCATCCCTGATATGGAACGCGATCCCGGGGCAGAACCGCTCATGCTTGTCGCCCGTTCTTTTGACATCAACAAACCAGGATCGAACTGGAGGGATGTGAAAGGGGGAGTGATAGGGGGTTCACTCATTCGGGGAGTCTTAAAAGAAGGCGAGGACATCGAGATACGGCCGGGAAGACAGGTCCAGGTGGAGAACAGGATACGGTGGGAACCCATCACGACCCGGATAACCACCATCAACGCCGGGTCCAGGAAAGTTACGGAAGCCACTCCAGGAGGGTTGCTCGGGTTGGGGACCAAGCTTGACCCTGCCCTCACCAAGAGTGATGCGCTGGCAGGCCAGGTCGCCGGGCACGTGGGACAACTCCCGCCCGTGCGGGACCGGCTGAAGTTCCGGGTCACCCTGATGGAGCGGGTTGTTGGATCGAGCAGCGAGCTCGTCATCGAACCACTGAAACATAACGAGCCGCTCATGCTCTCGGTCGGAACTGCAGTGACAGTAGGCGTGGTGAGCAGCACCAAAAAGGACCTGTCTGAAGTTGTCTTAAAGCGCCCCGTATGCGTGGAGGTTGGTGCACGGATAGCAATCAGCAGGCAGCTCGGAGCCAGATGGCGCCTGATCGGAATGGGAGAGCTGACCGAATAACGGTTCTTTTTGATGCAAATGCCCTGATGATCCAGTTTCAGTTCAGGATCGATGTCTTCGGGGAGGTCAGAAACCTTATCGGGGCATATGAACCATTAATATTAGCTGACGTGATCAAAGAATTACGGGGTCTTGCCAGGGGAATGGGCCGGGAAGGCAGTGCCGCACGTTCGGCCCTTTCACTCGTGGAACGATGCACCCGTGTTGAGAGCGGTATTCCGGAAGGCAGTGTTGATGAAAAAATTGTGGACTATGCCCGCCGTAAGGGGTGCATGGTGATGACCAACGACCGGGCACTCAGAAATACCCTGCTTTCATATAGCATTCCGGTAATAACATTAAAACAACGGAAGAAACTGGAGATCTTGAGGAGATAGGTGGGTCCATGTATTACAGGATGAAACTGGCAGACAAAGTGAGGGTGCCGCCGCACAGGCTCGGAGAGGAGTTGAAGTCGGTTATACTGGATGTGCTCCAGGAACAGCTTGAGGGGAGCATCGACAAGGAGATTGGGATATTTATCGCGGTGACTGCGGTTCTCGACGTAGGGGAAGGCGAGATCGTGCCCGGTGACGGAGCGGTTTACTACGACGTGGACTTTGAGTCCGTTGTTTTGCGCCTCTCACTACAGGAGGTGACCGAGGGGCTGGTGGTGGAGACGACCAGTTTCGGTGCATTCGTTAGCCTCGGGCCAATCGATGCCATGCTGCATGTCAGCCAGATATCAGACGAGTACATCAATTATGACGAGAAGAACTCACGTCTCATCTGCCAGGAATCCAAGCGTTTTATCGGCGTGAATGAAAATATACGGGCAAGAGTCGTCACCCTGTCTCTCAATGAACGCGAGCCCCGGGACAGCAAGATAGGCCTTACCATGCGACAGTCGGGACTCGGGACGGCACGCTGGCTCGAAGAGGATCTGAACAGGGAGCTGGAGAAGGAGAAAGCAGAACATGGCGGGCGCTAAGAAGAAACTGGTCAAGGTCTGCCGTGACTGCCACAGGGTCGTCGACGGCGAGGCCTGTGTTATCTGCGGGACATCGAACCTGAGTACAGACTGGGCCGGCTACCTTGTCATCATCGACCCCGAGCGCTCGGAAGTCGCAAGAAGGATGAATATCAAGCTCCCGGGAAGATACGCATTGAAGGTTCGCTGAATGCTGGTTCTTCCAGAGGACAAACGCCACTATTTTAAGTCGCCTTTTGGGAGACTCCACCCTGGTGTTGCAGATTTGATCCCCGCACTGGACGGACGGATCATATACAGCGTTGGGGATGTGGTGACCTACTATCTCATTCAAAACGGCGTAATCCCGGACATCGCGGTCATTGACGGCCACACCATGAGGGAACCCTGCAAGTTCTCCCCTGCCGTCTTTTCCCAGAGAATGCATGCGCGAAACCCTCCCGGAACCCTTACCGGGGAGATGGTACGGGCGTTGCACGATGCCGTCAGCAAGGAACCGCCTGTCCTCATCATCGTTGAGGGAGAAGAAGACCTTGCGGTTATCCCGCTCGTCATCTGTTCCCCGGAGGGTGCGGTCGTTCTCTACGGGCAGCCGGGGGAGGGCGTGGTGGTGTGTGAAGTCGATTGGAAGGCCCGGAAAAAAGCAAGGGAGTTGCTTTCCCATTTTGTATTCCAGGATGAAAATATCGATAAATGATCAATTTTCAAGGTATTTGACGAATTCGGGTTTTACCTTTCCTGCAGGGGCTAGGATATAAATAACTTCAATGCCTATAATAAGAGGATATCGATGGAATTTGAGGTTACCAGGGATATAAGGAATGAACTCCTCGCGAGGAGAGAGGTTGATTTCATCCTCCGTTTTGATGGCCCCACCCCCTCCCGCGTGCAGGTTGTCGGTAAACTTGCCGCACAACTCAATGTTGGCGAGGACCAGGTTGTGCTCGACTCGATGAAGACCAGCTATGGCATGACCGAGCTGCGGGGGAATGCACGCATCTATGACAGCAAGGAAGCAAAGGAGAAGACCGAGCGCTCTTACCTTGTCACGAGAGGCACGCCAAAACAGAAAGAGGAAGCATAATGGCAGCAAAGAAGGCAGCGGCACCGTCTGTGAAGCGGAGTTCCTACTACAAGGTCGAGGGGGACACGGCAGTCTTTGATAAGAAATTCTGTCCCCGTTGTGGTCCGGGTATCATCATGGCCAACCACACAGACAGGATCGCCTGCGGCAAGTGCGGGTACACCGAGTTCAAGAAATAAGAGAAAATGCCTGTTTATGGGCAGATTTTAGGGATTGAGGGAACAGCCTGGAACCTCAGTGCCGCTGTTTTTGATGCCGACTGTATTGCCCTGTATTCGAAGCCGTACAGGCCACCCGCCGGCGGCATTCACCCACGGGAAGCTGCGCAGCACCACGCATCCGAGATGAGATCTGTCATCTCCCGGGTTATAGAAGGGAGACCTGAGATCGGGGGTGTTGCGTTTTCACAGGGGCCTGGCCTGGGGCCATGCCTCCGGACGGTTGCCACTGCCGCGCGGTCACTTGCGATAGGACTTGGCGTCCCGGTTGTCGGGGTGAACCATTGTGTGGCACACGTGGAGATCGGCAGGTGGGCGACAGGGTGCCAGGACCCGGTGGTTCTCTATGCCAGCGGAGCCAACACCCAGGTTATCGGATTCCTGAACCGCCGGTACAGGGTCTTTGGGGAGACGCTTGACATCGGTCTTGGGAACGCTCTCGACAAGTTCGCGCGGAGCAGGGGACTTCCCCACCCGGGGGGTCCCATCATCGAGACGCTTGCCAAAGACGGGGAATATATCGACCTGCCATACACCGTCAAGGGGATGGACCTCGCATTCTCCGGGCTGGTAAGCGCTGCCAGGGAGAGTAAAGCCCCGATCGAGGATATCTGTTACAGTCTCCAGGAGACCTCGTTTGCCATGTGCGTGGAAGTGGCCGAACGTGCGCTTGCACACGCCGGAAAGGAGGAGGTGATGCTGGTCGGGGGTGTGGGAGCGAACCGCCGGCTCCAGGAGATGATGAGGTCCATGTGCGAGGAACGGGGTGCCGGGTTCTTTGTGCCCGGGATGAAATACCTGGGGGACAACGGGGCCATGATCGCGTATACCGGAAAGATCATGCTTGAGAGTGGCTACTCACAGCCACTCGATGCGATACAGGTCAATCCTTCATACCGCGCCGACCAGGTCGAGGTGACATGGAGAGATGATACCCCTGCGACCGCCAGGAACCCTGTCACTCTCGACGATATGACGGAGGCCCGGGGAGCGGAAGCGGTGGTGACCCTCCGGGAGGACGACGTCGTCAAACAGAGGGTGAAGAAGGGATACCGTCAGCCCGGGCTTGACCGTCGGCTGATTGCCGAGAGAACGCGGGCAGAGGCCAGGCTTATTACGGTCTCACGGAAAGCGGGAGTTCCCACTCCTGTTATCCGTGATGTCACCCAGGACACGATCGTGATGGAACGGGTGAGAGGGGTGCTGCTTCGTGAGGTGCTCGATGCAGGTACCCTTGCCAAGACCGGACAAACCGTTGGAAAGCTCCATTCGGCCGGTATCGTCCATGGCGACCTGACGACAGGAAATATTATCTTCCGGGACGGGTCATGTGTCCTGATCGATTTTGGCCTGGCCCAGTTCTCGCAGGAGCTGGAGGCGAGAGGAGTGGATATTCACGTCCTCTTTCAGACACTCGAGGGGATCACTGATGAATACCCTGGTCTCATCGAGGCCTTCTGTGCCGGATATGAAGAGACGTTTGCCGGCGCGCACGAGGTGCTCCTCCGGGAACAGGAGATAGAGAAGAGGGGGAGATACCTCTGAAACTGGTTGTTGTGACGAGCAATCCGCATAAGGCCCGCGAGATTGGAATATTTCTGGCAGGTTGCGTGGAGGTTGTGCATGTGAGCCTGGAGATCCCCGAGTACCGTCATGACGACGTTGCCGAGATTGCGAGAAGAAAGGCGGAATATGCGTACCGGGGGATCAAAAAGCCGCTCATCGTGGACGACACCGCTTTTTCAATCGATGCACTGTCCGGGTTTCCCGGGCCATACGCGGCATACGTGCAAAACACCATCGGCAATGCAGGGATACTGAAACTCATGGATGGCGTTTCCGACAGGGGCGCTCATTTCGAGACCGCGATCGCCTACGCGGACCAGGACGGGATCCGGGTCTTTCGAGGCAGAATCGACGGCACAATCGTTTCGGAACGGGGTGACGAAGGATTTGGCTATGACCCCATATTTGAATGGAAAGGCCGAACCCTTGCGGAATTGCCCGTGGATGAGAAGAGTGGAATATCCCATCGGGCACGCGCTCTCGCGGCATTGCGGGAATGGCTCGAGCAGGAGTGCATCGGATCATCATAAGAGTGAACATACAAAACCGTTAAGTCGAAGAATAACGTTGTATATAAGACGAGAAAGTGGTGCAGTAAATATGGCAAGATTCCCTGAAGCAGAAAACAGAATTCTCAATGTCAAGATTTGCATGAAGTGCAATGCACGAAATGCAATACGTGCGACACGCTGCCGGAAATGCGGATACCAGAACCTTCGCCCGAAGAACAAAGAGCGAAAGGCCTGACCCGGTATCAGGCGCTATAGAACGTTACTCTTTTTCCTTTCTGGCTGTATTCGCCCTTGAACGTCTCAATATTTCGTTTGTAGCCTAACCTGTCGACGAACCCGAGCTCACGGAGCCGTTCGCGCACACGCATCACGTCCTCCTCGTCCCGCCAGTCGGGCGTGTAGACATAGATGACCTTCGTGTTGTCCCGTGAGTCGGGGTTGGGCTTGGCTGTGCTCACCTTGGCGGATATTCCGAGTTCCCTTTTGCAGGTCGCATCTCTGACCTTGATCCACGCCTCATTCACTTCTTCCGGGGGCAGGAAGATGAGCCATTTCCCGGCAAGCTCGTCCTCGATCGCATCGGGGAGGACGTCGGGAGCGTCCTGCACTATCCAGTACATCCTGGTCGTTTTGCTTGGAGTGACCCCTTCACCTTCCCGAATCAGCTCATATATGGTATCAGGTGAATGGAACCTGCGGATGAGCGCCTCTGCAAGCTGGGGATATTCGGAGGAGAATTTTTCAAATATTGCCAGAAACCGATCTTTGAAGTCGACCTCTCCTTCAACCAGTTCAAAGAGAAAGTAGCCGTGATCACGCAGTTCGATGTTGAGCATATGTTCAAACAGTCCATATGCAACATCCGCCAGGGCGTCAGGGTCTACGTCATTCATATATAAGGATGTAAAGGGCTTTGGAAAAAAAGGTATGGATTGACTTTTCCACCTCTTCGCTACCTGGTGTGGATAGGGTTGATAAACCGGATACATTTTGTGGGGGCTACCCGCCCCCACACCCCCATGTGCGATGCCACGCCGCCGCCCCCGAAGGACGCCCCGGCGGCGGTTCGGTGACTGAATTGGTATGTAGATAACAAATCGATTCAGTCTCCCAACACAAAACAGCGAGGAGGCACTTTACCTGTTCAGTTTCTCTCTGACAAGCGAAGCGGCAAACTCACCTGACAGCAGCATGCCGCCGAAGACCGGACCCATGCGATGTTCCCCTGCAACCGCATTGGCGGCCATGCCCGTCACGATAAGGCCGGGATATACCTCTCTCGTATGGGAGATGATCTCGGATTCTGCACGGTCCGCCCACATGAACCCCTCTCCCTTCACCTCCAGGTCCCGCCCCTTCCTTTCCACGAGCCCGGCGACGACGGCATCGTGCCCGGTGGCGTCGATTGTATAGCGGCAGCCGATGGTGAGGGGATCGACATGGAGCCCGGCCATCTCAACCGGTGTCCAGTTGACAACCAGGCCGCTGACCCTGCCATCGTCCTTGACCATCACGTCCTCCACGAATACAAGGTTGAAGAATTCAGCCCCGCCACGGCACGCGGCGCTGGTAAGTCGCGCCACCGCCTCGACCGAACTCGCGACATAATAGCCCTCCTCGAAGGGCTGGTAAGAGATTTCGAACCTGTCGAGGAGCCTTCTCGCGGGTTCCTGCACGACGATACGGGGAAACATCATCCCTCCGCCCCACATGCCGCCCCCGACAGAGAGTTTCTTCTCGATGACGCCGACTTTGTATCCTGCATCTCCAAGAATTGCGGCAGCGGTCAGCCCTGACGGTCCTGCACCGACCACCGCCACATCCAGCTCGCTGTATTCGAGGAGTATCTTCATCTGGGAGGAGACAATGGCCCGCGTGATGGTAGTCTCGCTTAATTCCATCCCTTTCATTACAGGTACATCTGTGTGTGCGGTAATAATATCGATCGATTGGCCACCGGGCCGCACAACGCGTCCGGGCGCCGCCTTTTGCTGGAGGCCAGGTCTCTCATTATGCGGCGCTTAATGTCAGAAAAAACAATTATTGCGGCCTTTTTGGGGGTTTTGATTTGTTATTCATGCAATTTGAGGGAATGTTTATGAAGTGATTCCGATATATATTCAGGTATGAAATGGAAGCGTGATTTCGGGCTCACACTCCGGGTCTGGCTTACGATGTTCCTGCTGTTCCTGGTCTACCTTGTCTTCCTGTCGGTATTGCTCTGGCTCGGAATAGGCCTGCCATTCATCATCGTGATCGTGTTCCTGATGGCATTTGCGCAGTACTTCTTCTCCGACCGGCTGGTGCTGATGAGCACGCGGGCACGCGTGATAGAAGAAGACGAGTACCCGGAACTCCATCGCATGGTCGAGAAGCTGGCTGCAGAGGCAGAGATTCCAAAACCAAGGATTGCCATCATGCAGACCCCTGTTCCAAACGCGTTTGCTACCGGGAGGAGTCCCAAAAAAGCCGTGGTGGCAGTGACGGACTCCATCATGAGACTGCTCTCGCCGGGCGAACTTGAGGCGGTCCTCGCCCATGAGCTCTCCCATGTCAAGAACCGGGACGTGCTGACCCTCACGGTCGCCAGTTTCGTGGCCATGATCGCAGCGATAATCATGAACAACTTCCTCTTTGCAAGCCTCTTCTCGCAGAGAGACAATAACCCCTGGATCATTGCGGGAATCGTTGCAATCATCGTCTACTTCATCGCCCAGCTCCTGATCATGGCCCTCTCCAGGTACCGCGAGTTTGCGGCAGACCGGGGAAGCGCATATCTCACCGGGAGGCCGAGAGAGCTCATTTCAGCGCTGGAGAAGATCAGCGGACGGATGGACCAGGTTCCGGCCAGGAACAAGCAGATGATAGAGAGCGCGAATGCGTTCTTCATCATCCCTGCGCTCTCGGGAAGGACCCTGATGGAACTCTTCTCAACCCATCCCCCTCTCGAGAAGCGGATTGCAAATCTTGAGAAGGTGGAGATGGAGATCAGCGGCGGGAGAGGCTATTAAAAGCCCTCTCACCACTAATTTTCCCGTTTTCGAAAAACCGGCCGAAAAGGTCTTTTCCAGGGGCATTTGGGGGCATTGTTCGCTGCATCCTGATAAGGAACAAAAGTAATAATACAAATCATTGCTACATCTTAAAGGCACATTGCATCGATGGTCTAGTGGCATGACTTAGGCCTTCCAAGCCTATAGCCCGGGTTCAATTCCCGGTCGATGCATTGCGGGCTCGTGGTCTAGCTGGTTATGACGTCGCCTTCACACGGCGGAGGTCCTGAGTTCGAATCTCAGCGAGCCCATCGTTTGTATTTTCGTTGCGGTTTTTTCGGAAATCTCTGCCGATACGTGAAGACTGTTCTTCAGATTTATCTATTCTCATCAGGTGAATCCCCTATATTCCCGGCTTTTATATACACTTCCGATCCAAACTACTTCGAACAGACAGTGTAACCCCGGAGAGGGACTCATTTCAGAGGACCTGACACGGATTCCCAGGGAAGTGCAAAAACCATATGGAAGACGCAAAAATCCATGTAGAGTCCGAATACGGAAAACTTCAGGAAGTTATCGTCGGATTATCCACCGGAATGACACCGGACCTTCAGGCACCATGGTTTGAAGATGCTCTCCGGATTCTGCCAGAGGATGAAGCTGCCTATGCCCGGGAAACGGCCGGAATGAACTTTGCAGATATGATACATCCGGATACAGGGAAAAGCGAATCTGAAATGCTTGAAGAAGAAACCCAGGCTTTTATCACTGTTCTGAAAAAACTCGGAGTAAAGGTTCTTCGCCCGAAAGAGATAACTCCGGAATTCATTCGGGAGAATTATGGCGAACAAATCCTGATACACGGATACTCTCAGGATTTTCCCCGTGACAACCTGGTGATCATCGGAAATACCATTATTGAATGCAATCTGAGAACTCCTATCAGAAAAACAGACATCTCGGGTTTCAGTGAAATTTTACGGGAAAAATGCGTTGACGGTGTCAGGTGGGTTGCCATGCCGCATACAGAACCACTGGCAATTCCCGGTGACGAAACACCGTTGCTGGAAGGCGGCGATGTTATTGTTCTTGGCACCACGATCCTGGTGGGAAACTCGATGAATCCCGCTGTGGGTTCAAATGAAGCCGGATATCGCTGGCTGAAAAATTTCCTGGGTGATGCCTTCAATGTAATTCGTGTGCTGTTGGTCCCTGAGATTCTCCATCTTGACTGTGTGCTTTCGGTTCCCAGAAGTGGTCTCGCAATTCTCTGTCCTGAAGCGTTTGCAGAAGGCATCCCGAAAGCCCTTGAAGACTTTGACACAATAACGGTCTCTCTGGAAGATGCCTCAAGGCTGGCCGTGAATGGTCTGCCCGTTGACGAAAGTCATTACATCATGTCATGGAACGATCACAACGACAATACCTTTATCAGGGAAGAATTGGAAAAACGTGGAATTTCTGTTTATCCGGTATATTTCGGGGTTCATAACGGACAGGGCGGAAGTCTGCGGTGTGCAACTCAGGCTCTGATGCGCAGGTGCGAATAATACAGCGTTTTTGCAATAGAGATCATGAACCCGGGACATATAATCCCTGCCAAAAAGTACATCTTGACGCCCGGTGCATATGCGGGTGGATGGAATTTCGCTGTCTGAAAAACATCAGTGAAGAGTATCTCCTCGAAGATGTATCCCCGGAAGAGGCCGTCAGCTATGTGAAAGAACATTGTAGCGAGTATCGTGAGATCCCTCCCGATGTCGTGGTATTCAGAAACACGAGAATCATCCTGGATTCGCCCATGCTGGTAGGATTCCAGAGGGAAAAGAAGACAATCATTGTCCCGTTCACCAAGCGGTGCATGGGGACATTTCTCGCAAAGGTCGACGCTTCAGAAGAGGACTTCGACTTCTTCTCCAACTGGTCAGAAGATAGAGGTTCTCCTGATTGAAACGTGGGGTTCCATGCTCTCCGTTTTCCAAGTTCTGCCACATGCACCAGGGAAAACGGGGGTGTGCCTCCACAAAAAAAATTGGGGAATTAGTAGTTCTCGCACAGGACTTCGAAGTATGCCTGTGCATGATTGCACACCGGGCATTCGTCCGGTGCCCCTGAACCTTCTGCCACGTGGCCGCAATTCCTGCATTTCCACATAATTACGAGAGGTTTTTGAAAGACCATGCCTTTCTTGACATTCTCCAGTAACTTCCGGTATCTGAGCTCGTGATGGGCTTCGACCTTCGCAACCATGGAGAACGTGTTTGCGATATCAGAGAAACCCTCGTCCCTGGCAACGCTGGCAAAATCGGGATAAAGAGTTCCCCATTCAAGCTTTTCCCCCTCGGCCGCGGCAAGCAGGTTCTGTGCCGTCGTCCCGATGATGCCTGCCGGGTAGGATGCGACTATCTCTGCCTCTCCGCCTTCGAGGAACTTGAAGAAGAGTTTTGCATGCTCCCTCTCGTTATCGGCAGTCTCCGTAAAGATCGCTGATATCTGTTCGTATCCCTCTTTCTTTGCGACGCTGGCAAAGAACGAGTACCGTGTCCGTGCCTGGGACTCACCGGCGAATGCTGCAAGGAGATTCTTTTCGGTACGGCTTCCTGTCAAATTCATCTGTATGTTCAACCTCCAATCCACTAGATTATGATGCCCCTTCACATAGCAGTTGCTGATCAATACCGGTCTTGTCCTTCCCGTACCGGGGACCGCCCGGTTCCAGCTCAGAGATAAAGACCTTTGTTCTCTCGAAAAATTTTGTTTACAGATTGTTTAATTTGCTATACTGTGTCAGGCGCTCAACAGGCGGCTGCGAGGTTCTGGAAGCGATATCATCAAGGCTGAGTGACGGGGGCTCGTATGTTGATACATGCACGTGTATGCCAGATGCCGGTACCAGGCTCCACCCCATTGTTGCCGGATAGACATACAGGATCGTGTTCCGGGGGTCGTCAGGACACGCCGGCCCGTGTATCGGGCATGCGTAGTCATTCGGTATCGGGGTGCCATCCGGGAACAGTGCCGGTCCGTAGACGTTTCCGAACTGGTCGCGGGTGTTCTGTGTGTACGAGACAGGGTGTACTCCTCCATCAGGTGTCGTCCACTGTCCGTATGCTACCGGGGATCTTGCCCACGGAAACGCCATGGAAGGTGTCACGATTGCCAATAAGAGGACAAATATCAGCAATTTTATCTTCATTGTTGGTAACTCCGATCGATAGGTTATGATGCCCCTTCACATAGCCGTTGCTGTTTTTGGACAATCCATCTATTGGGACGAAGATCAGGCATGTGGATTTCATGATTATGGAAACGCCATCCCCACGCCGATAACGCTTTTATTGAGGCGCTACCAAACACCTTCGCATACAGACCGGTTGACATGCCAGGTTTGTCCCGGAGATCGGGATAATGGGTCCCTCTCCCGTGATTTTTTTGGATCCGGAAAAGAAATTTTTAAATAGGCTTCATTCCATGCCTTGATTAACCCA
>Ga0116151_10002692_pt1 | contig 16224 bp, 13 predicted proteins | sample AD_UKC117_MetaG_FD_89893 | JGI IMG/M metagenome (GOLD analysis project Ga0116151, IMG submission 89893) | Active sludge microbial communities of municipal wastewater-treating anaerobic digesters from Hong Kong - AD_UKC117_MetaG | ecosystem: Engineered > Bioreactor > Anaerobic > Digestate...
TATCACGCAGCTGCTATGATGATAAAGCTGCTATTATTAATGGTGAAATCACGGATACGAGCAAAGCAGTATTAAGGAGAAGGTTTCTTACACCATATAACTTTCTTATTGCTTCACAATTTTCTCCAATTAATTCATCGGAATTTGATAGTATTTCTGAACCGATACTCAATAGTATTATAATGGGAAAAGATCGATTCGAAAAACTGCACGAAACAATATTAAATCTCAGGCGAAACGAGCGTGAATTTTCTAATCGAGAAAGACAGGCAAGAGGAGCTCAATGAAAAATATTAGATATCAATAAAATAAAAATAGCAACTCAACATAACATATATTATAGGACATTACAGAAATGATTTATCTCAGTTCAGAGGCATCTTGTTATAAACCCAGGTCCCCCTTTTCTCCCATTTGACCAGGCTGATGGAAGCCGGGTCGATCTCAAGAGCTGTGATTCCTTTTTTATAGAGGCCGCATCCGCAGTTAAAATAAAATCCTTCCTGATCCGGACCCTTGAATTTAATATGCCGGTTTCTTATGATCTCTTTAAGAAGTGCACAGAGTATATCGACTTTCTGAATGACATTTTTCTCATTAGTCCAGTTTCTTTTCAATTGCTCAAAATATGATGTTGATGCAAAAGCTGCCCGGTGAGAGTGTCCGCATATGATACGGTATCCCCTTTTCCGGGCCCATTGGTCATGGATGTGCTCAAAATCGTGGTAAAAGGAGGCCCTCTTAAACACCGGCGCTTTGATTAACCCGATTTGAAGGCAAAACGGCTCGATAAGCCGGAACAAACGCACGCATAGTCTCGAAAACCAACTGTAGAGGTCGCTTTCTCTGCTTCCTAAATGGCCATGGGTGACCAGAAACGGGACCTTTTCTCCCCGTTTATCTCTAAGAAAGATCCCGGGACAGAGGCCCTGCCAGGGTGCTTTGTCGTCATGGTTTCCGTATATGCGTATGATCTTGTCTCCGAACAGGTACTTTATCATCCTGAAAGCTTTCGAGTAAGAGAGCCGGACAGTTTCACTGGAAAACTGCCATAACTCTTCAAAATCACCATTTATGATGAGATAATACCCTTTTTGGGAATAATATTCCAACATTTTGAGAGCAATCTCTTCATTCTTTCTGAAATTGTCAGCTTTCGACTTGTCTCCTAAGTGAAAATCACTGACAACAAGATATTTGTTTCCCAAAGGGAATGACGGAATACGGGGATCTTTGGTCAGGCGGTCTAGAGCCGCCTCGATGTATTCTGCAAGGATTCGTTTACGGGCTCTCATATGGGAATAAATGGGCATGGGGAGACTCGAACTCCCGACCAACAACATGTGAGGCTGCTACTCTACCGACTGAGCTACATGCCCATAGAGCAAAAGAGGAAATGGGCACAGAGGGATTTGAACCCCCGACCAACTGCACGTCAAGCAGCTACTCTACCGGCTGAGCTATGTGCCCTTTGAAGGTAGAAACAGTATACCAAAAGCTTTTTTTTCTTTCAAGTGAAAAATGAGGCTCTCATGGGATCAATTTCAAAATTTTTTCATAAAGCCGGATATTGTCATAAAGGCCTGTAAAGCCTAGACTCCCCTCCCCCAGAGCCCACACAGGAACAGGGCTTCCCGAATGGCCTCCTGTGGCCCATGAGAAACCGGCACGGCCTGCAAAGAGGTCTGTGAGCTCTTCAAAAAATGCCAGACGCGTGTAGAAATCAGCTTCTTTTCTGACATCGTTCCATCTGCTTTTAAGAAGTTCTTCCTTTCCCCTTTCCTTGATATAAAGATAAAAATCCTCACCAAAGAAAGCGACGACTATGTCTTGAAATGATTCTGATGAATTTTTCGTCCTGATGGCCATCATCTCTGAAGAACAGGCCTGTTCACGCAGCAGCGCCGGAGAGAGAGACTCGGCTGTCTCAGATCCCAAAGCAAGACCGCCGGTCTCATGATCTCCTGTGACAAGGATCAGAGTCTCATCCGGATAACGATGGTAAAATTCAACAGCCTTTCTGATGACACGGTCAAAGGCGATGACTTCGCGGACCACCGTGGCGGTATCATTGTTATGACAGGCCCAATCGATGTTTCCCCCTTCGATGACAAAGAAAAAGGGGCCTTCGTTTAACCGGTCAAGAATCGAGAGAAAAGCTTTTTCCATAAGCCCGTTATCAGGGTCATCGATGGTATAGGGGAACTGCCCCATCTCTTCATCGGGGATCAAAAGAACACGCGCGCCGGGTTCATCGGGCCACTTGATCTTCTCTTTATCAAGTGAGACCCTCACCCTCTTCTCATCCCCTTCAAAGAGCTCCGGTTTGCCCTCTTTTGCCCGGGGTGTGTTTCCCAGAAGGGCTGAGCCGGCTATGATCTCCACAGGAGAACGCACCATCTCCCGGGCGATCTCATAGTAGGCTTTACGATGAAGACTACGGGTATAGAAGGCAGCGGGAGTGGCGTGATCTGCCGGGACATTGGTCAGAATCGCTGTCCGGTAGCCCTCTTTAATAAAATGTTCTGTGAGAAGCCCCTTATCTCCTGATGAGAAAAATCCGTTTTTGGCTTTCATCCCTGAGGCCATGGCTGTTCCGGCAGCTGCGGAATCTGTAATATAATCATCGGCCGAATGGGTCGTCATAAGCCCGGTTACAGGGAATGAAGTCACAGAAAGCTCTCTTCTGGTTTGAATCGGGTCACTCTTATGATTTACGGCATTGAGATAGAGTTCGGCCGCTGCAGTCTGAGATAACCCCATCCCATCCCCTATAAAGAGGAAAATATAACGGGGCCTCTCTGACCCGGCTCCGAACAAAAGACCGCTGGAAAGAATAAAAAAGAGAGTAATACTCACAATCTTCCTGATCCTGCTCATGAGACTCCTTTTCTGCTGATATTAATCAAAACCGAACACCAAGTTGGACATTGAAGGCTGTAAATGTATCCTGTCCCCTCTTTTGGGGAAAATAGGTCAAAAGTTCCCCCTTGAGAAAGGGTGAAAGGAAAAAAAGCCTGAAGATCCTGACCTCAAGAACAGGCCCCAGAGCGGTATAGCGGCTCTCTTCTTCAGCCAGGCCCAGGGTAAAGAGAGAATCGTGGGTTGTAAGCATTTTAACGGCAACTCCTGTCTGAAGCCTCCCCGGCATGAGTCCGTAGCCTACCTGGAAAAACCAGCCTTCATCAATGAGGCCGGCAAAGCCCCCTGCTTCGACATAGAAACGTTTTATCTCAAGTTCTGCGGAAAGAGAGGGGCCATATGTAAGAAGACTGAATGAAAGCTTGCCGTTCAGCGGACGTCCCGGCGTTAATGAAATGAGGGAGAAAAGAAAAACGAAAAATATAGATAACCTCTTCAGAAAGGGCTTGATCATCCTTGTGACCTCCTTTGCACCTATCTTATCATGTCTGGAGTGGTTTTCAAGCGATCAGCTCATTTTGGAACGGACCATCTTCTCCATCTGGGCGATCCTCTCTTTGGACCGGTCCAGTTCGTCTTTAAGGCGGCGGGCGGCGGTCATGTCCCGAAAATTCCAGGCATAGACCTTTTCTCCGCCTGTATAGGGCAGAAGAGTTCCCTTGACTTCATAGACAGCCCCTTTTTTAAAGGCCATCTCCACGGTAAATTCCCTTTCCGAAGCCATGAATGTCTTGAAGATGTCATCGTAGATCTCCGGGTTCTCCAACTTGTTTTTCATGGTGCTCATGGTCTTTTGGGTACCCTCTTTTTTCATCATCTCTTCATTGATCCCCCAGACGTCCAGAAACTTCTTATTGTAGCGCATGATGGCCCCGTTTTTCGAGATCAGCAAGATTCCGTCCTGATAGGCGTCCAGAGTGAGAGATACAGTCTCTTTCATATGATGGTCAGAGGCCGTAAGCTCGCTCTTTTCAATATAGTAGGCAATCTCATGGGCATAGATCTCCATCATCCTCTTTTCATAGGCGCTGAGATATTTCTCATCATGGCGTTCATAGCCTACTTTGAGGTTTCCGCGCTCTTTTCTATTGACCCGTATCGGAGCGATAAAGGAGAAATTATTCGTTGAATAGACATTTGTGAAATTTGAGTAAACTTTTTTATCCACTTCTATCTCACAGAATGTCCTGTCGGGATACTGAAGGTGCTCCGGGATGATCCGTTTAGCGATCTCCTGCATCATGGCATCGATGTTCTGTCCACTGTCAAGGATAGAAAGGAGGTCGTGAAGGCCTTTGATCTCGCGGCTTCTATGGACAAGAAGCTTTTCATTGTCCTCCAGTAAGCCGCTTTTCAGGACAAGTTCGTCACGGATCACTTTGTAGCGCAGATGAGAATCGATCCTGGTCAGGACTTCTTCCAGGACAAAGGGTTTTTCAATATAATCTTTACCTCCCACCTGGTAGATCTTCTTTTTGTTGGCAATATCCGATGAGGAGACGATAAAGAGGATGGGGATTTCTTTGGCTTCATCGACTTCAGCCAGCTTCTTCGCCAGGGAGAAGCCGTCTTCTCCCTGAAGCAGGACATCGATGATGATAAGTTCGGGGAGATGATATTTTTTTGTTTTGAACATATGGACTTCGAACATCGCAAGAGCCATATCACCGTTTGAGGCCGTTACCGGGGTCAGAGCTGTATTGTCTTTGATGATCTTTTCCAGCAAACGGGCATCTTCAGGAAACTGTTCAATGATGAAAAGTGTCTTTTTAACAGGAGCTTCAGCCATCGGACTCCTTCTCGTTTTCCAGGATCCACAATTTCCCGGTGACTATCCCTTCATCCTCCAGCGGAAGAGAGAGAAGTGTATATTCATTACCGTTTTGTGTGGTAACGGGGATCTTATTCCGGCTGTCTTCTTCAAGAAACATCTTCAGGACCTTTTTGACTTCAGGCTTTAAGAGACCCGAAAGCTCTTCCCGCGTATAGACCCTCCCCTTTTCCGTTGTCAAGTCCCGAGAGATATCAAAAGCTTCCAGAAAAGTCTCGTTGTGGGCTATGACATGATGTGAAGCGGAAAAGAGGATATACCCCCTCTTTTCCAAAAAATCAAGGGCTTTTCTCAAGAGAAAGACATCATAACGGAGGAGAGATTCTTTTTCGAAATGCTCGATGACCCGGGTTATCTTTTCTGCAAAGAGAAAGATAAGTTTTCGTTCATATTCAACGGAGTTTTCCCTCTTCCCGGGCTGAAACCCCACAACCAAAGCCCCTTCGTCCCGTCCCTGGATCATCAACGGGGCTTTAACGGAATATTGCGGAGGTTTTTCTCCTTCGCCGGTATTATGAAACACTTCTCCCCTATATTTGATGAAGACCATGGGGTTCCGGGAAGAGGAAAAGGTCCTCGGAATGATGTTTGAGACGACTTCACGGAAATAATTCTCAAGAGAAGGTTCTTCCATGCCTTGCTGAAGGATATGATAGAGGCTTCTGAGTTCTTTCCCCCGGATCAGAAAGAGCTCCTTATCCTTTTCCAGCTCCAGGGAATGATTTTTCAATTCCCTCAGCGACTGCCGAAGGTTCAAATGGACCGTGATCCGGGCCAGAAGCTCCTCTTTCGAGAAGGGCTTGGAGATATAGTCGCTCCCGCCCGACTCAAAACCCCGGGCAATGCTCTCTTTGTCTGAAAGGGCTGTGAGAAAAATAACCGGGATATCGGAAAAACGCTCATCTTTTTTGATCCGGCGGGCCACTTCAAAGCCATCCATCTCTGCCATGAGAATATCAAGAAGAAAAAGATCCGGTTGACCAGCCTCTCTTTCCAAATATTTCAGAAGAGCCTCTCCCGTTGAAAATTCGTAGACTTCATGAGAAGTATGATGTTTTATAATGTGGGATATCAAAGCCCGGTTTTCTTCCTGGTCATCTAAAATATAGATATTCATCCTTCAATATTTGCCCCAAATAGAGCAGAATTCAAGGGGGTGAAAAGATTTTTTAGCGGGATATCTTTTTTTTCAAGACTTGAGAGGGCCTTTCAGGACCGGGAGCGCAAAATGGATGGAAGCGCCCCTTCCGGAAGCCGTCCCGGCCCAGACAGAGCCACCGATGCGGGTGATAATCAACTTGACGATGTAGAGGCCCAGTCCGGACCCCTTATCCCCCTCTTTTGTCGTGAAAAAGGGGTCGAAGATCCTGGGGGCGATCTCTTCGGGTATCCCCGGCCCGTCATCAGAGAGTGTCACATGGATGGCTTCCCCTGATTCTCCGGTTACATTCTCCGTATGCAGACGGACATGCCCTCTCCCTCCGAGAGCGTCCCGGGCATTGATAAAGAGATTCATAAACACCTGGTCGATCTCCACGGGATCTGCTTGGATCAGGTCGTTTTTTGCTTCAAAGGATGCTTCCAATATCAGTTTCCCCGGGTAGAGGCGGGCGATCATATCCATGGATGTCTGAGCTTTGCTGTGAAGAGAGACTGCTTCTTTCCGCCCTTCTTCTTTTTTCGCGGATTCCAGGATCTTTGAAGCCAGACGTATTCCTTTTTCAGCGGCGGACCGTATGGCACTGACCTCCCTGGCCTCTTTGACCGATTCTCCCCGCTTCTTTTCCAGGATCTCACAGTATCCCCTGATGACTCCCAGGGTATTGTTCAGGTCGTGGGCGATAGTCGAGGAGAGAAGGCCGATGGTCTCCAGACGATTGTTTTTCTTGCATCTCTCTTCATAGAAGCGGATACGGTTACCTTCGGGGATGGCCCCGGCGCTAAACAGATTCCCTTCATAAAATAACAGATGATAAGGATTTACTTGTGTATAATAGCGGCGGACAGAGACTCTGAAACCGTTCAGCTTCTTATGTGTCCCCTTTTTCTTCTCTCTCTCCAGATGAGGAAAGGTCTGTTCCCGGAAAAGCTTTTCTCCCGGTTTTACCTGACATCCGGTAAAAAGGAGGAAGGAGGGATTTGTGTAGAGAAAGTGATCTCCCGAAAGGATAAAAAGAGGGTCGTCCGGAGAAACGTGAAGAAAAGAAGCCAGAAAGAAGTCTAAAGCTTCCGGCGACAGACAATAGAGGTCTCCCCGGGGGTATCCGCTGATGCGGTATTTTGTCCCGAACTGCAGAAAAAAGTCGATGAACAAGCCCCCGGTTTCCCGGTTCAACTCCTCCCAGACGGGAGCTGTTTTCTCTTCGAACCCATACATCTCCCGGGAGACGATGAGAGAACGGAGCGCGCTTTCTGTCTCTGCTCTTCCCTTTGAACAGACTCGGACAGACGTCTTCGTCCCCGAATCTGCCCCGAAAAGTGCAATGTTAAGGATATCTATTTCTTTATTATTTCCATTGTCTGACGCAATTTGATATTTCATATTTAAATTACCTATTTTTAACATTACAGGAGAACAGAAGTTTTGCAAGAGATTTTTCTTTTTTTTATTGACAGAAGAAGAGGCTTTTGTATAATTACCCCGTTGCGCCCATAGCTCAACTGGACAGAGCGTTTGGCTACGGACCAAGAGGTTGGGGGTTCGAATCCTCCTGGGCGTATTCCCTATTTATGGTATTTCATGTATTCCTTTAAAATTTCCATGTAACCGGCTTTTTCTGCCGAACTTATCTCTATCTCCTTTCCTCTGTGTCCGGCCAGGGCCGTCAGGTCGTCCGCCATCTTTTCCCCGACAAAGATGCCTTTTCGGCAGTGGGAACAGCCAAACGAGCCGTTTTCAGGATCGAAATAGCTTCTCTCGGCATTACCGCAGATGCAGTGTTCCGAGATCTTCAGGGGAAGCCCCATCTCCTGCAGAAGAGTGAGAAAGTAGTAGAGAAGAGCTTTGTTTTCCTTCTTATCTCCAACTCCTCTAAGTAAAAAGGAAAAACTTTGGTACAGCGCCGGGACAGGCTCATTGTAAGGGATGTTCCTTCGTGTGTATTGGACAAGTTCTCCGATCTCCATCAGCACATCGGGATAGAGGGTCAAAGAAAAATGATCTTTGATCAACTCGGCTTTATTCAAGGTATAGAGAGTGGTATTTTCTTTTTTGTAATAATGGATCTCGATCTCGTTGAGAAACTCGATGACCCCCAAAAAGGGGCTTTTAGGACGAAGAGCCCCTTTTACCATGAAACTCTGAAGCCCCCCACCCCGGCTCAGGACATTGAGGATCAGAGAGGTCTCTTTGAAAAGGACTTTTTTAAGGACATAAGCCGTATCCCTGACAAGCATATCTCAATGGAGCCATTGAAGGAGAAGGGTGGCCAATCCCAGATAGATCACGATTCCTGTGGCATCATTGGCGGTGGTCACCAGGGGCCCTGCTGCTATGGCCGGGTCTATACTCATTTTCTCAAAGAGAAACGGGGCAAAACTCCCTATGAGTGAAGCGACAAGGATCGCCGAGATCATGGAAAGGCCCAGAATCAACCCCAGAAGAGGCTGACCGTGCCAAAGAATGGCAATGGCTGAGACGATGAGCCCCACTACAAGGCCCATGACCGATGCGACACCGATCTCGCGCATGACTGTGCTTTTAAGCTTTCCGATGTTAATATACCCCACGGCAAGCCCCCGTACGACAATGGTAGCCGTCTGGCTTCCGATATTCCCCCCCATGGCTGTGATGACAGGGACAAAACTGGTGAGGATGATGATCTCCTGCAGGGTCCGGTTGAAAGCGGAAAGGATCGCTGCAGAAAGCATGCTCCCGAAGAAAGTAGTAATGAGCCAGGGTAGCCGGAGACGCGCTACACGAAAGACATTTTTCGTATAGAGCTCGTCTTCCACGGTTCCCACTGTCTTATAGAGGTCCTCTGTATGCTCTTCCCGGATGACATCGATGATATCATCAGCAGTGATGATCCCCAAAAGATGCATTTTATCATCTGTGACGGGAACTGCAAAAAGATCATATTTTTCAACGACTTTGGCAACGGCTTCCTGGTCCTCAAAACAATTGACATGGATGACCTCAGTTGTCATGACCTGAGCGATCTTCTCCTCGTCAAAAGCAAGAAGAATATCATGGAGGGAGCAGACCCCTTCCAGTCTGTTGTGCTGGTCCAGGATATAGATATAGAGGAGAGATTCGATATCTTCCGTATTTTTCAGCTGCTGTTTCACGTCCCGTACATTGAGTGTATCCCTGACGGAAAAAAAGTCTGTGGTCATGATCCCGCCGGCTGAGTCTTCGGGATAGACAATGAGATTTTTGATATCCCTTCTGTCCTGGCTGGAAAAATAGTCAAGGATCGATTCTCTTTTCTCTTTAGGAAATTCCAAAAGGATGTCGGTTACGTCATCATCGCTGACATCAGAAAGGATCTCAGCGATCTCTTCATCGCTGTAGTTGTCATCGAGAACAGAGATAAGGACCGGGATCAGGCCGGGGCCTGCAAAGGTTAGAAGCTCTCCTTTGACCTCGGGAGAAAAACGGGTGTAGAGACGCATGACCTGATCATCATCCAGCTGGTCGAAGATCTCAGCGATATCTTCCACACGAAACTCCCGGAGAAGCAGTGCCGCCGTCTCATCAGGTGTCCCCTCCTGGAGGATGGAAGAGAGAAAATGGTTGATCTTATCAGGAGTGTCCATTACGGCCCCGCCACTTTATGTCTCGGAGTCTTTCCGTGGAGGACATCCGCGACAGCTTCTCCCACCATAAGGCTCATAGTTTCACGGGCCTTCACAGACCCGCTGCCTATATGGGGCAGTAAAACAGTGTTAGAAAGCTCTAGAAGGCCCTTGTGGACCTCCGGCTCATACTCGTAGACATCCAGGCCGGCTCCTTTGATCAACCCTTTTTTAAGGGCTTTTACGAGGTCCTCTTCACAGATGACAGGGCCGCGTCCTGTATTGATGATAAAAGCCCCTCTCTTCATCTTCTGAAAAGTCTCCCATGTGAACATGTGGCGTGTTTCGGGAGTCAGGGGAAGATGTATGGAGATCACATCCGATTGTTCGATCAATTGAGAAAACTCCGCGTAACGGACATCCAGAGACTCTTCCTCCTCTTTCGGAAGCCGATGCCGGTTATGATAGATCATATTCATCCCGAAGCAGCGGCATTTCCGGGCGAAGGACCTGCCTATACGGCCCATCCCCAGGATCCCCACGGTCTTCCCTGCTGTCTCCTCCCCCAGGAGAAGCTCAGGCTTCCACATATCAAAGGCCCCTTCTCTTACATAGCGGTCCCCTTCGACGATCCTTCTCATGACAGAAAGCATCAGGGCAAAGGCGATCTCGGCTGTGGCATTGGTCAGGACATCGGGTGTATTGGTGACGGTGATCCCGCAACGGGAGGCATATTCTGTGTCTATATTGTTAAACCCTACGGCATAATTGGCGATGACTTTGACTCTTTTTTTCATGACATCGAGGACCTCTCTGTCGACGGGGTCATGAAGCATTGTGATAAAAGCATCATATTCCCCTCCGTTTTCAAGAAACCACTCCCGGGAGAGAGGTTTCTGATGCGGATTGACATGGACATCAAACTCTTTTTTGAGGTATTCGATCCCCTTGTCCGGGATTTTAAAAGTGATATAGACCTTATCCATGTTTCTCCTCCTTCCGGATGATCTTCTGAACCACCGGCTGTTTCAAGACCCACTTCATAAGCAGTTCCTGATATTGAGTCGGAGAGAGTTTCCATTGGCGCTCTTTCAGGGAAGATTCGGCATAGATCCGTGCGCTGTAGGCGGTCAGGGCTACGGAGACCGAGACATTGAAGCTTTCCACAAAGCCTGCGATGGGAATACGGAAAATACCGTCTGCTTCCTTCCTGGCCGTTTCCGAGATCCCGTAGAGCTCCTGACCGAAGACAAAGGCTGCAGGGCGGATAAACTCCATCTCATGGAGCGGTGCCTGGCCGGGGTCGGGATCGGCGACAAGGATCTCATAACCTTTTTTACGGAGTCTGTGAAAACACTCTTCCGTCGTCTCATAACGGTGAAGGGTCAGCCATTGATGGGCTCCGCGTGTAATATCCTTATTGACGTTTAACCGGTTGATCCCTTCGATGATATGCACATCCTGAAACCCGAAGGCCTCGATACTTCGCAGCCCGGCACTGATGTTATGGACATCAAAAAAATTTTCAAAGACAAAGGTGAAATACCGGCTGCGCCGGGAGGCCACATGGGAAAGGCGCTGATAACGTTTTGGAGTAATATATTGAAGATAGCGGTTAATGTTCACAGGCTGATTATATCATACCCGGGCACTGTATTCAACAAAACTCTTATAGAGTTCATCAGGCGTCTCGCTTTTAAGCAAGGCCTGGAGATTGTCCTTCTCGGATAAAATATAGGAGATCCTGGAAAGAAGGTTGATATGTTCGCAGGGTTTATCTTTGTCTGAGATAAAGAGAAGGATCAGTCTGACAGGTTTCCCGTCCAGAGCATCATACTCCACGGGTTTTCTGAGGAGAAGGATAGAAAGCGTCGTCTCGCCCCATCGGGGGAGCCGGCCGTGGGGAATGGCGATTCCCAGCCCTATCCCTGTGGATATCTTGCTTTCTCTGTCCCGGACAGCTTCTATAAGCCCGGATGCTTCCCTGTTCTTTATTGCTGCGATCCTCGAACAGAGGAAATCGATAGCCTTCTCTTTTGAAGGGATTTCATTTTGAATAAAAATCAACTCTTTTGACACATATTCTTTGATAGAAACCATAATTCTCCTGTTTTGTCCTCTATAGTAAAGTATAACAATGGGAGAAAAACAATGCAAGATATTATTTTCAACGGGGCAGTATTTCGATGGAGTCTCCGGGGAGGATCTCTCCGCTGCTTATCACCCGGGCAAAGATACCCTCAAGGGGCATTACGCAATCCCCGGTAAGCTCCCGGATGGCACAGCCTGCATGACATCTCTTGCCGATCTGTGTCACTTCTAACTCTACCGTCCCGATCTTCATTCTGGTTCCTACAGGAAGCTTGTGAAGAAGGAGGCCTTCTGTCGTAATATTTTCTGCGTAAGATCCCCAGGGAAGGGAAGCTGTCTTTTCGCTTTTTTCGTAGCTTTCACGGGCCAGAAGGCTTACCTGCCGTCCGCTTCCTCCGTGAGCGTCCCCTTCCATTCCATACTCTGCGAGAAAACGCCCTTTTGGCACAGGGATCTTTATCTCCCCTACTTTGAGGCTGATGTTCACAGAGATGACTCTCATAATCTTTCCTTTTCTTAAAAAAAAAAGGGACCCCCCCGGGGAGAGCCCCTTTTTTTATGACTTATACGGCCTAAAAACCGTGTTCTGACAGATTCTTATACCGCTGATAACGCTCTTCAAGGTCTTTTTTCAGAAGAGCATCCAGCCTGGTGGCTTCTTCCGGGAAGAGCTTCTCCAGGGATTTATAACGGACTTCATTATTGATGAGTTCGCTGACATCCTTTTGAGGCCCTTTATACTCCAGAATAAAGGGGTTCTTCCCCTCCTCTTTCAGAAGCGGGTTATATCTGAAGAGAGGCCAGTATCCTGTCTCCACAGCCAACTTTTCTTCTTTCTGGGTGTGTCCCATATCAAGGCCGTGGTTGATACAGGGAGCATAGGCGATGATCAGGGAAGGCCCGTCATATTTCTCAGCTTCAAGCAGAGCTTTCATCAGCTGATTCTTGTCAGCTCCCATGGCAACAGAAGCCACATAGACATACCCATAGGTCATGGCCATGAGCCCGAGGTCTTTTTTCTTGGTCTTTTTACCTGAAGCTGCGAATTTGGCAATAGCGCCGTAAGGGGTGGCTTTGGAAGCCTGCCCGCCGGTATTGGAATAGACTTCTGTATCCAAAACAAGGACATTGATATTCTCCCCCGAAGCCAGAACATGATCCAGGCCGCCGTATCCGATATCATAAGCCCAGCCGTCTCCTCCGACGATCCAGATGGATTTTTTTGTAAAGTAGTCTCTGAGCATATAGATCTTATCCAGAAGGTCTGAATCGACATCTTCCATTTCAAGAGCCGCTTCAAACTTTTCTCCCGCTTCTTTCGAGAGGTCTCCGTCATCTTTCTTCTCCAGCCATTCACCGGCTGCAGTCTTAAGCTCTTCGGAAAACTCATCTCCCTCAAGAAGTTCCTTCACCATGGCAGCGAGGTTCTCTCTTTTCTGTCTGACAGCAAGGGCCATTCCATAACCGTATTCGGCATTGTCCTCAAAGAGCGAGTTGGCCCAGGCCGGCCCTTTTCCCTCATCGTTGACGGCATAGGGGCAGCTGGGAGCAGAACCTCCGTAGATCGATGAACACCCTGTGGCGTTTGCGATCATCATGCGGTCTCCGAAAAGCTGGGTGACAAGTTTCACATAGGGAGTCTCTCCGCAGCCTGCACAAGCTCCGGAAAACTCGAAAAGAGGTTTCTGGTACTGACTGCCTATGACATTATCCTTAGGCAGGACTGTATCCCTGACAGGAACAGTAAGTGCAAACTGGTTGTTTACAGACTCTTTACCCGCTATCTCGTCGAAGAAGGTCATGTCTAGAGCCTGGACAGGGCAGATATCAGCGCAGTTCCCGCATCCGGTACAGTCCATGGGATAGAGCTGTATTCTGTAATTGAACTCCTTCAAAGCGGGCATCTTAGGTTTGACCGTGTTAAAGGATTCCGGCGCCTCACCCATCTCTTCATCTGTGAGCAGGACCGGACGGATCGCTGCATGGGGACAGACAAAGGAACATTGATTACACTGGATACATTTTTCTGCGATCCATCGGGGCATCTTGATGGCGATGCCGCGTTTTTCAAAACGGGTCGTCGACGTGGGGAATGTCCCGTCAGGGGTAAAGCTGCTTACAGGCAGGTCGTCGCCTTTCTGGGCCAGCATGGGTTTCATCACACTTTCCACGAAATCGGCTTCTTCTTCACTGATATAGGAGTCGCTGACGGTGACATGATCCATCTGTGAATCTTCAGCTTCGGCCCACTTTTTGGTATAATTGACCTTGACCAGGGCTTCCACGGCTTTATCCACAGCTGCATTGTTCATTTCGACGATCTTGGCCCCCTTCTTCCCGTAGCTCTTCTTGATGGCGGCTTTGAGGTATTTGACAGCGTCTTCAAAGGGGATGACATTGGCCAATTTGAAAAAGACAGTCTGCATGATCATGTTGATACGCTGTCCCAGGCCCGCTTCATCGGCTATGCGCACAGCGTCGATGATGTAAAACTGAGCCTTCTTTCCGGCTATGGCTCTTTTCAGAGACGCCGGCAGCTTATTTTCCAGTTCTTTTTCATCCCATGTAGTGTTCAAGACAAAGATCCCGCCCTCTTTAAGTCCGTCAAGCAGATCATACTGATAGACGTAGGACTGGTTGTGGCAGGCGATATAGTCGGCAGTCCTGACTAGATAGGTGGACTTGATGGGCTTTTCTCCGAAACGGAGGTGAGAGACGGTAAGCCCGCCGGATTTTTTCGAGTCATAGGCAAAATATCCCTGGGCATAGAGTCCTGTATTGTCTCCGATGATCTTGATGGCGTTCTTATTGGCCCCTACTGTACCGTCAGAGCCCAATCCCCAGAATTTACACTGGACGGTTCCCCGGGGAGCCGTATCGATATCACGGTCCACCCTAAGAGATGTCCCGGTGACATCGTCCTGGATCCCTACGGTGAAATAGTTCTTGGGTGCTTTGGAAAGCAGGTTCTTATAGACAGCCATGACCATGCCCGGGGTAAATTCCTTGGAACTCAGGCCATAACGTCCTCCCACCACAGTGATATCTTCTCTCTCTTCGTAGAGAAGCGTGGAGACATCTTTGTAGAGGGGCTCCCCTTCTGAACCCGGCTCCTTGGTGCGGTCCAGGACCGCTACGCTTTTGGCCGTGGCCGGGAGAGCTCTCAGGAAGGCTTCACGGGCAAAAGGACGATAGAGACGGACTTTGACAAGGCCGACCTTTTCACCCCTGGCCGTCAGATAATCGATGGTCTCCTCGATGGTCTCGCAACCTGAACCCATGGCCACGATAACGCGGTCTGCATCGGGAGCTCCCACATAGTCGAAAAGCTGGTAATGCCGGCCGGTGATGGCAGAGAGTTTATCCATCTCTTCCTGAACGATAGCGGGAGTGGCCAGGTAGTAGGGATTGATGGCTTCCCGTGCCTGGAAGAAGATATCCGGATTCTGGGCTGTCCCCTTCAGTATAGGTTTTTCCGGGCGCAGAGCTCTTTCTTTGAAGGCTTCGATGGCATCATAATCCACGATCTCCTTGATATCCTCATAATCGATCATCTCCACCTTTGAGATCTCATGAGATGTCCTGAACCCGTCAAAGAAGTGGACAAAGGGCAGGCTCGACCGGATGGCGGAGAGATGAGCGACAACACCGAGGTCCATGGCTTCCTGAACAGAATTTGAAGCCAGCATGGCTACACCTGTCTGTCGGACAGCATAGACGTCGGAATGGTCCCCAAAGATAGAGAGAGCATGCGAAGCCACAGAACGGGCTGCCACATGGAATACACCGGGAAGAAGCTCTCCGGCGACTTTGTAGAGGTTGGGGATCATAAGCAACAGGCCCTGAGACGCTGTAAAGGTGGCTGTCAGAGCCCCGGCGGTAAGAGAACCGTGAACGGCCCCTGACGCACCGGCTTCAGACTGAAGCTCAGAGACGAGAACCGGCTGGCCGAAGATATTCTTCTGGCCGTGTGCCGCCCACTCATCAGCCAGCTCCCCCATGGGAGATGACGGTGTGAAGGGATAGATAGCTGCGACTTCTGTCAGCGCACAGGCTGCATAGGCAGCTGCCGTGTTTCCGTCGATGGCTTTCATGATTTTTTTAGCCATAAATTCCTCCTTTATAAAATCCTTTTACACAATAGTACTGTCCAACCCGCCGGATGTCAACTAATACGTGTATATTTACACGGTTCAGCAGTTAAAATAGAGATCGACCTCCTTGGGGTGCGGCCTGTTTCTGATCTCCAGGCTCTCCTTCTCCTTCAGCCTTATATAGCTGTCGATGATCTCACGGTTGAAAACATCACCCTGAAGCAGAAAATCCATATCCTTTTTCAGAGCCTCCAGGGCTTCCGGAAGGCTTCCCGGGACGTGAATGATTTTTTTCAGCTTGTTTTTGGGCATATGTTCCAGATTTTCCTCATAAGGCCCCATATCGGCTTGCCTCGGGTCGATCCTCTTTTTGATGCCGTCCAATCCGGCCATAAGCATGGCTGAAGCTGCAAGATAGATATTACAGGTGGCATCTCCCGGCCTGTACTCCATCCTCTTGTCCTCTTCAGATGTGAAGTTCTTGGGGATACGGATGGCAGCGCTCCTGTTCCCTTTTGAAAAGACAAGGGCTGTAGGGGCTTCAAA
>Ga0116151_10002699_pt1 | contig 16210 bp, 12 predicted proteins | sample AD_UKC117_MetaG_FD_89893 | JGI IMG/M metagenome (GOLD analysis project Ga0116151, IMG submission 89893) | Active sludge microbial communities of municipal wastewater-treating anaerobic digesters from Hong Kong - AD_UKC117_MetaG | ecosystem: Engineered > Bioreactor > Anaerobic > Digestate...
CCACACTAAACACCGTCGAGGTGTGTCCCACCAGCGTGCGCACCGCCTGCCCGGTCGCCGCCAGCCAGATTTTGCTCGTGCGGTCGGCGCTGGCCGTGGCCAGATGCACCCCATCGGTGCTAAACGACACGCCCAGCACCGGCCCGGAGTGGCCGGTGAAGGCGCGCACCATCTCCCCGCTCTCTAAATCCCACAGGCGCGCCGTGTTGTCGTCGCCGGCCGTCACCAGGAAACGGCCGTCCTGGCTAAACGCCACGTCATTCACCGCCCCGATGTGCCCGGCCAGCGTCAGCAGCAGCTCGCCCTCGGTTGACCAGATGCGCGCCAGCCCGCCGCCGCCGGCCGTCGCCAGCCGCGCGCCGTCGGCGCTGAAGACGGCGCGGTTCACCACCTGTCCCTCGTTGTCGAAGCGCACCTGGAGGCTGTGATCATCCACGTTCCACAGGCGGGCGAAGCCGTCATCGCTGGCCGTCAGCAGGAGACGGCCGTTTGGGCTGAAGGCCACACTGTTTACCGGACCATCGTGGAACAGCAGCGGCAGCTGCACCTCGCCCGTGTTTAAGTCCCACAGGCGGGCGTTAAAATCGTCGCTGGCTGTAGCCAGCAGGCTGTTGTCGGCGTTCAACACGGCGTCATTGACCACCTGATTGTGGTCGCTCAAGACGTGCAAACTGGCCCCGGTCGCCGTGTCCCACACGCGGGCGGTGCGGTCGTTGCCGCCGGTGGCCGCCAATGTGCCATCCGGGCTAAAGCTGATGCGCCGCACCGGGCCGGTGTGGTCGGTGAGGATGAGCAGGTCGAATTCCGGCTCAGCGTTCCAAATGCGCGCCGCGCCATCTTGCCCGGCCGTCGCCACCTGTGTGCCATCCGGGTTGTAAGCAACCGATTGTAAGCCGCCTGTGCTGCCCGGCAGCGAGTCGATGGCCTGACCGCTGTCGATGCGCCACACTTTGGCCGTGCCATCGGCGCTGGCCGTAATGACGGTCTGACCGTCCGGGTTAAAGGCGACGTCGTTGATAGGGCTGGCATGCCCGACAAAGGTGTCGCGCCAGCTGCCGGTGGTCATGTCCCATAAACGGGCTGTGCCGTTGTTGTTGGCCGTCGCCAGCAATTGGTCGTCCGGGCTGAAGGCGATGGCATTGACAACCAGCGGCGCATCCTGAAAGACTCCTGGCTCAATAGAACTGACCGACAGCCCGTTGGCGGCGTTCCAGAAGATGATCCGGCCGTCACGCCCGGACGTAGCCAGCAAACGACCGTCGCCGGTATAGGCTACGTCGGTCAGGGCGTCGTCGTGGCCGAAGGAGAGATAGAGGGAAACCCAGCCATCCGTTTGCCAGATGCGCAAGGTAGCGTCGTCGTTGGCCGCGGCCAACTGCGTCCCGTCGGGGCTGAAGGCGATGGCCCGAATGGCCCCATTGTCGCCGCTGCGGGCCAGGATGCGTGCTCCGGTTTCCACGTTCCAGACGACGATACGGCCGTCTTCGCCCGCCGAGACCAGCCGCGTGCCATCCGGACTGAAGGCCACGTCGTTGACGGGACGGTCGTGGTCTTGCAAGGTGTAGAGGGTCTGACCGGAAGCTGCGTCCCAAAGACGCACGCTGGTGTCGCTGCTGGACGTGGCAATAAGACGGCCGTCTGGACTAAAGGCAACGGCCGTGACCGCCCCATCATGCCCCGCCAGTGTCATTTGCAACTGCGAGGCTTGCAAGGCACGGTACAACGCATCCTCCGCCTCGGCCGAGGCCGTCTGGTCCTGGGCATAGGTGATGTTTACCGCTTCCAGGGCCAGCGACAGGGCCAACTGCGGCGCGCTGCTCAGGTTGTCGGTGCTGGCTCCGGCCAGTTCGCGCGAGGTTGCCAGCCGAAACTGCCGGTCGGCTTCTGCGGCATTGCGATTGGCCTCGGCTTCGCGGGTGGCGGCCAGGGCAGCGCTGTCCAGAGCGACGGCTTCGCTGGTAGCCGCAGCGTCGGCGCTGTCAACCGCCAGGGCTTCGCTGGTGGCCGCCAGACTGGCGCTGGTAATCGCTTCGCTTTCCCGCGTGGCGGCCAGGGCGGCATTGGCTACTGCCTGGGCCTCGTTGGTGGCCGCCAGATTGGCGTTGGCGATGGCTGCAGCCTCACTGGTGGCCGCCAGGACGGCATTGGCGCTGGCCCGCTGCCCATTCAATGCCGCCCATCCCCCGGCCAGCATGGCGATGATGGCCACCACCGCCAGCAGCCAGGTAATGCGCTGCAAGCGCTGCGCATAGGTGGCGCTCTCCTTGGCGAAGGATTCCTGATCTTCGGCGCGTTTTTCTTGTTCTTCGGCGCGCAGGCGTTCGGCTTTGGCCAAAGCGCGGGCCTGTTCCAACTGCAGGAGGTAGGCGGCGGCTTTTTCTTCCTGTTCTTTTTGTTCGGCTTCCAAGCTGGCGGTTACGAAGGCATCTTCCAGCGCGTTTTTGTTGGGGTAGGCGTCGGCTTCTTGCAGCAGCAGGCCGCGCCAGAGGGTGCTGGGGTCGCGGTTGAGCTGCTCCCACTGCTCGGCGGCTTCGGTCAGGCGCAGGCGGCGGCGTTTAGCGACGCGTTCTTCTTCCACCCAGCCGATGAGGCGCGGCCAGTTGCGGATGAGGGCTTCGTGGGCCAGGTCGATCTGGTCGTCTTCGGGGTTTTCGCCGGGCAGAAGGACAATCAGGCGGGCGGCGCTGAGAGCTTGCAAGACGCGGTCTACCTGTTCGGGTGGGTCGGGGAGCAGGTAGAGGGCGGTGCGGCGCACGCGCTGCCGGCTGACTTCGAGGCCAGGGCCGGGGCGCACGGCCGTTAACAAAATCCGCCGCGCCGTTTCCTTATCGTCGGCCGAAAGCTGGTTGTAAAAGGCATCGGCCGTTTTGGCTAAAGCTTGCCGCCCGCCGCCTAGCTTTTGGTAAGCCGCCCAGGTGACGCGGTTGCGCTCACGGCTTTCCCACAACTGGCGCAGGGTGAACTGCAGCAGGGGCAGGGCATTGGGTTCGCCCAGCACGTCGCGGATCAGTTCGGCGACGAGGCCGTCGGCGAAGCGCAGGCCGACTTTGTCGGCCGGTTTTTTGATGGCTTCGTGCAGTTGGGCGGCGTTCATGGGCGTGACACGAATCTGGGCCTGCTCGTAGGGCTTTTGGAAGGTGGTGATGCGCATGAGCTGGCTTTCAAAATCGGTGCGCATGGTGATGATGAGAGTATGGCGGTTGGTCTGGTCGGCGATGAGGTTGAGCAGGTTGTCGATGAAGACCTGGCGCGCTTCTTCGCTGGGGCAGAGGGTGAAGATTTCCTCGAACTGGTCGATGACAAAGACGGCCGGGCGGTCGTTGGCCCGATTGACCAGGCGGGCGAGTTGGTGAGTGTTTTTGCGGAAAGCGTCGCCGGTTTCTTGTTCCCATTCGGCGTGGCTGGCGAAGTCGGCGCGGAGGGCCAGGGCCAGGTATTGCAGGGGATTGGAGCCGGGGACAAGGCGGGGATAGTAGCGCCAGCTCTCGCTGCCGGGCAGGGCGCCGGTTTGCAAACGGGGCAACAGCCCGGCCAACACGGCCGAGGATTTGCCGCTGCCGGAGGGACCGATGATGGCCAGGAAACGGCCGTCTGCTAACTTTTCCACCATGCGGCCGACGAGCCGCTCGCGGCCGAAGAAGTAGCTGCTGTGGCTGGCCTGAAAGGCATCCAGCCCGACGTAGGGGCACAGGTTGTCGTCCAGTTCCGGAGCTTGTGTGGGATCATACTCGGCCAGGGTGGCCTCCGGCGTCGTCCGCCGGGCCTGGTAAAGCTGGTTGCTCCAGAAATCGAGCAGCGATTGGGCTTCGTCTCGTTCTTCATCGACGTCTAGCAAGACGCCCGTCGCCTGCCCGCGGTAGATAAAGTCGGTTACGGCCTGGAGAAAGGCGTCGTTCGGGCTGCTGCCCGGTTCGCGTCGCTGCGCCAGCAGGCGCAAATGGGCTTCGCGTAGTTCGGTAAGGTTGGCAAATTGGATCGGTGCATTCATGGTTGACCATCGCGGGCGCAGCGGAAGCCGACGCCCCAATATTGCAGAGAGGTATCGATACTGTTGATGTTGAAAGTGGGTGGTAAGCCCAACCGCCGGGAGGTCCGCAAATCACTGCCGGGGCTGGTCCAGCCGCCGCCGCGCACGACCTTTTCGCCGGTGATGTTTTCCTGGAAGGCGCTGCCGTCGGCCGGGGCGCGCAGATAATCGGGTGCGTACCAATCTTCGACCCATTCCCACATGCTGCCGCCCATATTGTAGCCGCCAAAGAGGCTGACGCCGTCCGGGTAAGCGTTTACCGGCTGAAGCGCCTGGAAAAATTCGACGACGTTGGGATTGACGCCAAAGAGGGCCAGGTTGCGCGTGGGGGCCGCGCTGCCCCAGGGGAAGAGGCGCTCGTCGATGCTGCGGGCGGCGTATTCCCATTCGGCTTCGGTGGGCAGGCGGGCGTTGGCCCATTGGCAGTAATCGTGGGCGCCGTACCAGGTAACCCAGTTGATTGGGTAATTTTCGTAGCCGGCTTTGGCTTCAAAGAAGCCGACGTTGTTGAGCAGCATAGTGAAGCTGGTCTCGAAACCGGTGGCGGCGCAGTCGAAACGGCCGTCGCCGCACTTCCCCTTGTACCCGCCGATGGCGTTCAGGAAAGCCGCAAACTGCTGCACACTCACCTCGTTGGCGTCCAGGTAAAAATCGTTCACGGTGACTTTGTGCAGCGGCAGCTCGTTGTCCCGTTTTTCCGGGTCTTCGGGCAGGCCGCCCATCAGGAAGGTGTGGCCGGTGATGTACAGCATGAGCATGTTATCCCGGTCCCGAAAGATGGCGCCTAACTGGGCATTCTCGAAGTAGATGTTAGACAGCTCGTCGCGGTCTGGGGTGGGGGTGGGGGTGGCGCGCGGGGAGGTGCTGCCGCTGGTGGCGGTGGCCTGGGCAACGGCCGTCGCCGTAGCCTGCGCTACCGCCTGCGCCGTCGAGGTGCCGCGGATCGATTCACTGGTGGCCCGCGCTTCTTCCGTCAGGCGAAACTCGCTTTGCATCTGGCTGGTGGCAATGGTATCGGCCTGGGAGGTGGCCGTGCCGCTGGTGACCGTGCTGGTGGCGGCGGCCCCGGCCGATTCCCGCGTGCCTTCGCGGGCCAGCGCCTCGGACGTGAGCTGGGAGGCCAGGGATTCGATCTGGGCGGCGTCGGCGGTGGCCTGGGCGGCTCCGGCAGTGCGTCCGGCCCGAAAGAGGAAGAGCACGCCGACAATGGCAATGATGGCGAACACGCCCAGGGCAATACTGAAACGGCGCTCGCGCTGCCGCTGCCGCTCTTTTTCCAGTTCGACGCGTTCTTTTTCGGCCAGGCTGGCGGCGATAAACTCCTGCTCCAGGGGATTAAAGTCGGTGAATTGCCGGGCTTCGGTCAGGGCCGGACCGCGCAGCAGCAGGTCGGCGTTTTTGTCGTTTTCGGCCCAGTTTTCGGCTTGGGTGGTCAGGCGGTGGCGTTGGCGCAGGTGGATGCGCTCTTCGTCCAGCCAATCGACCAGCCGCGGCCAGTTGCGCACGAGGGCTTCGTGGGCTACCTCGAATTGGTCATCGTCTGGAGCCGCGCCGGCCGCCAGGTGAACCAGCCGCGCCTGGACCAGTTTATCCAGCACCCGATCCACCCGGTCTTGCGCCTCGCCGTCGCTGTAGAGTGTGCGGCGGCGGACGCGGTTACGGGTGACTTCCAACCCCTGACCGGGCTGCACCAGGCGGAGCATGAGGCGGCGAGTGGTGATCTGGTCTTCGGGGATCATGCTATCGTAGAGGGCTTCGGCGGTGTTTTCCAGGGCGGCCATCACCCCGCCCAGGCGGCGGTAGGCTTCCCAGGTGATGCGGCTGCGCTCGCGCTTTTCCCAAAGCTGGAGCAGGGCGAACTGCAGCAGGGGCAGGGCGGCCGGTTCGCCTAAGATTTCGCGGATGAGGGCGTCGACCAGACCGTCTTCAAATTTCAGGCCGATGGAGGCAGCGGGGTTTTCGATGGCGCTGCGCAGCTCGCCAGCGTTCATGGCTGTGACGCGGATTTGGCCGTCTGCGACGGCCGTTTGAAAGTCCGGGTATCTGCTGAGCTGGCTTTCGTAGTCGGTGCGCATGGTGAGGATGACGATATGGCGGCGGGTGTCGGTTTGAGCCAACTGGCGCAGGTTATTCAGGAACGCCTGGCGCTCCTCTTCATCCTGGCAGAGGGTGAAGGTTTCCTCAAACTGGTCGATGACCAGAACGGCCGTTTCTTCGGTGCGGCCATTCACCAGATTGGTCAAGGTTTGGTCGTCTTGGCGAAAGTTTTCCAGAGCGGACATAAGCCGGTCGGTCTGGTCGGCCTCTGGCGCGAACATCGCGGCCAGATGCGCCAGCGGTGCGGAACCGGGCTTGAGTACCGGGAAAATGTGCCACTGGCGGCTGCCGGCGATAGCGCCCTGGGCCAGCCGCGGCAGGAGACCGGCCAGCACAATGGATGATTTGCCGCTGCCCGATGAGCCTAAAACGACGATGAGCCGGTGGGTTTGCACGGCTTGCAGCAAATCGGCGATGAGATCGTCACGGCCGTAAAAGCGCGGGCCGTCGGCCGGTTGGAACGCGCCCAGACCGACGTAGGGGCAGAGGTCGTCGGGCAGTTCCGGTTCGGAGTGCGGGTCGAATTCGGCCAGCAAGGTTTCCGGCCGAGGAGTGTAGCCGGCGTGGAAGAGTTGGTTTTCCCAATAGTCGAGGAGGTTTTGCACCGCCCAGCGGTCGTTGTCGTTATCCAGGTAACGGCCGCTGGCCTGAGCGCGCTGCATGAAGGTGATGACGGCCGTGTAAAATGCCTCGTCCTCTTCCTGCCGGCGGCGCTGCAGCAGTTCGCGGTGCGTATCGCGCACCGACGTAAGCGAAAGGAAGGCGTCGGGTTCTGGTCGCGGGTCAGGCTCGTTCATTTGGCGGTCCTCAATAATACATCCAGCGATTCGCCGATCTGCTGCAGATCATGGCACAGGCCCAACAGTTCGATGTCTACCTGGCGGAAGCGGCGGCCGCTCTGGCTGCGAAAGCGGCGGAACAGGCGGCGCGCCGTGACGACGACGGCTTCGTCGATGGCCTGGCTGAGCGCCGTCAGGACGTTTTGCATTTCGGCGGCCCAGTCGTCGCTCTGGGCGGCGATCAAGTCACGGGTCATCGGTTCCAGGTCCAGCCAGGCTTCGTCCAGCTCTTCCAGGCCGTTGTCCAGCGAGGTTTCCACGCGGCGCAGTTCGTCGTCGATGGCCTGCCAGGCGTCGTGCTCGGCGGTAAGCTGTTGCAAGCGCTGGTCCAGGCCGCCGAGCGCACTGCTGCCAGCCTTGATCTGGTTGACCAGTTCCAGGTTTTCCAGGTCGGAGGCGTCCAGGTGGGCGCAAATGGTGGTAACGGCCGTATCCAGATTTTTCAGGCGCAGGGCTTTGGCGGTGGCGATCAGCTGGGCATTGATGCGCGAGGGCAGGCGGTTGATGACGCGGTAGAGACGACGGCAGGCGCCTTCTAGCTGCTCCAGGTCCGATTTTTCTACGGCCGTGCGCATGGCCTGGCGCACCATCTGCAGCTGCTGCGTCCAACGGCGGGCCTCTTCGGCAAAGGCGGCCTGGCGGGCCAGCGCCAGCAAGTCGTCGATTTTTACGCCCAGTTCCGGCTCGTTCAGCGCCAGACTGTCCCAGGCCAGGTCATCGTCGGGCAGTCGCTTGCGGTCGTTGTCGATGAGGAAATAGCGATTTTCCAGCTCTTGAAAGAGGTCGTGGGCCAGTTTCAGATCATTCATCAGGTCGATGCGGCTGGAGGCGGCCTGAAAATCGCTCTGAAAGCGGATGATGGCCTCGCTGGCTTCCGGGTGGCTCAGCAGGCGGATCAGGGCGGTGAAGCTGCGGCTGGCAATGAGTGTGTCACGGCCGTCGCCGGTCGATTGGGCCACTGCCGGATGAACCTCCCCGGCAACAGCTTCCGGGTCGGACGCATCAACGAGAATCTGGTCCCAGGTGAGGGCCGGACGATACTGGCGCAGCACCACCAGCAGCACGCGCAGCCGCTGGCGGCGGTTCAGGTACAAAATAAGCGCGTTGGCCCGGCTGCTGAGGATGGTGTCTGGGCCGCCCAGTTCATCGTAGTCCACGCCCAGGTCGGCGCACAACTGCTGCAGTTCAGCGACGTTGAACAGGTCCACAAGCGCCTGGCGCAATTTGCGGTGGCTGACCTGACTGGCTTCGGGAACGTCGTTGTCGCTGGCCGGCGGTATGGCGTTGGTCTGCGTCGAGTTGCTCATAATCTTGTGCCCAGGACAAGATTATAGGCTCAGGCAGGTAAATTGTAAATTTTTAGGGGATTGGCGGTGTCTGAACCCCAAGGGTTTCTCAAACCCTTGGGGTTGGGGGCGGCAGGTAATTACTCGACGAAGATTTCGACGCGTTCGCCGTCTTCGTCGTCGGTGATGTCCATGATTTTGCCTTGCTGGCCACTGCGGATGGCCTGCATGATCTGGTCATATTCCATCCCTTCGATTTCCGGGGCAAAGCGCGCGCCCATCTTGATGCCCACGTTGACGAGGCCCATGGGGATGTTGACGTTGACTTTGTTGCGCCCAGTCTGCATGTCGGTGACACGCACGCGGAACCAACGCGGCGCGCTGGCGCCTTTGAGCGGCTCGGCTTTGGGATTTTGCCTGTCCCGATCCAGGGCGCGCAGCAGTTCGGCCCCTTCGGCGGCGGTGATTTTGCCTTCCTCGATCATCTTTAAGATTTGAATTCTTTCTTCTGTGCTAGCCATGTCTATGACTCCTTGATTCAACCCGAATCGTTGATTATGTTAAATTCAGGCGCATGTGGATGAGGGTGCGCTGTGGTTTAAAGTTTGCCTGGCGCAGCAGTTCGGCGGTGAGCTGGTCGTCGGCGGGATGGTCGATGCGGACGTTGCGGCGGGGCAGGTAGGGCAGGCGGCGCAGCGCTTTGGCGAGCAACGGCCGTTCTAATTCCCCTGCCCACTGCGGATGAATGCGCAGCAAAAGCTGGTGGGCGCGCCCCCATTCGCTCCAGATGCTGGCCAGCCCGGTTAACTGCTGCTGGTGGGTGGTGACCCAGGTTTCGTTGGTCCGGGCATTGGTGAAGTTGACGATCCGCCGCCAAATGCCTTGCCGGTAGGTATCGGCGGGAATCGGCTCCGGCCAATTCATGTCGGTGGGCAGGGCCAGGGTGTCCAGCTTGTAGGCTTGCCGCCATTCGCGGGCGCGCAGTTCGCGCACGTCGTGTTGGCCGTAGGTTTCCAGGGCATGCACCCGCCCGGCGGCCGCCGACCAGGTGGTCATGCTGCCCAGGCGGGTGTAGCCAAGGTTGGCATACAGGTCGATGGCGGGCACGTTGTGATGGTCCACTTGCAGCATGATTTCTTGTCCGCCGCGTTGTTTGATGTGCTCGGTAACGGCCGTCATCAACAGGCGGGCAATTCCCTGGCGGCGATAGTCCGGGTGGACGGCGACGTTGACGATGAGAAAACGGCCGTCTATGTGAGTGGTCAGGATGGTGGTATTACCGACAACACGGCCGTTCTCCTCCCAGACAAACCCTTGCGACAGGCGGCTGGCCGCCGGATTCAGACGCCATAAAACGGCCGGCTGTCCAGGGGGTGAATAATACCCCTGCAAAACCCGCCGCCCTTCCGCATCCAAAGATTCGCCAAAGGCAATCTGCAAGAGATCCAGAATTTGAGGAATGTCTCGATTCATGTTAATGGGGCGAGGCCCATTGTTGCTGGCCCGTGTTTGAGCCGGGATGGTAATGACCATAGACATTGATTTTACCTCAAATTAGCTGAACAACCTCCAAGCGTATGGTGGTGTTCAGGTGTTCAAATGTTCAAGTGTTTAAGTGTTCAGATGTTCAGGTGTTCATGTTCACCTAAGCACCCAAACACTTGAACACCTAAACACCTAAGCACCTAAACACCTAAGCACCTAATCACCTAATCACCTAATCACCATTCCCACCACCCTATCCTTCAATCGCCTCCAGCAATGTGTTGGCTTCTTCCGGGGAGATGATCCCCTGCTCGACCATCTTCAGGATTTTTAGCTGCTCTTCCGGCGTGGCCTGCGGTTTGGGCGGCCGGGGTGGTTTGGACGGCGCGGGCGGCGGGGGCGGCGCACCCCAGCGGGCGCGGCGCTGCTGCCGTTCGGCCTGGCGTTCGGCCTGACGCTGCGCTCGTTCGGCGGCGCGTTCCGCTTTGGCCACGGCCTTCTCCGTTTGCCGGGTGATTTTGTCGGTCATTTTTTGGGCAAAATCCGGCCCAAACTGCGCCTCGAAACCGGCGGCAAAGCGGCTGACCTGGGCTTCCACCTCGCGGCTGATGCGTTCGCCCAGGTTGTTGAAGTCGAAATTGAAGTCGAAGGCGAATTCGTCGTCACTGTCTTCCCATTCTTCTTTGACGAGGCGGCCTTCTTTGAGCAGGATACGGCCGTTAGCCACCAACTTCAGATGGGTTTTGCCCGCGCCCAGGCTGCCGGTGAGGGTTTGCCCATCCTCGGTGACCGCTTCCAGGGGCAAATTGTTCTTGATGCTGGGGGCAGTCGCCTCGATGTTGACCGGCGCTTCCACCGGCCAGCGGACCACGATGTCGCCATGAGCCTGGCAAACGTGGTCGCCTTCCGCCAGACCACCGCGCAGGCGCACGTCGCCGCTGATCTGGTGCAGCTGCACCAGCCCGCCGATGTTGCGCAAATTCGCGTCGCGGTGACCCTGCTGCACGGTCACGTCGCCGTCGATGTATTCCAGGTTGAGGTCGCCGTTGCCGATTTGCAGGCTCACGCTGCCGCTGGCATGGCGCACGGACAGGTCGCCGTGCACAGTGCCCAGGGCCACGCTACCAATCTGGCGGCAAACGGCGTCGCCGTTGACGGTTTCCGCGCTCAGGGAGCCGTCGATTTGCTTGGCCGACAGGTCGCCGTGGACTTCGCCTAGTTTGACGTGGCTGACGCCGGCGAGTACGGCGTCGCCGTTCACTTCGTGCAGGCTGATGTCGCTGTTGACTTGCTTGACGACGAGGTCGCCATGCACGGCCTCGATGTTGAGGGCGGCGTTGGCCGGGACGGTCAGCTTCATGTCGCCGTGGCTGGTGATGGTCAGGCCGGTTTCGCTCTCGCCGGTTTCATATTCGCCGGATTTTATGAGCACGGCCGTTTCCGCCCAGCTCCGTACCACCAGATTGCCGTGACATTCAATGGTCAGCTGCGGCTGTTTGCCTAATTCAATGCGATCTTGACTCATCATAACCTCCAGGCGCTAGTCGATGTAAATCTGGACGTGTTCATTGCTTTCTTCGTCCTCCACATCGACCAACATGCCCAGTCCGTTTTGCTCCATCGTGCCGGACAGTTCGTCCCAATCCAGCCCGTCGAGTTCTGGCGAGAAATGGCGGCCGACTTTGAGGCCAAACTTCACCACGGGCAGCGGGATGTTGACCGTGACCTTGTTTTTGCCGGATTCCAGGTCGCGTACTTTGACGTGGAACCAGCGCAGGCCATTGGCGGTAGACGGCCGTGTCATCTCCGGCGCGGCCGGTTTTTCTGGCTCAGCCTCCAGCACTTCCACTTTCAGCGGTTTTTCCGGCTCTTCCGGCGCAGCCGAGACGGCGCTGAGCATTTCGGCGGCTTCGGCGGCGGAAATTTTGCCGGCGGCCAGCAAATCCAATATTTCTTGACGATTGGTTGTCGACATGATTGCCTCCATTGGGGGTGTTAATTAGTTGGTTAGTTGGTCGGTGTTTAGCCGGTTAACTAACCGGCAAAGCAACCAACTCCACATGCACAAAATGGGTAAATTAAGCTCCGCCGCGCAAGATTTGCAGCGCCTCGTCGGCGCTGATGGTGCCGGCGCTCAGTTCTGCCAAAATCTCGCGGCGCGTTTCCTCGGATACGGGCGCGCGCTCCGGTTCGCCCACCTCGTAGCCCATCGCTTCGATGACTTCCGTCAGGCGGGCGCGCACCGCCGGGTAAGACATCCCAAGCTCCTGCTCCACGCGGTTGATCTTGCCTTCGCAGCGGATAAAAATCTCCACAAAATTCAACTGCTCGGCCGAGAGTTCATACAATCGGCCGAGCGTAAAATGTCCTTCGATGGTCGTGTCGCAGGTGCGGCAGTGCAGCCGGGTGACGGTAAGGGTGTCCTGGCAGATGGGACATTGACCAATAACAGGGTTCATAAAAGGCTCCTTAAGGTTTTCGGGTTTCTGGCGAACAGCTTACAGCTTCTCGCCAACAGCTTCTTTGCTTTCAACTTTTTGCAGTCGCAGACTGCCTGTGACTACCTGAGCTTTGATCATGCCCTCGCCGGAGCCAAGGATGCCTTTCAGATGGCGGCCGGTCAGGGCTTTGTTGACCTGGGATTGGGCGAGGGGGAAATCGCAGCGCACGTCGCCGGTGACGACACGGCCGTCAAACTGCGCGTTCGGTTCTTCCATTAAATTCAGGCGCACGCTGCCGGTAACTGCCTCAAAACGGTGGTGAGCGTCGGACAGCAGGCCGGTGTAGCGCACGTCGCCGGTGGTGGTTCGGGCGTCGATGCGCCCGCCGATGTTGGCCAGTTCATTTCTGCCGGTGATGACGGTAGCCGTTACCGGGGCGTCGAGGTCGCTGATGCGCATCTGGCCGGTGATGGTTTTGGCGAAAACGGCGCAGGTGGGGGGAACGTACACGGTGACGACAGCTTTCGGATGGCCTTCTGAGCTGAACAGGCGGCCGAGTTTTTGCAGCCAATCTTTATCCTCTTGCTCCACGCGCACGGAGACGATGGCATCCTGCCGGGTGACGTCGATGGTCATGTGGCGCAGGTCGGCTTCGATGGTGACGGCACGGCCGTTGCCGGGCAAAATGGTCGCTTCACCCATGTCTAACAGCAGATGCAGCGCGCCTGTTTCTGAGGGAAGTTCTTCGGTAAACGAATAGTGTTTCATAATATTTTACGCTCGTATCCAAAAAATTAATGGTAGCCACAATAAAATTGTGTGATGCTGCCATCATAAACCAAAAAAATTATCATGTCAAGAATAATCTTTAAGAAAATTATTGATAATGTTGGAAAAATTTATATGGGTATAAAAATATTTATTTGGGGGATAAATCGCGCAGGCTGAGGATGGCGACGGCGCTGAGGCCGAGGAAGCAGGAAGCCAGAAAAAAGATTGGCCCCAGGTTTCGCTGACGCACGGCCAGGACGATGCCCAGTCCGGCGTAGGCCGCCAGCAGCAGCTCCACCAGGATGATCCAGTCGAAGGCCAGGCGGTAGGTGCGCACGGCCGTTCCCCGCTTGGGGGTGCGCAAAAAGGGGTGGTCGTGGCCAAAAAGCGCCTGGAGGATGGCACGGCCGTTGCTCGGCGCCAGCCCAATCGCCACCAGCATCAGCGTGGGGAAATGGCGCAGCCGCCGCAGCCAGTCCGGGTAGAGCACCTGCTGGCCCAGGATAAACAGCAGCGGCTGGCTGATAGCAAGCACTGAAAAGACGATGAGGTTGGGCGAAAAGCGGTAACGAGCGACGATGAGCGGCACTTGCAGCAGCAGCAGCGCCAGCAGCAAGAGATTGGACGAATACGCGGCCATCGACAACAGGCCATAGAGGCGCGAGGCCAGCGTCTGGCCCTGATCCAGCAGGATTTGCGCGCCAAATTTGCGCAGACATTGGGTAGAGCCTTTGGCCCAGCGCGCCTGCTGGATTTTGTAGGCGGTGATGGTGGGCGGCAGCTCGGCCGGGGCGGTGACGTCATTGAGGAAGCGGAACTGCCAGCGGCGCAGCAGGGCGCGGGTGCTGAGGCACAAATCTTCGCAGACGGTGTCGTCTTGCCAGCCGCCGGCGTCGTCGATGCAGGCGCGCCGCCAGAGGCCGCCCGCGCCGTTAAACTTGGGGAAGAGGTTGGCGCGATGGCGCACGGTCTGTTCCATGGCAAAATGTTTGTCCAGGGCGATGGCTTGCGCGGCCGTCAGCGGTGACTCTTGGGCGTTGAGGTGGCTCCAGCGCGTCTGGATGACGCCGAGGTCGGGGTTTTGCAGGAAGTGGGGGATAGTTTGCAGTAAGAATTCGGGCGGCGGCTGGAAATCGGCGTCGAAGATGGCGATGTAAGCGCCGCTGGCCTGGGGCAGGGCAGCGGCCAGGGCGCCGGCTTTGTAGCCCCGGCGGTCGTCGCGGTGGAGGAGCTGAATGTTGACGCCGGCGGCCTGATAGCGGGCGACCAGGGCGGCGGCCTGCCCGGTGGTGTCGTCGGTGGAATCGTCGAGGACCTGGATTTGCAGGCGGTCGGCGGGATAGTGGAGGGCAACGGCCGTTTCAATCAGCCGCTTCACCACATACCGCTCGTTATAAATGGGCAGTTGGACAGTGACAGGGGGCAGATCTTCCGACGGCACAATCGGGCAGGGAAAGGTATCGTAGCGGTGCCGCCAGTATTGCCAGAGAGTATACAACCCAAGCAGGCCGAACAGCGACAGGAGGGCGACGGCCGTGACATAGGTGATGCCAAGCAGGGTAATCATTCGTCTTCAGACGCATGGTGAAGGATGGTTTTGAGGCGTTTGTTAAACTCGCCGCGCGGCAGCAAGACGCGCCGCCCACATTTCTGGCAAACCAGGCCAATGTCTGCGCCGATGCGCACCACGTTCCAATCATAGCTGCCGCACGGATGCGGCTTGCGCATACGCACCTGGTCGCCAACATGAATCTCGACATACATAGACATAGCGCGGGATTATAGGCCAGCGGCGGGTATTGGCAAACCGGCAGAATGAGAAGCGTGTAGGAAGAACGGCCGTTTCCCCCGCTCCCATTCGCCCCCGCCAGAGCAGCGCGTTATACTTATCCGCAAATTTAGCCATTTCCAAAAAAGAGGCATGCATGTTAGGACTCGACATGGCCACCCTGATTTCACGAGCAATTGTGCTCCTGGTGGCCTTCACCATTCACGAACTGGCCCACGCCGTCGTCGCCGACCGTATGGGCGACCCCACGCCGCGGCGCATGGGGCGCATCACCCTTAATCCCATCGCCCACCTGGATCCCATCGGCACGATCCTGCTGCTGGTCTCCGGTTTCGGCTGGGCCAAGCCGGTTATGATCAACCCCATGAACCTGCGCGGCAATCCGCGCACCGGCATGGCCATCGTCGCCGCCGCCGGTCCTATTTCCAATATTATTATGGCGGTGTTGTTTGCTCTGCCTTTCCAATTGGGCCTGGTCACCTTCTCCGCCTTCGGCGGATCCTCCGTCATCCCTTCCCTGAGCGAGCTGCTGTTCCAGTTTGTGTGGATTAATTTGATCCTGGCCTTTTTCAACCTGATTCCGATTCCGCCGCTGGACGGCTACAAAATTTTGACCGGCATTTTGCCGCCGGACATCGCCTACCGGATGCGGCCGTTGGAGCAGTACGGCTTTTTGATCTTGATGGGCGCTATTTTCATTCTGCCCATGCTCGGCATCGACCTCATCAGCAACCTGATTATGGCGCCGTCGATGATGGCGCTGACCTTTTTGATTGGCTAAACCGTGGGCCGCATAGGCTATCGTCTCCGGCAGTTCTGGCAGGACGTTACCGCGCCACGGTTAACGGCCGTAGCCCAAACCGACATCGCCGCGCAGTTGACGCCGGCCGAGCTGGCCCTTTTCCAGCGGTACTCTCAAAGCGATCAATGGCACACTTTCCGGGTAATGAAAACGCTGCAAGCCTCCGGCCAGAACCAGCCGGCCTTGTTAACGGCGGCACTGCTGCATGACGTGGGCAAGGCGCGTGTTAAGCTGTCGGTGTGGGAACGGTCGTGGATTGTGCTGGCGGAATTAGGCTGGTCGCAGAAAACGGCCGTGTGGGGCCAGGGTGAACCGGTGGGTTGGCGACGGCCGTTTGTGGTCAAGGCACAGCATCCGGCCTGGGGCGCAGAAATGGCCGCCGCCGCCGGCAGCAGCCAACTGGTCGTCGAGCTGATCCGCCGCCACCAGGATAATGGTTTAGAAACGGCCGTGACCGAAGCCGACCGCCTGCTCGGCTGGCTGCAATGGGCGGACGATCAAAATTAATCTGGTGCGTATGCGCCCATCCGGCGTAAAAAAACAAGAGGGAACACCATGAAAGCACAAAATATATCTATCATCGGCCTGGGGCGGCTGGGCGCGTCTGTCGGCCTGGCTGTCAAACAATCGTCGCTCAACGTGACCGTCGTCGGGCATGATCGCAACCTGGACG
>Ga0116151_10002700_pt1 | contig 16208 bp, 11 predicted proteins | sample AD_UKC117_MetaG_FD_89893 | JGI IMG/M metagenome (GOLD analysis project Ga0116151, IMG submission 89893) | Active sludge microbial communities of municipal wastewater-treating anaerobic digesters from Hong Kong - AD_UKC117_MetaG | ecosystem: Engineered > Bioreactor > Anaerobic > Digestate...
TAGCTCAGTTGCATGCCTAACGGCAGCCAGGGGTTCAGAGCATCCCGCCCTAACAGGCGGGAGGGTCACTGGTTCGACTGAGAAAATAAAATAGGGAGCTTAGCTCAGTTGGTTCAGAGCATCTGCCTTACAAGCAGAGGGTCACTGGTTCGAATCCAGTAGCTCCCACAGATCAAAACCCCGCCACGATAGTGGTGGGGTTTTTTGTTGGCAGATTTTGCCAAGTCTCACTTGAGCAAAATCTGCCAACAAAAAACACAGTCCGGCTCCAGCCGGGCAGGTTTTGATCTTAGTACCCCCACCCACCTGGATCTCGCGGAGCGAAATCCAGTCATGAGATTTTCTACTGGATCCATTGGTAACTGATACCATCCCTGCTCCAGCCGGGCAGGTTTAGATCTCCTTAAATCCTTAATTTCTGGCCTTACAGGCCAAAAAATCCAGGTTTATTGTCTTTTTTCAGCGATTTCATAGCTGGAACCCTTTTTTATTTGCAAACATTTTGCAATTACCCGCTTTGCTTCATATTGTAAACTAGAGTAAGAAGGTACTCTCTTTTGGAAATATAGAGTCTTTGTATTCAACCCTCTCTCAGAGGAATTAAATCAAAGTATTTATAAAATAATTTTGAAAACATTGCTTAATCTTTGAAAGATTTATTATTTTAATTGATAAATCTTTTATAAAATGAAACTAGTGGTAAGCGGATTAGGGACTGTAAAAAATATGCTGGTTTTTACCTGTATTGTAATCAGTTCGATTCATCAGATTGCATTATCTCAAAATGGGAGACAAGTAAGATCAGAGATAACTGATCTTAGCGTTAGTAATTTTAAGCCAGAAAGTGTATCTGGATCAGTTGTGGAATACATTAGTCCAGTTTATAATATTTCAGTTGAGAAAATTGGAAAAGATTTATGGTATAAGGCAACTTTTAGCTCTTCAATAGAAAGTATCAGTTTGATATTTGATATTAGATTCATGGTATCTGCGGGTACTTGGACCGATTGGACAGAATTAAATATGGAGGTCCAAGCTAATGCTTTGGCAATTTATGAATATAGCTCTCAGCTAAGTTTCACGACAATTGATGCAGTTGCATTTCAAGTTAGATGTTTTGCGTCAGATCAGATTGATCCAAATAAGTTTATTACTAATGAATCAAAGGTGATTCTGTATAACTTCGAAGATTGGATCGTAGCTATTCCATCAGACTCCACCATAAGCAATTTGAAATCAGGAGGATGTTTTTGCCCACAGCCAAGTTATGTAACAAGATCTGGATGGGGATGCTGGGATGGCGACTCTCCATCATGTGATCCACCTGTATATACCGAGGTAACACATTTAATTGTACATCATGAAGCTGGTTCAAATGATGAACCTGTTGGAGGGTGGGATGATAGAGTATTTAGTATTTGGTATGACCATGTTTTTTTAAGCCCAGAAGATTTCTGTGATATTGCATATAATTGGCTAATAGATCATGATGGAATAGTTTACGAAGGTCGGGGTGGTGGAGATAATGTTCAGGGTGCTCATATGTGTGGAGCCAGCTATAACACTATGGGGGTTTGTATTTTAGGAAATATGAGTCTAATCCCTGTTCCTATTGCTGCAAAATCTACACTTGTTGATCTTTTATCATGGAAAGCTTGCCAAGAGGGAATAGACCCATTAGGTATGTCATATCATGACGATCCTTCACCTGGGACTTTACTTGAGAATATAGCTGGTCACAGTGACGGTTGTGCCGACGGCTATACTGAATGTCCAGGTACATATTTATACTCCGATCTTTCTGAAATTAGAGAGTCTGTAAATGAATGTGTTTCGGGAGGGACAGGTGCAGGTTATGATATTTCTATTATTGACGTTGACTTGAGCGACTATTCGATTTATTGTGATGAGTCTTTTACTATAACAGTCACTGCCGAAAATATTGGATATGAATTTATGGAAGCTCCAAATTTGAGTTATTACCTCTCGAGTGATTGTATAATAGGAGATGGAGATGAATATGGTCTTGGTACTGATATATTTGCGGATTTAGATGTAGGTGAAGCGGATAATGAGACAATTACTGTAAGCATGCCTACTGGGTACCCATCAGGGTCTTATTATATTTTGGCTTTAGCGGATTATACTGATTCATATGCAGAGATAAATGAGCTAAATAATGTATTATGCGCTGAGTTTAGTTATACCTGTGATGAACTACCTGACTTAATTTTAACTGATTATTATTTAAGTGAAACTACGGTAGAGTGCAATCAAGAAATTGATTGCTTTTGCACTGGATGGAATGTTGGAGGCGCCCCAATTGACGATGCAGATATTGCTTACTATTTTTCCGTTGATAACGTACTAAGTGCAGATGATATTGAACTTGGTACAGATGATTTGCCTTCATTGGAACCTGGGGAATCTTCTGACGAAAGTGACCCACTAGTTTTGCCTAGTGGTTACGAAAGCGGAACATATTATATACTATTTGTTATTGATTATGAAGGAGTAGTAGATGAGTTGGACGAGTTGAATAATGTTGAGTTTGTAGAAATCGAGTATAGTTGTAGCTATGATATAGCTGCTTATTTCATATCTGTTGATGAGGAAGCTATTTCAGGGGAAACGGTATCCGGAACTGTAAGATTTGTTAATGAAGGAGATGTTGTGATTCCTGATTTTAGTTACAGTTTATCACGAACTGGTGGAAGTTGTGTCTATGAAGAAGAGTTGGATGATATTACTACGGCTGGTGGCACTGTATTTTTGGATTTAGCTCCGGGGGAATATTATGATGCTTCATTCACAATATCCATAATATCAGATTTGGATGTAGAATATATTAAAGTGTATGCCGATGATGAGACGGTATATTCTGAATTCGATGAACTTAATAATTTTGATTGTTTTGGTATTAGTATTATCGATCCATTCCCTGTGGATGTTGGAGTGACAGCGCTAATTAACCCTACTAGTGGATGTGATATTTCTGGCTTTTACAGTCTTGAATTTGAAGTATTCAACTATGGGGCAAGCCCGGTATCTGGTGTTTATATTGGTTATCAAGTTGACGGTGGTGGTCTCTTTGCCCTGACCTATCCAGGGGAGATTTTACCTGGGGCATCTGTTATTATTTCTACAGGTGAATCGTTTGATTTTACCGGCGTAGGAGAGCACAATGTCCTTGTTTGGACCGATATGGACGAAGATATATACTCGGAAAATGATACTCTATACGCTATAATACTTAATATAGATGAGCCGGTTATTGATCTAGGGCCGAGTATATCTGCATGTGACAGTGTTATTTTAGATGCTGGTAATCCGGGATTTGATTATCTATGGAGTACAGGGGAAACGTCTCAGCAAATTGTTGCTACAGAGACTGGTTATTATAGTGTTACAGTCGAATCACCGGGGGGTGAGTGTTCTTCTTCTGATGATGTATTTGTATCCATTTCCTATTCTCCAAGTGCTTCTTTTACCTACATAGCTGATGGTCTAAGTGTAAGTTTTAGTAGTACTTCTGAATTTGGAGACACGTTTAGTTGGGATTTCGGTGATGGATTTACATCAATTGAAGAGAATCCTTCACATTCATATGTTTCTGATGGTACTTATGCAGTTGTTTTGGAAGTGAGCAATGATTGCGGAATTTCTGTATTTAGCGGAACTATTTCGGTGACTATTGCAGGTGATGGACTCCCAGATTTAACGGGATATGGTTTGACTGTTTCACCGTCAGTTGTAATTCCAGGAGAATTGGTTACAGTTTCATTTACCATGCAGAATATTGGAGATGCTGATGTTGTTGGTGATTTTATTTCAAGATATAAGGTTTCACTTGATTGTGAACTTGGTTCTGATGATATAAAAATTCATACTGCAGAATATTCTGATTTGCCAAGTGCCGGGGAAAGTATATTCTATAGTATAGTAGATACAATACCTGACACTTTATCTGCAGGTGTTTACTATATACATCTTAAGATTGATGCACAGACAGACATTGATGAGTCTGATGAAGATAATAACTTTATATGTTCAGGTGCAGTTGTAGTTGAAGATAGTACTTCAGAGGAGTTGCCAGATTTGTTGGCATCAATTGTTTCTGTCGCAGGATCCATTTATCCAGGTTCATTTGTAGAGTTGGGTGTAGATATATATAATGTTGGATTAGTTATTTCTCCATTTACCAATTATTCAATCTTTATAACTGATGATTGTATAGGGGAGGAGTTTCAATTGTTATCGACGAATATAGTTTCAGCAATACTGCCAGGAAGCATTGAGAATTACATTGCAAACATTTCGATACCCTTGGAATGGGAATCTGGTTCTTCATATATATATGTCGTAGTTGATGAAGATGATATTGTATCAGAGATAAGTGAATCTAATAATACGGACTGTGAACTCGTTAATATATCAAGTTTATTGAATTCGGAACTTGGGTCTAGTCTAAATATCTATCCTAATCCTGCATCAGATTTATTGAATGTTTCTGCTACTGGTCAAATACTACTTCAAGACGTAACAATTGTAAACAATTTAAGTCAAGCTGTAGCTTTACTAAACCCAACAGATGAATTTAGTCTACAAAGTGTAAGCATTGATATATCCCGAATTCCATCTGGTATTTATTGGGCAGTTATTGTTACAAATCAAGGGGTTTACAAAGAACCAATCATAGTAGAGTAGTATAGGATTGAATGGACTTATGATTGCAATGCCGTGGTAAAAATTTAGGGGGGCTCAATCGCCCCCCCTTTGCTTATGTTATTTCTTTTACTGCTTACTTGCTTTTCCTGCTTTGTTTTACCGCTGTAAGCGGTGTCCAAATGCATTACAGCCAAGGCAATAATGCAACTATCAGCCTAGATACCCTGATCTTTACTGATAAGTTGAATTTAAATTTCATGATGCTTAAACTATGCTTGTTTGAAATAAGTTCCAAATCTAAGTCGCTATGCCACCATCGGCCACTGTCCATACTGACCTTCGGCCTGTTCTATAACTTCCTTTAAGATACGATCCAATTCTGAAAAGGGCACTTTACCTCGTAATTCCCGCTTAACGGCCAGGCGAATGGCTGCTTTGGCATCCTCTTTCTTGGTCCAGTCCAGTTGCAGGTTCTTTTTGACGGAGGCTACTACCTTGTGTACAAGCTCCTGGATGGGGCCTGCTGAGTTGAGCAGGTCCTTGTGGGCTGTGAGGAGGTCGTAGAAGGCTAGTTCGTCTTCTGCTAGGCCTAATTCTTTGGTACGTTTATCATCCTCTTGCAGTTCTTTAGCGATATCCAGCAGGTGCTTGATGGCTGCTATGGAATCCAGGCTGTTCTGGTGGTACTTACCAAGCACCTTTTCCAGCTCTTCCCGGAGGTTGGTCATCCGTTTCATGTTCCTGGCAGTGCGGATGCGGATCTCATCGTTGATGATGCGCCTGAGCAGCTCTATTTTGATGTTGGAGCCTTGCTTATCCTGCACAATGGCCTGGAACTTATCGTCAATGATGGAGAGATCTATGCGGTCCAGATCATACATGGCTGCCAGATCCAGGATGGCATTGGATTTCAGTGATCTGCTGATCAGGTCTCTGATGCGCTCATTTTCCTGCCTACCGGGACCAGGAGGGTATTTGATCTTCCGGATGGCGGAGCGGATGTTCTGAATTATGGCTACGTCTTCTTCGATATCCCAGATACGGCTATCGGAACTGGTCATGGCCACCAGCTCACTCAGTTTGCGCTCTTCCAGTAAAAAGTTATCGGTGGTGGTATCATCTACCATCAGGTCATTGATCACCTGGGTGCTCCACGCCAGCTTTTCTCCTGCGGTCATTGCTTCGATATCATCCACCTCAAAGCCCCCCATCAACTCCTTGACCCTGGCCAGTTGTTCCAGGCACAGGGCAACAGCTTCATCAATATCAATAGTAGGATCTCCTTTTCCGCCACCTCCGGTGTATTTCTTGGTGGCCTCTGCCAGCAGACCGGAGATGCCTATAAAGTCCACCACCAGGCCATTGGGTTTGTCTTCAAAGATCCGGTTCACCCTGGCAATGGCTTGCATCAGGTTGTGGCCCTTCATGATTTTGTCCACGTACATAGTATGTACGCAGGGGGCATCGAAGCCAGTCAGCCACATATCCCGCACGATGACCATTTTCAGAGGATCATCCGGATTGCGGAATCGCTTCTTAACAGCCTCCATGGATTCTTTGGTGCGCATGTGGTGGTTCCACTCTGCCGGGTCCTTGCCGGGATTGCTGGTCATGACCACGGCTATCTCCGGGCACCCTTCCAGGGCGGTGAGCGCATCATACATTTTCACGCAGTTGCGGCGACTCATACACACGATCATAGCCTTCCCTTCCAGGGCTGTGGTTCGGGCCTCAAAATGTGTCAGAATGTCTTTGGCCACCCTTTCTACCCGGTCTTCGGCTCCGGCAGCATCTTCAATGGCTGCCCAGACACCCGTAGTATTGTCTTCTTCACCCTCGGTGATCTCTTCCAGCTGTTCCAGGAATTCTTCCCTGATGTTCAGCGGTACCATTTTGGGCTCATAGTAGATGGGCACTGTGGCACCGTCTTCAACCGCTTGTTTGATATCGTAGGTATGCAGGGTGTTGCCAAATACCAGCTGCGTATCAGCATCCTTGCTATCCACAGGGGTACCGGTAAAGCCGATAAAGGAAGCATTTGGCAGGGCGATGCGGATATTCCGGGCAAAGCCGCCTTCATAGAAGCCATATTGGGTGCGATGGGCTTCATCGGCCATCACAATGATGTTGTAGCGTTCCGACAACACCGGATGGATGGTCTCTTTGCCTTCATCCAGCTCTTTCAGACGAAACTTCTCAATGGTAGTGAAGATGACACCCCCTCCATCAGCTGAAAGCAGGTCACGCAGCTCGTCAGTGCTCTCCGCATGCCTGATATGACCTGCTACATCTTTGGCCAGGACGAAGTTTTCATACAACTGCATATCCAGGTCACTGCGATCTACCTGGACCACAATAGTTGGGTTGCGCATGGATGGCAGCTGGCGAAGGATACCTGCCAGAATGGCCATGGACATGCTCTTTCCTGAGCCCTGGGTATGCCAAATGACCCCCAGGCGACCATCACCCACTGGCTTGATGCGCTGCTGGGCGCTGTCAACCGCACGTTTGATACCCCAATACTGGTGGTATTTGGCTCCCTTCTTGATGATCTTGCCGTTGTGGTCTTCGTGGAAGATGAAATGCTTGATGTAATAAAGCAGGGTCTCTTTGGGAAACAGCCCCTGGATCAATGTCTGTAATTGAAGCTCCTGCCTCTGCTCGGTTTCATCACCATCCAGGCTCTTCCAGGGGGCAAACCAGTTTAGGGAAGAGCTGTACATGCCATGCAAGGCTTCAATTCCGTTAGCGATCACACATAGGGCGTTGTAATCAAACAGCTGGGGGATGTCTTTGGTATAATGCCCGATCTGCCGGTGGGCGTTGTCAATACCTGTGTCCTGATCAAACGGATTCTTGAATTCAAACAGGACCAGGGGCAGGCCGTTGATGAAGATGATCAGATCAGCCCGGCGATTATTCTTGCCCACAACAGATACCTCTTCGGCACAATGAAACGTATTGGCCTTCGGATCCTGGTAGTTGACCGGATATACCTGAACTGCCTGTTCACGCCCATCCTTGTCTTTCCAGGAAATAGGAACCCCTTTTGTCAGTTTCAGGTGAAAGTCCCGGTTACGGTAGTCCAGGTCCATACCCTGGTGCTGCGTAAAGGCAGCCATGGCATCATTGACAGCAGTGGGTGGGAGCTGGGGGTAGCTTTTTTCAAGGTGATAGCGAACCACCTCTTCCAGTACCACTTTTTTCAGATCACGGTTCAGTTGAGAACCTTCCACATAGGAATAACCGAGCTCCTGCAACCATTCAATGGCAGCCTTCTGCACGGTCAATTCATGAAGGGGGCTCATAACACTTCTGCGACAGTTTTTTCGATGTCTTTGACCCGGACTGCACCGGAAATAAGTTTGGGAAGAATCAAATCTCTTGTTGCTTTTAGATGTTGATTTTCTGCTCGATTCAATTGAATTAACTTAATATATTCAGCTATTTGCCTATTGAATTTATCTAGTGTTACTTTTTGCGGTATTAATAATTCTAATTCTCTTAAAACTGTAAGACTAACATTAGCTTGAACTCCTTGGACAACTGATGCCAGTATTTTATATTGAATTTCACTTGATCTTAGCCAAAGATAAATGTATCCTAAAAAATTTTGGACATCATCAAGTCTGATAAACGCAACAGCTTGGTTGCAATTAGAATTGCTTAATGATTCAGGCAATATTGCAACTCTTCCAATAGTTCCGGCAATGCTAAACAAAATGTCATTAGACTTTAAAATAGACCTTTTAAGAGTGCTCAGATGTATTGATTCGGGGATTAATTCTAGCGTATCTGTATCAATACTTCCTAAGTCATCTATATCTTTTACTTTGATAAACTTTATACTTACATCTTTACCATCAACAGCAGACTTAGTTGGAGTTGTGCCTTTTGATATTGAACTAGATAGAGAATATAGTTTCTTTACTTCCCATCCCTCCGGTATCAATCCCAGTTCACTCTCCACGAAATTCCCATCCTGAAACGGGCCAAAGTCCACGAACCAGTGTTTGTACAGGGTCATGGCCATTTCTTCCAGGGTTTTATTCATTTGGAGGTTGAGTTCTATTTTGTCCCCGATGCCTTTAAGAATATCAACTATTAGATTCTGTTCCACCAAACTCGGAAGATTAATTTCCATTTTTTTAGCAGCCCCAACATTAAAGTGTTGCTGTACTGCACCTACAAGCTGAGAATTTACATAGTGGGAGGCAATACTGTTAAAATAGAAACATAGAAAATACGGATTTACATGTTTCAAATTGGGTGATACAATTACTAAATCGGAACAATTCAAAGGCGCTAATCCATTGGGAATTACACAGGCAGTTCCGGGGGCTCCTGTTCTAACAATAGCAACATCTCCACCTTTTAGAGCTGACTTAGCAATTTTCTTATGAAATTCATATGAAATATATTTAATATTGTTAAAGTCTAAGCTAAAAGGTTTTATGTTTTGTGATCTAAGCATTGGAACACCACTGTCGATATATTCTTGGGCCATTGATCCAACAAAACCAACCGTTACCCTATCCGAGACATCTTCAAGTTTATATGTTTTCCAATCCTTGTGCATCGATAATTTAGTCTAACTGAGTTTTAGTTGATATTCTTTTTTGGAATAAAGATTACACTTTTTGATTTGATGTGCAGGTACGAAATTCCAAGCCTTTTTATAAAAATTTGTTTCATGATTGGAAAGATCTGGATCAAGAAGTATTTCACTAATAAGCTGACCAAGATTAGATATATTTAATTCGATCGCTTCCGGTTTTTTTTCCACGCCATTGAAATGTTCATGGCCGTCAAATATCAATCTTACCTCCTTCTCAAATGAATAAGCATAACGCTTTACTAGTAATGTTTTCACTTGATCTTCAATATGCGTCAATTTGTAGGCTTTTTGAAATAAATATCGTTCTTGAAATAAATACTTAATGTCTTCGAAATTCAAATAAACTACTCTACCTAAATAGAATTTGGAGCTATCAAATTCTGAATGGTTCTCTTCAATGAGTTTTTTGATTGCTCCAACTTTTATTTTTAGTCTTATCAATTTTTCTCCAGTTCCATATGTCTTCCACATTGATTCTGAGGAATCGTTAAGTGTAAAGCATTGAGCGAAAAAACGGTTTTTAAATGGTGTTTCTTGATACTTCCCATTTATTTTAATCTTGGCGTTAAAGAATGGACTTTCAAGGGGGTCCTTCCAAAGCCCCGGATTTAATAAATTGATTTTTTGAGATGATATTATTTGCCAAAATTTAGAGATTGATATATAGCGATATAGGTATACTTCATCAACATTTCCTTCTTCAACCTTCCTTTTCAATTTTCTTTCCTCTTTGCCTCGTTGCCACCATTCGAAATTGTCATAATGGGTGCTAATTCGATTTTTATCGTTCTTAGCAACAATTCCGAATTGACCTTCAAGATTATCGAGTTCATTGTTGAGCCAAATTTTCATAGTAGTAGTTTATCAAAGTGGCTTCTAATTATGTTTTTTAGTGCCTCCCCTTTTTCAAATTGCTCAAATAGCTTTGTCTTTAATTCTGTTATCTTTTCCTCAAAAGGTATTCCATCATCTTCTTCAGCTTCAGTACCTACATAGATTCCAGGTGTTAGCTTATAATTTTGTTGTATGACTTCGTCCAGAGTGGCAGCTTTGCAAAAGCCATCCTCATCGGTATAGGTTCCCGCTATATTACGCCACTGGTGGTAGGTCTGTGCAATTCTTTGAATATCCTTCTCATCAAATACCCGCAGTTTTCTACTGGCCATAGTGCCCATCTTGGAGGCATCTATGAACAGGATCTCCTTCATGCGCTCCCGGTGGCTTCCATCCCTGCCATCCCGGTTCTTGGAGAGGATAAAGAGACAGGCCGGAATGCCGGTGGTCAGGAAGAGTTTGTCGGGTAATCGGATAATTGCATCGATCATGCCGTTGTCCACCATATGCTGCCGCACGATCTTTTCGCCACGGTTATTGGAAGTCATGGCTCCGTTGGCCATGACAATACCTGCCGTACCGGTGTCGCTCAGGTGGTACCAGAAGGTCTGCATCCACATAAAATTGGCATTACCATCGGTGGTGTACTCTTCTTTCGGTCCAAATAGTCGGGGGTCTTTTTCTGGAAGGGCTTCCGGGTGCCAGCTGCTTACATTAAAGGGTGGGTTGGCAATGATGTAATCAGCTTTAAGGTCGGGAAACTTGTCATCCAGCAGCGAGTTGCCCAGTTTAATGTCAAAGCTCAGGTTGCGTAACATCAGGTTCATCAGGCACAGGCGCATGGTCTGGGCCGTGCTTTCCTGGCCGTAAATGGAAATATTGTTGCGGGTACCCCCGTGTTCCTGTACGAATTTCAGGCTTTGGACAAACATGCCCCCGCTGCCGCAGGCCGGATCGAATATGCGTCCCTGGTAAGGTTCCAGCAGTTCCACCAACAAACGCACAATACTGCCCGGGGTAAAGAACTGTCCGGCACCGGAGCCCTCTGCCATGGCAAATTTGCCAATATAGTATTCATAGATACGGCCCAGGATATCACTTTCCGGGTTTTCCTTTTCAGAGAATTTAGGGTGGGAGAGCAGGTTGATAATGCCGCCGGTTTGCCGGTCAGACAGCTCACTTTTGGTAAAGATGCGGGGCAGGAGGTTGTTCAGTTGCGGGTTGTAGGCAGACAGGAGGTCCTGGATCATGTCGAAGGCATCGTCCACCTTGACCTTGATATCTTCCTGGGCGGCATTGTCTTTCAGATACTGCCAGGTAGCTTTCTCCGGGATGATAAAGGCGTTCTGGGACAGGTATTCGTCCGGATCTCGCAGAATGCCGAGCCGGGTGTCGTCATCTTCAGTAAAATGGTCGGAGCCAGGGGTGTTGATCTGCTTTTCCAGGGATTCCTTCACCTGTTCATACCGCTCGCTGAGGTGCTTGATGAACACCAGGGGCAGGATGTAATTCTTGTAATTATTCTCCGAAACCGCCCCTCTCAGTTCATTTGCGGCATCCCAGAGTTCCTTTTCGAAGTTGATGTCTGCTTTGGGCATGGGGGTAAAAATAATAGCTGGCTAAATTTAGTTAGTCCGCTTGGACATTTCCAATAAGCACGACTTTTACCAGCTTTCAGAATATTCTATTTCCTAATTAGCAGTATGTTTCTAATATTTGAAGCCTTCAACTATTAAATCCCAACATATGGCTCTTTCATGTTACATTTTAGAAGGTACCTGGTGGAATCACAAGGAAGTTCCGCAGGTGTTACCGTATTTTCAGGCACTGGAATTGACTGACGGAGGGATTAGATTGTCACATAGGTCAGTTCGTACCTTGGATGATATCAAATATTGGGCATCTAAAATACCTAAGAACGAACGTGCTTTTTTATACTTTGCTTGTCATGGAGAAAGGCAATCTCTGCAGCCTATTTCTGGCAGCAAGAATGCAATTTCAAATGATGTATTGTTGGATGCTTTGTATGATTCTACTAAGGAAAATGCAGTGGATTTTCTTCACTTTGGATGCTGTCAAATGATTAAGAGACTCAATAAGGACGAGTCTATTCGCAGCTATCTTGAATACTCAGGCGCCCGGTGGGTTTCTGGATACTCAAAGAGTGTAGATTGGTTTAAATCAATGTTGTTAGATTTAGCACTTTTAGCTGATTTTGCAATCCCAATTCGCTACGCTTCTAAGAAGAAACACGTTAAAATTAGCTACCGAGGCCAGGATTTTATTAATAATTACCAGGCTTTGTCTAAGAGCCTTGGGTTTGCTGGTGGATATAAGTCAAGTAGAAACGGCATAGAAATCTTTCAGTAACAAGAATAGCTTATGTCCGAGCCTAGAATAGATTTGATTGGCCTTGATGAAAGGGACTACCTGAAAGTCTTAGATGATTTTTCAAGACGGGCGGATTATGTTGTCGGTGCAGTTGCATACTGGACCATGCCATTTGAGCTATTCCCAGAGAGTTTTCAGAAATTATGTAAAAACCAAAGTTCATTTATTTGTGTAGATCCCTCTCCGCCAACGGACCTAAAAGTATTGTGTGATATTAAAGATGATGTAGCAATTTATCTCTTTAAGTATAAAAACGATTATGAGTTTAAAGAGGCGCTTTTACATACCAAGATGTTTTACTTTCATTTAAACGACGGTGAGAATGTTGGGATAATTATAGGCAGCCATAATTTCACCAGGAGAGCTTTGCTTAAAGGAAATATCGAACATTCAGTTGCAATCGAAATCAAGAAGAATTCAAGCCTTGCCAAAAACATTTATGGAGACCTAAATACAATAAAGGATTCAGGATCTGTCAGACTAACAATGGAATATTGTTTTGAAGAAGATCCTCCAATTGATTTGCTTATTATTTATGGTTATAATTTAGGAAATTTACATTCTGATCAATTATTATTGATTTTATATAAGAATTACGAGGAGGCAATCAAGAAGGAACTGAATGTACATGTTTTGGCGATAGAAATTGATAGTACGAATAGCTATCTATATAAAGGAAGGGTGATTCAAGTTGGTAGATTTAATGAAATTGAAATGTCTCATGAATTGACTTTTAGTAAAAGAAGGTATGCTATAAAGAAGTTTCGGGCTCCCTGTTTTCTCAATGATTCCACAATTGTAGATGATAAGATACTTAGGGAAACAAGTTATTTTAATAGTATTGAAATAGAAAAGAAATACAAGCATTTTTCTTTAACTGAGAAGGTTACATTCAATAAAGTGGATTTAACTGGGGCTGAAATGGTTCAGAAGTTAATTTCCATGGTTGGAAAGTTTGTGATTAATAATAGATTTTCCTCTGCTAAGCCGCTTGATTATGCAATGCCTTCTGCGCAAATGGAGCTTGTGACTTCATATTATGAAAAGGGTGGAAAAGAGTTAAGTGCTAGTAAGGTTTTTAAGGGTTGGCGTACCAAGTTTAAATCGAAGGCATACGTTAATGGTTATTTTGAATAAAATTTGAATTATGATACTTTCTGTGCAATCGGATCTTTCAAAATTTAAAAAGGTATCCCCTTCTACATTCATGAAACTAAATATCTGGGAGCGAACTCATATTGAGGAATGGATCCGTCAAATTCCTGAATTGCTTGGAGAACAGTTACTGGTGGTGAGTGTTGAATTTGACCGCTTTGTAAATTCAAGTGATCGGCTTGATATTCTTGCAATTGATAGAAATGGGAATTTAGTTGTTGTTGAATTAAAGCGAGATGCTTATGCCGGATATGCAGATCTTCAGGCATTGAGATACGCGGCTATGGTATCGTCAATGACAATTGATCAGCTAATACCCTATTACGAAGCCTATAGGAATAAATACAGTACGGCTGAGGAGGAAGTAAGTATCAACCCAAGGACTGAAATTGAGGAGTTCGTTTCTAAGGATGATTTTGAGGAGTTATCTAATAGACCACGTATTATACTTTGTTCTGAGAACTTTTCGCAAGAAATAACTACAACTGTACTCTGGCTAAATCAATTCAATGTGAATATAAGTTGTGTGAGGATTACACCGTATGATATGGGTGAGTTTTATGTGGTAGTTCCTGATAGAATTATTCCTTTAAAAGAAGCGCAGCAGTATTTAATTGATATTCAAAGGAAGGAGGAGATTCAGGAATTGGGTAAATCCAAGTCGAAAAGAACAATGCCCATCATTATTGAAAACAAACTTTTAAATGCAGGTGATTTGATTTATTTAAAAAGAGCACTTCCTAAATACTTGGAGTTTAAAGAGGGGGATCCTTTGTATCTCGCAAGGATAACTGGTAAAAACGGCCAAAGTAATGCGGTTAAGTGGGAGTTAAATAACGAGGAGTATTCAATTTCTGCTTTGACTTACGAAATCTTTAAGGATAATCATCCGGATAAACGCTTTTTAGGAGGTGTTAATGGCAATCTACACTGGGTGAATGAGGATGGTGTTTGTTTATACGAGTTAGCACAAAATTTTCAGCTAAACCCAAAAGATTAAGTATTTCAGTTTGAGTTATTGCCATTTATGCCTAGCGATGTCGGGAGCAAATGGCACAAATGGCATCAAACTTTCAAATAGACCCCATGCTTAATGGACTTTATCGAATCTGAATCTGATAGATATTTCAGATACTTACCTACGGTTCTTTTTTGAAGGCTTAGTTGTTCTCCGATAAGGTTAGCAGTGTTTCTTGTGAATTCTCCATATGGCAGGCTATCCTGGAAAGAAATTATGGCCTGATTTCCTGATTTTTCCTTTGCAGGAAGAACCTGGTAAACAGAAAGGCTATGTTTAAGGAGAAATTGGCTAATTTTTAAGGACGTACTAAAATCTTGATCTGTACAATAGTAGGTAGGATGAGCTTCCATTTCATTGATCCTCAAAGAATTGTGAGGAGCAAGTTAATTTTTAATAAAGTCAGTCCAATCCGTCTGAGAATGCTTTCGGCACCATTCCCTTTGATTACCGAGACAGCCGGGCAGGTTTTGGTCTTAGCACCCCCCCCTGGATCTCACGGAGTGCAATCCAGTCATGAGATTTTCCAATGTATCTATTGAAAATCGATACCGTCCCGGCGACAGCCGGATGATTATATACCCAGGTATCCATACCCATAACATGTTATGTAATATGGATTCATAAAGGACTGTATTACAACTTCAACAGCAGGATTGACATAAATCATCCCTCATATAATACTCCATATTGCACAACCACTTAGTTTTGCAAAAAACCTAATCGTATGAAAAATCGCTACTATTCCATTCTGGCAGCTGTCATGCTGTCTTTTGGCACCATGAGTGCTTCTGCCCAGGCTTTTTCAAGCGAATCTCTGCATGTATCTGCAGGTTTCGGTATCGGAGGCTATCTAAGCTATGTCTCTTACGGTAACTTCACCAACTCACCGGCCTTATTTCTGGCTGTGGAGAAAGGTACCAACATTGAACTAGGGCCCGGCACAGTAGGTATAGGTGGTTTTGCTGCTTATAAGACAGCTGGCTATACCTATGAGTATTTCGGAATCACAGATGAAGCTCACTGGACCAATGCGGTGGTCGGTGCAAGGGGCGGCTGGCACCTGAATACACTGGCGAATGAAAAGCTCGACCTGTATGGTGCACTCAACCTCGGGTTGGTATTCCAGTCTTACAAGTACACCAGCTCATTCTATACTGAAACGAGTACCAAAAGCAATTTTCTGTACTACTCTTTCAGCGTGGGTGGCAAGTATTTCTTTACCGATGCCATCGGAGCGTTTGCTGAACTGGGCTGGGATATCGCCTACCTGAAGGCAGGTGTGGCCATCAGCCTGTGATGAGTATAGAGAACTATCACCGGTCGGCACATACGTGCCGACCGTTTTTTTTATCACTAGCCAGGATTTCAGTAGTTTGGCCTGTAGCAGATCATGACCAGCAAACAAAAGACCTATCTCTTCTTTGCACTCATCCCAATTGTTGCATTACTGCTTTACCTGCGACATAGCAGACCTGATCCTTCAGACCCCCGGGTCATTGCAGAGAAGATCAGCGGACTTGA
>Ga0116151_10002711_pt1 | contig 16166 bp, 14 predicted proteins | sample AD_UKC117_MetaG_FD_89893 | JGI IMG/M metagenome (GOLD analysis project Ga0116151, IMG submission 89893) | Active sludge microbial communities of municipal wastewater-treating anaerobic digesters from Hong Kong - AD_UKC117_MetaG | ecosystem: Engineered > Bioreactor > Anaerobic > Digestate...
TCGCCTTTGCCGTCGGCCTGCCAGGCTCCCTCAATTTGATACGAAGAAGTGGCCGTGCCCCAGATAAAGTCCTGGGGAAACTGAAAAGATGTGGTCATTGGTTCTCTCCAAAATAGCCAGAGCCAGTCTGTAGGCCGCTCCGGCCTGAGTTTTTTAGGGCACAATACCCCGCTGCTGCAGCAGCGCGAGCAACTGTTCGTAACTGATGCCGTAGCGCCGGGCTAATTCGGTGGTGTAACTGCGGCCTAACGGCCGTCCCGGAACCACTTTGTAACTGCGGGCCATTTCTCCAGTCGCACCCTCATCGTCAGCCTCAATGCGCGAAGCTACCAGACTCAGCAGCAGGCTGTCCCCTTCGGTTTCGCCGTTTAACTGCTCGACGTTGGCCGCCAGCTCATGCATGTGGGTAGCGTAAATGGCCCGGGCGCCCACCTGCCGCAAAATGCGCAGCAAATCCTGGGCCAGATACAGGCTTTCCCAGGCGCTGGTACTGGCCAGGGATTCATTCAGCAGCACCAGACTCCGGCGTGTCAGGTGGGCAAATATCTCGCCAAATCGCTGCGCCTCGTCGCCAAAGCGGCCTGTGCCGCGCTCCAGCTTCTCCTCCACCGGGAAATGAGAAAAGATGGCGTCCACAGGGCTGATGCGCGCCTGGGTGCCGGGCACGTAAAAGCCGGCCTGGGCCAACACTTGTGTCAGACCAACCGCCTGGATATAGGTGGTTTTGCCGCCTTGATTGGGGCCGGTGAGGACGAAGATACGGCCGTTTTCCCCCATCGCCACGTCATTGCCCACGACCATCTGGCTTAAATCAGCCTTCGGCCGTTCCAGATGATAATTCAGGGCCAGGTTCACGTTGTAATTGCCGGTTACAACAAAAACGCGCTCGTCGGCAGGGGCGATCTCCGGCCGGGTCATGGGCAGACCGGCCGCCGCCAACTGCTTGACCAGGCGATGAGCCGCCAGATAAAAGAGCAGGTCGGCGCGCAAATTGGCCAGGAAACGGCCGTTTATCTGTACGTACTGCCCCAGCGCCTGGGCTATCGGTTCGCACACTCTGTCCAGCACGTCCGCCAGATCACGGAACAAGGGAACCAGCAGCGGCTTAATCTGGCCGCCGGGATTTTTGACCTCCGGTGGCAGCGGCGTGCCAATCAGGCTGGGTCCGGCCGAGCCATAGACGGAATGCACCGGCGCCAGGCCCGACCAGCGTGTTTTGTTTTTGCCAAAAAATTTATCCAAAAACGTGGCCGACTCGAACGTCGTGGTGTTCACCGCCAGCAAAGCTGCCTCGACCGGCTGTAGCTGAGGGTCTAAATTCACGCCGATGGTCAGGCTGCGGCTGGCGCGCAAAGTTTCCAGCAGGCCGGGCAGTTCACGCGTCAGATTCTGATATTTTTCGTCGCTTTGGATGCGCTGCACTTCCTGTTGCAAAGCCCGCAGACCGGCCGATTGCAGATCGTCGCCAACGGCCGTAAACACGTCGGCCATCGCCGTAATGCAGGTAACCACGTTTTCCAATTCACCCGCCCGCCAGGTCACTTCATACAGCGGCGAGGTGTCCTGGACGTGGTGGCGGTAATGGTAGGCCGCCAGAGCATCGAGCGTGGGCAGCAGCCCCTCAAAACAGGCCACCAGCGCCGGATGGGCCAGAAAATCGGCCAGCACATCTTGCCGGAAGGTGATTACGGCCGTGTCCGTGCACAATTCTACAAAGATGCGGTGTAGTTCCTGGCGATGATCCGGGTCGCCGGTCAGGGCCAGGAGCGTGCTGTTCAATCCCAGGTCGGCCACGTAACGCAGATTCAGGTCGGCTTCTTCGCGGGGCGGCGGGACAGAACCAGACGGATGCAGGAGGGAAAACCGCTGCTGCGGATTAAACAAATCGTGGATGGCGCTCATTGGCTAGAGGATGTGCTGCTGGATCAGGCGGCGGGTCTCGGCGGGCGATTGCGGCTGGGGGATACGGCCGTGTACTTCCCACGTTTCGCTGTGGCTGACCGACTGGCCCGGTTGGAGCAGCGTCAGCGGCCCCAGGGATTCCAGTTCGACAAACTTGTCATTGGCATAAATTTCCGCATTGCAGCCAAAGTCGGGATGAGGCTGGCCGTCGCGCACGGGGAAGCGTTTGACAAACAACAGGTCGTCGAGGAAGTAGGCCAGCCAGCCATGCCGGTTAAAACAGCCGATCTTGAAGGGTTGGGCGTCGGCTTCCGGCCCGACCAGGACATAGTCGTCGTCCAGGTGCAGGCGCGCGTCGTTCAGGCGGGTGTATGGCCAGAGGGAAAGCTGGCGATTGGGCAGCAGCCCGTCATCGTCCAGTTGGCCGACCTGCTGCGGGAAAACGGCCGTGCCGCCTAACCGCATCTGGGTAATCGCCCAGGGCGCCAATTCCACCGCCCAGACGCCGCCATTCACCAGGGTATGGGCAATGGTCAGCGCCGGCCGGTCGGTATGCAGGCGCACGGTCATGGTTTTGTAAACGGCCGTATCCGGCTCCTGCGGCGCTTCCAGGCGCACCCCATCCGGCAGATCGGTAACGACGAGGCCGTCGTTGTCGGGGATGTAGGTGCGGGCCATTTTTTCCGGCGCATGCCACAGCCGGTGGCCGCCGCGAATGTTGAAACGGCCGTAAGGCGTTTCCCAAAAAATATCCGGCGCTTCCGCCAGGATGTTCTGGTCGGAACCGGCCGCGAACAGGCGCACCAGGCGCGGTCCGGCTTCGGCCAGATATTCTAATCTCAGGTAATCATTTTCGAGGGTACGGGTAGGTAATCCGTAAAAATCGCCGCTGCTCATCGCTCTCCTTATGGGTGGGGCTGCAAACTAAAAAACTAAGACACGGATTCGTGGCAATCGGCGGTTTTGCGTCGCACGCCACCATCCGTGTCTGTTGGTATCTGGTTAGAAATCCCAACCAAAAATATCACAATCTAGAGGGTCTGCCCATGCCAAAGAGCGGCTGGACGGCAGGGCTTTATCCTCCCAGTTTCACCTGCACCGTCACGGCCGTTTTCCCTTCCGCCGCCGCCACCACGTTACCGGCAATCGGCTGCCCATCGACCACAAGCGTAACGGCCGTGCCCGGCCCCACCCGCTCGACCTCAAACCGGTAGGCCACACCGCGAAACAGGCGCGTCACTGTGAAATCGGCCCAATCTTCCGGGACAACCGGGGCGACGATCAGGCCGTCGTACGTGGGGCGGATACCCAAAATCCACTGAGTGATGGCCACATAATTCCAGGCGGCCGTGCCGGACAGCCAGGAATTTTTGGCCTCGCCAAAGGTCGGCGCGTCAATGCCGGCGATGGTTTGGGCGTAAACGTAGGGTTCGGATCGGTGCACCTCGCTGATGGCTTCGCGGGCGGAGGGGTTGATGCGCCGGTAGTAGTCGAAGGCGTCATCGCCGCGCCCGACGACGGTTTCGGCAATCATCACCCAGGGGTTGGTGTGGCAGAAAACGCTGGCGTTTTCCTTGTAGCCGGGCGGATAGGAGGAAATCTCGCCCAGGTTCAGGTAATAGCGCGAATAAGCGGGCTGCAAGAGAACGATGCCGTGTTCGGTTGCCAGGTGCTGGCGCACGCTGTCAAGCGCCTGGACCGCACGGCCGTCGCCCACGCCAATGCCGGCCATCACGCACATGCCCTGCGGCTCGATGAAAATCTGCCCTTCCTCGCATTCCTGCGACCCGACCTTGTCGCTGTTGTCATCGTAGGCGCGCAGGAACCAACGGCCGTCCCACCCATTTTGCAGCGTGGTCTCGGCCATCCTGGCTGCGGCCTGCCGGTAGCCGGCCGCTTCCTCGGCCCGGCCGACCTGCGCCGCCAGCGCCGCCATCTCGTCCGCCGCCAGCACAAACAGCCCGGCGATAAACACCGATTCGGCCACTTTGCCATCCTTGTTGGTCGTCGTCTGGAACGATTCGCCCGGCTCTGAGGAGAAGGTGTTCAGGTTCAGGCAGTCGTTCCAATCGGCGCGGCCGATCAGCGGCAAACCATGCGACCCGATCCGGTCGAGGGTGTACTGCACGCTGCGCTGCAAATGTTCGTACAGCGGCGTTTCGCTGCCCGGCTGGTTGTCGTAGGGGACCGGCTCGTCGAGGATGGCGAAATCGGCCGTTTCCTTCAGGTAAGCCGTCACGCCCAACACCAGCCAGAGCGGATCGTCGTTGAAATTGCCGCCGACGGCGTTGTTGCCCCGCTTGGTGAGCGGCTGGTATTGGTGATACGCGCCGCCGGTAGGCAGCTGCGTGGCGGCGATGTCCAGAATGCGCTCGCGGGCGCGTTCGGGAACCATGTGGACAAAACCCAGCAAGTCCTGGTTGCTGTCGCGGAAGCCCATGCCCCGGCCAATGCCCGATTCAAAATAAGAAGCGGAGCGCGACATGTTGAACGTGACCATGCACTGGTAGGCGTTCCAGATGTTGACCATGCGGTTGGTGTGTTCGTCCGGCGAGGCCACCTGGAAGATGCCCAACAGATCCGACCAATAGGCTTGTAAGTCGCGGAAGGCGGAATCGACAACGGCCGTATCCAGATATTTCTCTATCGTCGGCCGCACCAATTGCTTGTTGATGGTTTGCGAACCGGGCGGGTCGAATTTGGCGTCGCGCGGATTTTCCTGGTAGCCCAATAAAAAGATCACCTGGCGGCTTTCGCCCGGCTGCAGCGTCAGCTTGACGTGGTGCGAACCAATCGGCGCCCAGCCGTGGGCGTGGGAATTGCGCGACTGGCCTGCGGCAACGGCCGTGGGGTTGTCCCAGCCGCGATACGGTCCCAGGAACGCATCGCGCGACGTGTCGAAACCGGCCACGTCCTCAGAACAGGCGAAATAGGCAAAATGATCCCGCCGTTCCCGGTACTCGGTCTTGTGATAAATGACGCTGCCTTCTACCTCCACCTCGCCGATGTTGAGGTTGCGCTGGAAGTTGGTGGCGTCGTCCCAGGCGTCCCACAAGGCAAACTCCACGCTGGAAAACAACGAGAGTTCGGCCGCTTCCGCCCGCTGGTTGCTTACTGTCGCCTGCCACACCTCCAGCCGCTCACCGATGGGGATAAAGTAGCGCACTTCGGCCTGGATATCGGCATACGTGCCGGTGATGGTCGTGTAGCCCATGCCATGCCGGCAGGTGTAGGCTTGCAATTCGCGGCGTGTCGGCTGCCAGGTGGGCGACCAGAAATCGCCGCTGGTATTGTCGCGCAGATACAGATAACGGCCGCCGGTATCGGTGGGCACGTTGTTGTAGCGATAGCGCGTCAGCCGCCGCAGGCGCGCATCCTGGTAAAAGGTGTACCCTCCGGCCGTGTTGGAAATCAGACCAAAAAAGTCTTCCTTGCCCAGGTAGTTGATCCACGGCAGCGGCGTGTCCGGCCGGGTGATCACGTATTCCCGAGTGTCGTCGTCAAAATATCCGTAGCGCATGATGTTTTCCTCTTGATAATTTCTGTGCAAGCTTGGTCCAAACTGCGAGATTGGACCAGGCTCAACTTCCGCCGCACGTCTCGCGGATAACCAACTCAGTGGGCAGAAGAATGTGGCGCGGTGGTTCCGGGCCTGTTTCAATAATATCTAACAAGGTTTCTACTGCCAGCGCACCAAAACGCCGGATGGGCTGGCGGACGGTAGTCAGTGGCGGCGTGGCAATGGCGGCCGCCGGTAAATCGTCGTAGCCAACCACCGCGACGTCACCCGGCACGTCCAGCCCGGCAGCGTGCAGCGCCTTCAGCGCGCCCAGAGCCATCGCGTCCGAGGCGGCAAACACTGCGTCGGGCTGCTGAGGCAGCAGGCGCAAGAGCGCATTGTAAGCCGCCACTTCGTCAAATTCGCCGCTGGCAATCAGGTTTTCGTCGATTGGCAAGTCGTGGGTTTGCAGCGCCTGGCGATAACCGGCCAGACGGTCCACCCCCGCGCTCATGTCCTGGCGGCCGGTGATGGTGGCAATGCGCCGTCGCCCCAGGCTGATGAGATGGGACACGGCCGTTTCCGCTCCGGTCACGTTATCCACATCCACATAGCTAACGGCCGTGGCATCCGTCGGCCGCCCAATCACAATAAACGGCATGTCCGACGCCGCCAGGCGGGCAATCAACGGGTCTTCCTCCTGTGATGACACAACCACCACCCCATCCAGCATCCCCGGCCGCAGCACCCGCGGATACAGCCGCGTCTCCTCGTCCTCTGAGTGAAACATAAACAACGACAGGATGACGTCGTATTCATTGCAAACCTGAGTCACGCCTTGCAGCAAACGCGGGTAATACGGGTCGGTGAAGAGAGAGTGCAGGATACGCGGAATGATCAGCCCCAACAGGCCGCTGCGGTTAGAGGCCAGCGAACGGGCCGCCAGGTTGGGCTGGTAGCCTGTCTCGGCAATGACGGCCAGCACACGCTCGCGCACTTCCGGGCGCACGTTGGGTTGGTCATTCACCACCCGCGAAACCGTCGCCCGCGAAACGCCGGCCAATTCGCCAATCTTTTCCAGGGTTAATCGCTCATCCATGAGATTTCTGCTGGCCCGTTGGGGCTCCCCTTTTCCGATTCGGTTACAGTGCGCCTCACAGGTTCTACCAGTGTTTTGAGAGCGCTCTCAACAAGTCGAATAGTAACAAAAATAAGAACCCCTGTCAACTCGTAAATTTGCCTACTTGACAACGCAACAAAATTCGTTTACATTTTAGACCATCTGGTTTAACCATTTGGTCTAACCTGGTGGTTTAGCAACAAGGAGATGTCATGCCGCGACCACGCTTTGACAATTTGTCGCCGGAAAAACGGGAACGCATCCTGGAAACGGCCGCTAAAGCTTTTGCCGCCGACGGCTATGAGCACGCCTCCATGAATCAGATTTTGGCCGACGCCGGAATTAGCAAGGGGGCAGCTTATTATTACTTTGACAACAAGGCGGATTTGTATGCGGCGGCGGTGAATCATTATTTACAGGAATTTCTGGCAGATGCGGTCTGGGATTTCGAGCAGATCACGGCCGTTTCCTTCTGGCCTACCCTCCTGCAGGTCTATCAGGAGCAGTTCAGCCAGTTTGCCGAACGGCCGTGGGTCTTTGGGCTGGTCAAATCGGGCGGACCGGTGGCTGCGGAAATGCTGGCCGAAGGTCCGCTGGCAGCCATGTGGCAGACCCTCACCACCCTGCTGGACAACCTGATCCGGCGCGGGCAGCAATTAGGCGTTGTGCGAACAGATTTGCCGGACGACTTGCTGATGGCTCTGGTGATGGCCCTGGATGAAACCCACGACCGCTGGCTGCTGGCCCAGCTGGAAAGCGGCAACGACACGGCCGTTTCCACCGCCGCCGAACGAATGGTCAACCTGCTCCAACGCCTGCTCGCCCCCGCCTGATCATTCATCGTTCATCGCTCCCCGTTCATCGTTCCCATCCTCGAGTGTTTTCATGATTACCGTACAAGATTTGCAGTTTACGTATGCCAAAACGGCCGTTCCGGCCCTCCACACCCTCAACTTTGCCATTCAACCCGGCGAAATCTTCGGCTTTTTGGGGCCGAGCGGGGCGGGCAAATCCACCACGCAGAAGATTCTCATCGGGCTGCTGAAAGGGTACCAGGGGCAGGTCTCTGTCTTTGGACGCGACCTGGCCGGCTGGGGTGCGGATTATTACGAGCGCATCGGCGTGTCGTTTGAGCTGCCGAACCATTATTTGAAGCTGACGGCCGTCGAAAACCTGACCTACTTCGCCTCCCTCTACAGCCGGGCCACCCGCGACCCGCGCGACCTGCTGGCGCAGGTGGGGCTGGCGGAGGATGGCGACATGCCGGTGGGCCAATTCTCCAAGGGCATGAAAAACCGCCTGACGCTGGCCCGCGCCCTGCTCCACGACCCGGAACTGTTGTTTTTGGACGAGCCGACGGCCGGGCTGGACCCGATGAACGCGCGCAAGGTGAAGGACCTGATCAAGGCGCAGCAGCAGGCGGGCAAGACCATCTTCCTGACCACCCACGACATGACGGTGGCCGAGGCGCTGTGCGACCGGGTGGCCTTCATCGTCGATGGGCGCATTGCCCTGATTGATTCACCGCGCCAGTTGAAGCTGGCCTACGGCGCGCCGCTGGTGCGCGTGGAATACACGGCCAACGGTGACGGCCGTGCTACCCAAGAAGAGTTTGCGCTGAGCGGGCTGGCGGAGAACGGCCGTTTCCAGGCCATCCTGCGCCAATATCCGCTGCAAACCATCCATTCACAAGAGGCTACGCTGGAAGACATCTTCATCCGCGTGACCGGGAGAAGTCTGGCATGACCCGCTTACAATCGACGATGCTTTGGGACGTGCGCCTGCAATTTCGCAATGGCTTTTATTACGCTTCGCTGGTCATCGTGGTGGTGTGCATTGGACTGCTGAGCCAGATCCCCGCGACCTACCTCACCCAGATTTTCCCGGCGATTATCCTGGGCAATCTGGTGGTGGGAACCTTTTACTTTTTAGGCGGGATGGTGCTGCTGGAGAAAGGCGAAGGCACGCTGACGGCGCAAATCGTGACGCCGCTGCGCCAGGGCGAATACCTGGCCTCCAAAGTGATCACCCTCACCGTGTTGGCGATTTTGGAGAACGGCGCGTTTACCATCTACGCCTTTCGCGGCAGCGTGCAACTGCTGCCGCTGCTTCTGGGCGTGGCTCTGGCCGCCGCTCTGTTCTGCCTGGCCGGGTTCCTGGTGGTGGTGCGCTACGATTCCATCAACGAATATTTACTGCCGTCGATAGCCTATACCTCTATCATTTCCCTGCCGATGGTGACGTATTTGCTGCCCTGGGATTCGTGGCTGCTGTACCTGCATCCCTGGCAGGCGCCGATGGTCTTGCTGCAAGCGGCCTGGCAGCCCATTGCCCTGTGGCAGTGGGCCTACGGCCTGGGCTACAGCCTGCTGTGGCTGGCGATTTTGTTCTGGGCCTGCCGCCGGGCGTTTTATAACTTTGTCGTGAAGGTGGGATAGGGAAGTTGGAGACTAGAGATGAGAGATTAGAGACTGGTAATCTCCAGTCTCCAGTCTCACAATCAAACGCTTGAGTATAACCATGAACCTCATTCACATTTTTCAAGCTTTAGGTCCGGTGGATGCGCGGAATGTGCGGCGGGATGCGATGCTGCGCTGGCTGGTGTTGGCCCCGCTGGCGCTGGCGGCGCTGGTGCGCTGGGTGATGCCGGGATTGGTAACGGCCGTTTCCCGCCTCCTCCCCATCGACATCACCCCCTATTTCGCCCCCATCATGGGCTTTGCCTTGATCATCCTGGTGCCCTACCTGGCCGGCATGGTCATTGGCTTCTTGCTGCTGGACCAGAAGGACGACGGCACGCTGCTGGCCTTGCAGGTGACGCCGCTCTCTGTTCAGGGCTATCTGATTTACCGGCTGACGGTCCCTATGTTGGTCAGTGTCTTGATGACGGTGATCGCCGCGCCGCTGTCGGGCATCATCAACCTGGGTTGGGGGCCGCTGCTGCTGGTGGCAATTGGCGCTGCGCCGACTGCGCCGCTGTTTGCCCTGGCGTTAACGGCCGTGGCCCAAAACAAGGTCCAGGGCCTGGCCCTCACCAAAACGGCCGGCGTCTTTATGCTGCCGCCCATGATCGCCTACTTCGTCACCGCCCGGTGGCAGATTGTGTTGGGGCTTGTCCCCACCTACTGGCCGGCCAAAATGTTGTGGACGGCGCAGGCCGGGCAGAACGTTTTCTGGTTTTACTGGATTGTGGGACTGGCTTATCAGTTGGTCTTGCTGCTGCTGTTGGGGCGGCAGTTTGACCGGGTGATGCACCGGTAGCAGGCGAGGAGAGACATGACAGGTTTAAGAAAACCTGTCATGTTTTCGTTTTCAGGCGCTGGATCATCGTTTTCAGGCGCTGGATGATCGTTTTCCCCGCCCGCAGCCGCGAACCTATGCTAAAATCGCCGCAAATCAATCACCGAGGAAGGGAGACAACAGACCTGACCGGTTTAAGAAAACCTGTCAGGTCTCCCTCCCGAGACTAGAGGAGACTGCATGACAGAGAAAATCGGATTTATTGGTTTAGGCATTATGGGCCGGGGCATGGCCCACAATTTGTTAAAGGCGGGCTTCGAGGTGACGGTGTGGAACCGCACGGCCGTGCGCATGGACCCCCTGGTCGCCGCCGGAGCCAGCGCCGGAAACAGCCCGGCCGACGTGGCCGCGCAAAGCGACATCACCCTGGTGTGCGTCAGCGATACGCCCGACGTGGAGGCGGTGATTTTAGGCGCGGAGGGGGTGATTGAAGGCGCGAAGGCCGGATCGCTGGTGGTAGACCACAGCACGATCAGCCCGACGGCCACCAAAGCCATCGCCGCGAAATTAGCGGCAAAGGGCGTGCAGATGCTGGACGCGCCGATCAGCGGCGGCAGCGAAGGCGCAGCCAAAGGCACGCTCAGCATCATGGTCGGCGGCGACGAGGCGCAGTTTGCCCGCGCCCTGCCCGCATTCCAGGCGATGGGCAAGACCATCACCCACGTCGGCGGTACAGGCGCGGGACAGACGGTGAAGCTGGTGAATCAAATCCTGGTGGTGGTGACGATGTTGGGCGTGGGCGAGGCGCTGTTGTTTGCCGAGGCGGGGGGACTGGACCTGGAGAAGACGTTAACGGCCGTTTCCGGCGGCGCGGCCGGCAGTTGGATGCTCAGCAACCGCGGCCCGCAGGTCATCGAGCGCGACTGGCGGCCCGGCTTCACCATCGACCTGCAGCAAAAAGACCTGCGCCTGGTGCTGGAAGCCGCCGACCAGTTTGGCGTGCCCGCCCTGGGCACCAGCCTGGTCTTCCAACTCTACCGCACCCTCCAGCAGCAGGGCCTCGGCGGCGACGGCAACCATGCCCTGGTGAAAGCCCTGGAGCATCTGGCAGGATTGGCGATTGGAAAGTAGGGGCTGGGGACTAGGGACTGGGGAAGATTTTCTCTGGCCCCAATCCCCAACCCCTAACCCCTAGTCCCTAATCCGCCAAAATCGCCTCTATCTGCGCCAGTTCTTCCTCACTAAAGACCAGATTGCTCGTGGCGGCGACGGCTTCCTCGACGTGGCGCACCTTGCTGGCGCCGATGAGCGCCGAAGTCACGGTCGGCAGGCGCAGCGTCCAGGCGATGGCCATTTGGGCCATGGATTGGCCGCGCGCCTGGGCGATTTCATTCAGGCGGCGAACCTTCGCCAGCCGGTTCTGCGTCACTTTATCGCCCCAATGGAGCTGGTTTTCATACTTCGCGGCGCGCGATCCTTCCGGCACGTCCTGCAAATATTTGTCCGTCAGGATGCCCTGCGCCAGCGGCGAAAAGCCGATGCAGCCAATACCTTCCTCTGCCAAAACGTCCAGCAGGCCATCCTCAATCCAGCGATCAAACATGTTGTAACGCGGCTGGTGGATGAGACAGGGCGTGCCCAATTCGCGCAAAATCTGGGCCGCCTGCCGCGTCTGTGCCGGGCTGTAGGTGGAGATGCCCACGTACAGCGCCCGCCCGCTGCGCACGATAAAGTCCAGCGCGCCCATCGTTTCTTCCAATGGCGTGTCGGGATCGGGGCGGTGGTGGTAGAAGATGTCCACGTAATCCAACCCCATGCGCTTCAGGCTTTGGTCGCAGCTGGCGACGAGATATTTGCGCGAGCCCCATTCGCCATACGGGCCAGGCCACATATCGTAGCCGGCCTTGCTGGAGATGATGAGTTCGTCACGGTAGGGCTTCAGGTCTTTGGCCAGGATGCGGCCGAAGGTTTCCTCGGCGGAGCCGTAGGGCGGGCCGTAGTTGTTGGCCAGGTCGAAGTGGGTGATGCCCAGGTCGAAGGCGCGGTGGATGGTCGCACGGCCGTTTTCAAATACATCCACGCCGCCAAAGTTGTACCACAGGCCGAGGGAGACGGCGGGCAGCTTCAGACCGCTGCGGCCAGTGCGGCGGTAGGTCATGGTGTCGTAACGAGTTGCAGCAGGTAAATAAGTCATTGTTCCCCTTTAGGTTATGGGGCGACGAAACGGCCGTCGCCCACAGCAAAAGTAAAGACCTTATTTTACCTGGAATTCCCGCGGACGCAGGCCGGCAAGAGGGGTCCAATCTTGGGTGCGCTGCCGGGGCGGCTAACGTTGCCGAGAAGAGCAAGTGGACCATCTAAAGCGACCGCTTAATCGGCGGTGTGCTGTGAGCGTTCGGGCAACGGCCGTTCCGCCTGACCACGCTGCACCGATTCCGGCACATAGCGGTATACAATCCACGCCCCAACCAGCGCGAGCAGGCCACCAACCAAGAAGGGCAGTTCAAAAAAGTAGACGGCCAACAGCCCGGCCAGCAGCGGCCCCAAGGCAATGCCCAGGCCAAACCCGGCGGTGATGACACTCAACTGTCGCCCTTCGCCGCCCTTGTGCGAAATGTCCGCCGCCAGGGCAAAAGCCGGCGCGGCCACGGCCGCCGAAGCGAGACCCTGCACCAGCCGGTAGCCGGTCAACTGCAGCGTCGTTGCCGCCAGCCCCAGCAGCAGCGTGGAGGGCGCTAACAAAATCATCCCGCCAATGATGAGCGGCTTGCGCCCGATCCGGTCGGACCAGCGACCGAGGGGAATCTGGAAAATGAGGCGGCTGACCATCAGGGCGCTAAAGGCGAGGCCAAAGCCCACGGCCGTTTGCGTCAGCCGCTGGTTGAATTCGTTCTCCAGGGTAGTCATCATGGAGAAGTCGGCAGCCATGATGAAGGTGGCCAGCCCCAGGCCAATCATCCCCACCGTCCACAACTCCCGGTCGAACACCTGAAATTTAACGGGAGCGTCGGAAGAAACGGCCGTTTCCGGTTCCCGCACCCACATCTGCACCAGCAGCATGCCCAAAAATATGGTGGCCGCGCCCACGACAAAGGCGGTGTCAAAGCCAAAATGCACATGCAAATAGCCGCCAAGCAGCGGCCCGATGGCAAAACCCACCATGCGCATGCTGCTGTACACGCCCATCGAACCGCCGCGCGTTTCCTTTTCGGTGGCCGCGGTCATCAGCGCCAGCGACGCGGGCACGGTGAGTGAGACGCCCACCCCCTGCAAGGCGCGCAGGAAGAGCAAATCGACAAAGCGCCCGGCAAAGACAAAAGCCAGCGTCGCCGCGCCCATTGTGAGCAGACCGATCTGGATGAAGATTTTGAAACGGCCGTAATGATCCGCCAGCGCCCCCATCACCGGCTGAAGCACAGCGATAAACAGGCCATACAGCGAGATCAGCAGCCCCACGCGCACCGATTCCGGGAACGGAAACCAGGGAGCGGGTAAATTGGCGACGTACAGGGGGATAATGATGAAGAGGATACTGTTGCCCAGAGCATCGGCCAGGCGCGCCGCCGAAAGAGCCAGCACAGTCCGGTTGATGCCCAGGCGTTGGGCGAGTTGAGTGATCAAATTGTTTACTCCCATGCATCCGACGGCCGTGCGAATGCGATGATGATAGCTTGAATCGACAACAGGCAACGGGTGGGGCCTGTCTCTCTTAGCTTAGGCGAAAAGGAGCAAACAAAACTTTACACAATCCCTAACAGGATCTTAAGGAACTTTTATCCGCCGGGGTGGCTTACCGGTCGTCGTTTTCCAGGTTGGCCTGTTCCTCCGATTTGAGGCGGTGCAGCCAGTCAGCGGCCGCCTCGCGCTTTTGCCGCCGCCCGCGCCGCGCCTCAAACAGGTACAGCAGCAGCCCGATGGCCGCCAGCAGCAAGCCCGGACCCAGGCACAGCCCCACCACGTACCCCAGGTTCACGGCAAAATCCGCCGTCTCGTCGTAATAAAAAATCGCCGACAGCCCAAAAGCAAACAGCAGCGTGCCCATCAGCCACAAAACGGCCGTGATCACCACAATCAGCCAGGCAATCCGAAAATAGGCCCGCGCCAGCCCCATCACTGCCACCCCGCCCCCGGCCAGAGCCAGGCCCAGAAAAAAGGGCGCCAGGTCATAAAAAGGCGCTTGCGTCTCCGGCGCCGTCAACACCAAAGTAGACAGCGCCGCCAGCAAGCCCAAAACTGCCAGCCCCAAAAATATCAGGCTGAAAATTATGTCTTTTTTTGCGGGTTTATCCTCAAACGCCATGCCCGTCGCCTCCGAAAACAATTTAACGCAGAGACGCTGAGGCACAGAGAAAAAAAATCTGCGAAATCGGCGTAATCTGCGGATTTTCATTGATGGTGTTGAGCCGCCTCAATCGATCTTTGCCAGACCATTATACCGGATTCCCCAACGGGCCGGGCTTCACGACAAACAACCCTCTGCATTTCTGGCTTAACTTGGTAAACTTAGGCCCGATCAATCATTCATCCCAAAATCGCCGGGAAAACCGCGCCCGTCATCCCGGCAAAACGCTTTGAGGAGAAACCTATGCCCGGAGTCATTTCTGCCGGCGGCCCGCAAACGGCCGCAGCCGGAGCCGCCATCCTAAAGCAAGGCGGCAACGCTGTCGACGCGGCCGTCGCCGCCGCCTTCGCCTCCTTTATCGCCGAAACCGGCGTGGTCCACCTGGGCGGCAGCGGCATTGCCCACATGTTTGATCCGCACAACGGCCGTTCCCTCGTCTATGATTTCTTTTCCACCACCCCCGGCCTGGACGGCCGTGCGCCGGCCGAGATGGACTTCCAAAAAGTGACCATTGATTTTGGCGCAACCACGCAGGATTTCCACCTGGGGCGCGCCTCCGTGGCCGTGCCCGGCAACATCGCCGGGCTGTGCACCCTGGCCAGCAACCACGGCCGTCTGCCCCTGGCCGATTTGCTCCAACCGGCCATCCATCTGGCCGAAGAAGGCACAGCCATCGAGCCGTTCCAGGCCGACACCTGTAAACTGCTGGCCCCGCTCTACACTCACACCGCCGGGATGCGCGCCATTTTTGCGGCGGACGGCCGTGTCATCCAGCCCGGCGAACGCCTTTACATCCCCCATCTGGCCGACACGCTGCGGGAATTGGCCCAAGAGGGAGCGGACTATGCGCGGCACGGCCGTCTGGCCCAGGCCATTCTCGCCGACCAGCAGGCGCACGGCGGCCTGCTCACCGCCGCCGACCTGGCCCGCTACGAAGTGCGCCAACTGCCCTCCATCCGCCTGCCCTACCGCGAGTTTGAACTGCTGCTGCCGCCGCCCAGCTCCACCGGCGGCGTGCTGACGGCCTTCACCATGAAACTGCTTTCTGGCTTCAACGTGCGCCAGCTCCGGCACGGCTCCGCCGCTCACCTCCAATTGTTATACGAAGTGATGGCCGCCACCGCCCGCGCCCGCGCCCATTGGGATCGCGACAGCGAGAACCTGCCGGTCGAGGTCGCCCTGGCCCAATTTCTCAGCGACCCCTTCGTTGCCCGCTACCACGACGAGGTGGCCGCCGCCCTCAGCGACAAAATGCCCTCCGCCTTTCGCGCCGAGCCGAAAAGCGCCAACAACACCAGCCACCTCAGCGTCATCGACGGCGAGGGTCTGGCCGTCAGCCTGACGACGACAGCCGGAGAATCGGCCGGCTACGTGGTGCCAGGCACCGGCTACATCCCGAACAATATGTTGGGCGAGGAAGATTTGCACCCCAGCGGCTTCCACACCCGACCGGCCGGGCAGCGCCTGCCCACCATGATGACGCCCACCATCGTCCTGAAGGATGGGCAGACGCGGCTGGTGCTGGGCAGCGGCGGCAGCGTGCGCATCCGCAGCGCCATCTTGCAGGTGCTCAGCAATTTGCTGGATTTTCGCCTGCCGCTGCACGAATCGGTCAACACGGCCCGGGTGCACATCGAAAACGGCGTGTTGCAGTGCGAGCATGGGTATGATGAAACGGCCGTTGCCGAACTGGAAGCCCTCGGCTACCCGGTCAACCGCTGGCCCACCCGCAGCATCTACTTCGGCGGCGCCCACAGCGTCTCCCGCACCGATGACGGCCGTCTGGTGGCTGCCGGCGATAACCGGCGCGGCGGCTCAACGGCCGTTGCCTGAAGAATGGATACATGGATTTAACGGATTTTCACGGATAAAAAATCCGTGTTCATCCGCCAAATCCGTGTCCCTTAAAACAGACATGGATATTCGCTCAATCACCGTATTCAGCCATTGGGACGCGCTGCCGGACAACGTGGCCGATTTTTTGGCCGCCGGACGCACCGCCTTCCCCTACCCGGTGCAATCCGCCCGCGCCGCCTTCCCCCCTTTCCCCAACTGGCTGCCAA
>Ga0116151_10002716_pt1 | contig 16149 bp, 12 predicted proteins | sample AD_UKC117_MetaG_FD_89893 | JGI IMG/M metagenome (GOLD analysis project Ga0116151, IMG submission 89893) | Active sludge microbial communities of municipal wastewater-treating anaerobic digesters from Hong Kong - AD_UKC117_MetaG | ecosystem: Engineered > Bioreactor > Anaerobic > Digestate...
GCCTTTAATGAGCAGAAAAATTGATTGGCTACTTGAAAATGAAACATTAAAGGAAATCGCTAAAAAACACGATAAATCAGTACCTCAAATTGCTATTAGATGGTTGATAGAGCGAGGTATAGTGGTAATACCAAAGAGCATTACTCCATCTCGCATAGAAGCTAATTTCAACGTCTTTGATTTCAATCTTGATTCAGATGATATGCAAAAGATTAGACAACTTAATACCGGAAAAAAATTGTTTGCTGAATTTGATAACGTAGACTACTAATGGTTAGGTTTGGAATTGTTGGCTGTGGTGGTATAGCCAAGAAGTTTGCCAGAGATCTTAAATACGTTGAAGAAGCCATAATTACTGCAGTGGCTTCTTTAGACATGGAAAAAGCCTATGAATACCAAAAAGAATATGGCGTAGAAAATGTTTTCTTTAACTATTACGATATGGCAAAGTCTGATGTGATTGATGCGGTGTACATTGCGCTGCCCCATAACATGCATAAAGATACAGCTATTTTATTCTTGAAAAACCAGAAGCATGTTCTAATTGAAAAACCAATTGCAGTTAATGAATCTGAATTACTGGAAATGATTAAAGCAGCAAAAGATAATCAAGTATTGTTAATGGAAGCCATGTGGACTGCTTTCTTACCGGCCACAACATATGTAAAAAGAATCATTGATAATCATGATTTAGGAAATTTATTAGAAGCAAAATTATCCTTTGGTTACAAAATGCCGTCAGATTATCCTGATAAAGGCAGGCTTATAAATCCTAATCTTGCCGGAGGTAGTCTTTTGGACTTAGGGATATATCCTGTCAGTTTCATGAATTTGATTAAGCAAAAACCTATAGCCAATATAAAGGCAAAAGCTGATTTTGGTGATAAGGAAGTTGATTTGGAAACGGTTGTTAATATAACTGATATAGATAAATCAACCTTCACTTTAGTATCAAGTCTTAAACATAATCTTGATAATGATGCCCTTTTTATTTTCCAAAAAGGTGTTATCAAAATGGTAAACTTTCACAGATGCAACAAGGTATATGTCAATGAATACGAGATAGATTTGCCTTTTGAAGGCGAGGGATTTGTTCATGAAATCAGAAGTTTTGTGTGTAATATCATAAATAAAGAAACCGAAAATCAGATTATGAGTTATAATCATAATCTTGAAACGATGAGAATTATGGATAGGATCCGAACAGATATCGGTTTGAAATATCCATTTGAAAGTGACATTAAAGGAGGAATTTAACTTTGAAGAAACTCTATAGATTGTCTGCTTTTCCCAAAGGGACTTTTGGCGGTAACAATGCCGGTGTTTATTTATATGCAGATGGTTTAAGCGAAACCGAGATGCAACAGATTGCTAAAGATGTCGGGTATAGCGAAACAGCTTTCGTAATGAAAAGCAATCTGGCCGATTTTAAAGTAAGATTCTTTACCCCTATTAGCGAAGTGGATTTATGCGGCCATGCAACTATTGCAACTTTCAATCTGCTAAAGAAACTGAAAATTATTAAAGTTGGAACCTATACTCAAGAAACTAAGGCCGGCATATTGAAATTGGATGTCAGAGAAAATATGGTTTTCATGGAACAACCTCGACCGATATTCAGTGAAATAATTGATAAGGAACAGATATTAGAGTGTTTTGACAATATCCAAATACATCCTAGTCTGCCGATCCAAGTTGTTTCTACTGGGATAAGAGAGATATTTTTGCCTGTAGATAGTGTTGATAACTTAAACTCGTTAAAACCTGATTTTAATAAGATGGTAAAGTTGGCACAAAAGCACGATACTATCGGAATTCATGCGTTTGCAATTGGCGAAGACTGTGATGCTTACGGGAGAAATTTCGCTCCTGTTGTGGGAATTGAGGAAGAAAGTGCAACCGGTACTTCAAATGGAGCGCTGTCATGTTATTTATTTCGGTATTTTGATAATAAAAACGCTTTTGAATTAAGACAAGGCTATAGCATGAATCTACCGTCTGAGGTTTTTGTCAAATTAGAAATTGACAAAGATGATATTAACAAAGTTTGGGTTGGCGGTTCGGCGACTTTAATAGAAAAATGAGCATTTAAGACCTTTTTAGGTCTTTTTTTGTGTTTTTTTTGCTGAACTGATTTTAAATAAAAATGTATATATGATAAAATACTCCTATCGATTCATTAATCAGGAGGATTTACTCAAATGTTGAAATTGGAAAGAGTCAGCAAATATTATTTTACCGAAACTAATGTGGTTCAAGCTTTAAGAAGAATCAACTTAGATTTTAAAGTCGGTGAATTTGTTGCTATTACGGGAGTGAGCGGTAGCGGTAAAAGTACGCTTTTGAATATACTTAGTGGTCTGGATACTTACGAAGAAGGTAAGGTCTTTTTTGACGGTAAAGACCTTTCCAGATACACTCTTCAGGAGTTAGAGCATTACCGCAAGGATAATATAGGCTACATCTTTCAGGATTATAATATTATTAATTCATATACTGTGTATCAAAACATTGAACTAGCTTTGATAGTACAAGGATATAAATCTGATGAAATTAAAGCAAAAACATTAGAATTAATAAAAAAAGTTGGATTGGAACATGTGACACATCAAAAGGTCAGCAAGATAAGTGGTGGAGAAAAACAAAGAACATTGATTGCAAGAACATTAGCTAAGGATTATCAAGTTTTGGTGTGCGATGAGCCAACTGGAAATCTAAACCAGGAAGCTGCAGAAGAAATTTTCAGTCTTTTAGCGGAAGTGAGCAAAACCAGATTAGTCATAGTAGTATCTCACGACATCTCCTTGTTACAAAATTATGCATCTAGAAAAGTAAGATTATATGACGGAGAGATCGTTGAAGATACTATCTTATCCAAAACACCGGTTAATCCAAATATAGTTCAAAAACAAAAAGTATCTAAAACTTCTTTTTTTGGAACTGTAAAAATAAGTTTGAGCAATCTTTTGTCTGTTCCTAAAAAAACGATTTTCAGTTTCTTTACTTTACTGTTTATTCTGATGGTAGTTTTCTTTGGCTATAGTATTGGTTTATATCAGGTTAACCAACCATTAGTTGTTAATAATGAAGAGTTTACAAATACTACTCCTAGCAGAATAATTTTAACAAAGCAAGACTTTAGCCAATTCAGCGATGAAGAAATTGAAATTATACAAAAAATGGATTTGGTTAGAGAAGTCTTTGACAATGACATTGTGTTTGATACAACATTAATCTCCAAGAATACAAAAATTGGTCTTAGTGGCTTTACATATTTCAAAATTCTACCTGCCTCGAGCCTTGATGATTATGAACTTATTAGCGGAAGATTGCCTGTTAGTAGTGATGAAGTTGTTGTGGGCAATAATGGAATGTTTGAGATTGGCGATATTATTGAAGCAGCCAACTCACATTATATATATGAAGAACTGATTGATGATACTGATCAATTTTCTTTCAAGGTTGTCGGAATTGCCAACGAACCAGAAAGGCTTACAGATGATTTGCACTACTTCTATCTTTCAAATGAAGGATTAAACTTGATTAGTCCATCGAGCATAGCTGCAAATTCTGATGTAGAAATCAGAGTATTTGGCACTAAAAAATATGATATGCCAAATGAAGAATGGGTAACGACCGAAATGGACAGTAATGTTGAAATGGGAATTGGAACATATTCGTTAGTCTCCCCGGTGTGGATTGGATTCGAAGAACAACTCGAAGACGATGAAATCCTGGTTTATTCTAATATCTTTTTCGATATTTGCCGAGAATTCGGTTATAAGAAAGAAATAAGAGACGATATGGATGCTGGCTTGTGTTATGCACCTGATTTTATCGAAAGTCATGATTTTTCATTAAGAGCTACATCCAGTTTTAATAATGACTTACCATTTACAGAGATAGTTCCTGTTACATTCTATACTCTGTATGATATTAATGATTTTTTCCCATTAAGTGTCGCGTATCCGCGGATACCGGAAAATACTAATGTTTTCTTTATGGGTTGTATGACCTATTTTGCTACAATTTTACACGTATAATTAAAACTGTAAGAATTACAGGATTAATTATATATACTTCCTTGACTTACCCACAAGGGTTTGTTCTATAATAACTGTATAAGCACTGTGGATCTGTTACTAATTTAGTATGCTTCTAGCATTCGGGGTGACTCAGACCACAGTTTTTTATTTTCTAAATGTTAATCAGTTAGCTAAGACTCGATCTTTTATCTTCGTGATTACACGGATAAGAAACTGTAAAGACCACAGGCTTAAATTTTCTTTGAAAGAGGTGTTATCTATGTACTTAATTGGTATCGATATCTCTAAGTACAAGCATGACTGCTTCATTGCCACAGAAGCAGGAGAAATTATCAAGGATTCCTTTTCCTTCGATAATAATGCATTAGGGTTTAGTCAACTACTCGATGTTCTCCAGGCATTAGATTCTTCGCAAACAAAAAAGATAGGTCTGGAGGCTACAGGACATTATGGCTATAACCTAAAAGTCTTTTTGGACCGGCATGGGTTTGATTATATGGAATTCAATCCCTTCTTAGTGAAAAAACTTTCCACAGCACTTTCGCTAAGAAAGACCAAAACCGATAAAGCAGATGCTAGATTTTTATCTATGATTTTACTATCTGTAGACTACAGGACCTATCCAGTTAAATCATACCACATCCAGGAACTAAAGTCACTAACACGCTATTACAAGGGGCTAGTAAAGAAACGCTCGAGAGAATTGGTGGAACTCACAAACACTCTAGATTTGATTTTCCCTGAATTTAAGTCTTTCTTTCAAAACAGATTCTCTCAAACGGCATATTATATTCTTGAACATTATCATACACCTGAGAGAATCTCAAGAATGACCTATCAAAACTTCGAGAAACTACATTCAATCTCAAAAGGTCATTTTTCCTATGCTAAGTTCTTGCATTTAAAAGACTTGGCTAAGCATACTGTTGGTTCCTCGAGCGAACTTCTCGTTTTTGAGATGAAATCCTGTATTCGCCTGCTTAACGATATCAAGCAGGAAATCAAAGCACTGGAATCTCTTTTGATTGCTTGGACTCACAAAATTGATTCTCCTGTTTTCTCCATCAAAGGTATTGGTTTCGTTTCAGCTTTATCTCTTATCGCTGAATATGGAAACTTCATATCTTTCGACTCCCCTGCACAAATGCTTTCTTTTGCAGGTCTAGAACCTTCTATCATTCAATCCGGTACCTCGAACAAGCAAGGTCACATGGTAAAACATGGCTCGGGTTACTTAAGAGATACTCTAATGAACATTACAATTCCCTTTATGATGCATAATCCTGTCATTTATGACTACTATCTCAAAAAGAAAAATGAAGGTAAGCCTCATCTTGTCGCTTTGTCTCATGTGGCTAAAAAGCTTATCCGCATTATCTTCTTTCTTGTCAAATCAAACCAACAATTCAACGAAACCAAACTAGTTTGATCTTTTGACTTAGTGGCTGAAGTCCTTTGATCATTTCCTTTTCGAAAAACCTGCTTCTTGTCTCAAGAGGTGTTTTGTCATGTTTTTTTACTTTTCTATTGACTTCTTATAGTTAGTCACCCTTGAAGAATTTTTGGAACCCTATTATTTGGTTTAGCACCCTATAAAGCGGCTAAACAAATGAAAATCTCAAAAAAATGCTGAATATGTCCTACATAGCCCATAGAATTTGTGAAAACAAAAACTATAGCTTGTTTAAAATATCATGATGACCAATATCTAACATTAATATCAAATTCTCATTTTTGTATGTCCAAATTACTCTAATTGACATATTGATGCTAGACTCAAATAAAATTTCGCTACCTTTAATCTTTTTCGTTCTTAGACTTGGATGCCTGTGGTTCTCTATAAATAAAGATAACTTATTGTAGAATAATTTCTTTTCTTGATCTTGTAACTTAGAAAAAGACTTTTTAAACCTTGTTGAAAATAATATTTCGTATGTCATTTTTTGGGCTCTTTATCTTTCTCATCATCTTCATTTGTTTCTTCTAAGTAGTTTATAGCTTCTTCTACAGATTTAAACGGACCAACATTATACTGTGAAGATTCCTCGTTGATTCTCATCACAGTTTCTTCTAATTTTTGGATATATGATTTCGAATAGACTGCAACTGGTTCGATTATAATAATACCGTCTTTTACAGAAATCTCAAGCTGATCTTTTTCTTGGAGATTTAACTGATTAATAATTTCTTTGGGTATTGTGATTTGAGATTTTTTCCTTAGCTCAATAATCATGAAATCCACCTCTTTCTTATTTTCCGATTTTCTTACTTTCCGACTGTATTATATCACTCAGCGAATAACTTTGCAATATTTAAAATATATATAATGTGATCGACTTAACGTAGAGAATATATTATACATCAATTTATAATATTAACGAGCACGCCATCTTCTAGAACAAAAAACGTCCACATGCTTCACCACCATATTCGACACCTGATTAGGTTGAGTTTAGGCGTATATAAAAGCAAAAAAAAGACCATCATTTTTGATGGTTCTTATCATAAAAGGGGTAACAGTCGAAAATGGCTGCTGTATTTACCCTATACAGTCTAGATGGCGGAGAAAAGGGGATTCGAACCCCTGCATCCTGTTACAGACCTACTAGCTTTCCAAGCCAGCCCCTTCAGCCTCTTGGGTACTTCTCCGAATGGCAGGGCCAGAGAGATTCGAACTCTCGGTCTCGGAGTCAGAGTCCGATGCCTTAACCGCTTGGCCATGGCCCAATGTTTTTGGTGCGGTTGATGGGATTTGAACCCACACGTCCTATGGACACTGCCGCCTGAAGACAGCGCGTCTGCCGTTTCGCCACAACCGCTTATTTCCTATGGTCGGGATGACAGGATTTGAACCTGCGACCCCTTAGTCCCGAACCAAGTGCTCTACCAAGCTGAGCCACATCCCGACCTTGTGACAACATCACCTAAAGTAAGTGATTATTGCCTATTGTATATTTTAACACAAACAGATAAATTTTCTAGTATTATTTATTGGAATTTCAAATAGTATAATCTTGATTCTTATCAATAATGATTTGCATAAATTGATCGATTACTTTGTAATCACTTGAATAATCAATCATTACAATTGGCATCGATTCAATTAAACCCTCAAAGCTTTCATGTTCTAAGAGGTATTGATTAAAAGCCCTGGCTCTTGATAATAATGACCAAGTTTCAAAGCTCCTTACAATTCCCGTCACACTCATTTCCATAGTCGCTACAGCCTGCATGACTCTTACTTTGTTTTGGAGATCGGAACCTGAATCAATCATATTTTTCTCATAAATCAAGAAGTCAACTATTTTAGTGAACTCATCTTCATTTGCCCACTCGGTTCTTATATGCTCATTATAATCCCAAAAAAACTCACTATCTGTAATAAACTTAGAAAAAATGATGACTCCGGATGATGATTTATTGTTGGTAATATCTCCATATTTAATATCTTCTAGATTTTGATTTTTATTAGAATATGCATAATCAAGAATTCCATATTCCTCAAACAATTCTTCTATTCTTGAAAATGAATTTTGATCATCATATTCCATTCCATATGCATGTTGAAGATCTATGATTATAAATTCTCCTGGATTTTCTTCAAGAAAGTCATTGATTTCAGTTAAAACTTGCTTGAACTCAGTTGAAAAATAATTGTGGACTGTATAGAGATTATCTTCATCCGGCTTTATTGACAGCCTTAAGTCAAAGTACCTTACTCCCGATTTCAATAGATCTTTTGCTCCAACTACTTGAGTTTTTGATTGTCTAATGCTAAAACCTTTTATTAAATTCCCGACAAACCCTTGCATTATTCCATCTGCTGAAGATGAATCAACTAGGCTGAAAATATCTATTTCATAGGAGAATGCATCATGAGCGCCTAGCATTTTCACATCAATGATCTTTTGACTTTCCTCTAATGTATCACTCATCCATCCGCTATAATCTGTATCTGTTGTTTTAGAGCTAACAAAAAACCATGGCGCATTAATGATTGATAGAATCATAAATAAGACCAAAACAAAAAACAAAACTAATCTTTTCAACTTCCTAATGAGAGATTTCATTTTCATCACTCCAAAAAGCTTCTATCATTTTACCAAGTTCCTTCATATCATTGCATACTGAAAGATGACTCCAAAACTTCGGGTATAGGCTTAAGTACTTTCGACTCGTAAATCTATCGTCTAGAAGAATCGCCACTCCTTTATCTGTTTTCGTTCTTAGAACTCGCCCGACTGCTTGAATAACCTTATTGAGTCCTGGATATGTATAGGCATAATCAAAACCGCTAGAAAAAGTTAGATCATAATGTGATTTTAAAATATTGTTAAACGGCGCTATTGCCGGCAATCCAACCCCCACAATTAAAACCCCGCTCAGAAGGTCACCTATTAAATCTATCGACTCCCCAAAGATTCCGCCCATGACGAATAAAAAGACTTGGCTTACATCGCTATCATCAGCGAAGATACTCATCATCTCTTCTCTTTCTTGCAGAAACATATTTCTTCTTTGTGAGATGAAATTGACATTCTCAATCTCTTCTAAAAGAATGTTTTCAACCTTCTTTAAATAAGCATAGCTAGGGAAGAAAAGGATATAGTTTCCTTTTTTCCCATTTACCAAAGCCTTTGTAGCTTGGACGATTTTATCAAGAGAATAATCCCTGTCCTTATATCTTGTAGATACATCATCTACAGCCAATAATAATAGATTATTCTGAGAAAAATCAGAAATAAGAGAAATGTCATCACCCTCATTAGCCGTTATAAGACTCTTATAATAAAAAATCGGTGTAAGTGTAGCGCTGAAAAAGGTGGCTGCTTCAGTGTGATTATCTACGGTTTGATTAATAAAGTATGATGCATTCAGACAGTTAATTGAAATTATAATATCTTCTTCATATCTTTCCAACACATAAACAAAATCATCATTATAAAAATCATTTATTTTCAAAAATCTCAATATTTGGAAATAAAAATCTTGAAGTTCGGTCTTGGCAAATCTTACTTTATCATCAGTGAAGATTTTATCTAATTTAACCGATAACTTCCTTAATAAAAGAATCAGAGTCGGATTGACTTCTTCCTGCTTAATGAAATCTACTTCAAGTAAAGAAATCTTTGCGGCAGCGAAAATTTCCAGTACTTGTTGTATTTCATATGACGGATTAGGTTTTAAATATTGTGATACTTCTAAGGCTTGAACAAAAAGAGATTCATTAAGAGCCGCTGAGTACATCCGTCTTGATCGGTCAACTAAATTGTGAGCTTCATCACATAAAAGTATCGGACTATAGCTATCGTCTTCAAAATATCTAATTAAATGAACCAAAGGATCAAATACATAGTTATAATCACAAACGATTATGTCTGCGTAATTAGATAAATCCAAGCTAAGTTCAAAAGGACATACTGTATGCTTTTTTGCGTATATCTTAATCTTTTCTTTCGTTAACAAAGATTCGTTAGAGTAAACATCATTAATTGTTTTAAAGATTCGATTATAATATCCATTTGCATATTTGCATACTTCCGGATCACAGTCTCTTTTTGGCAAAAAACACATAGTGTCTTTAGCAGTTATTTCTACTGTTTTTGCGACAAGTCCGTTTTTTTCCAAAAGTTTTACAGTGTCGATAACAACTCTTTTGCCATCATTTTTTGCAGTGTTATAAAACAGTTTTTGTCTTGGTTTGTTAATTGCTTTTAATCCTGAAAAGAGAGCTGCTATTGTTTTCCCAATACCGGTAGGCGCCTCAATATAGAGTTTTCCATGATTTAGAATGTTTCGATATATGTATGCCATCATCTCCCTTTGATTAAGCCTGTATTCCTCAAAAGGAAACTCTAACCCTACTATGGATTTCTGTCTTTCATTCTCGTGATTGAATATCTGTTCCTGCCAGTTGATGTATTTATTAATTGTCTTATTATAGAAATTCTCAAGTTGTTTTTTCGTAAAGCTTCTTTCGAATTGCCTTGATTCGTTACTGTCAACATGAATGTAAGTTAAAGTCACATTAAGTTTCTTTAGATCGTTGGTGATAACATAAATATAGGCGTACATTTTTGCCTGAGCGAAATGACTTGGGATTGTGTCTTCTTCAAGCATGTCCAGATCAAGATGAGTAGATTTGATTTCTTCAAGAATGGTAACTCCATCTCTATTTAATATCCCGTCAATTCGACCACTGATGGTTAAACTGAACGAACTCTCTTCATGGGCTATTTGACAGAATACTTCTTTTTGGTCAGATTCAAGATATTTATCCTGCCATAACTTGTGAATTTCAGTTCCTTCTTTTGCTCTTTCCATTAAGTTTTTAGTTGTTGAGATGTTACCGGAACCATAAATCAATTCCACAATATCTCGTACGCTTACAGCTATTTCTTTCATCGGATCACCTACATGAATATTATACATTATTTGTTGGTAAAAAAGTTAAAAAAAACCAAGAAGACTTGGTTCTTTATATCTTTATTTGAAATGGTAAAAGCGGAAGATCATTGGTTGTTATGATATCACAAGCCGGGAATTTCTTCATTGCATACCTTACTTCTCTAGCTTTCTCACTAATCAATACTGAAATCAAGTTATTATTAACTTTTACATCATGTACTGGGAAAAAATCTATTCCGTTCTCAGTCTGCTCAAAGCCTATATATTTACCTGATTTCGAGACAAGATTTAGATAATTATCCTTTGTTAGAACTGTCACTTTACTTGGAAAAACCTGATATGAGTACATACTAGGAGACATATTGTTTTTACCAATCTTGTATATTTTTTCTAAAACTAAGCTAGCCAATCTGTTAGCAATCATATGTTTGTCTTTCGGTTTGATTGTTCCACTATCGCCTACATCCATAGCAGAAACCAAATACGTTTCATCTTTTTCAGAAGAAGCTTTTGCTTGGGCAATCCTGATCATACTGACACTATAATCATCTGCTTCTGGATGATCATAACCAGCAATCTGAATTATGAAAAACGGCAATTTTATTTGGTTAAAATCTATTCTTAATGTCTTGATAATCATTTTCAAGGCTTGCTCGTAAATTGAAAAGTACGGATAATCATTCTCTCCTTGATATATAATAACTGTTTTTACTTGATATGGTATAACTTTGTTCTTAAGTGTGGAATACAAAGGCAATCGATGTTCTGTTTTATACTTATCAGTAATTAGTTTGATTTCTTTATTATTTTGAATGTCATGCAAGCTCATCAAAGAGAAAATTCTTGAATCCTCATGAGAACAATCAATTACGCCTATAGGAGTTTTAATAATTTCATGCATCCTTTTGGCAAACAAATATGCCAAAGCTCCAAACGACTTGAAATTTTCTCTGCTGGTCGATTGCCAAACTGAATTCTCTTCATTACAAGTAAAAACTCTTAAATCCAATGTATCATAATCTAAACTGTCATAACTTTCAGATAAAGGCATTGATATGTTCATTCCGCCTAAAAAAAGATAAACATCTCCGATTTGACAGTTATAAAGGGTTATCTTCTCCTTTTTGGTAAATACCGAAATTGAGAAAGCCTTATCTCTGAAGGTCATAGCTGGAAACTCAACTTCAAAATTATCCTTCTTGGTTTTAATACATAATTGCGTATCAAGCAATTTAAAATTTATTACTGTGTTTTTTTTACATTTACCAAAAATTTTTATTGGTTTTTCTGCTTGAAAAACCATATTGTCTGTAAATATATCTGCGAGTAAAAAACTGCTTTTCATCTTGCTGACTACCTCCGGGTATAGTATCAAAAAATTTAGGCATATTATATCAAAAAAAACAGCCGAAATAAAGAGATTGTCAGCTGTTTTTCCTATAAGAAATTTATAAAACCCTATATTTAATTATTGTGAACTCAATGCAAAACTTTTCTCCTGTACTTATCACCGTGTTTTTCTAGATAGTGTGAAGTAGAAAAGTCGATTGTGTCCTTTATTGATTCCATAATATCTCTAGGAACAAAGTCCAATTGTTGTTTTGCTTTTTCGTTAGAAAAATTATGATTGGAATTCAATACGGATATAGAATAATGAGTGAAGAGCGGTCTTCTTCTCATAACCCAAAAAACAAACTCCGCTAAATAACTAACTGATTTTATAAACCAGTATGCCAGTTTGGTTTTAATTTTTTTCCTACCAGTGTAATCCGCTATCTGATCCAGTAGCTCTTTCACAGTTATAGCGTGTCCGGATAGAATATAACCTTCTTTATTCTTGCCTTTAATAGCGGCGTTAATAAGTCCATCAGCTACATCTCTCACATCAACAAAGTTATAGCCTCCTTTAAGATATGCAGTCAATCTTCCTAAAAGGTAGTCAGTAAAAACCTGACCAAAGTTTGATAACTTGTAGTCACATGGTCCGATAATTCCAGAAGGGTATAAAACCACAGTTTCTAAATCAGAGGATTCTTGATTAAGCACTAAAGAAGTCGCAATGGCCTTGGTTTTAGCGTAGTGTCCTTTGACTTTTTTAGGATCCAGTTCAATCGGTTCAGTTATTAACTCACCGTCTTTGGGCTCTTCAATTGCATGAACGCTTGATGTATATATTAGTTTTTTGATTTTATTCGTTTGACATGCTTCTATTATATTTTTGGTTCCCCCAACATTCACTCTGTAGAGTTCCTTTTTTCTTCCAACTCTTATTTCTACTATTCCAGCCAAGTGGAAGACTACATCATAGTCTTTAATAATCTGTAGCATTTTGTCTTTGTCAGTAACATCACCATAGATTATCTTACAATAGGGTTCAATTATCGAATAGTCGTCATTCTTCATAATCAGAGCGTCAACTGTATGACCTTTTTCATATAATTTTTTTACAAGCACATTTCCTATGTGTCCAGTAGCTCCCGTTACAAAACATTTCATAGTATCTCTCCTTGTTTTTATTATATAACGAGAGTTATTATTATTAAACGATAGTTTACTAATGTGTGTAAAGTTTCATTCAACCATCACGATTCAATCATAATAGTTTTTAAAATCTAAAAAAAACTGCCATATTTGGCAGTTTAAATTGCTTGATATTTTAAATTGAATGCTCGGCAAACGCCTTCGCAAGTACACTTACCTAGGTAAGTATTTACACCTGCTTTAAGCGGTCTTGAAATCTTGACAGCCTCTTCTAAACCTTTGTCAGCTATTAAAAGACCATATTTTAGGGTAGAATTGTTTAAAGCTATCGTTGAAGTCTGCGGCACTGCACCAGGCATGTTCGCTACACAATAATGTACAATTCCATCAACCACAAATGTTGGTTTGTCATGGTAAGTAGGTCTTGAAACTTCAGTTGATCCGCCTTGGTCAATCGCGATGTCAACAATGACACTTCCGACTTTCATATTTTTGTAATATTCGCGTTTGATCAGTTTAGGCGCTTTGGCTCCCGGAAGAAGTACTCCACTGATTACTAAATCTGCATTCTTACAAGCTTCTTCAATATTATGAGAATTACTATAAAGAGTTGTGATTCTGTTTCCATATAGATCATCTAAATATGTCAATTTTTCAATATTGATATCTAAAACAGTGACATTAGCTCCTAAACCAACAGCCATCTTCAATGCGCTTTCACCGACAACTCCAGCACCAATAATAGCTACATTTGCTCTTTTGGTCCCTGGAACTCCAGAGATTAAAACTCCAGATCCTCCGGCAGGTTTTTCAAGGTGTTTTGCACCTTCAATCACACCAAGTCTTCCGGCTACAGAACTCATTGGTTTTAAGCATGGTAGCGTTCCGTCTTCTAAAATAATAGTTTCATAAGCTACCGCTTTAACTTTCTTTGCAAGTAGAGCATCTGTCAAATCTTGATCAGCCGCAAGATGTAGATAAGTATAAAGTAATAGTCCTTCACGGAAATACTGATACTCTTCTGCCAACGGTTCTTTAACCTTGACAATCATGTCTGATTTTTCCCAAACTTCCTTAGCAGTTGCGATTATTTCAGCACCAGCTGCGATATAATCTTCATCAGGAAATCCAGAATTCAATCCCGCATTGGTTTCAATAAAAACCTTATGTCCATGTTTGACATATTCATTGACACTCCCTGGTGTCAAACCAACGCGAAATTCAAGCTTTTTAATTTCTTTTACACATCCAATATTCATTAAATTTCACCTCACTAAATATATTGTAACATAAGCGCAAGCGTTTTCATAACGCTTTTTATATTTTTTTTAACGGTGCATTATTGCTAAAAAGTAAACCAGTAAAAAAAGGCTTAAAATAGCCTTTTATTGTGTTTATTTACATGCAATATGATAGATGTTTTCAGCGTCTTCCATTGTCAAGCTTTTGAAATTGCCGACTCTCTCGCCAACATTGATTTTCAGCTTCTCTATCATTAAAGGAATATCTTCTTCTTTGGCACCGATATCTTTAAAACTTGTAGGCATGCCAATCTGTTTAAAGAAGGATTCCAACGCATTAATTCCCGCTTGTGCGACTTTAAGAGGTTTACGCTTATTATCTTTGATGTCGAAAACTTTTATAGCTAATCTTCTATATCTTTGAATATCTTCCATTATAGTATACTTCATATACGCAGGGAACATTACAGCTAACCCTGCTCCGTGTGTCACGTCATATAAGGCGCTCAGTTCATGTTCCAAACGATGAGTTGCCCAGTCGCTAACCCGGCCGACGCCTAGAAAACCGTTATGAGCTATGGTGCTGGCCCAGCAAATAGTAGCTCTTGCTTCGTAATTTGTCGGTTCTTTCATTACCACTTTAGCAGCTTCTATAATTGATACCATTGTTGCTTCTGAAAGTCTATCAACCAAAATTACATTCTTGGATTTTGTTAAATATCTCTCAAGTATATGACTGATCATGTCAACTATTCCCGCTGCGGTTTGATAAGTAGGCAAAGTATAAGTCAATTCTGGGTTTATAATCGCAAAAGTCGGTCTGTATAAATCACAATTCAAACCTCTTTTTAACATTCCTTCCGTTTTTGTAATTACCGATGAGTTTGAGCCTTCAGATCCGGCTGCGGGGATCGTCAGGATTACCCCTATCTTCAAAGCTTCTTGAATTTTCAGTTTTTGATCCCAAAAATCCCAAAAATCTCCATCGTATAAAGCTCCAGCTGCTATAGCTTTAGCAGAATCAATAACGGATCCTCCGCCAACGGCTAGGATAAAATCTATTTGTTCTTTTTTACATAAGTCGATTCCTTCATATACTAAAGTATCTCTAGGGTTTGGTACCACTCCCCCGAGTTCGATATAATCTATATTGCTTTGCTCTAAAGCTTCAACCACTCTATCAAACAAACCTGATCGCTTAATTGAACCGCCGCCGTAGTGAATAAGCACCTTTTTTGCTTTATAAGATTTCAGTAATTCTCCAACCTGATTTTCGGTATCTTTACCAAAGATAAACTTAGTTGGACTGTTAAAAGTAAAATTATCCACAATAACACCTCTTTTGATATAATTATACCATAAAGAAGAAAAACTCAAAAACAAAAATTACCTTGATGTATAAAAGATATCTTTAAGAATTATATGGTTTGTACTTTTATTCTGTCATGGTATAATATATCTCAAGGGAGGCTTGTATATGAAAGAACTTGAATGGATTAAAAAAAGTTATATTGCACATAGGGGCTTTCATTCCTTGGATAAATCAATCCCAGAAAATTCCTTGTTAGCCTTCAAAAAAGCGATAGATTACGGCTACTCAATCGAACTGGATATCCATGTTATAAAGGACGGAAATGTTGTAGTCTTTCATGATGATACCTTGAAGAGAATGTGCAAAGAAGACAAGAATATCCATGAAATGACTTATGATGAAATCAAAAAGTATCATTTGTTAAGTACAAATGAACACATACCTTTATTAAGCGATGTATTGACATTGGTCGATGGAAAAGTTCCTTTATTGATAGAACTTAAACCCAAAGGCGATATCATGAGGCTCTGTGAAGCCTTTATGATTATCATTAAAGGTTATAAGGGGAAATACGCAATTCAATCGTTCAATCCTAAGATCGTTCACTGGTTCAGCAAACATCATCCTGATGTGATTCGCGGACAATTGGCAGAATACTTTA